>Ga0134126_10013223_pt1 | contig 10427 bp, 5 predicted proteins | sample KB31752_FD_96881 | JGI IMG/M metagenome (GOLD analysis project Ga0134126, IMG submission 96881) | Terrestrial soil microbial communities with excess Nitrogen fertilizer from Kellogg Biological Station, Michigan, USA - KB3-175-2 | ecosystem: Environmental > Terrestrial > Soil > Unclassified ...
AAAACCTCATACTCGTCGCGGAGGACACTTTGCAGGATGCGGCTGTAGAAAGCATCATCCTCAGCGACCAGCACCTTCATGTTGCACCTCAGCAAGCTCCATCAGGCTCGGACGCAACCGTTCCAGTTCCGCCTCGAGCTTTTGCAGGGAAAGGGCGGCCGGCTCCGGTTCGCCCGCATGCACCAGTTCACGAAGTTTCTGCAGATCCGTTATCGCCGGGTCGAGCGCGAAGTAGGCGAGTTCTCCCTGCAGCATGTGGATCGCCTCCCGCATAGCCTGCTGATCCCCGTGCTTCAAGGCGGCGCGCAGATGCTCCAAAGTTTTTGGGTATTCATCCAAAAAGACAGAGGTGATTTTGCGCAGCAGATCGAGATCGCCATCCACCCGGGCCAGCGCCATCTTGGGGCTCCAGGAGACGGGAGCAGGGGCGGAAGCAGCACCGCACAAACGTTCGATCTCCTGCTGCACCAGGTCGAACTTGACCGGTTTGGCAATGTAGCCATCCATGCCGGCGGCCAGGCAGCGTTCACGGTCGCCTTTGAGCGCATGGGCAGTCATGGCCACGATAAGAAGGTGCCCGCCGCTGGCCTGCTCGCGGCGGCGGATCTCAGCGGTGGCGGCCAGGCCGTCGAGTTCAGGCATCTGTACGTCCATAAACACCAGATCGAATGTTTGCGACTGCAGCATGACCAGCACCTCGCGCCCGTTGGTGGCGAGGGCAGGAACGTGGCCCAGTTTCTGGAGCAGGCGCAGCATGAGCGCCTGGTTGACGGGATTGTCTTCCGCCAGCAGGATGCGCAAGTGCGCTCGCGCCTCGCGCAGGCTGTGACGGGTGAGGACCTGGCTGGCCGGCTGCGCCGCGGCAGGGGCGAGAGCCGCCCGTAAAGCCTGCAGTAGTTCCTTTTTCTGAACTGGTTTGACCAGGTAAACGGAAATGCCCAGTTCGCGGCAGCGGCCGGCGTCGCCGCGCTGCGCATCGGAAGTAAGCATCATGATGATGGTGCCGGTGAGCTCAGGATCATCATGAATTTGCTTGGCCAGGGTGAAACCATCCATCCCGGGCATGCGGCAGTCGAGGAGCAGGATGCGGAATGGACTATCCCGACGCTGGGCATCTTTCATCATCCGCAGCGCCAGTTCGCCGTTCTGGGCGGCTACGGCGCGCATTCCCCACCCGGAGGTGAACTCCAGCAAGACCTTGCGGTTGATTTCGTTGTCGTCCACAACGAGGGCGGGAACGCAGCGCAGTTCCACCGTTTCCTCCAGCACCGCAGCTTGCAGGGGAGCGACGGGGAAGCGGAGGAGAAAATGGAAGATGCTGCCCTGATTCTCGGCGCTCTGCACCCAGATGCGGCCGCCCATCAGATCCACCAGGCGGGCGCAGATGGCCAGGCCCAGCCCAGTGCCGCCGAAGCGGCGAGTAGTGGTGCTATCAGCCTGATAGAACTTTTCAAACAGCCTGTCCTGTTTTTCTTTTGGAATGCCGATCCCGGTGTCGCTGACTTGAAAATGGAGCTGAACGGCCTCCCCGTCGGCGCTTTCCTGGCTGACCTGCAAGGCGACGTGGCCATGTTCCGTGAACTTTATGGCATTGCCCAGCAGGTTGAGCAGGATCTGGCGCAAACGGCTGGGATCGCCCAGCACGCGCGGGGGAACTTCGGGGGCGATGCGGCAAGCGATCTCCAGGCCTTTCTGATGAGCGGGCAAGGCCATGGGCTTTACCGCCTCGCTGAGGCAGTCGGCCAAATCAAAAGGAATGGCCTCCAGGTCGAGCTTGCCGGACTCAATTTTGGAGAAGTCGAGGATGTCATTGACTACGGTGAGCAGAGCATCGCTGGACTTCTTCACCGCAGTCAGATAATCGCGCTGTTCGGAGGTGAGTTCGGTGTCGAGCGCCAGTTCGGTCATCCCCGTAATGCCGTTGATGGGAGTGCGAATTTCATGGCTCATATTGGCCAGAAACTCGCTTTTGGCGCGGCTGCCGGCTTCCGCGGCATCCTTGGCGAGCACCAGTTGCTGATTCAGGGCGAGCAACTCGGAGGTGCGGGCGGCGACTTCGGATTCCAGGTGGTCGCGGTGTTTCTGCAAAGCCTGATCCCGCGCCTGGATTTCCTCCAGCATCTGGTTGAAGGCGGCAATGAGCTTGCCTACTTCGTCGCGGCTGCGAGAGAAGGCGCGCAGGCTGTAATCCTTGTCGCGGGAGATGATGGTGGCGGTGCCCACCAACTCGATGATGGGCTGGGAGACAAGGCGCTGCAGGCGGGAGGCAAGGAACGAGGCCAGGCCGAGGGAAGCGGCGATAATGGCGGCCACGATCGCCAGATAGCGGTTGCGTCGGCTGGCGAGTTCCTGCAGATCCGATTCGATGAAAACTGAGCCCAAAGGCTCACCGGCCAGTGAAATGGTATGAAACTGCAGCAAGCGGCTGGAACTGAAGTAGCTTCCCTCCGGCCGAAGCGGCGGGCAGGGATCAGAATTGCCGGCCAGGCGAGCGTAGCGGGCAAACTGGCGGCCGTCGCGGGTGAAGATGCAAGCGGACTGGATGTGAGGTTCGGAGCGCAGGGCGGCGAGCACATCGCGCGCGGAATTGGCATCGTTGAAGGTGAGGGCGGCAGTACTGTTTTCGCCGACGATGGCGGCAATGACATGCAAATCGCTGGCCATGCTGCGCTTCAGATCGAGCAGGTCGTAAGCGCCCACCGCCAGGCAGGCCAGCAGCAAAGCTGTGCTGCTGGTGGCCAGGATGAGGAAGGTGAGCTTGCTGCCGATGGAGATGTCGCGGAAGCTGCGCATCAGTTTGCTCCTCCTCCGACATTGACCACGCGGGCTACGGCCAGAAGCTTGGAACTGAGCTTGAGGTGGTGCTGTTCGGCCGCTCCCAGGTTGATTTCGAAGCGCACCCGGTCCTGCTCCAGAACAAAATTGATCATGCCGCCGAGCGGGAGGAAATCGGCGCTTTCTCCCACGGTCAGGATGGGGAAGCCGCGCATCCGATCAAGAGCCGCCTTTAAGATTGCGGAATCGGTGTTGCTGATGAAGAGCACATGACAGGGGCGGACCTCGGCCTTCAAGGAAAGCCAGGAAGTCACTGTTGCGCGTGTTGCCCTGATTGAGGCGGAACCCGGCACCGACTACCACTTCGTGGCGCGGGTAGGGGCGTAGTTGATGCTGAAAATCAATATCGAAAATCTGCTGTTGCAGCCCGAGAGGCAAGAAGAACCGGTCTAGATGATCATAATAAGTTTGCAAGGTGCTAAGCGAGCCTCCGGCGAACTGGTGCTGCCAGGTGAGCATTAAGCTGCCTTCGGTCCCCTTCAGCTCCGTATGCATGGTTTGGGAGAACGGTGGTTGTAGCAACGGGGACAGGTAGAACTGCTGCTCCGAGACGCGACCAATCTCCGCCGAGAGAGCGAGAGCATCACGGGAACCCGCTTGCCAGTCGGAGCGGAAACCGGCGGTGAGGTCAGACCATGCGTCGAAGGCGGATTGGGATGGGGCCAGCCCCGGACTCTGCCCTTCGCGAAAATAGTTGCTGTACAGGCGGTAGCTGAATTGCTTCTGCTGGTTCTGGCCGCCGTAGCGAGCCTGAGTCATGGCTTGGCCCTGGGAGCCGGTGCTGGCACCGATCAGAAAGCCCTGTGTGTCCTGAGCACGCTTCGTGATCACATTAATGACGCCATTGACTGCGTTTGCTCCCCACAGGGTGCCTCCCGGCCCGCGGATAACTTCGATCCTTTCAATGTCTTCCAGGACCAGGTTCTGCATGTCCCAATACACGCCTGAAAAGTCGGGCGAGTAAACAGTTCTTCCATCAATCATCACCAGCAGCTTGTCGGAATAGCGGTAATTGAAACCACGGACGCTTATGGCCCAGGTGTTGGCGTTGATCTGGGCAACTTGCACGCCGGGCACGAGACGAAGCAATTCCGGCAAACGAGTGGCACCGGAGCGGCGGATCTCCTCCTGGGTGATCACATAAACGGCCGCGGGCACCTGGGCAAGGGTTTGTTCCTTCTTGCCTGCGGTGGTGACCTCAATATTCATCAATTCTTCCAGACTCATTTCGCTCAGATCGGGAGGGCGCTTTTGCGCCTCGGCATGGAAGGGCAGCGCAGCCAAGAAGCAGAGCAGACACCCACACGGCAGGACAATAGATAGAATCGCGGGTAATCGCATGTGGTTCCTAGAACACTGGCTCATTTCATGCTAACCACGGCGAGATAGAGGCGCGGCGCGACAAGGAACTCACGAAAGGGCGTCGGGTTCCCAAAACGAAACCAATATGCAGATGTGAACCCGAGCAGTAGGCAGGTTGCAGCCTAGGTTCTGATCCTCAGCACCTCAAGGGTAGAGTGGGGCAGGCCGAGCTAGCCACCGGGCGGGATTCAGGGCAGGGGAGCAATTTGCTCGGGCGCATTGGCGCAACAGCGGAAAAGCTTCTCGCCTGCCTGTCAGTTTGCATTTCCCGTTACCGTGAATGTAACCTTGCCTGACCTCCGCATGGTTTCGCGTGATACGACCAGGTCGCCATCGGTTTCCTTCTGTGACTTCCTTCTCATCGCCCTCTGGTGGGGCCTGCTGACCGGCTTGGGTGAAGGATACCTGCCCAACTCCTATATCGGGCGCGACCTCATGCGCGCCGGAGTGGAGATCGAGCCCCTGTTGTTCCTGGGGCTGGGGCTGCTCATAATGGCGTCCCGGGGGTGCCGGGCGCTCGGTCAGGAAGATATGGTGCGCTCCAGTTTTCTGTTCTCCGGGCTGGCGCTGTTCGCCTGTCTGAGCCGCTCCGGCTTTGCTTTCCCGGCGTTCATCATTAACCTTTTAATCGTGGTGGCGGGCGCCTCCCTGCTGGCTTTTTTATGGTTCCTGTGGGCGCCGTTTCTGCTTCGCTGGCAAAAACGTACGCTGCTCATCCTGCTCGCCCTGGGCCTGTGGTGTGTGATTGCCTTCCCCATTAAGCGGTGGCTGCATGAACGTCGCGAAACGGCGAAGCTGCCGGCAGCTTCCGCCCATGCGCCTAACGTTCTGGTCATCGTGGTGGACACGCTGCGGGCTGACCATCTCTCCACGTACGGATACTCGCGGCCGACCAGCCCGCACCTGACCCAACTGGCCGCGCAGGGCACCCTGTTCGAAGACGCCATTGCCCCTTCCTCCTGGACGTTGCCGGTACATGCCTCCCTGGTTACCGGCCTCTATCCCCACGCCCACCAGGTTGACAACGATGGCGGCTTGCTGGGCTGGGACTATCCCGTTCTCGGCGACGAATTCATGGCTCGCGGCTACCGCACCGCCGCTTTCTCCGGGAATACGCTGCTGTTTTGCCGGCGCCGCGGTTTCGGGCGCGGCTTCATTCATTTCGAGGATGACTTCCTATCGCCGGGCAGCAGTTTCGCGCAGACGTTTTATGGCGACCTGATCCAACATCTGCTTTTCGGTCTGCAGCTGAAGCGCGACCTCTTTGGCCGGCGCAATGCGGCGCAGATTAACCAGCACGCCTTACGCTGGATTGACGGCGGGCGCCAGCCTTTTTTCGTTTTCCTCAATTACATGGATGTGCACGATCCTTACCGCCCGCCCGAGCCCTACCTGCATCGCTACACCAACATGCGCGACCCGGGCAGTCGCGCTTCCGAGCATTGGGACTGGTTTCAGCATTTGAGCCCGCAACAGCGGCAGGGCGCTATGGACGCCTATGACGGCGCCATCAACTATGTGGACGATCGCATAGCGGAGCTGATCGGCCAGCTGCACCGGCGCGGCCTGGACCGCAACACGCTAGTGGTGATCACCTCCGACCACGGCGAGAGCTTCGGCGAACACGGCTTGATGGTCCACGGCAATGCCCTCTACCGCGAGCTGATTCATGTTCCCTTGATTCTGTGGGGAATGGAAAGCATCCCGGCGGGAAAAAGAATTGGCACGCCCGTCAGCCTCACCTCCCTGCCGGCCACCCTGCTGGAGGAAGCGGGCGTCCACCCGCATCCTGATTTTCCTGGAAGCTCGCTGGCGCGCTTGTGGAGTGATGGCGAAGACGATTCCAGCCCGCCCGATCCAATTTCTGAACTGGCCCAATTAGACTGGAATCCAACTTTTCCCGACTACTACGGGCCCATGGAGTCTGTGAGCAGCGCGCATTGGCATTACATTCGGGGAGGAAAGTTCGGCCATGAACTGTTTCCCTGCTGCGCGGATGAACCGGAACAGCTTAACCTGGCGGCGACCGTAATTGGCCAGGAAATCGCTCCTCGCCTTGAGAGCAAACTGGCAGCAAGCCTGGTGGGCGGACGTGGTGCGGCAGACGGCACACCTTTTCGGGAGGCCAGTGTGCCATCTACTTATCATCTGGATTTTGAACCTAACCAGCTCGCGGTGGCCGATTTCGACAACGATGGCAGCATGGACATCATGGTGTGCGGCAGAAAGAACGATGAATTCGCTTTGCTTCTTGGAGATGGCAAGGGTCGATTTCAGCGGACCCCCGAGGCTGGTCGTATCGGAAAGGAGTTCATAGCACAGCACCCGGCCGGCAACGCGGTATCGCAGCTTTGCACGCAGAAACTCACTAGCAACCAAGGAAAGACAAGTTCGTTGCGTGGAGAGTTGAGCGACGTGAACGGCGATGGCGTAGAAGACGTATTGTTGAGCGAAGTTCACGGCCAGTCCAGTTGGCTTCGGGGAACCGCGCGCGGACGATACTTCCTTACGAAATCGGGAGGGCCCAAAACCGAGCAGCGTATGAACCGAGTGGTCAGCATCGTAGCCGGGGATATTGATGGTAATGGACTGGACGATCTTGCATTTCTAGACGAAGTGCACGAGAGGGTGGTGTTCTTCGTCGCAACTCATCCAGGGGTGTTCACTAAGGTGACCTTGCCGCTAACAACACATCCCACCGCAATCGGATTGGCAGACCTCAACCATGATGGCAGGAGTGATCTGGTGCTTATCAGCCGATCCGAGAAGTCCGTGACAGTGGTCCTAAGTTCGAAATCATTCTAAAAATGAATGAAGCGCCGCACTAGACCGGTGCGACGGGAGAAGAAGAAGGTAAATGGTGAGAAGCCGGCATGCGTCCGTTCAGCATGGAGGCGTGCGGAGGCAGGAAGCAACGGCCATAGAGGTGAGCGATATCAATTTGGCGTAGTATAATTTCGCAACTCAGCGAAATCGAAACGCGAATTCAGTGAGTCTTCCTGCAACCCAGACTACGGGGTCGTCCGGCGGTTTGGGTGCCGCCGCAACTCACATTTCCGGCTGGCGGGCTTTTCACAACAGGAAATTCTGGATCGTCTGGCTAGAACACGCGATCTACCTGGCTTTGTTGGTGCTGGTGGCTGCCCAGCCGTTTTCCGAGTGGACGGTATTGTTTGTTTTTCGGATTGCCCTGGGGCTATGGCTGGTGAAGCTGGGGCTCACCGGCTTTCAGGTGCGGCGGGACCCCCTGGCCCTGCCCCTGCTGCTGTTCTTTCTTGGCGCCGGCCTTGCCACCATTTTCAGCTATGCGCCACTGCTGAGCTGGTCGCGCATGGCGTGGTACAGCGTGGCGCTCCTTTTTTTTCTGGTCACGCAAAACGTGAAAACCGGAACACAGCTGAAGTGGCTGGTGGCAGTGCTGCTGCTTGCGAGTTCCATCACCGCCATACAAACCGGGTGGCAGTTCACGGCCGGGATCGGCACAGAGCTGCGCTATGTGCCGGCCGGGGCTCTGCGTGATGCCGGGCTACGTCCACGGGACATCGTACGTGAAATCAACGGGCATTCAACGCGCGGACTGTGGCTATGGGGGCGTGCGCTGCGGCTGACTCAGCACGATTCGGTTTTGAGCATGCACGTGGCGCGGCCCTTTCCGGGAGGGATCGAGAACCATTACATGGCGGTTGCTCGGCCGGCCGTAGAGGACTGGCTGCGGACTCCCGGGCAGTTGGTCGGCAAGGGTTATCCTCCACGCGCGCAGGGGCACTTCTATCACGCAATTCCCTACGGCGGCATGCTCATGGTGATAGCCGCCCTGTGCTGGGGATTGTTGCTGGCCAGCGGATGCGCCAGGCTGGGCAAGCGAATATTGCTGGCCTTGATTTTTGCCGGACTGGCGGCAAGTCTGTGGGCCACGGTGACGCGGTCTTATGTGCTGGCCCTGCTGACGGCGTGTCTGGCGGGAGTTTGGATGACGTTTCGATGGAAGGCGAGGGCCGTGGCCGTACTGGGGGCGATTGTGGTTCTGGCGGCAGGTTCGTTCTGGATCCGAGACCAGCGCCACGTTTCCTGGTTTAATAGCCGCGAGCCGGGAACGGAATTCCGCGTGATGATGTGGCAGGCGAGCCCGCATCTGGTCCGCGAACATCCGCTGCTGGGGATTGGGCTGGATAGCGTTCAGATGCCCGGCAACCGTTTCAACCTGGAAGCCTACAGAGTCTTTCCCCTGCGCGGGGGCCACTTCCATTCCACCTACATCGAATTGGCCGTGGATTGCGGCCTGCCGGTTTTGGGATTTTGGCTGTGGCTGATGGTGGACTACTTCCTGCACCTGCGGCGTTTGCTGCGCATGAGCGCGCAGGCGAAGTGGTTCTACCGGGGATTGGCACTGGGAATTTTTGCCAGCGCAATTGCTTTTTACCTTGGATGCCTGGTGCAGTACACCTTGGGAGATGGCGAGGTGATGCCGTTGGTGTGGTTGTTCATGGGCTGTTCGGTTGTGCTATACAGAGTCCTGCAGGAGCGCAAAGCAGAAGACGGCCTCAGCTTAAGCGAGAGTTGACGACCATCCCCACGTTCGCTTATCTCGATCATCATTTCGAGGCGGTGGTCACCTCCCCAATGTAAACCCCGAACGGTTGAAGTTCAGTCTGCACAGTTTTCGAATCCGACAACAATTTGGCTGAGGTGGCCAGAAGCGTGGTCACTTGCGGACTGGCAAACCCCTGCGTGGTCAGATTGAAGCTTGGCTTCTGCGCCGTAGTTGACATGTTCAGCACCACCAGCACCGCCTTGCCCTTATAAGAGCGAAGGTAGGAGAGCACATTGTTGTCAGTTTCATTAAGAGGAACATAGCGGCCTTCGCGCAGTTGCAGGTTAGTGCGACGCAGAGCCAGTACGTGTTTGTAGAAGTTGAGAATGGAGTTGGGATCCTTAAGTTCGCTAACCACGTTGTGGGTGTGATAGCTGTCGGGAACAGGCAGCCAGGGCTTAGCGGTGCTGAAGCCGGCATTGGCGGTATCGTTCCACTGCATGGGAGTGCGCTCGCCGTCGCGTCCTTTTTCCTTGGGCCAGCCGCGCCGGCCAATAGGATCCTTCACGTCCTCGCGGCGCTTGGGGTCGTTGTTCTGCATTCCGATTTCTTCCCCGTAATACATGATGGGCGTGCCCCGCAGGGTCAGATAGAAGCCGGCCAGCAGCTTGGCTATCTGATCGTTGTGCCGGCCATCGCCGTAGCGGTCGTAGGCGCGGGGGATGTCGTGGTTGCTGAAAACGTATATCGGCCAGCCGCCGGCGGAATCCACTCCGGCGATCTGCTTGCGAAATTCCGGGGCCGAAAGTTTGTCTATCCGTGTGAACAGAAAGTCCATAGGCATCTGCAGTTCGTTGTTGTGGGTGCCGTAATACTCCTTGAGTTCGGATATGTTCTTGGTCCAGGTTTCGCCGATCAGCACCGCGTCATTCTGGTCCGCCACCACGCGCAGTTGGCGCAGCACGTCGTGCACCTCGGGCAGTTTCTTGTTGTACTTGTCCACCATATTGGGCAGGCCGTAGGCGTTCTTGCCCGGCAGTGTGGGATTGTCGCGCAGCTTAGGGTCCTCGAAGAGAGTGTCCACCGCGTCGAGGCGAAAGCCGGAGACGCCGCGTTTGAACCAGAAGCGGGGCACGTCGAACATGGCCTTCTCCGCCGCGGGATTGCGCCAGTTAAGGTCGGGCTGCTGCACATAGAAGTAATGGTAGTAGTACTGCTGGGTTTTGGGGTCCCATTGCCAGGCGGAGCCGCCAAAGGTTGATTCCCAGTTGTTGGGAGGCTGGCCGGGGCCGCGGCCGTCACGCCAGATGTACCAGTCGCGCTTGGCGGCTGTACGGGAGGAGCGGGAGTTGATGAACCACGGATGCTGGTCGGAGGTGTGGTTCATCACGAAATCCAAAATGATGCGCACGCCGTGCTGCCCGGCCGCTTTCTCCATGCGGTCGAAATCGGCCAGCGTGCCATACATGGGGTCAATGTTGTCGTAATCGGAAACGTCATAGCCGAAATCCACCTGCGGGGAGGGAAAACAGGGTGTGATCCAGATGGCATCCACGCCCAAATCGTGCAGATAACTAAGCTTGGAAGCGATGCCGTTCAGATCGCCGATGCCGTTGTTGTTGCTGTCAGCAAAGCTGCGGGGATAGATTTCGTAAAACACCGCGTGTTGCCACCATTGGTGACCTTCGGTGTCGCGCTT
>Ga0134126_10013227_pt1 | contig 10426 bp, 9 predicted proteins | sample KB31752_FD_96881 | JGI IMG/M metagenome (GOLD analysis project Ga0134126, IMG submission 96881) | Terrestrial soil microbial communities with excess Nitrogen fertilizer from Kellogg Biological Station, Michigan, USA - KB3-175-2 | ecosystem: Environmental > Terrestrial > Soil > Unclassified ...
CTGTGCAAACGTCCCGCGCCGCGGTCGTTGCGGGAACTCTGGCGTCCGATCGGGCTGCTGCTCGGGGTCTTCTGCGTCCTCATCCTCGCGGAGCCCGACCTCGGCACGGCGATCTCGCTCGTCGTCGTCCTGCTCGCAGTGCTGCTGATCTCCGGGACGCCTACCGCGACGCTCGCCTCCGGGACGGGCATTGCCGTCGCGCTCGGCCTGATCGCGATCTGGTTCGAGCCCTATCGCCGCGCGCGCCTCTTCAGCTTCATCGATCCCTGGAAAGATCCTCAGGGCGCCGGCTTCCAGACGGTGCAGGCGCTGATCAGCATCGGCTCCGGCGGCTTTCTCGGCGCCGGGCTCGGCCACGGGGTCGCCAAGATCAACTACCTGCCCGAGGCGCACACCGACATGATCTTCGCCGTGATCGGCGAGGAGCTCGGTCTGCTCGGCGTGACCGCCGTGATCGCCGCGTATGCCGCGTTCGCCTACGCGGGCTTGCGCGTAGCGCTGGCGTGCACCGATCCATTCGGCAAGCGCCTCGCCGCGGGGATCGTCGGGCTCATCGGCGGGCAGGCCGTGATCAACCTCGCCGCAGTGCTCGGACTGGCGCCTCTGACCGGAATTCCGCTCCCGTTCATCTCCTACGGCGGCTCGAGTCTCGTGGTCGCGCTCCTCGGGGTGGGCATCCTCCTTAACATCGCCGGCAGGAATGGCGCAGCGGCGAAGCGTGCACTGCCTGATCGCGGCCGGGGGGACGGCAGGACACGTCGCGCCGTCGCTGGCAGTCGCGGAGGCGCTGGAGCGGCGCGGCGCACGGGTGACGTTCGCCGGGTCGCCGGATCGCGTCGAAGCGCGGCTCGTTCCTGAGGCGGGATACGAGCTCGACACCTTTCGCATCTCGGGCCTCCCGCGGCGGCCGTCGCTCGAGCTGGTCCGTGCCGTGCTGCTGGCGGGTCGCGCGCCGCGGGCGTGTGGACGCATCCTGGCCGAGCGCAAGCCGGACGTCGTGCTGGGAGGCGGCGGCTACGTCTCCGGCCCGATGGTCTTCGCGGCCGCTCGCCGGAAGATCCCGACTGCGCTGATGGAAGCCGATGCGCACCTCGGGCTCGCGAACAGGCTCGCCGCTCCATTCGCGCGGCGCATCTTTCTCTCGTTCCCGATCCCGGGGCGTGACAGTGCCAAGTACCGGGTCACCGGCCGGCCGATCCCTGCGCGTTCCCGATCTGTGCGGCAGCACGAGGCGCGGGAGCTCTTCGGTTTGCCCGCAGCGGGACCCGTATTGCTCGTGTTTGGCGGTTCACTCGGCGCCCACCTGCTGAATGAGCTGGCGATCGACGTGTTCGGTGAAGCAGGCCCCGCGGTGCTGCATCTCTCCGGCACGCGCGATTACGACGAGCTGCGCGCCCGAGTGAGCCGGCCGGACTACCGCCTCTTTGCATTCACGGAGGAGTTCGGCGCCGCGCTCGGCGCCTCCGATCTTGCGCTCGCCCGGGCGGGCGGTTCGGTCTGGGAGCTTGCTGCAGCCGGGAAGCCGGCCGTGCTCGTTCCCGGGCTCTTCGCGACGGGCGATCACCAGAGCAAGAACGCGCGTTACTTCGAAGCCGGCGGTGGCGCGATCGTCGTGCCGGAGGACGAGGTCTCGCGCGCGCCCGAGGTGATCCGCTCGCTGCTCGACGACGAGCAGCGGCTGGCGGAGATGTCCAGCGCGATGTTGAAGCTCGCGCGTCCCGACGCGGCTGACGAGATCGCCGAGGAGCTTCTTGCCCTCACCGCTTGAAGGCCGTCGCCTCTGGATCGCGGGAATCGGCGGGGCGGGGATGAGCGGCTACGCGCTCCTCGCACGGGCGTGGGGCGCCGAGGTGCGCGGCTGGGATCGCTTCGAGACGCCGTACCTCCAGCACCTCGCGGGGATCCAGGTCGAGATCTCGGACCAGCCACCCGTGCCGCCGGAGGGCTGGGAGCCGTACGTCTCGACGGCCTTTGCCGGGCGCATTCCGGGCAAGACGCGCGCCGAGCTTCTGGCCGAGCTCGTCTCGTTGCGCGACTCGATCGTGATTGCCGGGGCGCACGGCAAGACGACGACGAGCGGGATGATCGCGTTCTGCCTCGAGCGTCTCGGCCGCGAGCCGGCGTGGTTGATCGGAGCTGACATTCCGCAGCTCGGTGGAAACGCCGGGACTGGAACGGGGTGGCTCGTCGTCGAAGGCGACGAATCCGACCGCACGATCTCTGCTCTGCGACCTCGCATCGCGGTGGTGACGAACGTCGACCTCGATCACCACACGACGTTCGGCTCTCGAGCCGAGGTCGAGGAGCTCTTCGACGAATGGCTCGCGAACGTCGACGAGGTCGTGCGCGGTGAGGATCTGTCGCCGTACGACGGCCCGCTCGCCGTGCCAGGGCTGCATAACCGCCGGAATGCTGCGACTGCTCTGGCGGCCCTCGAGCTCGCGGGGGTGCCGCGTGAGGACGCCGCAGCCGAGCTCGCCGAGTTTCGCGGAGCTGCGCGTCGCCTCGAGCGGCGCGGGGAAGCGGGGAACGTCGAGGTCTTCGACGACTATGCGCATCATCCCGCCGAAATCGCCGCGACCCTCGAGGCGTTACGTGACGGCGCGCGCCTGCTCGTGCTCTTCCAGCCGCATCTCTACTCTCGCACGCGACATCTCGCACGCGAGCTCGCAGCCGCGCTTGCGCAGGCGGACGTCGTCGCCGTGACCGACGTGTACGCGGCGCGCGAGGACCCCGTGGAGGGCGTCAGTGGCAAGCTCGTCGTGGATGCGCTGGCCGAGCGACGACCCGGGATGGACGTCGCGTGGACACCGACGGTGGACCAGGGCACGACGTATCTCGCAAGCCTGGCGAGGCCGGGCGACCGCCTGCTGACGATCGGGGCGGGCGACGTCGACCGTGCGGCGACGCTTCTCCTGGAGAGACTCGCGTGAAGATCGAGCAGGACGTTTCGCTGTCACGGTTCACGACGCTCGGCACGGGTGGAGAGGCCCGCGCGTTCGCCCGGCCGGAGACGCTCGAGGAGCTACAGGAGGCGCTCGCCTATGCCGGGTCCTACGACTTGCCGGTCGCGGTGATCGGACTCGGCTCGAACCTGCTCGTCGCCGACGAGGGCTTCGACGGGCTGGCGCTGAAGCTCGTCGGTGAGCTCGCGCAGGCGGAGGTAGCGGGCGAGCTGCTCGTCGCGGGGGGTGGGGCGCCGAACGCCGTCGCCCTCCATCGCGCTCGCGCCGCGGGCCTGGGTGGCTTCGAGTTCGCCTGCGCGATTCCGGGCACTGCGGGCGGCGGGGTCTGGATGAACGCCGGCGCGTACGGCAGTGACTGGGCGGCGATCCTTGACCGTGCTCTCATCGTCGACAGCGAGAACGCAGATTGGCGCGCGCCTGCCGAGCTCGGTCTGAGCTACCGGCACTCCGAGCTCCGGCACGGTCAGGTAGTCGCGAAGGTCGAGTTTCGTCTGACGCCCCGGCCGCCGGAGGAGATCAAGGCGATCGTCGGTGACCTGCAGGCGCAGAGGAAGGCTGCACAGCCGACGAACAAGCGCACCTTCGGGAGCGTCTTCAAGAACCCCGAGCACGAGCTCTCGGCCGGGCGGATGCTCGAGGCCTGCGGCCTGAAGGGCCATCGCATCGGCGGGGCCCAGATCTCGCCCCGGCACGCCAACTTCATCGAGAACGCCTCTGAGGCACGTTCGGCCGATGCGATCGCGCTGATGGCCGAGGCCCGGCGGCGTGCGTCCGAGCAGTTCGGCTTGGAGCTGCAGCACGAGGTCGAGTTCCTCGGCCCGGTCGAGCTCCCGCAGCTCACGAAGTAGGACCCACGCCTGCAGCGGCGAAGTCACCCGCGTGAGCGAGAAGGTCCTCAGGCTCCCGCGCAGGCGGGAGCTCGACGTGCTGCGCTTTGTGCCCTCGGGACGGTCGTTCGCGATCGGGATCAGCGTAGTAGTGGTCGCCGGCGGCCTCTACGCGGTCGCGCGCGAGACCTCGATGTTCGCCGTTCGTTCGATCCAGGTCGAAGGCGCCTCGCCGGCGCTCGCAGCCGAGATCCGGTCCGAGCTCACGTCGCTCGACGGGCGTAGCCTGGTCGCGCTCAACGGGGACGCGGTCGGCCGGCGTGTCGACGGCCTCGCGGCCGTTCGCAGTGCAGTCGTCGACAGGGCATTCCCGCACACGCTGCGGATCCACATCATCCCTGAGCTTCCCGTTGCGGTGCTTCGGCGCGGTGCGGACTCGTGGCTCGTCTCCGCGCGCAGCCGGGTGATCGGCACGATCGAGCGTGCCGGACGATCTGACCTGCCGAGAATCTGGTTGCCGTCGCGCACCGAGCTCACCAAGGGCGCTTTCCTCGCAGACCAGCCCGGGGCGCTCGCGGCTCGTTCGCTCGCCGCATTCGTCGGCAGCGGCTTCCCAAGCCGCGTCGCCTTCGTCCGCGCGCTCGACGGCCAGATCACACTCGGGCTTCGCGGTGGTCTCGAGATTCTGCTGGGCGCACCTGTCGACCTCAGGCTGAAGATCGCGATCGCGCGGGGCATCCTTCCGACCCTCGCACTGCCTCGAGCGGGGGGCCCGGATTACCTCGACATCACAGTCCCGGAGCGGCCGGTCGCGGGGCGCAACCCTCAACCCTCAGGTTGAGCTTGATGGTTGCCTGCGTTGACACCCCGGACGGCGCGACGTACCCTGCTCCGCAGAAGCCGTTCGACAGCCCCAACGCTTTAGTCCAGCTTGAGGTCGAGCTACCTTCAGTCGTATGAGCCAAACAGGGAACTATCTCGCGGTCCTCAAGGTCGCCGGCGTCGGCGGCGGTGGAACGAACGCGGTCAACCGCATGGTCGATGCCGGGCTTGCCGGGGTCGAGTTCATCGCCGTGAACACCGATGCGCAGGCCCTGCTCATGACGGACGCCGACGTGAAGATCCAGATCGGGGCGGAGGCGACCCGCGGGCTCGGCGCAGGCGCCGATCCCGAGATCGGCCTTGCCGCTGCGCAGGAGAGCCGCGACGAATTGAAGGAGGCGCTGAAGGGCGCCGACATGGTCTTCATCACCGCCGGCGAAGGCGGCGGCACCGGTACTGGCGGCGCACCGATCGTCGCGGAGCTCGGCCAGGAGATCGGGGCGCTCACGGTCGGCGTTGTGACGAGACCGTTTGCGTTCGAGGGACGCAAGCGCGCCGAGCAGGCGGAGCGCGGAATCGACCAGCTGCGCGACCGCGTCGACACCCTGATCGTGATCGAGAACGACCGTCTCCTCCAGGTGGTCGAGCGGCAGACATCCGTCGTCGACGCTTTCCGGATGGCCGACGACATCCTGCGCCAGGGTGTGCAGGGCATCACCGATCTGATCACCGAGCCTGGGCTTGTCAACCTCGACTTCGCCGACGTCCGCACGATCATGCGCGACGCGGGATCGGCGCTCATGGGCATCGGACGGGCGTCGGGAGAGAACCGCGCAGCCGAGGCAGCGCGGATCGCGGTCTCGTCACCGTTGCTCGAGGCCTCGATCGAAGGAGCGACCGGAATCCTCCTGAACGTCACCGGCGGACCGGACATCGGCCTCTTCGAGGTCAACGAGGCTGCCGAGGTCGTGACCGGCGCGGCCGACCAGAACGCCAACGTCATCTTCGGGGCCGTCATCGACGACTCGATCGGCGACGAGGTCCAGGTCACCGTGATCGCCACCGGCTTTGGTGGCCAGGGGCGCCGGCGTCGCCGCCCGCGCGAGACGGAGCTGGACGCCCCGTTGCCGGCGGCCACCTCCGCCTCCGAGAGTTTCGACTCCTCCCAGGAGCTCGACGTCCCTTCGTTCCTTCGCGACGACTGACCGCGAAAAGTGCTCCGCATTTTTCGCGGGGTGGGGGGTTAGGACTTCGCCTTCGGCTCGTGAAGGGGTTTAGGACCAATCACGGCGCGGTATCTCACCGCTGCCCTCTTGGGGTTCTTCCTCCCCGGTCGACCCCCATGACCCGGTCAGCCGCTCCGGTTGCGCCTCTCTGAGACACAGCCGGAGCGGCACCTTTCTGAGCCTCGTTAGCATCGGCTGTCGATGGCTCAGACCTTGCTGCGAACGCCGCTGCACGACCGGCACGTCGCCCTCGGCGCGCGCATGGTCCCGTTCGCCGGCTGGGAAATGCCCGTGCAGTACGCAGGGGTGATCCCGGAGCACAAGGCCGTGAGGGCCGACGCCGGTGTCTTCGACGTCTCGCACATGGGCGAGTTCGAGGTCGAAGGGCCGCGCGCGACGGAGCTGCTCCAGGCGACGCTCTCCAACGATCTCGAGAAGATTCAGCCCGGGGAGGCGCAGTACACGCTCCTGACGAACGATCGCGGCGGGATCATCGACGACCTGATCGCCTACCGTCTGGACGAGTTCCGCTACCTGCTGATCGTCAATGCGGCCAACCGTGAGGTCGATTTCGCCTGGCTCAAGGAGCGGGAGATTCCAGGTTCCGACGTGCGCGACGTCTCGGATGCGTATGGGCTGCTCGCCGTCCAGGGCCCCCGGGCGCTCGAGCGGCTCGGTCTTCCCGAGGCCAGGCAGTTCACCTTCGCCGAAGGCGAGCTCGACGGGATTGAGTGCATGGTCAATCGCACCGGCTATACCGGTGAAGCCGGTTGCGAGCTGCTCGTAACGGCCGAGGACGCTGCGGCCCTCTGGGACCGCATCCTCGAGCGCGGCGCCGTGCCATGTGGGCTCGGCGCCCGAGACACGCTGCGACTCGAGGCGTCACTGCCGCTCCACGGAAACGACATCACACAGGACACCGATGCGATCTCCGCCGGTCTCGGCTGGTGCTGCGACCTCGACAAGGAGTTTTCGGGCGCCCAGGAGCTGCGCGAGCTGAAGGCACGCGGACCGGAGCGAAAGCTGGTCTCCTTCGTGATGGAGGAGAAGGCGGTCCCGCGGCAGGGAATGCCGGTCGAGGGCGGCGGCGAGGTCACCTCCGGAACGCACTCGCCCATGCTCGATCGCGGAATCGGGATGGGTTACGTCCCGGTCGCGTCCGCGGCTCCCGACACAGAGCTGGCGATCGACGTCCGCGGCAAGTCGCGCCGCGCGCGTGTCGTCAAGAGACCGATCTACAAGCGAGAGGAGTAACTCCAGTTGGCCGCGAACGAGAGCTATCCGGACGACCTGAAGTACCACAAGGAGCACGACTGGGCCCGCATCGAGGGTGACGAGGCGGTGCTCGGAATCACTTGGTTCGCGCAGGACGCGCTCGGCGAGCTCGTGCACTACGAACCGCCGAACGAGGGCGACACGATCTCCAGGGATGCCGCCTACGGCGAGGTGGAATCGGTGAAGGCGGTGTCCGACGTGGTCGCACCGCTCTCGGGCGAAGTGCTCGAGGTGAACGCCAAGGTCGTCGACGAGCCCGAGACGGTCAACGAAGACCCGTACGGCGACGGCTGGCTGATCCGGATTCGCCACGGCGACCCGTCGGAGGCCGACGCTCTGCTCGACGTCGCGGCCTACAAGCAGGTCGTCGCAGAATCCTGAGTTGAGCTACCTGTCTCTGACTGAGCGGGACCGCGAGGAGATGCTCGCGGCGATCGGAGTCTCCTCAGTAGAGGAGCTCTTCCGCGACATCCCGGAAGGGGTCCGGTTCGGGCGCGAGCTCGACATCGGGCCGGCGCTCTCCGAACAGGAGCTCTCTCGCCACCTCGAGGAACTCGCCGCCCGTAACGTCGACAGCAGTAAAGAGCTGTCGTTCCTCGGCGCCGGGATCTACGACCACTACGTCCCGGCCGTCGTCGACACGGTGCTGCAGCGCGGCGAGCTCCTGACTGCGTACACGCCCTACCAGCCGGAGATGAGCCAGGGCGTGCTCCAGGCGATCTTCGAATACCAGACGGTCATCTGCGAGCTGACCGGAATGGACGTTTCGAACGCGTCGGGCTACGACGGCACCACTGTGGCGGCGGACGCCTGTTACGTGGCGAAGCACGCGACCGGGCGGACCAAGGTGGTTGTGACCCAGGCGACGAATCCCCAGGTGCGCCAGGTCGTGAAGACCTACGCCCCCGGGTTCGGGCTGGAGGTGGTCGAGGTGCCGCACAGCGGCGGCGCGACCGACCCGGGCGAGTTGCGCGAGGCAGCGACCGATGCAGCCTGCGTCATCTTCCAGCAGCCGAACTTCTTCGGAGTCCTCGAGCCTGCTCCCGATCTCGCCGCCGCGGCGAACGAGGCGGGCGCGATCGTCGTCGCGCACGTCGATCCGATCTCACTCGGCGTGCTCGAGGCACCGGGTGCGTACGGATGCGGAATTGCGATCGGCGAGGGCCAGAGCGCGGGCAACTACCAGTCCTTCGCCGGTCCCCATTACGGGTTCCTCGCGGCGAAGCACGACTTCATTCGGCGCATGCCAGGTCGCATCGTCGGCGAGACGCTCGACGCCGCGGGTGAGCGCGGCTATGTGTTGACCCTCCAGACCCGCGAGCAGCACATCCGGCGCGAGAAGGCGACGTCGAACATCACGACGAATCAGACGCTGCTCGCGCTCGGAGGTCTCGTGCACCTCTCGTGGCTCGGACCGCAGGGCCTGCGCGAGGTGGGGGAGACCTGCATGAGCCTCGCCCACTACGCGAAGAGCCGCCTGGCCGAGGCGGGCTTCGAACCGGTGTTTCCAGAGCAGACAACGTTCAAGGAGTTTGCCATCAGGGCCGGACGGAATGCACAGGACGCGATTCGAACGACGCGCGAGCGCGGGGTTCATCCCGGCTACGCGCTCGGCCGCGACTACGAGGGTCTCGACGATGCACTGCTCGTCGCGGTGACGGAACGCCGTACTCCCGCTGACATCGACCGGCTCGTCGAGGCGTTGTCGGCCAGATGAAGCTGATCTTCGAAAAGTCGCAACCCGGACGCCGTGGCGGCGACCTGCCGAACTACGATCTTCCGCCTGCCAAGGTGCCCGACGCCTTGCGCCGGGAGACTGCACCGCGCCTGCCCGAGCTCGCCGAGCCGGAGATCGTCCGGCACTTCACCGAGCTCTCGACGCGCAACTTCGGGATCGACACGGGCTTCTACCCCCTTGGCTCCTGCACGATGAAATACAACCCGCGTGTCAACGAACGGCTCGCCATGCTGCCCGGCTTTCGCGACCTACATCCGTACCAGGAAGAGGATGCGATCCAGGGAGCGCTCGAGCTGATGTGGCGGTTGCAGGAGGCGCTGATCGAAGTTTCCGGCCTGCACGCCTGCTCGCTCCAGCCGGCTGCCGGCTCGCAGGGCGAACTGACCGGCCTGATGCTGATGCGGGCGTACTTCGCCGACCGCGGCGAAGGGGAGACGCGCGACACGATCATCACGGCCGACACCGCACATGGCACGAACCCCGCCAGCGTCACGATGGCCGGTTACAAGCTCGCGAAGGTCGAGACCGACGCCCGTGGGAACGTCGACGTCGCGCACCTTCGCGAGATGGTCGACGAGCACACCGCTGGGTTGATGCTCACGAACCCATCCACGCTCGGGCTCTTCGACGAGCACATCGAGGAGATCGCGGGGATCTTCCACCAGGCGGGAGCGCTTCTCTACTACGACGGGGCGAACCTGAACGCCGTGTGCGGGATCTCACGACCGGGCGACATGGGCTTCGACATCGTCCACATCAACCTCCACAAGACGTTCTCGCAACCGCACGGCGGAGGTGGCCCCGGCGGCGGACCGATCGTCGTGCGCGACAAGCTCGAGCCGTTCCTCCCCGTCCCGGCAGTCGTGAAGGACGGCGACCGCTTCACGCTCGACTACGACAGGCCGAAGTCGATCGGCAAGGTCCGGGGCTTCACCGGTCCGTTCGGCGTCTTCGTTCGCTCGTACGCCTACATCCGTTCCTATGGTCCGCGCCTGCGCGAGATGTCCGAGGTCGCGGTACTGAACGCCAACTACCTGCTCGCCCGCATGCGGGAGGCCTATGACCTTCCCTACGACCGGCTCGCAATGCACGAGTTCGTCCTCAGCGCCCGCAGTCTGAAGCGCGAGCACGGTGTCTCTGCGCTCGACGTGGCAAAGCGCCTGATGGACTACGGGTTCCATCCCCCGACGATCTACTTTCCGCTCGTCGTCCCGGAGGCGCTGATGATCGAGCCGACGGAGACGGAGGCAAAGGAGACGCTCGACGAGTTCGCCGACGCGATGCTTGCAATCGCGCGCGAGGCCGAGGAGGACCCGGAGCTTCTCTATGAGGCGCCCCACGGGCGGCCGGTGAAGCGGCTCGACGAAGTCCTCGCGGCGAAGCGCGCGATCGTGAAGTACGGCTTCGAGGACCATCCGGACCTCGGGGCAACGACGCAGCAGCCGCGCCAGCTCGAAGCTCAGAAAGGCGGCTAGCCTAGGCGGCGAGCGGCAGGCTCAGCTGCCTGAGGCCGAGCCGTTCGAACACGAGCTCGACTTCGATCGCAACCGGTGCGAACTGTTGCGGCTGCCA
>Ga0134126_10013229_pt1 | contig 10426 bp, 10 predicted proteins | sample KB31752_FD_96881 | JGI IMG/M metagenome (GOLD analysis project Ga0134126, IMG submission 96881) | Terrestrial soil microbial communities with excess Nitrogen fertilizer from Kellogg Biological Station, Michigan, USA - KB3-175-2 | ecosystem: Environmental > Terrestrial > Soil > Unclassified ...
ACCCGCTGAATGTGGGTGATCGGGGTGCTCACGCCCACGCCTTGCGCCGCGTCGGCCGTCGTCCGGCCTGCGCGGCCCACCGGGTCGACGGAAGCCCGCGAACCGCACGGCGGGCGGTGAAGTCGCCGATCGCGCGGCGATAGCTGGCCAGCAGCGAGTCGACGGTGTTCTCCCACGAGAAGTCGGCCGCATGGTCAACGGCGGCCTGGCCCAACGCTGCTGGGCCGAGCTTCAATGTGTTGTCGATCGCGCGCGCCCAGTTCTCGGCGTCATGGCCGGCCACTAGCGTGCCGGTCACCCCGTCGCGCACGGCGACCGGCAACCCGCCGACCGCGGCGGCGGCCACCGGTGTGCCGCAGGCCTGCGCCTCCAGGGCCACCAGACCGAAGGATTCCGAGTAGCTCGGCACCGCCACCAGGTCGACCGCGCGGAACACCGTGGCGAGGTTTTCCCGCGACTGCGGGGGCAGGAACGTCACCCGGTCGGAGATACCCAGTTCGGCCGCGAGGCGAACCAGGCCGTCGGGCACCGCCAGCCCGCTGCCCGACGGTCCACCGGCCACCAGCACGTGCACCCCCGGCAACTTGGCCGCAGCGCGCAGCAGCACGTCCGGACCCTTCAGTGGCTGGATACGCCCGACGAACGCGACCACATTCTGGTCGGCCGGCAGCCCGAGTTCGGCGCGGGCGGCCCGGCGGTCGCCGGGACGGAACACCTCCACGTCGACCCCGGGATGCGCGATGTCGATGCGGGCGGGGTCGGCGTGATGCAGTGAAACCAATTGCGCCGCTTCGTCATCGGTATTGGCGATCAGCCTGTCGGCCTCGTCGACCACCTGCTGCTCGCCTACCGTGCGCAGCGGTGGCTCGGGGGTGTCGCCCTCGGCCAGCGCGGCGTTCTTCACTGCGGCGAGGGTATGCGCGGTGTGCACCAGCGGCACCGACCACCGGTCGCGCGCCAGCCAGCCGACCTGACCGGACAGCCAGTAGTGCGAGTGCACGATGTCGTAGTAGCCGGGCTCGTGGGCGGCCTCGGCCCGCAGCACACCGGCCGCGAAGGCGCACAGCTGCGTCGGCAGGTCGTACTTGTCCAGGCCTTCGAACGGCCCGGCCACGATGTTGCGCACCACCACGCCCGGCGCCACCCACGCGACGGGTGGATCGGTGGACGCGGTGGCCCGGGTGAAGATCTCGACGTCGACGCCGCGGCGGGCCAGGTGCAGCGCGCTCTGCAGCACGTAGACGTTCATCCCGCCGGCATCCCCGACGCCGGGTTGTGCCAGCGGCGAGGTGTGCACGGCCAGCACCGCGACGCGACGCGGATTGGTCAGATCAGAAGGGCCCACTCCGCCATCTTTGCAGCATCGGGTGCAGGCGCAGGTCAGGCGGGTGTCTCGACGTCAACCTCGTAGGCGGGCACCGGCGGCGCGGTGCGGCGCATGGCACCCAGCGGGTCGGCGTACAACCCGGCCAACGACACCACGCCGGCCCCGGATTCCTGCACCCGGTTACCGAAGGCGGTCATCCGAATGTCGCGCGCGGGCAGCACCAGCCGGGCCCGGTACGCCTCCTCCACCCGCTTCATGCCCTCGGGGTATTCGGTGAATGCCTGACCGCCGACCACCAGGTCGTCCGGGTTGAGCAGATCACGCAGCAGCGCAACCGATTCGCCGAGGACCCGGGCACGCTCGTCGAGCAGCTCTTTGGCTTGCTCGTTGCCGCCGCGCGCCACCTTCAGCAGATCGGTGACGGTGGCGGCCGACCCGTCGGCGCGGGCAGGCAGGATGCGCAGCCGTCGCGCGGCGGCCACCACGGCTTCGTCGCTGACGGTGGATTCCAGCAGCCCCGAGCCGCCGAGCAGCTCGGAGTGCGCGGGCAGGTTGGTGATCGTGCCCGGTCCGCTGGCCGGGCTGTGCACCCGGCCGTCGATCATCAGCGCGTAGCCGACGGTTTCGCGGGCGTAGACGTAGAGGCTCGTGGAGGAGTTCGGTCCGAACCGGCGCATGCCGAGCAGCAGTTCGGCGGCGGCCATCGCGTCGACGTGCGAGGCGACCGACACCGGCAGCTCCAACGCCTCGGCGATCACCGGCCCGACCGGCGCGTCCCGCCAGCCCAGCCGGGCGTGGTCGACGTGGCCGCTAGCCGCATGGACCGTGCCACCGATCGCGACGCCGACCCACAGCGCCCGCCGGCGGTGCCAACGCCGCAGGTAACGCTTGGCGCCGTCGGCCAGCGCGGCCAGGGCCGGGCCCTGGGCCGTGCGGGGCGTCGGGGTCTCGACGGCGTCCAGCGTGCGGCCGAACAGGTCGGTGGCCACGATGCTGGTGGTCCGGGCACCGACGTGGATGCCCAGCGTCAGGAAGGGCTCGTGGTTGACCTCGACGGGCACCCGGGGGCGCCCGATCGCACCGGAAACGGCCAGGTCGGCGCGTTCCCGCAGGATTCCGGCGTCCAGAAGGGCGATGACCTGGCGGTTTACTGTCGCAATCGACAGCGAGGTGACCTGGGCGATGACGTCGCGGCCGATCGGGCCGCGCAGCCTCACGGCCCGGAACACCGACGACGCGGCGGCGTCAGAGAGTTGCAGTGAGGGCGCCACCACGCGGTGGCGTCCGGGGCCTCGACGGCCGGCGGCCGCGAGCGGGTTGCGTTGATGAGAAGTGAAAGATGTTGTGCGCATTTGCGATTCCTTGTCCGAAGTCCGATGGCGGTCTGTGCCGCACACCGTCGCGAGCGCTAAGCGCTTAGCTCAGGAGCGGCCGGTTGCGCGGCAACAACACGCGCAGCCCACGCAACAACACGCGGACCGACAGTCGAACAAGGTGCTCGAGTACACACAGGGAATTTAGCACGGTTACTAGAGTCGTTCAGATGAGTTCGTCCGATCCGCATTCGACGACATCTGACCGCCGGCACGGCGAGCAACCTGTCGCGGTCGTCACCGGCGCCAGCGCGGGCATCGGTGAGGCCACCGCGAGGACGCTTGCAGCCCAAGGCTTTCACGTCGTCGCAGTGGCCCGGCGGGCCGACCGGATCAACGCGCTGGCCGCCGAGATCGGCGGCACGGCAGTTGTGGCCGACGTCACGGACGGCGCGGCCGTCGATGCGCTGGCCGCACAACTGGATCGGGTCGACGTGCTGATCAACAACGCGGGCGGCGCCAAGGGCCTGGCCCCGGTCGCCGACGCCGACCTCGAGCATTGGCGCTGGATGTGGGAGACCAATGTGCTGGGCACGCTGCGGGTCACCCGCGCGTTGCTGCCCAAGCTGATCGACTCCGGCGACGGCCTGATCGTCACCGTCACGTCGATCGCGGCGCTGGAGACTTACGACAACGGCTCGGGCTACACCTCGGCCAAGCACGCCCAGGGGGCGCTGCACCGCACCCTGCGTGGCGAGCTACTCGGAAAACCGGTGCGGCTCACCGAGATTGCGCCCGGGGCGGTGGAGACGGAGTTCTCGCTGGTGCGTTTCGACGGCGACCAGGACCGCGCCGATGCCGTCTACCAGGGGATCACGCCGTTGACGGCCGGCGACGTCGCCGAGGTGATCGGCTTCGTCGCGTCGCGGCCGTCGCACGTCGACCTCGATCAGATCGTCATCCGGCCGCGCGATCAGGCGCCCGGCAGCCGGTTCAACCGCCGGGCCTCGCAGGGCTAGTCGTTGTCGGGGTGCCGGACAACGTCGGCGCATCGCGCGGCGTGGCCGGCGCGCTGCGCGGGATCGACACCGGCGCGGGCTTGGCGCCGCTGGGCGGCGGCAGGGCCGACATGCCGACCCAGGTGTCCCAGCTGACCGCCCAGTCCCAGATGTCGCCGTCGGAGTAGGACAGCTCGATCGTGCTGCCGGTCACTTCGACCGGGTCGCCGTAGATCGCGCTGCCGAAGTATTGCTCGGCGTCGGCCGTCGACAGGTTGATGCAGCCGTTGGTGACGTTGCTGTTGCCCTGCGCGCCTGCGCTGCTCGGGTTGGCGTGGATGAACTCGCCGTTGTTGGAGATCCGTACCGCCCAGCGTTCGTGGATGTGGTTGTAACCGGCGGCCGGATTGGACATGTAGAAGTCGGCGTATTTCTCGCTGACCACGTGGACGCCGTTGCGGGTGATGTTGCGCGCCTTGTCGGCCTGGCCGTAGCTGCACGGGAAGTCCATGATGACGCCCTCGTCGCGGATCACCTGGATGCGGTGCGACGTGACTTCGGCCTTCACCACCTGGCGACGGCCGATGTCGATTTTCAGGCTCATGTCCTGCTTGCCGTAGGCACCGTCGCCGAAGGCCAGCCCGTAGAGCTTGGCGTCGACGTTGACCTTGGTGCCGGCCGGGTAGTACTCGCGGGTGCGCCAGTGCACGCGGGCCCCGCCGACCTCGTCGGGCAGCCACGCCCAGCTGCCCTCGACGGGCGGTTCGGTGGTGACCTTCAGCGCCCGCTCGACGGCGGCCTTGTCCGCGATCGGCGCGTCGAACTGGATGATGATCGGCGCCGCGACGCCGACGGTCTGGCCGTCGGCGAGCTGGAATCCACCGTCGATCACCTTGGTGGGCGCGATCGTGGTGATCTCGCCCTTCACCGGAACCGGCTTGCCGTCGTGACCGACCGCCGACCCGTTCCAGGTGTAGGTCCCGTCATAGCCCAGCGGCTCGGTGATCGTGTAGATCGTCCGGTCGCGGTTGAGGGTGCCGGCGACCACCTTGCCGTCGGCATTGGTCAGCGCGACGTGCTGGAACCAGCCGTCGCGGACTTCGACGCTGATCGGCGCCGTGGGCAGCACCTTGGTGGTCTTGTCGGCCGGCCGGAACGTCAGCGCGGCTGCCGCCGGTGGCTTGGCCTTGTCGGCCCGCCTAGACGACCCGCCGGCGCAGGCGGCCAGCACGCCGGGCGCGAAGACGCCGACGGCCAGGGTCGTCAGGGCCCGGCGCCGGGTGACCGGCGAGTCGCCGCGCTCTGAGTCCACGACATCAAGATACCGGCGGAACCGACCCGCTTTCCCCGCGTGTGAGCTACAGCGAGCAGCCGACCAGCACCGGCTCGGGCACCAAAGTGACGCCAAACACATCGCGCACACCGTCGCGCACGGTCCGGGCCAGTGCGAGCACGTCGTCGGCACTGGCCCCGCCCCGATTGGTCAACGCCAGCGCGTGCTTGGTGGACAGCCGGCAGGCCGCGCCGGCATCGGCGTCCGGGTAGCCCTTGGCGAAGCCGGCCTGCTCGACGAGCCAGCCCGCGGCCAGCTTGACGCCGCCCGGCGCCGGATAGTGCGGTATCGGACGATCGGTCCGGTCGGCCAGCTCTTGGTAAACCTGCTGCGTGACAACGGGATTGGTGAAGAATGACCCGACGCTCCAGGTATCGTGGTCGGCCGCGTCGAGCACCATGCCCTTGCCGGCCCGCAGGGCGAGCACGGCTTGGCGAACCGCGGCGGGGTCGGCGCGCTCGTCGGCCGCGGTATCCAGCGCGGTGACCAGCTCGCCGTAGCGCAAGGGCGCGCTGCGGCCCGTCGCGTCCAGTGCGAACTCCACCTCGAGAACAGTCGCGGCGTCGGAGTGCTTGAGCACGCTCGTCCGGTACCCGAACCCGAGTTCGTCGGCGGGCGTCCAGCGCACCTCGCCACTGCGCCGGTCCAGCAACCGAACCCGGGTGACGGTGTCGGCCACCTCGACGCCGTAGGCGCCGACGTTCTGCACCGGGGTGGCTCCCGCCGACCCGGGAATCCCCGACAGGCATTCCAGCCCGCCCAGGCCGGCGTCGATCGCGGCGACCACCACGTCGTCCCAGACCGCCCCCGCCTCGGCCCGCAGGGTGTTTCCGTCAACACGAATACCGTTGGTGGCCAACCGAATCACGGTGAGGTCGGTCATCGTGTCGGCGATCACCACGTTGGAGCCGCCGGCCAGCACCAGCAGCGGACCCGCGCCCGCGCCGTCGAGATGACGCAGTGTCGCGACCACCTGGTCGGTAGTGGTGCAGGTGATGACCCGCGACGCGACCGGGCCGACCCGCAGCGTGGTCAGCGGCGCCAGCGGCACGTTCTCGTCGACGCGCGCACCGGCGAAAACCGCTCCCACAGTGCCCCCTTCAAACCCGGTTAGCTAGTTCTTGACGGTAGCCTGACCTGCTATGCCGCGGTCGTTCGACATATCCACCGACTACGCGGAATCCGTCGAAGCGGTACTCCGCGCGTTCAGCGACGAGCAGTACTGGCAAGCCCGGCTGGCCGATTCGGGCGTCGACGATTGGACGCTGGATTCGATGGACGTCTCCGACGGCGTCATCGATGTGGTCACCACCCAGGTGTTGCGGGCGCATCAGATGCCGGCCCTGGTCACCCAGTTCCACCGCGGCGATCTGCGCATCCGGCGTGAGGAGCGTTGGGAGCCGATCGTCGACGGTTCCGCGACGGCGACGGTCATCGGCTCGATCCTGGACTCACCGGCCTCGTTGACCGGCACCGCGGTGCTCGAGCCGCGGGGCGACGGCGGCGCGAGGCTGAAATTCCGGGCCACGGTCGAGGTGAAAATCCCGCTGGTCGGCGGCAAGCTGGAGAACTTCATCGGCGGCCAATTGGTCGATCTGCTGATCCGCGAACAGCGTTTCACCACGACGTGGATCGCCGAAACCGCCTGAGGTTCAGCTGTTTCGCTCGGCCGCGGTGATCGCGCCCTTGAACAGGTCGCCGATCACCTTCTTCAGCACCGGCGTCAGCAGCCAGTCCAGACCGGGGATCTTCGGGGTGGAGCGCAGGTGCCATTCGGCTTCGGTGCCGGTCCCCGCTTCACGCAGCGTCACCGTGCCGACGTGATCGCGGACCGGGGCGCCGGACACCATCTTGTACGCGTAGCGCGTCGGCCGCTCGTACTCGATGATCTCTTCGACGATCGCGGGTCCGAGCGCCTCGATCCGCCGGACCGCGCCGACACCGTTGGGCGCGGGGACGCCTTCGCGGTCCAGCGTGCTACGACGGGCCATGGCCACGTAGTCCGCGATCCCGCGGTGGTTGGTGAGGGCGTCGAACACCTTCTCGATCGGTGCCGTCGTCGTGCGCCTCAGCGTGAACTCGATCATCTGAGGATTCAAGCATCCCGGCAAACCGTCCCACATCTAGGCTGGCAATCATGCGCATCGCGGTGGCACAGATCCTCAGTGGCACCGACCCGGCCGACAACCTGCAGATCGTGCGGGACTACACCGGGCGGGCCGCCGAAGCCGGCGCGTCGCTGGTGGTCTTCCCCGAGGCGACGATCTGCCGATTCGGAGTCCCATTGGCCCCGATCGCGGAGCCGGTCGACGGGCCCTGGGCCGACGGAGTGCGCCGGATCGCGGCCGACGCCGGCGTCACTGTGGTGGCGGGCATGTTCACTCCCGCCGACGACGGGCGGGTCTACAACACGCTGCTCGCTGTCGGTCCTGCGGGCTCGGGCGTCGACGCCCACTACGACAAGATCCACCTCTACGACGCGTTCGGGTTCACCGAGTCGACCACGGTCGCGCCCGGGCGCGAGCCGGTCACGGTCACCGTCGACGGTGTCGCGGTGGGGCTGACCACCTGTTACGACCTTCGCTTCCCCGAACTGTTCACCACGCTGGCCGGCCGCGGCGCCCAGGTGATCGTGGTCAGCGCGTCGTGGGCCGCCGGACCGGGAAAACTCGAGCAGTGGACTTTGCTGGCCCGCGCCCGCGCGCTGGACTCCACCAGCTACGTCGTCGCGGCCGGGCAGGCCGACCCCGGCGAGCCGCTGGCCTCCAGCGCGCCGACCGGAGTCGGCGGCAGCGTGGTGGTGTCGCCGTTTGGCGTGGTGGTGGCCTCGGCGCGCGGCGAGCCGGAACTGCTGGTCACCGACCTGGACCTCGAGCAGGTGGCCAAAGCCCGCGAGACGATCGCGGTGCTGCGCAACTACACAGCGTTTGCTCATGGTGATAAGGCAGAATCGCGCAGGTGACGAATCCTCAGGGGCCCCCACACCTGGATCCGCCCTCGCCGTGGGCTCGCCCGGGCGACCAGAGTTCGGCCACCCAGCAGGAGCCGCAGCCCGAGTACTCCTATCAGCCGCCCGCGCCGCCGTCGTACCCGCCGCCCGTCCAGGAATATCCGACCACCGCGGCTTTTGAGCCGCCGCCGTCGCACGACACCACCGAGCCCGTGAAAGCCAAGCGCCGCTTCGCCTTCCGCGGCGATCCGGTGTCGATCATCCTGGTTGTGGTGATCGTCGCGGCCCTGGGCATCGCCGCTCTGGTCGGCGGTGAGCTCTATGCCCGCAGTCGGGCCGACAAGGTTGTCGCCTCGGCCACCCAGTGCGTGATCGAGGACGGCGCCACGGCATCCTTCGGGCCGAGCCCATTCCTGTTGCAGCACATAATGGGTCACTACAAGGACATCACCATCCACACTGCGGGGCACAACATCAAGAACGCCAAAGGCATGAAGGCCGACATCGAGATCGATGACGTCGACCTGCACGGCAACGCCGACTCCAAGGGCACCATCGGCAAGCTGAACGCCAACATCACCTGGACGTCGGACGGCATCCAGGAGACCGTTCAGGACTCGCTTCCGTTCATCGGCGGACTGGTCAACAGCGTCACGACCAACCCCGGTGCGGGCACCATCGAGCTCACCGGAGCGATGGGCCTGGGTGGCGTCACCGTCAAGCCCCAGGTCGCCGACGGACAGCTCACGCTGCAGGTCTACAAGGTCAACGCGCTCGGCGTCCTCATCCCGCACGAGACCGCGCAGACCGCGCTGAACGCGTTCACCGCGGCACTGCTCAAGCAGTACCCGCTCGGCATCAAGGCGGACAGCGTGCAAGTCACCAATGACGGTGTGACAGCCCACTTCTCGACGCAGAACGCATCGATACCGGCCGCCCAAAACGACCCCTGCTTCGCCCATGTCTAACCCGCCAGGCCCCCCGAGCAACGACCCGCAGCGCGGTCGTCCGGCCGGGCCGCCGAACCGCGGCTTCCCGCCGCGCCGGGTGCCGCCACCGCCGTCGGAATCGCCGACTCGGCACATCCCTGCGCCGGGCCGCCCACAGCAGCCGTCCGCGCGTGACGTGCCGCGGCCGCAGCAACCCGGACGCCCGCCGGGCCGCCCGCCGCAACAACCGGCGCCCCCGCCGAATCGACCACCGCAGCAACCGAATCCGCCGCAATCCGGGCTGCCACCCAACCCGCGGCCGCGGCAGCCCGGCCCTCCGCCGCCCGCGCACGAGAACCTCACCACCCGGATTTCGATACCGACGCCTCCCCCAGGGGCCGCACACCCCGCCGACGAGTCAGGCGGACGCGGTTTCTTCGCCAACCGGACGTCGCTGCTGTTGATCCTGCTGATCGTGGCGCTCGTGGTGATCGCGATTCCGATCGGCGGCGAGCTGTACGCCCGCCACGTCGCCAGCACCAAGGTGGCCAACGCGGTGCAGTGCGAGGTGCAGGACAGCGCCAAAGTGTCGTTCTCGCCCGCGCCACCGGTGTTGTGGCAGTACCTCACCGACCACTACAGCGACATCTCCGTGCAGACCGGCGGCAACCAGGTACGCCAGGCCAAGGGCATGAAGGTGAGCCTGGACATCCGCGACATCAAATTGAGCCAGACCAACAACTCTGCGGGCACGATCGGGTCGCTCAACGGCACGATCACCTGGTCGGCGGACGGCATCAAGCAGTCGATCCAAGACGCCATCCCGGTGCTGGGCAAGTTCGTCACCGGAGAGGTCACCACCAATCCCGGTGACGGCACCGTCGCCCTCAAAGGGCTGCTGAACAGCGCCGTCGTCAAGCCGCAGATCGTCAACAATGGGCTGTCGCTGCAAGTGGTGAGCCTGAGCGCGCTGGGCTCGAATATGTCCACCGACGACGTCCAAAAGCACTTGGACGACCTCACTTCGAAGGCGACGCAGAACTATCCACTGGGCATCCACGCCGACAGCGTGAAGGTCACCAACGACGGCGTCGAGGCGACGTTCTCAACTCAAAACGCGACGATCCCGACATCGTCATCCCAGCCCCAATCGGGTCAGGACTGCTTCAGCGGGGTCTAGCCCAGCGCGTCGAGCACGGCCCGGGTGCCGGACAACCCCAACCGGGTGGCGCCCGCGTCGAGCATCGCCAGGGCGGCCTCCGCGGTCCGGATGCCGCCGCTGGCCTTGATTCCCAGCCGGCCGCCGACGGTATCGGCCATCAGCGTGACGGCGGCCGGCGATGCGCCGCCGGCCGGATGGAAACCCGTTGAGGTCTTGACGAAGTCGGCGCCGGCGTCCTGCGCTGCGCGGCAGACCGCGACCAGCGTTTGTTCGTCGGAGAGGGTCAACAGCGCCGCCGACTCGACGATGACTTTGAGTACCGCGGCGGGCACCGCGGCGCGCACTGCGGCGATCTCCGACCGGACGCCGTCGATGTCGCCGGCGATCGCGGCGCCGATGTCGATCACCATGTCG
>Ga0134126_10013231_pt1 | contig 10425 bp, 8 predicted proteins | sample KB31752_FD_96881 | JGI IMG/M metagenome (GOLD analysis project Ga0134126, IMG submission 96881) | Terrestrial soil microbial communities with excess Nitrogen fertilizer from Kellogg Biological Station, Michigan, USA - KB3-175-2 | ecosystem: Environmental > Terrestrial > Soil > Unclassified ...
GTAAATTCTACAAATTTGTCTGCCAGACCTCCATGATATGCCTTCTGCTCAGCTGAATAGCCATGATCCATATCACAAGTCATTGCATTTGATCTATTTAGTAAGAATGGGTCTACTGTATTATTTCCGTTAGGATTGTTGTTCAAAAGCGCTGCTGTTAATCCATTAGCTGATGGTGTATTAGGATCAGTCTTAAATTTTGATGCATTAGGATATGTGCCAAAGTAGTGATCATAAGAGACATTTTCCTGAAAGATTACTACTAAGTGTTTAATGGGTGTAGTCGTTGTTGTGGTCGTGGATGTAGAAGATATTAAGGGAACAGCTGAGGTATTTATCGTTCCACCTGTGACAAAAGACAATATTAATACAGAATATATGATAGATGATAACATTTTTGTTTTCATACGATCAGAATACAGAGTCGCTGGTCCTAAATAAGCCTTTTAATGAAGGAGATTCTTTTTCCTAGAACTGATCATAAATAATAACAGATATTCGAACTTGCCCAGATCGAATGAAACGGATATTGTCAATTAATACTGTAAAAATGCAGCTTCAATTCGGATTGTGGTATCAAGATGCCTGAATAAACATGTGACTTGTCAAGGATCTTAAAGTACGAGATCATGGTATGATGAGTGAAAAGAAGAGACAAAGAAAAATAGAAACTAAAATGGTTGGATTTTGAAGGAATAGAATTGATTAGTCATTATTAACATAGTAATTAGTTGTTGTACTTGCATAGATAGGTTACAATACTAATTACCTACATGGGTTACACTTTTCTGCTTAGTTCCTGTGTATGTACTAGATGTTATTAACCTTTGTAGGAACATCTCTGAAGGAGTAAGACCGTTTATGCCTCCATGTTCTCTAGTTTCATTGTATGCTTTTACAAATATATCATACCTCTGGTTACCTTCAGCTATGTTTGGAATATCTTCTAACATTAGAAACTCATTCTTAACTATCTTGTTACATGCCTCTACCTTTCCTTGTAACTGGGGATAGGAATTTGGTATTTTCTTATCTCTTATCTGATTGTGTACGAGGAAATGTCTGAATATTCTGGATGTAAACTGCTTTCCATTGTCATGCATTACCTTTTCAGGCTTGCCATTAATGACTCCAATCCTCTAATACATTGAGAACATCAACCGACCTCTTTCTTTCAGACCACTTGCTAGCTACTTTTCTGAAGCAATCATCTAAACAGCTAATGATATAATTCCTTTGATTGGAATTACTGGTATAGAATGGGCCAAGGATATCCATCTGCAGCATATTGTTTGGATGCTTCATCACAAACCGTTTGCAAATTCTTGCTTTAGATGTACACTTGAGAATGTTAAGACAATGTCTCTTTAGTATCTTGTATATAGTTCGAGTGCTTAGCGAGGTTCCAAAAACCTTTCTTAATCTAAACTTGATCCTATTGCATCCAAATCTTTTGGTTAACCGTAGCTCAAGGATTGTCTCCTCTAGTTCTGGTGTTATCTTCTTGTAGTTGATATTACGAGGTCTTGTAGAGAGATTCGATAACCCTTCCATCCCTTTCAATTTGTATCTATTATTCCACTTGTAGTAGGTCTTTCTGGATACACCATATCTCTTACAAATATTGTTTATGGTATCACCAAGCCATTCTTTTTCATGTATTAGATTAAACTTTGTTCTGATTTCTATATGGATACACTTCCTGACAGAAGTGTAACCCATGTCGATAAGCTATAATGTCACCTATGTCAGTAAGTACAACTATTAGTATTCCAATGATCAATTAGGATTATGATTTTTGTCATTTGTATGTTAATAATAGATGGTATTTATAGACGCTACCTCCCGTCAACTCATGCAGGAATTGAACACAGTTGATGTGTATTGGATGCGATTTATGCTGTACTCGTCACTGGAATTATAGGAAGAATAGTCATCTTCAAACCAAGTGCATATGCATCTACATCTTTATCAGACGACCGATGACATCGGCAACTGCATCGGCGATATCGATACCGTGGTATTTGCGGGCCTTTTCACATTGTTCAATCTGCAAGCCGTTTGCGCTTAGACGATTTACAATGTTCACTTTACTATTACCATTAAAGTCTTCTGGACATTTATGCTCATAATCTGTGTTCACTTCAATCCTAGGGTCCGACACAACATCCACAATGGCTGTTCTAATTTGGTCCTTCACGTCGTCAGGAATAGTTCCTCCAATACAAATAGATTCGTGGCGCCATCCATGGAACGCAACCGAATATTCAAAGTGACGCCGCATAACCGTTTTAAGCTTCGGGAATGAGTCTTCGCTAATATCTATCGAAGTAATATGCCAACGGTCAAAGGCACCACCCCCTTTCTTGAATCCTTTGCAAATCCATTGAGAAACATATTCTGATGAAAGCTTCTGGCCAACATGTTCTGCTTGCTCATCCGTGTATTTTTCGATATTGCCACCGTGTGGGGCTATAACAATTAATCCGCGATTATGTCCATTGTCAGCCAAATTTTCAATAAATTTATTGGACTACTCTGTTTCCGCATCAGTAAGACCCACAGCCGTGACCTGAGCATTAACTTTGCCAGTGAAGTCGGCAACGTTTGAATGTTCCAGTTCCAATCGTTTTCGTAGGTCATCTTCATTTTTGTCTAGAAATACAATATCGGGCTCCTGGTCATGAACATCAACCACTGTATAGAGTGCGAGTGCTGTCCCGTTAGCAGTAGGCCTTTCTATACGAACTTGTTGACATCGATCTCTTCCTATCATATTAATCTGGCCAAGGTTAGCTATACAATGTTCGCGAATATGACCATTAGGTATTCTGTTATTAACTAGTTTAATTTGAGCATTGAAGGAGTCTTGAATATGTTTCCTTTTGATGCATTCTTCCATCTTTTAAATAGTATTTTTCGCGAGTTTGTATTATAGTTTATCTTTTGGAAGAATCTGACATTGGAATAGTACTCTCTTACAGTTATGAACTTTACTCTAATTGTCTAATTCCAGATTCGACATATGCCTGAATTAATGAAGAAATAGACATACGAGAAGAATTGGTTGAAAATAATCAGCATCATGTGCATAGAAGTTCAATAATCATAATTGACATAGATTGCTGTGTCTATACAAATCGTTAGTTACCCATTCCAATGTTGGTACCCTTCATATATTAGCTTCACCATCCTCTACGGTACCCAACATAATTTGTAGATAGATTTGCAGTGTAACGATAGCACGCACTTGTCATAATTGGTTTAGTTTTAGAAGCGCCATGTGAACTCGCGGCCAATTGAACATCAACTCCATATTCATAGCTGGAAAGGGTGTTGTAGATATGTCGCCTCCCGTTCACACGCATAGTATAGCCTAGTGCTTCAAAGCTACATCAAGTAACAATAAATAGGAATTTAGCAAACAGTAATTCTTCATTTTTCTAACCCTGTCGAATTGTCAAGGAATAACTTTGGTGCTTGATGGTTTGTGGTGGTAAAATTAAACATGTTTAGAATTGATCCAGCTTTAACATCAAAGGACTGATTTCCTATACGTCCTAGATTCCAATTATCTTCGATAAAACGTATTATCGATGTCTGGTCAGTAACTGAATGATCTACATAGTTTACTTTTGCATATGGAGATATTATCAAGAAAGGAAGACGGGGTCCATAGCCACAACGATCTTGATAAGCGCCTGGGGGAGCCCGACCACAAAGTCCATCCTTACCTAATAGTCTATCGTACCTGGGGTCGTTAGACTGACTAACTATAGGTGACATGACATGATCATACCATCCATCTGAATCATCATACGTTATTATGACTGCAGTACTATTCCACTGCGGTGTTCTCTGCAAATGATTCAGCGTGTTTACCAAAAAGGTTTGTTCTTTCAATGGATCTGATAGGCCTGGATGTCCCTGTTGATAGTTGGCAGCCTTGATGAAACTGACAGACGGTAAATTACCAGAGTCAGCGGCAGTCCAAAAATCAACCAAATCATATTGATGATTGGCCTGATCGCTATTATGACCAATAGTTGAATTTGAGGTAGGTGGCAGATGCAGAGGATTAGCTGTTGACTTATAGTATTGAAAAGGTTCTACATCTGGATAATAGTCTTTCGACATTTTTCCGTCACTACCCAAATGTTCTGGTCGGCTATCACAACTTACCTTAATATCTGACGATGATGAGGATAATGATGTTTTATTTGGGAGTCTAAATCCATCTGCGAACCAACCCCAGGTAACACCTTTGGAGTTCAAAAGATCTCCTATGTTCGCTCCTGACATATTTATCAAGAGTCTAGCAGGATCTGAGCATTTATCGTACAGAGGGTCAGGATTAGCAATTACCGTGCCATTAACAACTCCCTTGATATTGGTTGGCATTGCGCCATGGGTTTGGCCTGAAATAAGGTTAAGATGTCCTGGAGTGGATGGACCAAATGTAGTGCTGAAAAAGTTGTCGCTCATTGCAAAATGTTGAGCATAGTTCCATAATGCTGTCACAGTATTGCCATCATAATAACCCATTACTAACTTAGCCCTATTGGGATCCTTACAAAATGCTTTATTTGGAGATGTATAATTTACGAATTTATCCAAAAGACCACCATTGGTTGCATTCTGCTCCGCTGTGTAACTGTGATTCATATCGCAAGTGGCAGCTTGCGACCGGTTGAAACGAAATGGCTGATAGCTGTTTGTGTTATTAGTCAATAGCACCCCGGTTAAGCCGTTAACTGATGGCGTATGTGGGGATGCATGAAAAGGAGGCCCGCCAGGTGGATTTGTCGCATTAGGGTAAGTAGCAAAATAGTGATCGAAGGAAACATTTTCTTGAGCTATTATAACAAGGTGTTTGATAGGTGTGATTGTTGAAAAATTACTAGAAACAGCTGCAGCTGATACGAGTGACGTGCTAGACAAAAATGATATTATTATTAAAACTATAGCCACATTCGTTAATGCATTTTTCATTAGGTCCAATTGCCTTGTGACTTATTTATGCTTTCATAGGTTATCTGACATCATTATTACCGAGACAGCTGAGATATGTACCGTGACTATTTCAAGCAAAAAAATTAATTGATATTTTTTGATGATTGAAGAATTATGTAACTTCAACATAGCTGGAAAATATGAAATTGCATATATAGTGGATGAAAATTTACAGTGCTACAACATCCTGTGGTGGTTATGATGGTATCTGATAGCTACTTACGCCAAGAAAGGATATAAGAACGCGTGAGATCTATTAGGTGGATTAAGCATGACGGAATCTCTTTGGTGGTTCTCTCCTCTCAAGATTAATGAGAATGGCAACGATTTACTTCCCAGTGCACACAAGGTTGATGAAAAATCAGAGAAATTAAACAATGCATCAGCATTTAGTATTGATATGAGGGGGGTCTTTGTCAACAAAAGCTATGATAAGGATGAAGGCTTTCGAAAATATACTCCAGAGAAATTAAAGGAACTCTTTCATGTTGGAGCAAATACAAATGATCTTCTCATTGTTAGCAACTTTCAAACTGGAACAGCTCCAATAGTACAGCGAATTCATTACCTAAAGAAAGGGCAAAAAATTAATCAAATCGTTGGTGATTTCTTTAAGACTCTAGTCTGTTCATTCAGCGATTTCAAAGATAATCATGTAACTTTGCAAACACAGGTCTATGATATAGATGAATATGATGAAATAAAGGACACTGTAGCAGCTGCTTCGTCGCTAGCTGGAAATATTAGTGTCACTTTTCCAGTTGTTGCGCCATATGTAGCAATGGGAACAGCAGTGGCGAAAGGTCTTACAGACTCCTTGACAAATTGACAACACGATGCTATCATTGATTCTAATTTGCGTCTTGATGTAGCCGATAATAGTACTGGGTACCAGGTGCTACAGACAGGTCACTGGATCTGCTTTGATCAACCTCAAGAAGAAGACAGTTTGATATTGAAACCAAATATGGATATCTACCACAAAGAAGCTCAAGCTGGCGAGGGAGGAGGAGGAGGACGACCATTCATTGATGCCTGCTATGCAGTATATTCCATCAGAAAAGTTGATTATCAAGAACCATTCTGGGAAATAGACCAAAAGATCGCAAAGCTACTTTCAGAACTGGATGGAAAGGGAAATAGCAGTCGGGCTCCGATAGACTTTCTAAGAGATACAATGGAAGGGTATACTGCATTTAGAAAAATACAAAGGTATTTTGAACTTCGAAGCAAAGGCCAGAGAAAGACGCCGGAGGAAGAAGAATTATTTAAAAAACTTGGAGAAGACCCAGCTATCAAGCCTTACCTTACACCGACTGCATCTACATAGGGAAAAATGGTGCCCTGATTTACAAAACAATAATAGATAAAAATAGGAAACCAATGAAACAACGACGATAATAAAAGTGACTATTATCAAAGGAGGCTTGAAGACTTATCCAAATGGTTCCGACAAGATCGCATTAATCAAGACTTTATGGATACTGCCTTTGAATCTCAAGGTCAGAGTCCAAATAAAGAACCGCTATCGGCACGGAAAAAGGAAAAATGTCGGAGTCATAATCATATGATGATAGTATCCGTAAGCTTAAAGCTACAGAATGAGAATTTTGGACAAGTTTGAAAAATATTAGTGAAACATATAGGCATAATAAGTATTACTGGCTCTGTTAACTTAAGGTAATCTGTATAGATTGATCTATCCCAGCTTTTAATTGCTATCCACAGAACTAGAACACACCTAGCTGTAGTTAGTTATGGCGTGTACCTTTATTATAGTTCTAGAAGCCTCAGGTTAGCAGCCAAATGCTTGTCATTATTCATGGTAAAAAGGAGCCATGTAACCATGGAAATGGATTCAGAGAGATATACCTTCTTGGCTGATAGATTTAAAGTAGATAGACCTAAAATCATACAGGTATTATTTGTTGACGAAACCCTAATCAAAATAGGTGGTCTAGAATATTGGCCATGAATCGCTTATGAACATAACATGGATGTCTGATTGATGATGCACCTATCGAGGGACAATTCTCATATGTTATCAGTAGTTCTTCAAGCAATTAAGACATGGCTACTGTAAGAAGCCTATTTTTACAGCTGGTGTCCGCTGGTACATTACAGGGTGTAGATGGTTAAGATTGCCTCAACATCAAATGTATGGTACTGAATTGAAGAACGTGATGGAAAGGTTCATTCAGCATATCAAGGACAGGATAGATACTTCGATAACCATTTCCCTTGTCGAATATTCAAAAGTGAAGTTAGGACAGACGGACCCAATGTGGCAATAATTGTAAGAGAATTAGTTACTAACAGGATGATCAGCAAGAATTCATTTCCTTCGCCAATCCCACACGACGAAACAGGACATGAAACCCTCGAACAAAGGTAATATAGATACAATTGACGCATGATCAATCCGGCTCAACTTTATCGTAGTTTTTAAAGATAATTCCATATCCCAGCTATCAGTACAACAAATTCCAAGAGTGCCTGGCACATTTTATCAGTGATTGATCATAGGAAGGCGACAATCCAGATAATCGCCAATGGCAAGCTAAATGAGGAATAGTCAACTAATTTTCATTTACATAATGAATCATGTAGCGGAGTTATGCTCAAAGAAAATGACAATAAGTTTTTATACTAACTTGAATCGTCAATGCTAATGTCATTTACATTAAAGGGAACACTGACTGATACAAGCACTAATCATGCGCACCTATCAAATTACACAATAAAAATTTTTGATAAAGATCCTCCTTTTGATATTTTTGGAGACGATCCTTTAGGTAGTGCTGTAACGCTTGATGATGGAACATTTAGGATTGATTTTTCAAAAAGTGATTTTAAAAAACCTGACGAATTTTGGGAATCTGTTCTTAACGAACCCGATCTATATGCAAAGGTTTTTGATCCAGATGGAAATCTCATTCACGAAACGGCAGTTATAAGTACATCTTTTATACCGTACGATAATTCGAATGAAAAGAATCAATGTGAGGCTTTAGTTGTCGGTTCTGGCTTTGGAGGTACAATCTTATCATTATCTCTTGTAAATCAATATGCAGCTGAAGATCAAAGTCTACCTGATTCTGATAGGCGAATGGTTGTAGTATTAGAAAGAGGACAATGGTGGGTAAGCCATGAACTGCCGTCAAGTCCTAGCCCTAATGAATTTCAGAAGAAAACCAATCCTGATAAGGGATTAAGGGAGTATCTGGAATCGAATGATATCCATTACCGAACATGGCCATATCCTGACGATATCAGTGGATTAAACCAATTTTTGAATTCGTTTCGTGTAGTTGATAGGCGTGGATTATACGATTTTAGGATATCTAAGAAAGTCCAAACTATCGCAGGTAGTGGAGTGGGTGGAGGTTCATTAGTATATTCCAATGTTCTTGAAGAACCAGATAGCGACGTATTAAATGCCTGGGACACAAGATTAAATCTAGAAATCAATTATGCTAACTTGGCTAAATATTTTGACATGGCAAGGGGTTTTCTAGGAGTTAATAAAGTTACTACTAATACTGCTCTTAGTACGGTAAAGCTCCCAAAAACCAAAGTCTTTGAAGATGCTGCAAAGGTGATAAGAAATCAGACTCCCACAATAGTGAAGAACAAATCCATCTTTGACGCTGCCGATCCTGACCAAGATCCTTTTGTCGAAGATATCTATGCCGCAGATCTTGCAATAACTGATATTCCTTACAGAAAAGATGAGAGATCAATATTCATGAAATGGGATTCATTTTCATCGACTTTGGCCTCAATTCAAACAAACCCTCAGACACAAGAGAAATTAGCTATTATGTTTCGAAAATATCTTGCAGAACCGAATGCATGTGAACGTCAAGGAAGATGCAATCTAGGCTGTATCCCTGGCGCACGCCATACAATCAACAAGAAAATATTTGACTATTTGGACGATCAGACAAAGAAGAAGCATTTTGATGTTCGTGCTTTAGCTGAAGTCTATGATATAGAGCCTTTAGCAAATCCAGGGGGTTTATACAACTATAGGGTCTATTATAGAGATTATGGTGCTAGAGATTGGAAGCAAACAAGTTTTACATGGAATACAGGATCACAATCAATCAAACTAGACCTAAAATTATTCAGATTGGTAGACGATGGCAGGAATAAGGTAATCGAGTGTAAAAAACTCATCCTAGCCGCTGGAGCGCTAGGAACTATTGAAATTTTGTTCAAATCTTTAAACAGCACACGTAATACTGGTCAAAGACTGAACCTTAGCAAAATGATTGGTAGTGGTTATTCAACTAATGGTGATTTGCTAGGTGTTATACACCCGGCCAAGACAGATATACATGCCACGAGAGGTCCCATAATTACTTGTGCAATTAAATTCAATGAAGGTTCTAACTTTATTTATACAATTGAAGATAGCAGCATACCCAAGATGTTTTCAGGAATTTCTCGATTGTTAACACAAGGCTCTTTACTAAGACAACTATTAGGTTTTGCAGGATTAGGATCAGTTCAACCGATTATAAGTATGATAACGCAGAATCCACTGCCTATTCCTATTTCAAATACCAGTCTTCCAGTACAAATCTCTGAACAAGATCTCAGCAATCTATTATTACTTTCTGGTATGGGTACAGATTCTTCTGACGGTACAATTAAACTTCAAGATTCATGGAAAAATAATCCAAATCGGGATATGAATGCATTAAACATATTAGATATTGATTTTGATCTAAATAATCTTGTTCCCCTGTTTACTAGAATGAGAAACTCCATGGAGCGTATTGCAAGACAGATAGGAAAGGACGGTACATCGAGCTTCTCTACTCCACTTTGGGATCCGGCTGACACTAATGGTAGCTCCACCATTGTACTTCATAACCTGGGTGGTTGTTCAATGGGAAAAGACAGAGATCACGGAGTGGTTGACAGCTTTGGAAGGGTATACAAAGGTAGTGGACCTACTCTAACAGATGTATATCCAGATTTTTATATAGCTGATGGGGGCATAGTACCAACCTCCGTAGGAATTAATTCAACATTGACAATTGCAGCACTCGTATTTAGAATCGCAGAAAAAATCGTAGGCATTACTAATCTTCCTGTAGAATCAGTAGCAGTTGGACCCAAGATAATGTATTTTCCGAGGTAGATATAGCCTAGAAGACAAAGTATATCTGATTCTTGCATAAAGTTTAACTGCCATCCGCGCATCCTATACATATTGACATTTTACTAATTTGGTATAACGAAGTTAAGATTGATTTTTGGCCCTATCTTTGAGTGTTGAACATGAAAATGAGGACAATAGTTTCTGTAAGTTTCGTTTTGAGTAGAACTTGACATAACTCAAATGAGATTCTCTTCCCTATCTTTGACTTTAGTAAAATAGAAAATAATTAAACCACA
>Ga0134126_10013233_pt1 | contig 10424 bp, 9 predicted proteins | sample KB31752_FD_96881 | JGI IMG/M metagenome (GOLD analysis project Ga0134126, IMG submission 96881) | Terrestrial soil microbial communities with excess Nitrogen fertilizer from Kellogg Biological Station, Michigan, USA - KB3-175-2 | ecosystem: Environmental > Terrestrial > Soil > Unclassified ...
ACCGCTCCATCCAAAAGCCATGAAGACCCGCGCATTTTAGAGACCTCCTGCCTTTCTAGAATCGCGCCGAACAGCGCGAGGGAGCTGTAATCCCATGCCCATCGACAGTGACCCTCATCACAGCCGCAGCGCGATCTCTCCAGTTAGGCTGCGGCTATTAAGTTAGCAAGGAGATTCCCATGACAGCGACAGCGACCGCAGTAACGACCGAGAAGGTATCGCCTCAGCTTCAAACCAGTGAGATTGCGCTGAAGAAGGTGCTCGTCGCAATCGACTTTTCCGAGCAAACTCCTCGCATCATGGAAGCGGCTCTTGCGATCGCGAGGTCGTTTCGTTCGGAGCTAATCCTGGTCCATGGCGCAACACCGCAGATCTATGGAACCGGCGCCGAACCCTCCCCCATCGAGACTCTCGAGGTCGCTCTTGATGTAGCGAAGGCGATGATGACCGCACTGGTCACGGACTGCACCGAGTTGAAAGCAATAAAGCATCGCGAAATCATCACCTATTGCCCTCCGGTCGATCTGGTCGAGCAGATCGTCAAAGACGAAAAGGTAAATCTCGTGATCGCCGGCTCTCACGGCGCCAGCGGCGTCGAGCGGTTGGCGTTGGGATCAGTGGCCCAATCGATCCTGCAACGCGTTCCATGCCCGACGCTGATTGTGGGTCCACATTCCAGTGCAGTTCAGCATCCATTTCGTTCGATCTTGCTCGCCACCGACCTGGAGCGCACAGGGCTTCGTGCAGCACAGTACGCCTCGGGGCTTGCGGAGCGTTTCTATGGAAAGCTGATGCTTTTGCACGTTGTCGAGCCGAAAGCAATGCACGATGGACACCGACCGGAGTTCTCCGAGGAAGAGATGCTTCGGTCTCTAAGAAGGCTGGTACCACCGGATCTCTCGATCTATACATCCGGAGAGGTATACATCGAGTACGGAAAAGCCAACGAAACGATAACGCATGTTGCAAACTCCGTTTGCCCTAGCCTTATTGTGATGGGCGTCTGCGAGCACTCGATCCTCGCCGATCATGCACCGTGGTCGACGCTTGCCCATGTCATCCGAGAGGCACACTGCCCTGTTCTCGTTGTTCGCCGAACCCTTGCCTAGGTTGATTCTTTTTTGGAGAGGCGCTTTGTGCCCTTTCCGCCCGAGTTCATCTCGCCTCGACAGATTGTGGTCGCCTCCGATCACGGGAGCGCATAGCCACGGTCCTTGTGGTCCCAAAATGATTGGCGCTGTAGCAATGCGCTTCTCACATACTCTTCTGCTTGACGGGCGGATTGCACAAACGTTTCCCAGCGCCGCACGACAAAGAACGCTTCCAGAGCGCGTCGACCGAAAAGTGCCACGCGGCAGCTTGGTTGGTCGAGTGCGATGCGGCCTGATCGCAGCCGCCTCCCCCCTCGCAGAACCTGCTCTCGCACAACTGTGATGCACATCACAGATGGAAGGGTTTGGGTTGAGTTCTATTGGTTGCAGTGGGCTGTGAAGCTCGCGGATTGCACCACAGTCGAGGGAGATGTCCTATGCCGGTCATCGATGGCAAGCCAACCGTTTCGCTGAACAAGATTATGTATGCAACGGATTTCTCCCCAGTTGCCGATCAAGCGGGTAACTATGCGAAAGCTCTCGCCCACCGATTCGGTTCTACCGTTGAGATAGTTCACGCTCTCTCTTCGTCTGAGGATGACACTCCTGTCGCGGTTGATGAAATACACCAGCATATACATCGCTTGACGGAGAAACAGAAGGAGTTTCGCGCCTCGGGAATCAGCACAGTATTTTCGCAATCATATGAATACCCTAGCGCAGGTGCACTGTTGCTCATGGAGCGGCAGCTCGGGCCAGACCTGATCGTCGTCGGTACAAGTTCTAAGTCGACTCTGGACAGATTTCTTTTGGGATCTACTGCGGAGTGCTTGATCCGAGATGCCGTGTGCCCCGTACTCACGATCGGACCGCACGCGAAGCAGTTGAAAGACGGACCGCTCCCCTTCGAGAAGATTGTGTTTGCAACTGATTTTTCCGATGCGTCGAATAAGGCTGCTGGCCTTGCGTTTGCGCTTGCTCAGGACGCTGGCGGGCACCTATGGGTGGTTCACGTGGCCAACACCGAACTGAAAGACGCGAACGAAAACGAAGGGGAGCAGGAGCATGAGCTACGGGAACAACTGTCCCAGATGATCCCTGAAGAAGCCTACGACTGGTGTTTCCCGGTGCGCACGATCGAGCATGGAAACCCCGCGCATTCCATCCTTCACCTTGCCAACAGGGTAGACGCCGATCTCATCGTTATGGGCGCACGGCGGAAGTCGTTTCGGCTAATGCATCTTCGTCGTGGCGTAACCCAGAGCATTCTCGCCCAGGCCCCTTGCCCTGTGCTGACTGTCCATTAACTGCCAACCGCACCGTCTGAGGTCTTGACGGAGTTGCCTTCGAGGGAACATGAACGCGTATCCCATCTCAATGCCCACCCTGAGCTGCCCTGAATGTTGCGGAAGTCACCACGGGTGGCTTTGCCATTTCAGTGCCGACGGATTGGGCGACCTTGATGCCTGCGCCACACATGTCCTCGTGCCGGCAGGGCACATCATCTTTGCAGAAGGTCAGCGGCTGCACACCGTTTCGGTAATCTGCGAGGGCCAGGTCAAAGTGACCGTCTCTTCGCAGCGTGGCAGGACATTTCTCGTCAGAGTGGCAAAACGGGGAGAAATTCTTGGACTGAGTTCTGCGTTGACCAATACACCGCATCAGAACACCGCTGAAGCTGTTGGTCTTGTCCGGCTTAGGATACTTCCCCGGCTGGACTTTATGCGTTTCATGCAAACCAACCCCGAAGCAAGCTTTCGCGCGGCTGAAGATATGTGCCGTCAGTACAGAAGTGTTCTACGTGATGTTTATCGGCTCGCACTTTCGGATTCGGTCGCCAGCCGAGTTGCTCATTTTCTACTTAGTCTTGCGGAAGAGAGCGGGAAACTAGCGGACATCCAGCCGCAGTTTCCGCTGCCGGCGAAACAAGAGGAGATCGCGTCGATGTTGGGCAGTTCCAGAGAATCTATTACGCGCGTACTCAGCGATTTGAGGCGAAGGGGAATTGTTCGGATTGAGTCACACAATTGCACAATTCTGCGGAAGGATGCATTAGAAAGCTTAATTTGATCCTCTTGAGTGCCGCTGAACTTCGCATCCAGCCAGGCTTTGCAAAAACGATTGGCCGTCAGTGCAGCTGACGCAGGTACGCGCCCAGGGACTCAAGGTCTTCCTGGCTCAGGTTCACAGCGGTCATACCGCCATTGGTCATTTTGCTATCCGGTTCACGAAGGAGCGCGATTATCTGCTGGTCCGTATATTTTTGACCGACTCCAGTCAATGGACCCGCCGCGGCGGTACCCACGCCACCGTCTCCATGGCACGCGTCGCATGACTGCGCCTGAAATATGGTGTGCCCTTTCAATACCTTTGGACCGGCAGTGACCATCGATGCTGGAACACTGCCCACGACCGATTCTGGAACGAATGGTTTCTGCATGTAGGCCTTCACATCGTCATCCTGCTTACGCATTTGAGCGGCGACTCCAGGGTCCTTCTGATCGTCTCTGTAGCTCGCCACACCGAGCGATATGTAGACAACCATGAACAGGAAAAATGCGCCAACAGCGATCGGCCGTCGCCAGGGACGGCGCTCTCGTCGGCGATCGAGAAAGGGGAAGCTTGCAAAAATCAAGGCCAATAGCGCCGGCAGGATAATCCCGCCAATTAAGGTCCACGAACCGCTCAGATACTTCAGCCATTGGAATGCAGGAAGGTAATACCATTCCGGACGCGGTAGAAAGTGGGTGTCCGCTGGATTGGCGGCCGGCCCCAACTCCATCGGAATCTTGATGGAAATGATCGCCAGGATGCCGATAAGCACCACAGCAAACACTGCATCCATGAGCACCTGGCCCGGATAGAAAGGCGCCGGCGGCAGCTTTGGATGGATTGGATCCTCTTTAATCGGGCCCGCCGCACCCGCCTTGCGAAAGAAGAACACATGGGCCGCGATAAATAGGATCAGCAGAATGGGAAGTACAAATACGTGAAAGGCGTAAAAACGTGAGACCGTCAACGTCCCCATCTGACTTCCTCCCCTTACTAGTCGTTGCAAGGGTGGTCCAATCCATGGGACTTCTGAAATCAGATTCGTCCCTACAGCGCTGGCGAAATATGCCTTTTGATCCCAGGGCAATAGATACCCCGTGAAGGCCATTCCCAACATAAGGGCAAGTAGGATGCAGCCCGAAAGCCATAGCAACTCGCGGCGTCCCTTGTACGATCCGTACAAAATTGTCTGCCCAATGTGCAGAAAAAGCAGGATGATGATTCCGCTCGACCCATACGCGTGAATGCTGCGAATGAACGATCCGGCGCTCACCTCCTTCACAATGTAGGAGACGACAGTATGTGCATGGTCCGCAGACGGGACGTAATACATCGCAAGGAAGATTCCAGTGATCACCTGCGAAACAAAGAGGAAGAGCAACCCTGACCCGAAAACATAGGCCCAGTTGGCACCGCCTGGGACTGGTTCGTCCAGAGCCTCATGCAATAGCGAATGGATTCCAGTGCGCTTGTCGAACCATTCGACAAGCCGATTTGTGGTATTTGCGCGATCTGATGGCTCGGGTGTAACTTGCATTGTCATAGCGCTTCTTGCCTCAGGCCATTTCTTGCTTTTGGGTAACCAACTGCCGAAAATACCGGTACCGCACCTTCAACACTCCACCTTCTACCTTCGCTTCCAATGAATCCATATTGCGAGGCGGCGGACCGGCGATACGCTCTCCGGTAGCCGTAAATGATCCCGAGTGGCACGGGCATACGAATTTATTTTCGGAATCGATCCAGCGAATCGCACATCCGAGATGCGGGCAAACCGGCGACAAGATGGTGAAGACTCCATTCTTGGGCGGCAGAACATAGACTGCTGTTTGGGCTGTTGTGCTTTGCCAGGCATCCCGCCGCTCAAAGGTTATGGTCTTTGCCACCGGTGCTGTCAGTGATGTGAACTCCTGTACTTGTCCCAGGTCAGACCATTCCGTGGACGTTGCCCCTTTTCGCATCGGATAGGTGACGAACCGTACAAGAGGGGCAGCCAATAACGCGCTCACTGCGGTTGTGCTCAGTCCGAACAAAGCTGCGATGAATGAACGTCGCTTGGGGGATTTCACTTTGAGTTCAGGGTCTTCAGGGATGGGCGCCATGGAATCCGCTCCTTTGGCTCTTCACAATTCGCAAGACACATTGATCCGGGCCACGCTTGTTGCCGTCTCGGCTACTTTTTCTGGAGTGTATGGACGTATTCCAGCACGTCCTTCATTTCTGCGTCACTAAGCTTGCCCTTATATGCCGGCATCTGGTTTTTGCCGTTCTGGATGATGGCAAGTAGATCTGCATCGGATTCTTTCAACACCTCCGGCGCTGTCAGCGCACGTGCTTTCTTCGCCTTGCCGGCTGGAGTGTTAGCGCTGCCATCTGCGGCGTGGCACATCTGGCATTTCGCTTTATAAATATCAGCACCCGAATTTTGGGCAAGACCTCGCGTGCCGGAAGCGATTAGACATAGAGCGGCAATTCCATACCAGCGAAGACGTCTCGTCATGACTGCCCCTTTTTGTTTCGTGATTGTGAGCAAACCCATTGCAGGCGTGCGTGACCTAGAAGACATAACCTACCCCTAGGGTGTAGACATTCCCGCGAAAGCTGCGTGGTAACGTCGGCCCGATTGGTGTTCCTTCGCCGTAGCTGTAGTAGTTGTAGTCTGCCTTCCATGTCCAGCCTGGAGCGAGTTCGAAAACGAGATGACCGTACGGAGTTTGCCACTGCGACTGCAGTGAGCCAGGAACCTGGCGGATGTTGATGAAATCGACCGCACCGTTAACAGCGCTCATCCGATATCCAGCATTGAAGTGGACACGCTTGACGGGCACAAACATGAAGCCAATCGAACCAAATTGAGTTGGGGCGTTGTAGTAACCCGTACTCGTCTGAGGTGTTCCCGCAGCGACGCATACAGAAGGGCCGACGCCTGCGGTGGGAGGAGGAGGTGTGGAGGCGTAACACTCAAGCGTGCTGGAGTAGACGCTGTTATAGGAATAGTCCAGGTCCACGGACCACCGTTCGCTCGGAGAAATGGCAGCCGCGAACGAAAAATCGCGATTATGCTCCAGATGATTTACCGTCTGGACATTGTCACGGCTTTCAAAGAGATTGATCGTCCCAGAGAACGTTGCCCAGGGGCGCGGCTTATTCGTGCTACGGATCACGTAGTGCTGTAACTGACGCGGACTGATCCGAGTGAAAGCATTATCTGCGTACATGAGATCCAGGTTGAAATTGACGCGCAGTTGCGGCGTGGGACTGACGGCCGCCCCGAAGAGGCCCCAGTTTTCGTGGATTGGGATGTAATCCCCGTCAGCGTTCGTAATGAGACGGCTGCGATAGCGATAACCAAGGGATAGGCGAGTGCGGGACGCGACATCCCAGAAAGCAGAAACGGTATTAGTGTGTATCTCTTGATTCAGAGCTTCGTAGTTGGTTGTTTTTGTTGTGGTAGCGGCACCTGGCGGCAGAAGCAGAGAGCTGCCGGCATAGTTCGTATTTGTAAATTGACTTGTTGCCGGCTGGCGGAAATACCATAAGTCATAGACGTCGTTGAGGGCTATGGTCGGACTTATCTGCCACGTCGCACCGATGTCTGCGTTGAGATTAATGCGGCGTGCGTTGCCAGAGCCCGTCATCAGTTCCAGACGGTTTGCCGCACGAGCGTCGAGACCATTGAAGTTCTCGTTATAGTTGACGAGGTGACTCGTGGTTCCCATGTAGAGGACTCGTCCGTTGAAAGAGAGATTGGGAACTGATGTGCTCTGAAAATGGAACTGCTCACTGGGGAAGAGGGTACGCACAGGCGCGTAGCGGCTATAGCCAAGATATGCGTTGCATGTCGGATTTACAGTTCCGTTCGCGTTGAACGGCGTGGCGCATGGTGTTCTCCAGACCGAAGAAATGTTAACTCCCAGGCTGGCCGGTGTGCCATTGGAGAGTTGATAGTTGAGTCCGGTGAGTTGCCAGTTCGTATTCCCCTTGTAGTGAGTGATGAATTCGTCGAAGCTGATGGTCGTGCCCTTCACCGGCTTCCAATCAACACCGCCATTCCAGACATCCGTAGAGTGGCGCCAATTTTGAATCAGCAGCGCCTCAGTGCCTTGATGGATCGTACTAAAGCCAGGCCCTTCATTAACGTTCTGGAAGTAGCCGAAATGAACATTGACTACCGATAGGGGCGCCAGCGTGAGTTTTACGTCCGTCATGCGGCGGACGGTATTGTAGAGATGTGGCGAGTCGAGAATTGGGATGAAGGGTACAGAGGCCGGAGGAATCAGTGGATTCGCCAGCAGGTTGTAGTCAAAGTACTGGCGGTCACGACGAAAGCTTCCTTCGAAGTCATAGATACGTCCTTTGTAAATTCTCAAGAGAGTAACGTTGTTAGGATCTCCGCCATAACCGAAGCTCGTTGTAGAAAGATGATCGAAAAATGTTGCCTTGGCCTTATCCTGAGCATCCATCGAGAGGGAGTAATCCAGGATACGTGGACCCGATTGGATGTTGACCAGTGTGGCGTACATTGCGTCGCTGCCTGAGTGTTCCGCGATATGGCCGCCCAGGTCCACGGATTGATGTGTCAGATAACCGTTAAGGATCTTGACTTCGGGTTCTTGTTGCGCAGGGGTCTGCGCCGCGGCTGAAAGACAAGGAGCAAGCGCCGCTACCAATGTCAGAACAGATATCGATAAATGAGCACACCTGACGCGAGATTGGCGTTCGGGAAGGAGCGATAAGTTAGATAGTTCGCTCATCATAGGTGTCTCTCTTCACTTGAAGAAAACACTGCTTGCATTCGAACCGTGAATCTGCACATGGCAGACCGTGCACGACTGATATTGATTCGCCTGGTTATGAAAGGATGGCGTGCCCGGCGCAGTGAAGTTCATCGATGCCGTATGGCACTGCAAGCACATCGAGTTGACATTGCTTCGCTTCAGCAAGCGTGGGTTGGGTGACCCGTGCGGAGAATGGCAGAAGGTACACCCCTCCGTCTTAACGGGAGGATGTTCATAGACGAACGGCCCAAGAGTATCTACATGGCACTTAGTGCAGATGGCGTCCTGGGTCGCACTAAGACGGACCATTTTGGGTTGAAATGTGCCGTGAGGGTCATGGCAGTCGGTGCATTTAATCAGCCCTTCCGGAACCCTGTGGTGAAAGGGTTGCATAAATGCCGCATTGATGTCGGTGTGGCACTGATAACAGAGAGTGGATTGCTTCGCCTTGAGCAAGGTAGTTTGCGGCTCTGGCTTGTGAATGCTGTGGCAGTTGGTGCAACCTACAAGACCTTCACCATGAGAACTTCGTGCGAAGTTCGGGTGATCGCCTACGTGACACGTGAGGCACTTCTTGTCGACTTCTTTCGCCGGGGCTTTTGCGAACCGGAAGAGTGTATCCGTGCTACCACCGCTTTCGACATGCGCCCTTGACGGTCCATGACAGCTCTCGCACATAGCCTCTTTGCCGCCGTGTTCGAGCGCCAGCTTAGAGTGAACACTACCCGCGAAGGAGTTGACCTGCTCCTGGTGGCAGGTGGCGCAGATTTCCGAGCCGATATAGTCCTGCGGTTTCGGAACGGCTTTTGTGGTCGACGATGCCGATTGCGACTGGGGCTGGGCTGCATTTGCAGCATGGACAAAGCTAAGCCCGCTGACACCGCCCATCAACCCGAGAAACATCACTTTACGGAGGGAGAATCGCACTATCAGCTCCAGAAGTCTGACTTGCTGCCTCTGGCCCGTTCCGTCTCTATGTGTAAAGTTGCAACGAGAGTATACCCGGGCAGGTAGAAACGCAATTGTGATTTCCATCACACCTCCTGCCTGCGAGCACGAGATTAAACTCCGGCATAAGCAGACACACGCCCAGACATGCCCGCAGGCTGCATACACCTGAAAGTTTTCTCATCGCTGCCACCCTGACGCAACGTTGAGCTCGATGCGAAACTACTGATTCGAACTGTAACCTGAGACGGTACGTGAGTATGTGACGCTCGTCACACGCTGGCGATCATCCGGGAAATCATTTCGACCCTAGCGATCCTTCCCTCGTCCCATGTCGTCCGCGAAGGTGAACCGGCCTCTTCTCATCGCGAGTGGTACGGAATCTGTTGAATCCAACTCATCCGGCTGCTATCGAGACCATCTCCCCTGGGGTCGAGCTGATTTGTGTGACGGTCGTCACATCGCAATGAAAGTGGCCCGAAGAATACTAAAGCCTACCTCGATAAAGGGGGCGCTTATGCACACCGTATCCGTACACAAGCAGAATTCACCCGCGCCGATACCTCAAGAAGCCACCAAACCGGCGGCTCTTCAGAAGCTTCTTGTTGCATACGACTTCTCAAGCGCTTCCGAAACGGCTCTTCGCTACGCGATTGAGATCGCAAGAACATTTCATTCCGAGATCGTCCTGGCGCACATTGAGACGCCCGAGACGCTGCGAGACAGGATGGACGACGGTGTTGTCAGAGCGAAGCTCGAGCTATTGGGGGAACGTCACGATTTGCATCTGCTCGCTGATCGGTTGAAGTCGGAGGGGATCAAGGTTTCGTACCTCATCGAAAGCGGATCGGTCACGGACCTTCTGGTTCAACTGGTCGCCGAACTCAAGCCCGATCTCCTCCTGATGGGGGCGTACGGCTATCATGCGGCGGACCGGATCACGCTCGGTTCTACGGCCGAGTACCTGCTGCGATCTGTGGGCTGTCCTGTACTCACCGTGGGGCCATCCATTGCCGACACCTCAGCACGCAGAGTAAGGCTGTCGGAGATTTTGTATGCATCCTCACTGCCCACGACCCCGGGAAGAGCTTGGCAACTCGCTCGCGATTTGGCGCGGGGATTCGCTATGCATATCCATATCCTCCATGTCGAGCCTAACAAGGCGTTCGATCGTGCCAGCCTACGTGAGTTAGAGATGCGGGAGGAGAAGATTGCGGACCACTTCAACGAGCATGGGGTTGGATCGAGCTGGGCTCTGCGATTTGGCTCCCAGCAAGACCATATCCTAGAGCAGGCCGAGGTAGTTTCGGCTGACATGCTGTGCTTTGGGTTGGTCCATCCTGCTACCGATCCATTACAAATGGGAGCACTAAGCGCGATCATTCGCACGGCGAACTGCCCAATCCTAACGGTTCCGGGTGCGGCTTGAATTAGGTCGAGCGCTTGTAATCAGCATCACCGTACGTCGTGACCGACGACCCGCCAGACCTTTTGGGGTTGACTGCGATGATCCGAGATGACCGTAGGCGATCGTGAGGCGAAGAGCTCCAGTCGG
>Ga0134126_10013234_pt1 | contig 10424 bp, 9 predicted proteins | sample KB31752_FD_96881 | JGI IMG/M metagenome (GOLD analysis project Ga0134126, IMG submission 96881) | Terrestrial soil microbial communities with excess Nitrogen fertilizer from Kellogg Biological Station, Michigan, USA - KB3-175-2 | ecosystem: Environmental > Terrestrial > Soil > Unclassified ...
TGGCGGAAGGGGTGAGATTCGAACTCACGGTACCCTTGCGGGTACGCCGGTTTTCAAGACCGGTGCCTTAAACCACTCGGCCACCCTTCCGTCGCTGTAATTTCAAATAACTTACCAAAACGTTGTCGTCAAAATTGTCATCAGAATGCAACCATATCCATGATTTTTTGGTGCAGGGCGGCCGCCAGATGCCCACAACGCTCGCGGCGCAGCATTTGGTCGAGCAACATCGGCTATTTAGATAAAAATTAACCCAGAGGTTTAAACAGCCAGAAATTTCTCACCGAGTATAATTTCCGCGTCAACGCCGGTGTATTGACTCGGCCAGCACAGGCTATCCTATGAGTAAGCGTGTCCGACGATTAAACAGTGATCGTCGATCCGGGATCGATACCCGATCGGAAGAATCTAAATTTATGCAGGGGGAACGCCGGTTCAGTTTTCCTTTTGTAAATACAAATGGTATTTCAGCCTCCAATAGATCTGCTGCTGCAGATCGTAAAATTCGAAAAAAAACCGCAGACAAACGCTATTCCAACGTTAGAACCGGTCGTGATCGTCGATCTGGGGTTGACATCCGATCAGAAGAAACAAAATTCATGCAAGGGGAACGCCGGTCGGGCGGGGATCGTCGTTTAGGTACTGAGCATCGATACCGATCCTTCAAGAAGGCCCGCGCTTTTGTGCGCGATCTTGGGTTGCGGTCGGTGAAGGAATGGCGCAACTATAATAAATCAGGTAACAGGCCCGACGATATCCCGGTTGCTCCACATCATATTTATGCGAGCGACGGTTGGGCCGGCTGGGGCGATTGGCTCGGGGCAAGCGCGGCGGCCACGTACTTCTCCCAGTATCAAACTTTTACAAAGGCTCGGGCTTTCGTGCGCAGTCTCGGCCTAAAATCTGGAACCGCATGGAAGGACTATTGTAAGTCAGGAAAGAAGCCCGCCGACATTCCGGCAAAACCGGAGCAGGGTTATGCAAATGACGGTTGGACAGGTATGGGCGATTGGCTCGGATATGCGCGCACACGTTGATTTTAAAGAATCGCAGCAGGGCAGGGCCTAATCAGGAACGGATAAAAGGCGCTACTTGCGAATTAGAAATTCGAGACCTTTGCCTTCAACTACTCAGCCCCTTCCGGTGGTCGACGGTGGCATTTATGCGGCTATTCTCTTGATTTGTTGCGCCAATAATACACACCATCCCGCGCTGCTCATTTAAATTCTAATCCCATGATCCATACTGTTCGCGCTTGCAAGCACGCGTTCGTCTGCGCTATTCCAAACACGTTGGTTGGCCGTCAAATGTGGCAATGGAACCAAGTATTTACCAACCCGCAGGCCGGAGGTTTCAGAAACGGCCGCAAAAGAGTACTCTAGTGGCTTCGCAATCGGGGACTGAGACAGCATGGGCGATTCTGGGGGGCAGGGCCGATTTGGCCGTATCGCGCGACTGCTGGCCCTGGGCGCAAGCTGCTTGGCGCTCGCCAATTGCGCCAATAACAAAATGTCCAGCCGGGTCGACCCTAGATACGGCACCTCCGCCAGCGCCCGCGTGATCGAACCGGGCGAACCGGTGCCGAAGGGCGGCGGCGTCTACCGCGTCGGCAAGCCTTACGTCGTGGCAGGGCGCGAATACGTGCCGCAGGAAGACGTCAACTACACCGCGACCGGTTTGGCCTCCTGGTATGGCGACGATTTTCATGGCCGCTATACGGCCAACGGCGAAATCTTTGACATGAACTCACTCTCGGCCGCGCATCCGACGCTGCCGCTGCCGTCCTATGTACGCGTCACCAATCTCGCCAATCACAAATCGTTGGTAGTGCGCGTCAACGACCGCGGCCCCTATGTCGGCAACCGCGTCATCGACGTATCGGTGCGTACCGCCAAGCTGCTGGGCTTTTACGGCGATGGCGTCACCAAAGTGAAGGTCGAATATGTCGGGCGCGCACCGCTCGAGGGCTCGGACGACCGCAAACTGGCGGCAACCTTGCGTGACGGCGCGCCAGCCGGCGGCCCGCCGGTGCTGGTCGCTTCCAACAGGCCTTACGTGCCGACTTATTTCGATCATCGATCGATGGCAGAAATTCGGGCCCACGTTCCGGCGCCCCCGGATCGTCCGTACCGGTTGGGCGAGGGCTCCCGCGAGGTGCCCGCCGTGCAGTCTGCGCGCACCGTCGAATTTGCCGCCAATAGCCGTCCGCAGACCGCGCCGGCATTCGCCCGCGAAGCCGCCGTCGAATCGCGGGTTTTACCGGTCTCCGCCTATGCTCCTGTCGACAACAATACCCGCCCGGGATTCATGAGCGGCCGCGGCCTTTACTGAGCCACAAAATTCAGCCACATCGTCGCTGATTTAACCGCCGGGCAAGGTGCCCGCGCGGACCAAAGAACGTTGACGATGCTCTCTCGACGCAGCGCAATGGAACGATTCCTGATGGCGGCGACTCTGTTCGTCGGTCTTGGAACACTGGCCTTTGCCGCACCCAAGCATGACATAAAGCGCGCCAAACCGGCCGTCGCGGTCGCCCCCAAAAAGGAAGCTCCGCGCAACAAAGACGAGCCGATCATCAATGCGCCGCACGCCATTCTGATCGATGCCGAAAACGGCGGTGTGCTGTACGAGCGCAATCCCGACGTGCTGATTTTTCCGGCCAGCCTCGCCAAGTTGATGACCGCCGAATACGTATTTCACGAAATCAAGGAAGGCCGTCTTAATCTTACCGACGAATTCACCGTCAGCGAGAATGCCTGGCGGAAGGGCGGCGCCCCCTCACACAGCTCCACCATGTTCGCCGCGCTCGACAGCAAAGTACCGGTCGATGATCTGCTGCACGGCATGATTATCCAGTCCGGCAATGACGCCTGCATCGTGCTCGCCGAAGGCATCGCCGGTACCGAATCCAAGTTCGCCGAAAAAATGACGCAGCGCGCACGTGCGATCGGTTTGCAAAAATCTGTGTTCACCAATTCGAACGGGCTGCCCGACCCCGGCACCAAGGTGACGACCCGCGAACTCGGCATGCTGGCACGCCACATTATCCTCGACTATCCGGAGCTTTATAAAATCTTCGGCCAGGCCGACTACACCTGGAACAAGATTCATCAACCCAACCGCAATCCGCTGCTCGGCTCCGTCACCGGTGCCGACGGCCTAAAGACGGGCTTCACCAAGGAGGCTGGCTACGGACTGGTCGGCTCGGCGGTGCAGGATGGCTTGCGGCTGATCGTCGTGGTCAATGGCGCCAAAGACGCCAAAGAGCGCGGAGACGAGGCCAAGAAATTGCTGGAATGGGGTTTCCGTAGCTTTGAGCAGCGTGATCTATTTGCCGAAAACCAGATCATCGGCTCCGCCAAGGTCTATGGCGGTGCCAGCGGCTCGGTGCCGTTGCAAGCCGACGGGTTGGTAAAATTGTTAGTGCCGAAAAGTGGCGGCGAAAAACTGCTGGCACGCATCGCCTACCGGGGTCCGGTACCGGCGCCGGTTACACAAGGCCAGCAAATCGCCACGCTCAAGGTTTGGCGCGATGATAAATTGGTGCTGCAGGTACCGCTGAAGGCTTCGGAAAGCGTCGCCAAAGGCAATATTTCACAGCGCGCCATCGATGCGGTGACCGAAATGGTGATTGCGCTGTTCCGCGCCGGCGCCGAACGGCTATAGTCTATTATCATGCGCGGACGTTTCATTACCTTCGAAGGCGGGGAAGGCAGCGGCAAGTCAACCCACGCCGCGGCGCTAGCGAAACGTCTCGAGTTGTTCGGCATCGACGTCGTGCTCACGCGCGAGCCGGGCGGCTCGGCCGGGGCTGAGATTATCCGCCACATTCTGCTCTCCGGCATCGCCAAACCCCTCGGCGCGGAAACCGAGGCCATTTTATTCGCCGCTGCGCGCGACGATCACGTACGCACCACCATCCGGCCTGCGTTGCTGGCCGGTAAGTGGGTGATCTGCGACCGTTTCATCGATTCCACCCGGGTCTATCAAGGCGTGCTGGGTAAGGTCGATGGCAAACTGATACGCAGTCTGGAACGCGTCACCGTTGGCGCCGCCATGCCTGATCTCACATTTCTGCTCGACGTGCCGGCAAATGTTGGGCTGGCGCGCGCCAAGCACCGCCGCGGCGCGGGTAGCGTCGATCGCTTCGAGGCCGAGTCACTCAAATTTCATGAGGCGCTGCGCCACGCCTATATCGCGCTGGCAGCCCATGAGCCGCGGCGCTGTGTCGTCATCGATGGCCGCGCGCCGCGCGAGGTAGTGACCGAACGCATCTGGGCGACGGTGGTCGAGCGTCTCAAACCTGAACCGCGCGTCGCAGAAGCAGCTGCGCCGTGAGCGACGCCGATACCGACCGCGACGTCCTACACCCTCGCGAGACCGTCGTACTGTTCGGGCACGATGAAGCCGAACGCGGTCTGCTCGATGCCTACAAAGGCGGCCGCATTCCGCACGCATGGCTAATCGGCGGACCTCCTGGCATCGGTAAGGCGACGCTGGCCTATCGGCTGGCGCGTTTCGTTCTGGCTTATCCCGACCCGCGTTTGCCCGCAGTGCAGAACGCCGCCTCGCTCGCGGTCGACGCCGATCATCCGGTGGCGCGCCGCATCGCGGCTCAGGCACAAGGCGATCTGCTCGTGATCGAGCGCGTGATCAACGAGCAGACCGGTAAACTTTATACCGTTATACGTGTCGATGACGTGCGGCGCGCGGTGCAGTTTTTTGGCTCGACCGCTGGCGAGGGTGGCTGGCGCATCGCCATCGTGGACGCGGTCGACGAACTGCAACGCGAGGGTGCCAACGCGCTGCTCAAGGTTCTAGAGGAGCCGCCGGCGCGCACGTTACTGCTGTTGGTGAGCCATGCGCCGGGACGCGAATTGCCCACCATCCGGTCGCGCTGTCGGCGTCTGTTATTGCGTCCACTTTCGACAGTCGATGTGACACGCGCAGCGGCCGCCGCAACAGGCCACGATACCGACGAGGCCGGCATACAGGAGGCGGCGGCGGCGGCAGACGGCAGCGTCGCGCGCGCACTTGGCCTGCTTGACGGCCAGGCGCTAGCACTTCGCCAGCGCGTGCTCGACCTGTTTGCGCAGCTTCCCGATCCCGATCCGCGCGCGCTGCACGCGCTAGGCGACGCGCTTGGCGGCAACGAGCCGCAGACGCTCGCCACCTTCATGGACATGGTCAATGGCTGGCTGTTGGACCGGCTGTCCGTCGCTGCGCACCCGCCGCGGCAATTGGCGCGCACCGCCGAGGTCTGGGAGAAGGTGAACCGCGCCGCACGTGAGGTCGAGACCTATAATCTCGAGCGTAAACCGTTGGTATTCGCCATTTTCGGGCTGCTCGCTGACGCCGCGCGCACCTGAATCGCACTGCGCCGCCATAAAGTGGGCCAAGATGGGCGAAAATGGGGTTCGCTTGGCACCCGCACTGTGATTGAATTCGCCCTGCCTGGTTCAAGGCTCACAAGATCCAGCCGCGCAAGAACGGTCATAAACCCGGGGAGGATGTCATGAGTTTTCGTATTGGCCGCCGTAAATTTCTGGCCGGCACCGCGGCTACTGCCGGCGCCGCCGCGTTCCCGATGCCGTCTATCGCGCAAAACGCGCCGATGAAGATCGGCCTGCTGACGATAAAAACTGGCCCGCTGGCAGCCGGTGGCCAGCATGCCGAGGAAGGCGTCACGTCCTTCCTCAAGGACAAGAACTTCACGCTGTCCGGCCGCAAGATCGAACTCATCGTCGCCGACACCGGCGGCAATCCGGCAGGCGCCAAGAACAAGGCGCAGGAGCTGGTCGAACGCGACAAGGTCGACATCGTGCTCGGCCCGTTCGCCGCTTTCGAGCTACTTGCGACCTTGGATTACCTCGCGCAGGCCAAGATGCCGACGCTCGCCTTCGCCGGCGCTGAAGACGTCACGCAGCGCAAAGGCAATGCTTATCTCACGCGCACGTCGTATACTTCGGCGCAGTGTCTTTATCCGCTGGCCGACTATGTCGCCAAGGAGATGAAGCTGAGGACAGCGGTCTCAATCGCCGACGACTTCGCGTTCGGTTACGAGCAGATCGGCGGTTTCCAGCGTACGCTTGAGGAGCAGGGCGGCCATCTTCTCAAGAAGTTGTGGTCGCCGCTCAACACCGCCGACTATGCGCCCTATATCGCGCAGATTCCCGCCTGCGACGTGATGTGCGTCGGTCTCGCCGGATCGAACCCGATCAAGTTCATCAAGCAGGCCAAGGGCCTCGACATCAAGCAGAAGCTGGTCGGCGGTTCGACCACGGCCGACGACACGATCATCGCGGCCTATGGCGACGAGGTCGCAGGCCTGATCAACACCAATCCGTACTCGCTCGACATCGACAGCGAGTCCAACCATCGCTTCATCGCCGCGATGCGCAAGAATTATGGCGCCGATGTGCGGATCGGTCACTACGCAGCGTGCTTTTACCTCGACGGGCAGGTGATCGAGGCCGCGCTCGCCAAGACCGGCGGCAAGTCCGACAATCCGGACGCGTTCGTCAAGGCAATCCGCTCGGTGACGCTGGCCGAGACGCCGCGCGGGCCGATCAGCTTCGACGACCATGGCAATGTGGTGATCGACGTCTACGTCAGGCGCGCCGAAAGGCAGGGCGGCAAGATGGTCAACAAGACCATCAAGACCTATCACAAGGTCAGCCAGTTCTGGACCATGGACTCAAAGGCCTTCCTGGCACAGCCGGTGTTCTCGCGCGACTATCCGCCAATGAAGAGCTGACGCTGCGAGAGGAAGTTGGGATCGGCGCCGGCGCAAACGCCGCCAGCGGCCTAGGCGGAATTATTATTTACGCCTTTGCGCGCCGCTATTCCGCATCTGCGCGCGATCTTTTGCGCAAAGCTCTGCTGCAGCGATCCACCGAATATCTGCGCGAAACGATTCCACATCGCCACCGGAATCTCGACGATCGCCGGCATCGGATCGTCGAGCGCAAAATTCGCAAACACCAGCCGCTTGCGGAGACTCTTGAGATAATCGTTCACGGTCAGCGAGCCTTGCGTGATTTCCCCATAGGCGGCCATTAAATCGCGGCTGGCATGCATCCAGGCGACGCCGGCCTTGGCGCGCGCCGGCGCAACGCTCATGCCGAGCGCCTGCCGCCAGGCGAGATAGGGAAAGTCGACGCCGGCCAACGCGCCCAAGCCGTTCCAGGTCCAGAACCGGCCATTGACGTCGAGCAGCTTGTATTGCCCGTCGCGCCGGTCTTGTTTGAATTCGACTTCGACCACGCCGGTGTAGTTGACCGACTTGAGGAAGCGGCGGGCCAGTTCTTCGATGTCCGGCCGTTCGATACTTTCTACAAAGGTGCTGGAGCGGCCGAAGTCGATCGGGTGCTGGCGCGCGCGCCGCGCCGTCAGCGAAACGATGGGCTCGCCGCGTTCGCACAGCGCGGCAAAGGAAAACTGCGCTTCGCCGCCGCCCGGAATCCACTCCTGCACGATGATCGCGTCGTTTCCGACGAGCGCGGCGGCGCACTTATAAAGCGACAGTAGATGCTCGCGGTCTTCGGCCTTCCAGGCTTTGGCCTGCGTGAATTCATTGACGCCCTTGCGGAAGGCCGGCTTGAGAATGACCGGGAAGCGACATTCGATCTGCGCGGTGGCTTCGAGACTGAGCGGTTGAAAGCTCTTCGGAAAATCAATGCCGAGTTCGGCAGCGCGTTGATAAGTAAGGCGCTTGTCGTAGGCCCACTGAATGGTGTCCCAGTCCGGCGTCGCGACGCGATAGTACTGCGCGAACAACGCATGGTTTTTCGCGATCATGCGCATATCCTGATCGCCGGTCGGGATCAGCAGCCAGTCCTTCAGATCATTTTGTTTGGCGACATCGATGATCGCTGACATGCTGTCGGCATGATCGCCGCCGGACCAGGGAATGCTGCGTTGGACATAGCGCGAGAAGGTCGCGATCGGATGATTGGCCAGTATCCAGACCGGAATCCCGTGCCGTCCCAGGCTTCGCGCGATGGCGGTACTGACATGTGCGCCGCCGACAATCAGCGCGCCGGGGCTCGATTGCGTCGACGTCATAAATGCTCGCTTTTGGCGGCAAACGTCACCGGGGTCTGGTTGGAATCGACACCGAGCCCACTGCGCGCCATAACGTGCACCGCGGCGCGGGTCACGCGCCGCGCTGCAAAGCCCGAGCCGGCGATAAAGCGCAGCAGCGGCCCGAAGCTCCCGACCGCCGCCGCGCCAATGAAATGCAGCCCACGCACGCTCGATTCAAATCCGCCAGACAGCACAGGGAGTCCGTCATGCCGCACGATTTTTCCGCGCAGTTTCGGCTCCAGAATCGCCATCTTGTCGATGTCGATGCGATATCCAGTCGCCAGTAGCACGTGATCGAAGCGCTTGGTGGCGTTGTCGAGCGTCAGCGAAATCTCGTTGCCGACTTTGCGCGCGGCAAAAACTGAGCGGCCCTGGTCGACCGGCACATCCTTGAGTCGCGGGCGCAGCCACAGAATCGCGGTCGCCCGCAGGTTCCGCTCGTTCCAGCGGTCGCGTGCCGCTTGCGAAAATTGCCGGATGACGCCCGGCGCTTCGTTGATCCAGTTGTAGGGGAACGGCCCGACCTGCGACGGGGGAACCAAAATATTGCCCAGCATCGCGCGCGCTGCCTTACCGAGCGAACCGCGCCGGCCGGGATCGGCGTTCCACGCCAGATTGCCGCGGCAGATGATTTCCACGTCGGCGCCCGCCTCATGCAGCAGGGCTGCCGATTCGCAGGCGCTCTGGCCGCGCCCGATTACCGCGACGCGCTTGCCGCGGTAGCGCTGCGAATCCGTGTGCTCGCACGAGTGGCTGACCAGCTCGCTCGGCAGCCCGTCGAATGACGCCGGCCGATGCTCGTGACCGAGCAGACCTGTCGCCATCACCACGCGCGCAGCAAAAAATGTGTCGCCATCCTCCAGCATCAGACGAAAACCGCCGTCATACGCCTCGACGCGGCGCACTTCGCGGGTGTCGAGATCGCTCGCAACGCGCTTTTGAAACCACATGCCGTAGTCGACGAAATTTTCCACCGGCAGGAGATCCGGCACCTTCATGCCGGCCTGCCGGAAATAAGCGTCGAGCGTCAAGCACTTGGCCGGATCGGCGATGTGCGTACCCTGCCAGGGCGAGCGCAGCTTCATGCCGACGGGCATGTTGCCGCGCCAGAACGATAGCGCATCGCCGAAGATGCGGATCGGCAAACCTGCGTCACGCAGATGCGCGGCGGCGGCTAGGCCGTAAGGGCCGGCGCCGATGATCGCTACGGCGTCACGCGCTTGGACGGGATTGACGGCAATATTCATGCAAATTTTTCCGTGCCCGCATCCCTACAGATGGATGTGCAAATTAGCTGGGCATTATTATCAGTTTGACAACCGAGAAAGCTAAACGTCCGGAATTAAGCCTAATGCGCGCGCCGGGCGAGCGCTTTTCGGCGCTGCTCGGCCGTCAGCGTAAATTGATCGTTAACATCGGCGGAAAAAGCTTGGCGGCGCGCGCGCTCGCGGCATAGTAAGATTTCACCAGCCGCAGGATGACGGCCGATCATTAACGCGACGGGCCGGGCAGGGCGATTATCGCCGCCGGCATGATACCCGGGGTCTCCCATGAAGCTGAAGTTCCTCGTTGCCATCATAGCGATTGCCGCTGTTGCTGCCGGCGCGCAAGCACAGAACAAGGCGCCGAAAGTGACCAGGGCGGATGTGCAAAAGGTCGTCGCCATGATCGGCGCCGACAAAACCAAGCTGCAAACTTATTGCAGCATGGCCAAGCTCGGCGAGCAAATGGAGGCCGCCGACCAGAAGAACGACACCAAAACGGCCGACGCACTGTCGAAACAAATGGATGAATTGAGTCAAAAACTGGGTCCGCAATATATCGCGCTGATGGACGGAATGCAGGATATGGATCCCAGTTCCAAGGAAGGCCAGGACATCAGCGCGATCCTCGACAATCTCGACAAGCAGTGCCCCAAATAGCGACTTGATCCTTCGGGCGGGAGCCAGTCAGGAGCTTTGGTGCGAGTTTTCGGCCTTCCACTCCTGCCAAAGTGTCACCGTCATCCATCCGGTTGAAACGCCGACAAAACCTCCGGCGATCACGTCGCTGAGGAAATGATAATTGGCGCCGATCAGCCCGACAGCCACCGCTAGCACGATGAGCACACAAAGCGGGCGCAGCTTCGGATACAGAATCCACAACACCGAGATCAGCGCGCAGGTCGCCGCGGTGTGGCCGGACGGGAACGACGCATAGCCCGGTCCACCATGAAAAAAGTTAAAACCGTAGGCACCGTCGTGGATGAATGACGGATTGTTCTTCACCCAGGTATCCGGCCACAACCGCCCGAACACGAATTTGAGCTCGCTCTTGATCGTCTCAGCCACGATCAA
>Ga0134126_10013235_pt1 | contig 10422 bp, 7 predicted proteins | sample KB31752_FD_96881 | JGI IMG/M metagenome (GOLD analysis project Ga0134126, IMG submission 96881) | Terrestrial soil microbial communities with excess Nitrogen fertilizer from Kellogg Biological Station, Michigan, USA - KB3-175-2 | ecosystem: Environmental > Terrestrial > Soil > Unclassified ...
CACCAGCCGCCGGAGCAGCCTGTCCCGGTCCGTCGTGTCGCCGGTCCGCAGGGTGACCATCCGGTCCACGTATTCCTGCGGGGTGCCCAGCCCGTAGATGCAGGACACCGAGGCGACCACGATGGTGTCCCGCCGGGTCAGCAGCGAGTTGGTCGCCGAATGCCGCAGCCGCTCCACCTCGTCGTTGATCGAGGAGTCCTTCTCGATATAGGTGTCGGTCTGCGGAATGTACGCCTCGGGCTGGTAGTAGTCGTAGTAGGAGACGAAGTACTCCACCGCGTTCTGCGGCAGCATCTCCCGCAGTTCGTTGGCGAACTGCGCGGCCAGCGTCTTGTTCGGCAGCATGACCAGCACCGGCCGCTGCAGCCGCTCGGCCAGCCAGGCCACGGTGGCGGTCTTCCCAGTCCCGGTCGCGCCGAGCAGCACGGTGTCCTTTTCCCCCGCGCTGATCCGCTGCTGCATCTCGGCGATCGCCCGGGGCTGGTCACCGGACGGGGTCATGTCGGTGATCACCTTGAACGGTGCCACCCGCCGCTGCAAGTCACTGACCGGCCGCACGGCTGCCTCCCTCCGTCGTCGCCCCAAGCCGGGGGTTCAACACTGCCACCCGCCCACTGTATTTCCGGGATACGACAGAATCACCGCCCGCCCGCCCGCGGCCGGGGGCACAGCGGCATGGAACGGCTGGTCAGCCGGGCTGCGCCGGGCTGGACCTGGCCCGGCGGGACAGTTCGGCCCACAGCTCCCCGACCTCCCGGTCGAGCTCGGCCAGCGAACCGGAATTGTCCACCACGATGCCGGCGATGGCCAGCCGCTGCTCCCGGCTGGCCTGGGCCGCCATCCGCACGGCGACCTGGTCCGGCGTCATGCCGCGGTCCCGGACCAGCCGTTCCTCTTGCAGCCGCGGCGGCACGTCCACCACCACGACCATGTCATAGAAGTCAGCCAGATCGTTCTCGGCGATCAGCGGCACGTCCTCGACCAGGATCGCGTCCGCGTCGGCACCCTGCTCCAGCTCGCGGAGCCGCGCCCCGACCAGCGGGTGGATGATCGAGTTCAGCTTGGCCCGCAGCTCGTCATCGCCGAACACGATCTCACCGAGCCGCCGCCGGTTCAGGGTGCCATCCGGGGCCAGCACCCCGGTACCGAACAGCCCGACCACCTGGGCCAGGCCCGGGGTGCCCGGCTCGACCACTTCACGGGCGATCTGGTCAGCGTCGATGACCAGCGCCCCGTAGCTGGCCAGCCGACGGGACACCTCACTCTTCCCGGCGCCGATGCCGCCGGTCAGGCCTACCTTGAGCATGCCGCCACCCGATCCGTGATCGCCGGTACGGACTCAGCCGCAGCGACCCAGCCGCCCCTGCGATCATGGACCCGGAACTGAGCCGGCCTAGCTCTGGCCGCCGGACAGCTTGTCCCGCAGCGCGGCGAGTGCCTCGTCCGAGGCCAGCGCGCCACCACTGGAACTGTCGCGGTCCGGGCTGCCGGAGGTGTGCGTGCCACCGTTCCCGGTGTCAGCCTCCTCGCCGTCGGCGCTGTCGGCCTTGCGGGCCTCAGCAACCTGGCGCCGGTGCGCCTCGAACCGGGACCGTGCCTGGGCGTACTGCCGCTCCCACTCTTCGCGCTGGGTGTCGTAACCCTCGAGCCACTCGCCCGACTCGGAGTCGAAGCCCTCCGGGTAGACGTAATTGCCCTGCTCGTCGTAGGTGGCGGGCATGCCGTACAGGGTCGGGTCAAAGTCGTCGCCGACCGCCTCGCCGATCGTGCCCTCGTTGGCCTGCTTGAGCGACAGGCTGATCCGCCGCCGGTCCAGGTCGATGTCGATGATCTTGACGAAGATCTCGTCGCCGACCTGCACTACCTGCTCGGGGATTTCCACGTGCCGGTCGGCCAGCTCGGAGATGTGCACCAGGCCCTCAATGCCCTCCTCGACGCGGACGAACGCGCCGAACGGCACCAGCTTGGTGACCCGCCCCGGCACGACCTGACCGATCTGGTGGGTCCGGGCGAACTGCTGCCACGGGTCTTCCTGGGTCGACTTCAGCGACAGGGAGACCCGCTCCCGGTCCATGTCGACGTCCAGCACCTCGACGGTGACTTCCTGGCCCACCTCGACGACCTCGCCCGGGTGGTCGATGTGCTTCCAGGACAGCTCGGAGACGTGCACCAGGCCATCCACCCCGCCCAGGTCCACGAACGCGCCGAAGTTCACGATGGAGGACACCACGCCCTTGCGGATCTGGCCGCGCTGGAGCGTGTTGAGGAAGTTCTGCCGGACCTCGGACTGGGTCTGCTCCAGCCAGGCGCGGCGGGACAGCACCACGTTGTTGCGGTTCTTGTCCAGCTCAATGATCTTGGCTTCGATCTCCCGGCCCACATAGGGCTGCAGGTCGCGGACCCGGCGCATCTCGACCAGGGAGGCGGGCAGGAAGCCGCGCAGCCCGATGTCGAGGATCAGGCCGCCCTTGACCACCTCGATGACGGTCCCGGTGACCACCCCGTCGTCGTCCTTGATCTTCTCGATCGTGCCCCACGCGCGCTCGTACTGCGCCCGCTTCTTGGACAGGATCAGGCGGCCTTCCTTGTCCTCCTTCTGCAGGACCAGGGCCTCGATGTGATCGCTGACCTTGACGACATCGTGCGGGTCCACATCATGCTTGATCGACAGCTCGCGCGACGGGATGACGCCTTCGGTCTTGTAGCCGATGTCGAGCAAGACCTCGTCTCGGTCGACCTTGACGACGGTGCCCTCGACAATGTCACCGTCGTTGAAGTACTTGATGGTCTCGTCGATCGCGGCGAGGAAGGCCTCCTGCGACCCGATGTCGTTGACCGCCACCTGGGGGGTCGGGCTGGCCTCTGTGCTGCTCGTCATGTGTGGATTGGCTCCGGCGGACATTTAGTAGTTGGGGCGCGCTATACCGGTAGCCCGTCAGGTGGGCGTACAGGGTGCACTGGATTTGCCTGGCCGACCCGGCGGATCACGGCTGGCCTTGTCGGCCCCCGTGACTGTGCCTGGCCATAGCGGACTGCACCAGAACACGGCGCAGCGCTCAGGATATGAGAGGTCAGCCAGTGGGTCAATTGCAGCCCGGGATCGCCACTTGATCGTTACTAGTGGCCGGCCTCCGCCCAGCTGCGCCCGGTGCCGATGGAAACCTCCAGCGGGACACGCAGCGCGAACGCCTCGCACATGGTCTGGCTGACCAGGTCGCGAAGGGTATCCAGCTCGCCGTCGGCCACCTCGAAGAGCAGTTCGTCGTGCACCTGCAGCAGCATCCGGGAGCGCAGCTCCTGGTCCCGCAGGGCCTGGTCCACGTGCAGCATCGCGACTTTGATGATGTCTGCGGCTGAGCCCTGGATCGGCGCGTTCAGCGCCATCCGCTCGGCCATCTCCCGGCGCTGCCGGTTGTCCGAGGTCAGGTCGGGCAGGTAGCGGCGGCGGCCCAGCACGGTCTGGGTGTAGCCGTCCATCCGGGCCCGGTCGACGACCTCGTGCAGGTAGTCGCGGATCCCGCCAAATTGCTGGAAGTACTCCTCCATCAGGCCACGGGCCTCGTCCGGGGTGATGTGCAGCTGCTGGGACAGGCCGTAGGCGGACAGCCCGTAGGCCAGGCCGTAGTTGATCGCCTTGATCCGGCTGCGCATCTCCACGGTGACCTCGCTGGCGGGCACCTGGAACACCCGCGCCGCGGTCTCCGCGTGGAAGTCCCGGCCGGAAGTGAACGCCTCCTCCAGTGCGGTGTCGCCGGACAGGTCGGCCATGATGCGCAGCTCGATCTGGCTGTAGTCGGCGGTGAGCAGCGTCTGGTAACCGCGGCCGACCACGAAGCCCTGCCGGATCCGGCGCCCTTCCTCGGTGCGGATCGGGATGTTCTGCAGGTTGGGATCGGTGGACGAGAGACGCCCGGTGGCCGCGATCATCTGGTTGTAGGTGGTGTGGATCCGGCCGTCCGCGCCGGCCATCGGCACCAGCGAGTCCACGATGCTCTTCAGCTTGGCCACGTCGCGGTGCCGCAGCAGGTGGGCCAGGACCGGGTGCTCGGTATGCGCCAGCAGGCTGGTGAGCGCCTCGGAGTCAGTGGTGTAGCCGGTCTTGATCCGCTTGGTCTTGGGTAGGCCCAGCTCGGTGAACAAGACCTCCTGCAGCTGCTTGGGCGAGCCCAGGTTGAACTCATGGCCGGTGATCGCGAACGCGGCCTGCTCGGCCGCCTTCACCTCCCCGCCCAGCTCGGCGGACATGGCCGCCAGGTGGTCGGTGTCCGCGGCGATGCCGGCCTGCTCCATCGCAGCCAGCACGCTGACCAGCGGCAGCTCCACGTCCCGCAGCAGCTCGGTGGCGCCGCGCCGGTCCAGGTCGGCGTCCAGCGCGTCACCCAGCTCGGCGGTGGCCTTGGCCCGCAGCACCAGCGCCATCGCGGCCTCGGCCGCGCCGTCCTCGCCGTCTTCGTCTCCGGACAGGTCCAGGGCAAGCTGGCCGGTGGCCGTGCCCTCGGCCGCGCCCAGCTCCTTCCCCAGATAGCGCAGGGCCAGGTCGGCCAGGTCGAACGTGCGCTGGCCGGGCAGGGCCAGGTAGGCGGCCAGCGCCGTGTCGGTGGTCAGGCCGGCCAGCCGCAGCCCCCGGGCGGCCAGCGCGTGCAGCGGGCCCTTGGCGTCGTTCAGCGCCTTGGCCTGCGCCGGGTCGGCCAGCCAGCTGGCCAGCGCCTGCTCGTCTTCCTCGGTGAGCTCCACCGGGTCGATGAACGCGCCGGCCCCGTCCGGGGTGGCCAGCGCCAGCCCGTCCAGCCGGCCGGTGCCGCGGCCCCAGGTGCCGCTGGCGGCCAGCCCGGCCCGGCCCTCGGTGCTGGCGTGCTCGGCCAGCCACCCGGCCAGCTCGCCGGGTCCGGGCCGGGACACGTCCACTTCGAAGGCAGCACCCGGCTCGGCCGCGGCGGCCTCGGCAGTGGCTGCTCCCCCAGTGATTCCGTTCGGCAAAGTTGTGTACAGCCGGTCGCGCAGCACGCGGAACTGCAGCGTGTCGAACAGCTGGTGGATCTGCTCCCGCTCCCACGCGGCGGGCCGCAGGTCGCGTGGGCCAGCCTGCAGCGGCACGTCCTTGGCCAGTTCGGTCAGCTGCCGGTTGCGCAGCACGTCGCCGAGGTGGTCGCGCAGCTTGTCCCCGGCCTTGCCCTTGACCTCGTCGACCCGGTCGACGAGCTGGGTGAGCGAGCCGAACTCGGCGATCCACCGGGCCGCGGTCTTCTCCCCCACGCCGGGGATGTTGGGCAGGTTGTCGCTGGGGTCGCCGCGGATCGCCGCGTAGTCCGGGTACTGGGCCGGGGTCAGGCCGTACCTGGCGAAGACCTCGTCCGGCGTGAACCGCGTCATCTCGCTGATGCCGCGCCGGGTCATCAGCACCGTGACATGGTCGTTCACCAGCTGGAGCACGTCACGGTCGCCGCTGACGATGAGCACGTCCTGGCCCTCGCCGGTGGCCTCGACGGCCAGCGTGGCGATGATGTCGTCGGCTTCGTAGCCGGCCACTGACAGCCGGGGGATGCCGAGCGCGTCGAGCACCTCGAAGATCAGGCTGAGCTGGCTGCGGAAGTCGGCCGGGGTTTCCCGCCGGTTTGCCTTGTAGTCGACGAACTGCTCGTGCCGGAACGTCGGCTCGCTGCGGTCGAAGGCCACCGCGACGTGCGTCGGCTGCTCGTCGCGCAGCACATTGATGAGCATGGCGGTGAAGCCGTACACCGCGTTGGTCGGCTGCCCGGTCGTGGTGGAGAAGTTCTCCGGCGGCAGCGCGAAGAAGGCGCGGTACGCCAGGGAGTGGCCATCCAGCAGCAGCAACCGGTCCCGGTGCTCCAGGGGTCCGGATGCCGGTGCGGGTGCCTGGGTCGCCTTCGTCGCCACGCCGGAAGTCTAGTAGCCGGCTCCGACACCGGTGCGGTCACCGGCGGCAGACATACCACGGCCCGGTGGCCCGCCCGAAGGCGGCGGCCACCGGGCCGCAGCGAGCCAATCTGTTACCGGGACGGGGTTACGCGTCCCAGCCGGGCCCGGGCTGGCTCAGGAGTGGAACCCGAAAACCGTTGTGGAGTTGAAGGTCTTCCCGGGGCCGAGAACGGTGGACGGGAAGTTGGGCTGGTTGGGCGAGTTCGGGAAGTGCTGCGTCTCGAACGTGTAACCCGCCGTCTGCCGGTAGGTGTGCCCGCTGATTCCGACCAGGTGCCCGTCCAGGAAGTTGCCGGTGTAGAACTGGACACCCGGCTCGTCGGTCCACACGGTGAGCACGCGCCCGCTCTGGGGATCTGCGGCCGCCGCGGCGAACCGGAGCCCAGCGAACGTCGGCCCAGCCTTGCTCAGCACCCAGTTGTGATCGTAGCCGTGGGCTAGGACCAGCTGGTGGCCCCGTGGCGCGCTTGCGTCCCCGATCCGCGACCCGATGGTGTGAGGGGTCCGGAAATCGAAGGGCGTGCCCGCCACGGGCACGATCGCGCCAGTCGGGATCAGGTTGGCGTCAGTCGGGGTGAACGCCGCTGAATTGATGACGACCTTCTGGGCGTACGCCGGTCCCGATGCTTCCCCGGCCAGGTTGAAGTAGCTGTGGTTGGTCAGGTTGATAACAGTCGCCAGCTTCGCGCTGTTGTTGTGCGACCGGTAGTGGATCCACAGGTGGTTGTGGCTGTCCAGGGTGTACGTGATCGACGTGGTGAGCTTGGCCGGGAAGCCGGTGCACTTGCAGCTGGGCTCGAACTTCGCGCCCTCGTCGCCGTTCGGCGCGACCAGGGTCATGGTCAGCGACACCCGCCCGGGTGCAGTGGCCGTGGTCGGGTGCTGCCAGATGCGGTTGCCCCAGCCGACGAACCCGCCGTGCAGCGTGTTCGGCCCGTTGTTGATCGGCAGCGTGTAGGTCTTCCCGTTCAGCTTGAACGAGCCGCCTGCTATCCGGTTGGCGTACCGGCCGATGGTCTCGCCGAAGTAGGGACCGCCAGCGTTCGGCGAGGTCGGTGGCGGGCTGTCCAGCTGGACGTACTCCTTAAGGGTCCGGAAGCCGAGCGCAACGTCGGCCAGGTGGCCGTTGCGGTCGGGCACGGCGATCGACTGCACCGTGGCGCCGTAGGTGATGATCCTGACCTGCATGCAGTTGGCGTTGGTCAGGGTGTAGCGCCAGACCGTCTGGTTGCCGCCATACGGCCCGGAGTTCGCCGTGCCGAAGTTCTGTTTCGTGATGGACGTGCTGCAGGAGCCGCTGCCGCCCGCCTTCACCGCCGGGGCGGCGCGCATGGCGGCAAGCGAGCCTACTCCGGCGAGTGCAAGGGCGCCCACCACGCCAATCCGCACCGCCGATGAGCCGAGCATTCCTCTTACTACTGGGCGCATGGAGACTCCCTCCGTTGGGATTGAGCGGGCCGGCACAGACGGCCCGCGGGGGCATTGTTAACGCTCACCTGCGTATGTCGCAGCATTTCTCGGGCAGTTCGCCCAATCGTTACCGGTATGCGATGTGCCGCCGGTCCGCTGGCCGGACAAGCACGAAACTGGGCTACAAACCGCGCATACGGGACTGCTGGCCCGCAAAAAGGGGTGCCCGTCACATCAGCAACAAGGGAGATCAGCAGCCGAGACGGGGTCGCCGCCGTGCTGCGGCTGATCCCCGTCCGCACACTTCCCCACCTATGGCGCATGTGTTGCCCCCGCACCGGGCAAGGCCGTGCCGCAACGGCGTTCCGGCGTTCCGGCCGTGCAGGTGTCCCACCTAGGTGTAGTCCACTGCCAAAGCCAGTCGGCCGTCAAGACTCGCTGGCCACCTCAGTCGGCTAGCCGGAGCGGGCCGGGTCCAGCTGGCAGCCCGGCTTCAGGGCCGGTCACGTGCCTGCTTAGGTGTGCAGCTAACGAAGGCCTATGACAGTGGGTCTGCTGCTTTCTGGCGTAGGCGTTCGTAGGGGGTCTGGCCGCCGAGGGCGCCGTGGGGGCGATGGTAGTTGTAGTAGTCCTCCCATTCCTGGAGTTTCTGGCTGAAGAGGTTGGTGTCGTCGATGACCTGGCCTTCGGCGGTAGAACTCCTCGGCGTCGATGCGGTGGGAGCGTTCCACCTTGCCGTTCAGCCTGGGGGTGCGGGGTTTGATGTAGCGGTGGGCGATGCCCTTGTCGAGCAGGTGCCAGTGGAACGCTGAGCCAAATTTCCTGCCCGTTGTCTGTCTGGACGCGCCCGCGGCGAAGGGGAGCTTGGCCAGGACGTAGTCGATGAACTGGACGGAGGTTCGCTGGTCGCAGCGGGGGTAGGCGCGCAGGATCCGCAGCCGGGTGCAGTCATCGATGGCGGTGAACTGGTGTAGCACTTGCGGCGGCCGGGCTGGCCGAGCGGCTCGATGAACTTCACATCGACCTGCAGCTGGTGGCCGGGCCGCTGCTTCTCATACCGCTTCCAGCGCCGGTCATGGCGCTTGTAGCGCTGCGAGGCGGGCAGCCGGTTCATGCTCAGCCGTTTGAGGATCCGCCACGCGCCGGAGGTGCTGATGGCCACGTCGTGGTAACGCTGCAGGTACATCGCGATCTTCGCCGGGCCGAAATGGTAATGCTGGCGCAGCCAGATGATCTTCTCGATCACCTCAGGATCAGTGGCCCGCGGAGAGTGGTGCGGGCGGTTCGACCTGTCCTTCAGGCCCGCTAACCCGTCCACCTCATACCGGCGCAGCCACCTGTAGTAGCAGTTGCCGCTGATGCCGTAATACCGGCAGGTGGCCGCGACGTTCCCGCTGACCTCCTCGGCATGCCGCAGCACCGCCAGCCGGTGCCGGGCCCGCCGCTCAATCTCCCGTTCAGTCATCCAGGTCTCCTAGGGCTCAAGAGACCCAACTGTCAACAACCTCCGTCAGTCTTAGACCTAGGCTGCCCTACAGCGCGGCGGCGGTTAGTCATCCGGAGGGGACTAGTGGAGCAGGACAGCACGCAGCAGATCATCGCCGCTTTCCGCAAGCTCAACCAGGAGTCACTGGTCGGCCGGATGGGCATCATGATCAGCGACGCCAGCGCCGAGCGGGTCACCGGGACGATGCCGGTGGCCGGCAACACCCAGCCCTACGGGCTGCTGCACGGCGGCGCTTCCTGCGTGCTGGCCGAGACGCTCGGCTCCCTGGGGGCCGCGCTGCACGCTGGCCCGGGCCGGGTCACGATCGGCCTGGACATCAGTGCCACCCACCACCGCGCGGCCGCGGACGGCGAGGTCACCGGGGTGGCGACCCGGCTGCACGGCGGGCGGACCATCACCAGCTACGAGATCGTGATCAGCGACGAGCAGGGGCGGCGGGTCTGTACCTCGCGGCTGACCTGCCTGATCCGGGACGGTGTACCGGGCGGCGGGCAGGACCCGGCGGCCGGTTTGCTCACGGGCTGACTGGCCGGCGGGCACGGCCGGTCCCCCGGCGGGCGCGGAGCAGTCCTTCCGTTAGCGGTGGAAACCCCACGTGACCGGACGTTTATCACAAACCGGCCAGGGACTGTCGTGGCCTTTGCGTACCGCGGGGCGACCTCGCTACCGTGGTGGCGAGAGCCCGGGGAGCTGAGTAGAGAACGTGTCGGCCCGGGGAAGGCCGATATGGCACCAAAGGTTCCCCGGGCTCATCCGCCCAATGCGGGAGGACCGGGCCGTCAGTTCTCGGTGGCCTTGGCCGCGGTACCCGGGTCCACCCGGTCCGTGCTGCCCCCTCCGGGCGTCATGGTCCCGTCCAGCACCTGCTCGGCCACTGTGCGCATGGCCAGCCGCTGGTCCATCGAGGTCTTCTGGATCCAGCGGAACGCGTCCGGCTCGGACAGCCCGTGCTCGGCCTGCAGTTTCCCTTTGGCGCGGTCAAGGAGCTTGCGCACCTCGAGCCGGTCCTTAAGCGTGCCGACCTCACCCTCAAGTGCGGACACTTCCTGGAAACGGCTCACCGCGATCTCGATCGCGGGTACCAGATCGGCCTTGGTGAATGGTTTGACCAGGTAGGCCATAGCCCCGGCGTCGCGAGCGCGCTCGACCAGTTCCCGCTGGGAGAAGGCGGTCAGGATGACGACCGCCGCAATATGCTTGGCCGCGATCTGCTCGGCGGCTGAGATGCCATCCAGGACCGGCATCTTCACGTCCAGGATGACCAGGTCCGGCCGCTCCTTGACGGCAAGATCAATTGCGGCCTGGCCGTCGGCCGCCTCGCCGACGACGGAGTAGCCCTCCTCCTCCAGCATCTCCTTGAGGTCGAGCCTGATCAGGGCCTCATCCTCGGCGATCAATACGCGCAATGGGGTCGGACTCACGCTCATGATCGTACCGGTAGCAGGTAGATTGACGTTCGGCCGAGCCAGCCCAGGGCAGGGCCCGGCCAGCGCCCCGGTAGACCAACAGGCAGAGTCCATGGTCTCAAAAACCATGCAGTGTGGGTTCGAATCCCACCCGGGGCACCC
>Ga0134126_10013236_pt1 | contig 10421 bp, 5 predicted proteins | sample KB31752_FD_96881 | JGI IMG/M metagenome (GOLD analysis project Ga0134126, IMG submission 96881) | Terrestrial soil microbial communities with excess Nitrogen fertilizer from Kellogg Biological Station, Michigan, USA - KB3-175-2 | ecosystem: Environmental > Terrestrial > Soil > Unclassified ...
CGTCGCTGGACAGTTATTTTCAGCGTGCTTGTCTGGTCGGCCGTAACATGGGCCACCGGCCATGCCCAAACGTATTCACAAATGCTGACGTTCCGCGCGCTCATGGGCATCAGCGAGGCGTTCTATATTCCGGCCGCGCTCGCGCTCATCGCGGATTTTCACACGGGCGGGACGCGCGCCAAAGCTATTGGGATTCATCAAAGCGGCATCTACGCGGGACTCACACTGGGCGGCATCGGCGGGTACATCGCGCAAACAAGCACGTGGCGGAATTGCTTCACGTGGTTCGGCGCCGCGGGCGTGATTTACGCCATCGTCCTGATGTTGACACTGCGGGAGGCGCCAACATCGCGCGCAGAGGAGCAACCGGATAAAAAGGTGACCCTCGCCCAAACGATTAGCGCGCTATGGTCGACCCCCGCGTTCTGGATTTTGGTGATTTATTTCACGCTGCCCGCCATCGCCGGTTGGGTGACGAAGAACTGGTTGCCGACGTATCTGGCGGATGCCTTTCATCTCAAAGAAGGCCCCGCCGGACTTTCGGCGACAGGTTACATCCAGATCGCTTCGTTCATCGGCGTATTGCTCGGAGGCGTGGTGGCGGATTTTTGGATGCGGCGAACAGGGCGCGGGCGCATTTTCACGAGCGCGCTGGGCGTTTTGCTCCTGGTGCCCGCGCTGCTTGGACTTGGCTTTGCCTGGAGCCTCGGCGCGGCCATTGTATTCATGATTTTGTTCGGGCTGGGCTGGGGATTTTTCGATTGCAACAATATGCCGATCCTTTGCCAGATTGCCCGGCCGGAACATCGCGCCACCGGTTACGGTTTCATGAACCTCGTGAGCATCAGCGTCGGCGCCGCAGCCACGATCGCGCTGGGCTGGATGCGCGATCATCACATGAACTTTTCGCTGGCCTTCGCCGTTTCCGCGGCCGTGGCCCTGTTGAGTGCGGGCTTGATCCTGTTGGTCAAACCGCGCGTTGGATAATGAAATGAAACTGCCTTTGACTGGTATTATTCCGCCGATGATCACGCCGCTCCGCGGCCGCGATGAACTGGATATCGCGGGGCTTGAGCGCCTCGTTGAGCACATTCTCGACGGCGGTGTGAGCGGACTTTTTATTTTGGGAACCACCGGCGAGGGGCCGAGCCTGGGCTATCGGCTTCGTCGTGAGCTGATTGAACGCGTTTGCAAACAAGTCAAACAACGCGTGCCAATCCTCGTCGGCATCACCGATACTTCATTCGTTGAATCGGTAAATGTCGCTCGCGCCGCCGGTGAATCCGGAGCGGATGCGGTCGTGGTTGCCCCGCCTTATTATCTGCCCGAGGCGCAACCGGAGCTTCAGGAATATCTCGATCACCTGGTTCCCGAATTGCCGCTGCCCATTTATCTCTACAACATGCCCGCGCTCACGAAGGTCTCTTTTGAGATCGAAACGGTTCGTCGCGCCACGGATGAACCGCGCATCGCTGGCCTCAAGGACAGCTCCGGCGATTTGAATTATTTCAAAAATGCTGCCGGGATTGCGAAAAAGCGCCCGGATTGGTCGCTGCTCATCGGGCCGGAGGAAAAATTATTCGATAGTCTGCGGCTTGGCGGCCACGGCGGCGTGAGCGGCGGCGGGAATTTATTTCCCAAATTGTACGTAAAATTGGTCGAAGCTCATCGAGCAGGAAACACCGCGCGCGCCCAGGAATTGCAAAAGCAAATTCAGCGCGTGAGCGATTCGTTTTATCGCATCGGAAAATATTCGTCCTCGATCATCAAAGGCATCAAGTGCGCCCTCTCGTGCATGGGCATTTGCGATGATTTCATGGCCGAGCCATTTCATCGGTTTCGAGCCGCGGAATGTGAGTTGGTCAAAAATCGCTTGAAGGAAATTGAAGGCGAACTGTCTAAACTGAATCTGTGAACGCGAAATGAATCTTTCGGCCACCAACTGGAAAAATACCCGTGCACGACGCATGCACCCCTTCCCGTTGGCCCGACTCGTTTGCCTTTGTTTCGTGTTGTTCGCGGCTTTTGTTGCAACCGCGTTTGCATCCGATTCGGCGCTTTTGAAACCCGCCGCGTTTGCCCGCTACGTGGAGCATTTCAACGCGATGGAGGACGAGAACGTCACAAATTTCATTTCCAATGCCGCTTCGTGGAATTGGCTGCAAAAGGAAATTCCGTTCTTTGAATGTCCGGACCGTGAAGTGGAGGAAATGTATTATTATCGCTGGTGGTCGTTCCGCAAACATCTGGAGCACACTCCGCACGGTTTTGTGTTTACAGAATTTTTGACGCGTTCCACCCCGGTCAGCAGCGCCCTTGGCCATCAACTCATGGAGGGCAGATGGTTGCACGATCAAAATTATCTCGATGACTATGTGCGTTACTGGTTGCGCGGCGAAACAAATCGCGCGCAGTTGCACAAATACAGCGGCTGGCTGGCGGATGCGCTTTATCAGCGTTATCTCGTCGTGAGTGATGAAAAATTCCTTGCCTCGTTGCTCCCGGATTTGATTCGCAACTATCAGCAATGGGAACACGAGCGCGAGACGCCGGGCGGTGGTTTGTTTTGGCAATATGATGTCCGCGACGCGATGGAGGAATCCATCAGCGGCTCGCGCACGAACCAAAACCTTCGCCCCACCATCAACAGCTATATGTTTGGCAACGCCCGGGCGATTGCAAACATAGCGCGAATAGCCGGAAGCAATCACGTAGCGGAAGAATTCGACGCCAGGGCCGTCCAACTGCGGAAGCTCGTGCAGCGATATTTGTGGAATCGGACCGACGGTTTTTTTGAGGTCCTGCGTGACGACAACAAATTCTCCCATGCGCGGGAGGAGATCGGATTTATTCCCTGGTATTTTGAATTGCCGGCCGACGACCCGAAATTTGACGTTGCCTGGACGCAGTTTTCGGATCCCCAAGGCTTCAGCGCGCCTTACGGCATCACGACGGCGGAGCGGCGGCATCCGCTATTTCGCTCACATGGTTACGGCCATTGCGAATGGGATGGAGCCGTCTGGCCGTTCGCGACATCGCAGACTCTCAATGCGCTGGCCAATTTCCTGCGCGACTACAAGCAGTCGCTTGTTTCGTCGCGCGACTATTTCGACGCTTTCCTCACATACGTGCACAGCCAGCACGCCGACAACAAGCCGTACATCGGCGAGTATCTGGACGAAACCACCGGCCAATGGATCAATGGCAAAGGCGGACGCAGCCGTTATTACAATCACTCAACCTTCGCCGATTTGGTGATCGGAGGTGTCGTCGGATTGCGACCCCGCGCCGACGACATTGTAGAAATCTATCCGCTGCTGCCGGAAGGGACCTGGGATTGGTTTTGTCTCGACGGTGTGAAATATCACAATCGCTTGCTCACCATTCTTTGGGACAAGGATGGTACGCGTTATCATCGCGGCCAGGGGCTTATCGTGCTGGCCGATGGAAAGGAAATCGCGCACGCGGACAAGTTGTCCAGACTGACCGGAAACCTGCCATGAAAAAAATTCTTCCAGCAATAATTCTCAGCATGGTGCTCACGGCAGAGGCCGCGCCAAAAGGGCCGCCGCCAATCATATCAACCAGCAGAGACGGTACTCTTGTCTATGAAAAGAACCAGCGCGGTGACCGCCTTCCCGACTTTTCCAGTTGCGGCTACGCCGGTGGCGATAAGGAAATTCCAACCGCACCAGCGTGCGTGATTGTTTCTCCAGTTAAAGGCGATGAAACCGCGCGGATTCAAAAGGCAATAGACTACGCCGCCAGCCGGCCGGCGGATGCAAATGGCTTGCGCGGTGCCGTCCTTCTGCTCAAAGGCCGTCATGAAGTTCTGGGCGGTTTGCAAATCACCAATTCCGGCGTCGTTTTGCGCGGGCAGGGAATGGGTGAGGATGGAACAATTCTCGTGGCCGCTGGCGAGGACCGGCGCACGCTGATTTCCATCGTTGGCCGCAATGACCGCACAGAGCACGCGAACGATGGTTGGCAAATCAAGGACGACTACGTTCCAGTCAATGCTCTCCGGTTTTCTGTTGCAAACGTCGAAGGTCTTAAGGTTGGCGACCCGATCGAAATCACGCGGCCGAGTTCCAAGGCGTGGATTGACCTGTTGGGCGCAACGGGTTTCGGCGGCGGCGAGGGCGGCGGTTGGAAACCCGGCAGCCGTGATTTGGTGTGGGACCGCGTCATTAAATCTTTCGATGGCAATTCGATTACCATTGATGCTCCAATCACGACGGCGCTGGACTCAAAATTTGGCGGGGCCTCTCTGAAGACTTATGCCTGGCCCGGACGAATCCGCAATGTAGGCGTGGAAAATCTCCGGCTGGAATCCGGGTTCGACGCGGGCAATCCGAAGGACGAAAACCATTCCTGGATGGCCGTCACGATGGAAAACACGCAGGACGCCTGGGTGCGGCGCGTCGTTTTTGAGCATTTCGCCGGTTCGGCCGTGGCCGTTTACGAAAGCTGTAAAGACGTGACGGTCGAGGATTGCCAATCGCTCGCGCCGGTTTCAGAAGACGGCGGTTACCGTCGCAATACATTTTTCACCATGGGACAACAAACTCTGTTCCTGCGCTGCGTCGCGGAACATGGCCGGCACGATTTTTCGGTCGGCCATTGTGCGGCCGGGCCAAATGCCTTCGTGCAATGCGAAGCGAATGAGGCGCAGGATGATAGCGGCGCGATCGAGAGTTGGTCCTCGGGCACGCTCTTCGACAACGTGCGCATCGATGGCAACGCCATCACCCTCGGTTACCGGGCGGGCAACAATGCCGCCGTCGGCTGGGCGGCTGCGAATTCGGTGCTTTGGAATTGCAGCGCATCCATCATCCGATGCTGGAACCCGCCCGGCGCGCAGAATTGGTCCTTCGGCTCGTGGGCCGGTTTCGAAGGCGATGGCGTTTGGCGCAGCTCGAATGAATTTGTAAAACCGGAAAGCCTCTATCTCGCGCAACTCGCCGAACGAACCGGACGCCACGAGCAAATCATGTCCCGCTCGGCGAAGGAATCCACGAACCCGACGGTGAAAGAAGCGGCGGAACTCATTGCTGCGTCGCACAAGCCTGCGCCGCAACTTTCGGACTATATTGCGGCCGCCGCAGTTAAAAATCCCATCTCCATCAATCCAGGAAACGCAGTGCGGATCGAAGATGTCGCCAACCAGCATTCAGAATCCCCACGAGCTCATCACACGATTTCGATCACGAACGGTTGGCTGGTCTGCGATGGCAGATTGCTCGTCGGTGGCACAATGGAACTGACCTGGTGGCGCGGGAGCATCCGCCCTGACGACGCTCCGAGCTTCGGTCCGGCGCTGACACGCTTTGTGCCGGGACGCAACGGGCCGGGGTTCACCGACAACATCGACGATTTGGCGAACTCCATGTCCGCGCACGGCTTCGCGGCCTTGGATCATCATTACGGCCTCTGGTACGACCTGCGTCGCGATGACCACGAACGCGTCCGCCGCATGACCGGCGATGTGCTCCCGCCGTTTTTCGAACAGCCATTCGCTCGCAGCGGCCAGGGCACGGCTTGGGACGGCTTGAGCAAATACGACCTGACAAAATTCAATCCGTGGTACTGGACCCGGTTGAAAAAATTTGCCGACGTCGCCGACGAACGCGGGCTTGTGCTGTTCAACGAAAATTATTTTCAACACAACATCATTGAAGCCGGAGCGCACTGGGTGGATTGCCCGTGGCGCACTGCCAACAACATCAACAACACGGGATTTCCCGAGCCGCCGCCGTTCGCTGGCGACAAACGGATTTTCATGGCGGACCAGTTTTATGACCCGGGCAACCCTGTTCGCCGCGCGCTCCATCGCGGATTCATCCGGCAGAACCTCGAGAACTTCAAGGACAACTCGAACGTCATTCAATTCACGAGCGCGGAATTCAGCGGACCGGCGCATTTCGTGCAGTTCTGGCTGGACACAATTGATGAATGGGAAAAACAAAACAAACAGCATAAGCCAATCATCGCCCTCGCCGCGCCAAAGAACGTGCAGGACGCAATTCTCGCCGACGCGAAACGCGCCGCCGTCGTGGACGTCATTGCCTTTCGCTATTGGTGGCAAACAGACAAGGGACTCTACGCGCCGGAAGGCGGATTGAATCTGAGCCCGCGGCAATTTCAGCGCATGTTGCGTGGTGGCGCGCCGACGGATTTGAATCTCGCCTCGATGGCCGCGGAGTACCGCGCAAAATTTCCCGCCAAACCGGTGATCGCCACCAGTGAGCAAGGTTTGAATTTGAACCGTGGTGGCTGGGCTTACGTCTGCGCGGGCGGTTCGATGCCGAATTTGCCGCGCACTACGGATGCAACCCTGCTCGCCGCCATTCCCCGCATGCAGCCGTGGCCATCGCTTTCAAAGAATGGCCAATGGGTTTTGCGCGAAGCCGGAAAGCAGATGCTGATTTACGCGGGCGGCAGCGGTGGCGTGTCGTTCGATTTGACCGGCGAACACGGACGCTTTGAAGTGAAAAGCGTTTCGGAAAATGGTGCGGTGAATTCAACCGGTGAACATGTCCAGGCCGGAGGCGTGGTCACTTTAAAGAAGACAAATGGCCGGCCGGTTCTCTGGCTGACAAAAGATTAAGCATGAATAGAAATTTTTTCTCCAAAGGCAGCGCTGTGTTGTTCACGGCGATCGCTGCAATTTGTTTGTCGTCCTCAAATGATTCGTTTGCGGCCGGGAACACGAATTCCACCGCGGCTTCGATATCCAATCAGCGTTATAAAATCGCCGTCTGCGATTGGATGATTCTGAAGCGTCAGAAACTGGGCGCATTTCAGCTCACCAAAGACATTGGCGCTGATGGTGTGGAAGTGGATATGGGCAGCCTCGGCAAACTGGATACTTTTGCCAGCGCCATCACCACGAATGCCGCGATACGCCGGCAATTTCTCGACAAGGCGCATGAACTGAACCTTGGGATTTCATCGTTGGCCATGTCCGGATTTTATGCGCAATCATTCGCCGAGCGTCCGACAGTGCCGCGAATGACTCAGGATTGCATCGACACGATGAAGGCAATGCATGTGAAGGTCGCATTCCTCCCGCTGGGCGTGCGCAGTGATCTGGTGAAACATCCGGAACTGCGTTCCAAAGTGGTGGAACGGCTGAAAATGGTCGGCGCGCAGGCGGAGAAAGCGGGGGTCATTATTGGCGTCGAATCGGAATTGGACGCCGATGCCCAGATAAAATTGCTCGACGAAGTCGGCTCACCGGCAATCAAAATCTATTATAACTTTGCCAACGCGATTCAAAATCATCGTGACCTGATCAAGGAACTGCGCACGCTGGGCAAGGACCGCATCTGCCAGATTCACTGCACCGACCAGGATGGCGTGTGGCTTCAAAACGATCCCAAAATCGACATGCAAAAAGTGAAGGCAACCCTGGACGAAATGGGCTGGAGCGGTTGGCTCGTCATCGAGCGCTCGCGTGATGCGAGGGATTCGCGCAACGTTAAGAAAAATTTCGGGGCAAACACCGCGTATTTGAAATCCATCTTTCAAAAACAATGAAATCCATTCTCAAATATTTGTGTGCGAGTGGACTTGCGGCGCTGCTCGGCGCGGCAAATCTTTTCGCCGCGAACAAGACAGTGGAGCAGTGGGGGCTTTTTGAGGTTGCCCTGAACGGCCCCACGAATGGGAACCCGTTCCTCGACGTGAAATTCTCCGCAAAATTCACTCAAGGCGATTCCACGATCGAGGCGAATGGCTTTTACGATGGCGATGGAATTTATCGTGTGCGTTTCATGCCGGACAAGCAGGGTGAGTGGCGTTACACCACGGAAAGTTCGAGCCCGGAATTGAATGGAAAATCCGGTGAGTTCACCGTGACGACGCCGTCACCAAAAAATCACGGGCCGGTGCGCGTCGCGCACACCTATCATTTTGCCTACGCCGATGGCACGCCTTACGAGGAACTCGGCACGACGTGTTACGTATGGGAGTGGCAGACGGAAGCCTTGCAGGAACAGACGCTCAAGACGCTCGCGGCCGCTCCGTTCAACAAAATCCGCTTTTGCGTCTTCCCCAAGCGCTATCTCTGGAACACCAACGAGCCGCCCATGTATCCCTTCGAAGGCGTCCCGTTGACGAATTGGGATTTCGCGCACTTCAATCCAAAATACTTCCAACACCTGGAACACAGCGTTCTCGCCCTGCAGAAACTCGGCATCGAAGCCGACGTCATTTTATTTCATCCCTATGACGGCGGGCATTGGGGCTTTGACCGGATGCCGTCCGAAGTGGACGATCGATACTTGCATTACGTTGTCGCGCGGTTGGCGGCGTATCGCAATGTCTGGTGGTCGCTCGCGAACGAATGGGATTTCATGAGGCAAAAAAAGGAATCGGACTTCGTTCGCTTTGGCGAAATCGTTTCGCACGACGATCCCTATCATCATTTGCTTTCAATCCACAACGGCCAGAAAATTTTCAATTACACCCTGCCATGGATTACGCACGCCAGCATCCAGAATGGTTCGGCAGTGGAGGATCCCGGCCGCGCAGAGTTGTATCGCGATGTTTATCGCAAGCCGATTGTTTATGATGAAGTGAAATACGAAGGCAACATTCCGAGTCGCTGGGGACAATTGTCGCCGGAGGAAATGGTCTTCCGATTTTGGAACGGAACCATTGCGGGCACCTACGTCGGCCATGGCGAAACTTATCTAAGCGATGACCAGGTCCTATGGTGGTCCAAGGGCGGCGTGCTCAAGGGCCAGAGTCCCGCGCGGCTCGCATTTTTGAAAAAAGTGCTCGATGACGCGCCGGCCGGAGGCATTGATCCGATCGATAAATGGCAGCATCCGGAATACGGCGGTGAAGCCCCGAATTATTATCTCGTTTATTTAGGCAGGCAGACGCCGACGAGTTGGAAATTCGAATTGCCCAAACCGCCGCAAGGCAAAGGCCTGCCGCCCGCGGACGGCATGCGATTCACAGCCGAAGTCCTCGATACCTGGAACATGACCATTACGCCCGTCGACGGCGTGTTCACCCTGGCGAAAACAGACGCCTATTTTTATGGCGATAAAAATGGCCGGTCGATTCCGCTGCCGGGAAAACCGTACATGGCGATTCGGATTAAACGCGTGAAAAATTAAAATGAAATTGATGCGACATCTCATCGCGGCCGCTCTTTTGGCCGCCGTGTGTGAAACCATGGCGCTGGCGGAAACGATCTCCATCGTTGTCCCCGCAAATGCCGCGCCACGCGTGGAATTTGGCGCGGAAAAGCTGAGTGAGGCTCTTCAGGGCGCGAAATGGCAGCCGAAGATTGTTCACGACGAAAATGTTTCCGGCAGAAAAATCGATCTGGCCCAAGCGCATGATGCAACAGTAGGCCATGAAGGTTTTCGAATTGAATCGAAGGGTGATAACGGAGCGGTCATTTTATCGGCTGACGACTCCGGAGAATTGTATGGCTGCCTGGAATTGGCAAAACGCATTCAGGAGACGGGCGGTCTGCCCGCCAAAATTGATTTTGCCGACAAACCGGTGATGGCGCTTCGCGGCACGTGTGTCGGAATGCAAAAAACGTTCATTTTACCGGGTCGAAAAGTCTACGAATATCCTTACACTCCAGGATTATTTCCCTGGTTCTACGACAAAAAACTTTGGACTGAATATCTCGACTTTCTCGCCGCGAATCGGATGAACACGCTTTACCTCTGGAGCGGCCATCCTTTCGCGTCGCTCGTGCGGCTGAAAGATTACCCCTATGCGGTCGAGGTGCCCGACGACGTCTTCCAAAAAAATCAGGAGCAATTCCGCTGGCTGGCGCAGGAGTGCGACAAACGCGGCATCTGGCTCGTCCAGATGTTTTACAACATTCTCGTCTCGAAACCATTCGCGGAGAAGAACGGCATCTCAACGCAACTGTCGGCTCCGACGCCGCTCGTTGCGGATTACACGCGCAAGTCGATTGCGGAATTCGTCAAGGAATATCCGAATGTCGGATTGATGGTTTGTTTGGGTGAAGCCTTGCGGGGCACGAGCAACCAGGTGGCCTGGGCAACTCAGACGATCTTGCCCGGCGTTCTGGACGGGATGAAAGCCGCCGGATTGAAGGAGCAGCCGCCGGTGGTCATCCGCACCCATGCGATGGATCCCTACGCAATCATGCCCGCCTGTTTCCAGGTTTATTCCAATTTGTTCACGATAACAAAATACAATGGCGAGTCATTGACGACGTGGGAACCCCGCGGGAAGGACCAGGCCACGCATCTCGCCATGAGCAAGCTTGGACCGCATCTCGTCAACATCCATATCCTCTCCGATCTTGAGCCGTTCCGCTATGGCGACACCGAGTTCATCAGAAAATCCGTGCTGGCCTCGCGCGACCGGCTCGGCGCAAGCGGCGTCCATTTGTATCCGCTCTCGTATTGGAA
>Ga0134126_10013237_pt1 | contig 10421 bp, 5 predicted proteins | sample KB31752_FD_96881 | JGI IMG/M metagenome (GOLD analysis project Ga0134126, IMG submission 96881) | Terrestrial soil microbial communities with excess Nitrogen fertilizer from Kellogg Biological Station, Michigan, USA - KB3-175-2 | ecosystem: Environmental > Terrestrial > Soil > Unclassified ...
ATAATATTTTCCGTTGTGTTTGGTCATCCACGATCCTTCGATAAAGGGGTCGAGGAAGGTGTTGTCATAATATTCCCCGAACCGCTGCCAGCCAAACCGCCAGGGATGCAGGAGCGCCAATTCCGTTCGTGTGCCGATGGGTTGCAGCGTCTTCCGGTTCAGCTCGATGCCATAAAGCGGATAGGCATTGCTGCTGCCATTGTACATATAAAGCCGGCCGTCTTCGTCGGTGAAGAATGCCGGGTCCCAGCCGCCGATCCCGAATGAGTCGACCAGCGGCTTCCATTCATTTGCCTTTGGGTCGGTGCTCATCCAGATGGTAAAATTGCGGGTGTAGGTCGATCCGAATACGATCATGGTGTCGCCGATGATCCCCACCGCCGGCGCGCACAGCTCGTCATAACCTTTGTTCCAGGGCCGTAAAAATTTCCTGGGCATGAATTTCCAATGGAACAGATCGGAGCTCCACCAGTAACCCCATTGATTGGTGCTGAACAGATAGTAATCGCCCTTATAATTGACGATCACCGGGTCGGCCGTAGCGCGATGCTTCCCCCACTGGGTGAAATCCGGGATCGGCGTATAGCCGTAATCGAGGTCCATTGGGTTGCAATACGTTTTCTGTTGGGCATATCCGCTTGAACAAAAAAGTATACATACAAGGGCCGCCGTCCATTTGTTCATAGCTCTATTTTAATGCTTCGTCTTTATCCTTTTCCAAAAAACCCGAGCTTTCCTTCACGCCGCTCGTGGTCCATTCCATCAGCGCTTCGTCCGGTACCATGCGCACCGGAACGGTATGCGAGCCATTGGGTTCGTTATAGCCGATATTGGTCTGCCGGTTATAACAGGAGATCAGCGACCAGCGCGCCGAGTCGGAAAGGTTAGCGGCGCTCCGGTGCAGCAAGTTGCTGTGAAAGAACAAAGCATCTCCCGGTTCGAGCTCTACATAGATGAGGGGCATGGTCTTCAACGCCAGATCGACGTATCGCCCGGCAGCGCCGACTTGCTCGCCGGCAAACCCGTGTTCCACGCGGCCCATCTTATGCGAGCCCCCGATGACCTGCAGACAGCCGTTGTCTTTGGTCGCTTTGGTGATGGCAATCATCACGGACAGCATTTCATCGGGGAGAAGGAATTCATTCTTGTACCAGTACCCATAGTCCTGGTGCCATTCCCAGGCCCCGCCGACACGAGGCTCCTTCTGCATGAGCTTGCTATGGAAATGACACACCGGCGCGTCCCCATCCAGCAACCTGTCCGTCGCCTCGACGATCCTGCGGCTGCGCGTCAGCAACCCATAAGCGTCGTCACCCGGGTTATACCACAGGGTTAGCTTTGTCTTCTTGCCCGTTTGGTCGTTGAGGTCAAAAGCATGCTTGCTTAGGACCGCATCGCCTGTTGCGATCCCGTATAGCTTTTCGATCTCCGGCCGGCTGAGAAAATTTCGTATGATGAGATATCCGTCCCGTTCATAGGCGGATAGTTGTTGCGGCGTCAGTTGAAAGTTATTCATATCGCTTTGCTTTTTTGTTCGGGCAAGGTAAATCCTAATTTCTCGAGTCCAGAGCGCACGTCGGGGATGCGCATGAAAAGTTTCCAGATCAGCCCGCTCCGGTAATTCTCGATCATTACGACAATGGGCCCTTCGTCGATCGCCAGGTGCGTGGTCGCATACCAGTTCTTCGATTCGCTGAACCCATCGGCAAAACCGAACGGTCCCCAGATCTTGTCCCCGAGGTCATAATAAAAATGTCTGAGCGCCTGCATGCTGTACGCCGGCGTATAGGGGAACGAAGCCAGGGCAGCCGTAGGTTGGATGACACCCCTATCGTCCTGCGGACAATGGGCGACATACCCTTTGTAGCTGTCCCCGGCCGTGAGTCCCCAGCAATCAGCGCCATAACCCTTGAACTTTTTGGGATTGTCGATGCAGTACGCCCGGTTGATCAGCGTATGATTCAGCGTCTGCTCGGCATAATCGATCCCCTGATCGTCCTTGAGCCCGCGAGGATCGATGCCCATAAAGGTATATTGTTCGAAAAAGAGTGGTCCCCCATAATCGAAGTTGCCAAGCGGCAGTTTGATCCCATAATAGGTCTTGCCATTCCGCCACGAAGCGCTGTTGACCCAGCAGGATTGATAGAGCGCTTTAGAGATAGGATGCGTGGGTGAGGCCGCGGACAGGACATAGGTGATCAGTGCTTCGTCCCAGCCGTAGACGGGAAAATTCATCTCGAAATCATTGGTAGGGCTCCAATGCCAGTAGAGTTTTTTGTCGCCGCCGTGGCTGTGCCAGCTCCAGTCCGCATCATTCCACATGGCCGTGACCCGGTTGCGGAAATAGGTTTCCAGCGGCGTTTGCTCATCGAAATATTCCCGGGCGCAAAGCAGCCCCATCATTAAATAGGAGGTCTCGACGATATCGGCTCCATCGTCCAGCCGGCCAAAAGGAATTGTCTTGCCCGTGGCCCCGTTCATGAAATGCGGGTAGATGCCGTGATAACAGTCGGCATGCGTGAGGAAATCGACGATCTTGATAAGACGCTTCAGCGCGGTGTCGTGGCCGATCCACCCACGGTTGACAGCTACGATGGTGGCGAGGATGCCGAATCCCGTTCCGCCGATGGCGCAGGCCTCCGGGCCAAAAGTATCCTTGCTGAAATTGGGCTGTCCGTCCGCTTCGTTGATATAATCCCAGTAATATTCCGCCCGTACGGTGTTGTCCCGCTCCCGTGCAAGACCGCTCACGGGGTGGGCAAAATTCCAGAAATACCGAAAGGTCTGCCGCTGAACGACGTCCAGGAGGGCGGAATCGCTGAGGCCCTTGATAATGCCTACCGCTGGGATCGACACCGGCTCTCCAGCCTCGGTTTTGAGCCACGGGCTTTGAAAGCCCAGATTTGTCAAACCGTGCCGGACCTCGGGACAGCTCATGAAAAGCCGCCATAACAGACCGCTCCGATAATTTTCGATCATGCCGACCTCTGGCCCCTGGTCGATGGCCAGATAGCGCAGGGGATACCAGTTCGCCTGTTCACTAAAAGCGTCATAGAAACCATATTTCCCCCAGATCTTGTCGCGGAGATGATCATACCAGTGCCGGATCGCCGCCATGGATTGCTTTGGCGTATAAGGCATGGAGGAAATGGCGGCAGTCGGCGATATTACTCCTAAGTCACGGCTTTCATCCGGGGCATGGCCGGCATAGCCAACCACCGAATAGCTGGCGGTAAGGCCCCAATTGTCCTTGCCGTATCCTTTGAATTTCTTTGGATCGTCGACGCACCATTGATAATTGATCAGCGCTTGTGTCCGGTTCTCGCGCCAGTAGTCCGCGTATTGGTCTTTGAGTCCGCGGGGGTCGAGCCCGAGATATGAATATTGCGACCAGAAAAGCGGTCCCCCATGCGGTGGATTACCCTGCATGTGCAGATGAAGGGTGTCGCCTTTATAGGAGCTTGTTGCGTTGATCGCTCCATTTTGCGCCCAGCCTTCGTGATAGACCTCGGCGGGAATGGGATGGGTCGGCGACGACGCGGCCATCACATAGAGGATCAGACATTCATTATAGCCATGAACGGGAAAGTTCATCTTCCACCCATACGTCGGACTCCAGTGCCAAAACAGTACGTTCTGCCCTCCATTTCGGTACCAGTCGAAATCGACGCCACGCCACAGGGCATCGATACGGGCCGCCAGCTGTTTTTCTTCGGCATTGCCGGTTTGGAAATATTGCCGCACGCAAAGCAGCCCCTGCATCAGATAGCAGGTCTCCACCAGGTCGCCGCCATTGTCTTCCCCGCCAAAAGGTTTTACATGCCCCGTATTATCATCGATCCAATGCGACCAGGCGCCATGAAAACGATCCGCCTTTTCGAGGAAGCTTACGATCTTTTCGAATCGTTGGAGTCCCTGCTCCCGGGTAATATAATGCCGGTGGATCGCCGCCAGGATCGCCATAACTCCGAAACCGCTGCCACCGGTGGCGATAATGTTTTTATCGTGATCGGGGTAGATACCATCCAGATGTATCCGTTCCGGCGCCATACCGCTGTTTGGCTCCGCCCCGGACCAGAAATATTCGAAGGTCTGTTTCTCGACGAGATCGAGGAGTGTGGAATCGCTAATGCCTTGAGCATACCCGCCGATGCAGGTATAAATGGCGACGACAGATAGCAATAGTTTTTTCATATGATCTTAAAAATGCGGGCTCGAGAAGCCAAGTGATCTCATTCCATTTTGTACTTCAGGACAGCTCATAAAAAGGTTCCAGAGCAGCCCGCTTCGGTAATTTTCGATCATCACGATCTCCGGCCCTTGATCGATGGCGAGATAAGAGGTTGCGAACCAGGGTTTGGTCAGGTTAAAGGCGTCGGTGAATCCATACTGACCCCAAATTTTGTCCCCTAATTTATAATAAAAAAAGCGAAGCGCGTTCATCGCCTGCGTGGGCGCATACGGCAGGGACGAGACCGCAGCCGTGGGCGAGATAACGCCATCATCATTGGTGGGCGAATGTGCCGAATATCCATTTTGTTCATCGCTGGCGGTAAGCCCCCAGCATTGGGTGCTATAACCGTTATAGTTAACGGGGTCCGCGACGCAATATGAGTAGTTGATCATGGTATGGGCGGTATTCTGCGTCCAGTAATTGGCATAGGCATCCGTAAGCCCATTGGGATCGATGCCCAAAAAGGAATAATGCGCAAAGAAAAGCGGGCCGCCCAACGAAGGCCCCAGCGGAAGAACGACGTTGTAGTACGTATTCCCGTTGCGCATCGATCCATTGCGCGCCCAGCCGCTGTCATAGGTCGATTTCGGAATAGGAACGGTGGGTGCGGATGCGGCCAGTACATAGGTGATCAGCGCTTCACACCAGCCCTGTACCGGAACATTTATGGCCCAGTTGTAGTCGGGGCTCCAGTTCCAATAAAGGACATTCAATCCACTCTTGCGATACCAGCCATAATCGATATTCGCATAGAGCTGGTTGATCGCCGCCCGTAAGCTTGTCTCGCCTGCATCGGTGGTATTGTTGAAATACTGTCGCGCGCACAGCAGTCCCTGCATCAGGTAGGACGTCTCTACGATATCGCCGCCGTCATCCTGGGTACTAAAGGGTACGGTGGCGCCCGTTGCGCCGTTTATCCAATGCGAAAACGCGCCGTGATAGGTCGTGACCTTTGTGGTAAGAAAATTCACGATGGTATCGATCCGTCCCAGGGCCTGCGCACGGGTGATGAATCCACGTTGTACCGCCGCCAGCATCGCCATGATGCCAAACCCTGTTCCGCCGGTGGTGACCACATCCCCCGAAGTATTTCGCTCGCGAGCCATACCGCAGATTGGATGGCCGAAAGTCCAGAAGTATGCAAAGGTCTGCGACTCCACCAGGTCGAGCAGGGCGCTATCCGTGATCCGCGGAAACTTGTCCGTCGAGTCGATCGCAGTCGTCAGCTTCACGTTGATCGCCGACTCCAGCGTGCCGCCTGCGTGAGAAAGCAGCGAAGTAGCGACGGAGATAGTATACTGTGTGATGGGCTGTAGTGCGGATGATGGCTGGATGGTCACGGTGCTGTCGCTATTGGAATAGGATACCGCATAGGGTATGCCGCCCCCGGCGCTGTTTTGGAACGCCACCGCCGCGGCCACGGAGTTGTGATCGACCGGCGCGGAAAACGAAAGCTGGATGGTGGGTGTCACATTCACATTGGTATAGGTGAACCCATTGAAGCCGCCATTTACCTTGAGGCTGTTGAAGCTAAACGAGGATGGCGTAGTCGTTGTCGTCGTTGTCGTTGCCGGCTTGCTCTTGCTGCAGGCGGCCAGGAGTAAGCATATAGGGATGAATAGTCTCATGGAAAAAACAAAGCGAGGCGGCCATCGCCGCCTCGCCTGAAAATTTAGTTACCAATCGTCTCGAGCTGGTACAATGCCTTCACCTCGGTGCCGGTAAGCGCCTTATTATAGATGCGGAGTTCATCCATTAGACCCAGCACATAGCTGGCCCAGGACTGCGAAGTAGCTCCGCTTGTCAGGCTGGGCGTTGTTTCGAATTGTGTCGTACCCAGCACGATGGCCGGGAAATTGGCGAAATTGAGGTTACCGAAATTGGCGGCGGTCGAGCTCCCCACCGCGGCGCCATTCACATAGAAGGTGAATTTATTGGAGCCTGCGTCGTAGGTCAATGCGATATGCGTCCACGCGCCCCAGGGGCTGGCGAGGTTCCAGCTGGTCAACCAGGCCTCCTGGGAGCCGCCGCTGCCAAAACAATGGATCTTGAACACACAGCCGCTGGCCGACTGGCCGTCCAGGAACATATCGAGGTTGCTCCAGAACTGATTGCTGTCGACAAAATCGACAAGCTCCTGTGTGCCCGTGGTGTTTTCCGACGTATTCATCCAGAAGGCAACGGTCATGCTCTGCAGACCCGTGATGCCCGCGGAGGGCGTAAAGACGGCGTAATTGTTCAGCCCTATTTGCATGGCCTGGCCTTTGATACCGGTCCCAAATGTGGTCCCGTAATTGGCCGCCGAGGTCTTGCTGACGCTGTCCATGAGGCTGCTCTCGAAACTGAAATGTGCCACCAGCGCACTCGATTCGATCTGACTGGAAGATGAAAACCCGCCAAAGGTCTCTGCCGGTTTATAGCTGTTAGAGTCGAATTTTTTCTGACAGGAAACGATCAGCAGGGAAAGCGCGGCCAGGATTCCAAAAGCCGGCTTTATTGATAATTTTATGTTGTGCATGTTTGATCGGTTTAAATAGTAAAAAATCAATACCCGGGATTTTGAACCAGCTTGCCGCCGCTGATGTCGATCTCATTTTGCGGGATCGGCCAGTAGGTATTCTTGCTGGTCCAACCCAAGGGACCGAAAACCGTAGCCCCCCTGCCTTGGCGGATCACGTCGAAATACCGGTCGTTCTCCATGGCCAGTTCGACGCGCCGCTCGTGATAGATAGCTGTCCGCAGCTGGCCCTGGTCGGTAGTGGTCACCGCCGGCAGGTCGGTGGAGGGATTGGCGCTGTTGTTCCGCGCCCGGGCCCGTACCATCTCGAGCGATTTCAGCGCATCCGAGCTATTGCCCAGCTCGTTGTTTGCCTCCGCATTCATCAACAAAACGTCGGCATAACGGATCACCCGGACGTTCTGGCCACAACCCTGGTTGGGGCTCAACACCGCAATCGCGAATGGCACATACGATTTCATATTATACATGGTAGGCGCGCCGGCAGCAGCCATCGGAACCGCATCGCCGCTGGGCGTCGTCGTTCCCTGGATCATCACCGTGCCCGTAAGCCGCGGGTCACCAGCCTCGAACTCATTCACCAGGTTTTGCGTGGGTACGTTGAAACCCCAGCCTACGGATGGACTTACATCCCGGTCGCCCTGTACCTGCGAATATTGGCTGCTGTTGATATCGTCGTTACCCGGAACATAGTCGCATTGGATCTCGAAGATGGACTCGGAACAGTTCTCGTTGGCATACCGGAACATTTGGTAATAGTCCGGAAACAGGCTGTACACACCCGAAGAGATCACCGCGTTGGTATAGTTGAGTACGTCCGACCATTTCTTTTGGTACATGGCGACCTTGGCGTGCAGCGCAAGCGCAGCGCCCTTGGTGGCACGGCCCACATCCGAGGGCCCATAGCTCGCGGGCAGCACGGAGGCGGCATCCGTAAGATCTTGTTCGATGGCGGCCCAGACCTGTGTCGGGGTGCTCTGGCCGGGGTTCTGCTCTGCAGCTGTAAGCGGAACATGCAGGAGTAGGGGGATATTGCCATAAGCTCTTTCCAACCGGAAATAAGAATAGGCCCGGAGGAATTTCGCTTCGCCGAGATAACGGGCCTTCAGGGTCGGGTCTACGGCCGACATCGTATCGACATTGTCCAGCACCTGGTTACAAAAGTTGATATTCTGGTACTGCCCCTGCCAGAAACCATCGAGCTGCCCTTCGGAAGGGTCGATGGTGAACTGATCGTATTCATTGATAAACGTGGCATCGCTTGCGACACTTCCTTTGATCGCGTCGTCGGAACCCATGTTCTCGACACATATAGCGGCAAACGCCGTGTTGTTCCAGGTGCGGAGATTACCGTAGATAATGTTTACCGCGCTGGCAGCCTGATCGGCAGTCTTAAAAAAAGTTGATCCGGCAGGCTGGCCCGTTAGCGTATCGTTGGAATGGGTAAAAGTTTTGGAACAGCCGCCGAAAACGACGCTGCCCAGAGCAAGATATAGAGTAAAGCCACGCAGCCGGGCCGACGGGCTTTTTTTATATGGATGGAATGACATAACAATAGAATTTATTGATTAAAAGGTTACGTTCAGCCCGCAATTGTAGATCGCGGAGATCGGATACACATTGTTGTCGATACCGATGCTTCCCGGGTTTCCGCCTACTTCGGGCGTAAAGCCTTTATATTTCGTGAAGATGGCCGGATTTTGCGCATTGACAAAGATCCTCACCTTCTTTATTCCTGCTTTGGAAGCATAGACATCGGGCAGCGTATAGCCAAGCTGGACATTCCGGATACGGAAATAAGCGCCGCTTTCTACATACCAGGAATTGATATAATAATTCTGATTACCGCCGACATTTACGGAAGGATTGCTGTTGGAAGTACCGGCTCCGTGCCAGCGATTATTATAGAAATTCTGGGTCCAGTTCTCGTTCCCATACCGCAGTCCTTTGTTCGCATTGTAGAGCTGAACGCCGGCTACCCCATTGAAGTCGAGCGCCAGATCGAACGCCTTGTACGTCCAGTTCGTATTGATCCCGTAGACATACTTGGGATTGGGGTTGCCGAGTATGACCCGGTCGTTGCCACCGATAGCGCCGAGCCCGCCGTTGGACGTCTTGGCATATTTGAAATCGCCGGGTTGTGCGCTCGGTTGATATTCCGTGCCATTCTTGTCCACATAGGACGTTACCTCCGCTGCGCTCTGGAAGATGCCAATAACCTTATAGCCATAGAATTGACCCAGTGGCTGACCTACGGTCGTCACAGTACCCAGCTGGCCGCCGGAAGATGCCGTACCGCCATCGTACAATTTCTGCGGTCCCGCCGTATTCTTGACGAATTTGTTCTGGTTGTAAGCAACATTGCCGCCGATGCTAAACGAAAAATCCTTGTTGATATCCTGCCGCCAGGTAGCGGAGAATTCAACGCCGCGGTTACGCAGATCGCCGACGTTCTCGTCCAGCTGCTGCGAGGTATAGCCGAGTGCTCCGCCGAACAACACAGGGAAGATAAAATTGAGCGTGCTGCGATTATAAAAATCGGCCTCCAGGTTTAGGTGATTGTTGATCAACGTAGCCTCGAGTCCGACATCCGTTCCTTCGCTTTTTTCCCAGTTGAGGATCGGTGGTATCGGCGAAGCAATGCTCTGGCTGCTGCTGACAACCCCCGTGTTGTTGTAGATGATGCTGTTGGCGGTAGTCGTCGTCTGTGTGGCAACATAGATGGGTACGCCACTATTCCCTACCTGGCCCCAGCTACCTTTTATCTTCAGATAACTGAAGGCATGCTGACCCTTCATGAAGTTCTCATTGCTGACAACCCAGGCGGCACCTACGGAGGGCAAAAGGGCCCGGCCGTGTGCCGCAGTAAATTTCGAATCACCATCCGAGCGGAGTGTTCCGGTGACCGTGTATCGGTCGGCATAGCTATAGGTGACCCGGCCGAAATAAGAGCTTACGCGTTCGAGTGCCGGGTAAGCTTGCGGTGGAGCGTCACTGGGCGTGACATCATAGTAGTTGCTGGCCGAGTTACCAGAACCCAGCCCGAGATACCAGGTGTTGGGGTCCGAGGTGATGGCGCCATCCTGTGCCTTGGCGTGCGTCTCGTCATAATAATTGCGATAGGCGGTCTGACCGGCCAGAGCTGTTACCTTATGATCGCCCCATTCGTTGCTATAGGTAAGGGTATTTTCGATGATCCAATTGCGCGTCTCCAGCTGGGCTTCCGTAAGCGTGTTGTGCGTACTGCTTTGCGTAGCCGTTGCATTGTAGATCGGCGTGAACCCTTGCTGTTCATCCTGCTGGTAGACACCACCCGCGCTGCTATGCAGGGTAAAATGCCGCAGGAATTTGATGTCGATATAGGCATTGCCATTGACATGATAGCCTTTGGCCGTAGCATTGTTATAATCGAGCGTTGCCTGCGGATTGCTTACCGATTGACCCAGACCGTAATAGCCCGGATCGCCGTACCGGCCATTGGCAAATTTGACCGGCAGTACGGGGGGCGCCGTATAAAGATCACGCCAGATCCCCGTGGGAGCATCGTGCGATTTATTATATTCACCGATCACCGTATAGCCTGCTTTTACAAAACGGGAGACTTCCACATCATTGCTGAACTTGGCGGTATAGCGTTGATAATCGTTGGTCTTTAAGATACCCTGCTGA
>Ga0134126_10013238_pt1 | contig 10421 bp, 10 predicted proteins | sample KB31752_FD_96881 | JGI IMG/M metagenome (GOLD analysis project Ga0134126, IMG submission 96881) | Terrestrial soil microbial communities with excess Nitrogen fertilizer from Kellogg Biological Station, Michigan, USA - KB3-175-2 | ecosystem: Environmental > Terrestrial > Soil > Unclassified ...
GACGCCATCGGCCGCGACTGGCAATGCGGCACCGTGCAGGTCGATCTCAACATGCCGGGACGGCTCGGCGCCTTCTACATCGACGAGCACTCCAACAAAGTGACGCCGGTGATGATCCACCGCGCCATGTTCGGCTCGCTGGAACGTTTCACCGGCATCCTGATCGAGCACTATGCCGGCCACCTGCCGCTCTGGCTGTCGCCGCTGCAGGCCGTGATCGCTACCATCACCTCTGACGCCGATGAGTACGCGCGCGAGGCCATTGACCGGGCGCGCCAGCTCGGGCTGCGCGTCGAGGGCGATCTGCGCAACGAGAAGATCAATTACAAAGTGCGCGAACACTCGCTCGCCAAGGTTCCGGCTATGCTGGTGGTCGGCAAGAACGAAGCGGCCGGCCGCACCGTGTCAGTGCGCCGGCTCGGCCAGGAAAAGCAGGAGGTCATGCCGCTCGACGCGGCGCTCAAAGCGCTGGCCGACGAAGCCGTGCCGCCCGATACGCGGCGCGCGAAAGCTTAGCGGGCGCCCGCCGCGCGAATTTCCAACCGATCGCCAGCAGCCGCCGCCGAATGGCCGAGTGCATCCAGAAACCGCTCGGCCCAAAGGCTGAGGTCGTTTTGCACTAGCGCCCTGAAATTCACCGCATGGCGCTGGCGCCGCTCATCCAGCGACATCGACAGCGCCCGGTTGATGGCGATGGCAACGCCTTCATGATCGTACGGATTGACCAGCAGCGCCGCGGTGCATTCGCGAGCCGCGCCGGCAAAGCGCGACAGCACCAGCACACCGGGATCTTCCGGGTTCTGCGCCGCGACGTATTCCTTGGCCACCAGGTTCATGCCGTCGCGCAAAGGCGTCACCAGCCCCACGCGTGCGGCGCGATAGAGCCCAGCCAGCGCCGTGCGGCTGTGCGCCTTGTTGATGTAGCGTACCGGCGTCCACGACGCTTCGCCGAAATTACCGTTGATGCGTCCGACCACCTCGCCCACCAGCCGCGCAATGTCGGAATATTCGGGGATACCGCTGCGGCTGTGGGGGGTGATCTGCAGATAAGTGACGTTGTTGTGCCAGTCCGGAAAGAGCTTGAGGAAGCGCTCGAACGCGTGCATGCGCTCCGGGATGCCCTTGCTGTAGTCGAGCCGGTCGACGCCCATAATCATGGCGCGGCCGGACAGACTGCCGAGCACGCCGCGCACGAAGTTGGACTCGATCGCGCGCCGCGCCAGCCGCGCCAGCGGCTCGGTCTCCACGCCGACCGGGAACACGCCGACCCGCACAATGCGGCCGTCATACTCGAAGCTCTCATTGCCGACGCGCTTGAGGTCCGCTTCGTTGGCGAGATACCGGGAGAAATTCGTGGCATCGAGCTCGGTCTGGAAGCCGACCAGGTCGTAATTGCAGAGCGAGGGAATTAGCCGCTCGTGGTTGGGTAGCGCGGTGAGAATTTCCGGCGGCGGAAATGGAATGTGGATGAAGAAGCCGATTTTGTTCTTGTGCCCGCGCTCGCGTAACGCCCTGGCGAGCGGGATGAGGTGATAGTCATGCACCCAAATCACGTCGTCCGGACGCAGCATCTTTTCCAAATTACTTGCAAAGACGTCATTGACTCGGAAATAGCCGCCAAGATCGCGGCGGGTGAATTCAGCGAGATCGAGCCGGTAATGCAGGATCGGCCATAACACGCGATTGGCAAAGCCGTTGTAGAACTCATCGTAATCGTCTTTGCGCAGAGCGATTGTGACGTAGGAGACGTTGTCGCGCTCGACGGTTTTGGCTGGACCCGGATCGTCCTCGGCCACCCGGCCGCTCCAGCCGAACCAGACTCCGCCGTGCTTGCGCAGCGCCGGCCGAATAGAAACCTCGAGCCCGCCGGCCCGCGCCCCGCTATCCGGCAAACCTACCCGGTTCGATACTACGACGAGCCGCGCCAATATCGGTCTCCCCAGCTGCGCGACAGCTTGATCGCGGTCAATATCAGTCCCGACATTGAATAAGTTTGAGGAAAATTACCCCACAGCCTTCCCGTCAACGGATGCACGTCTTCCGACAGCAGCCCGTAGCGATTGCGCAATTTGAGAGCGTCGACGAACATATCGCGTGCCTCGTCACGCCGCCCGGTCTCCCACATTGCATCGATTAGCCAGAACCGGCAAATTAGAAAAGCTGTCTCCGGTAAGCCGAAATCGTCGGCGCCCACATACCGCATTACGTGGAACTCGCGCCGAAGTTCGCGTTCGATCGCCCCTACGGTGGAGACGAAACGCGGATCGTCGGGCGCGATCAGCCCCAATTCGGCCAGCAGCAGGCAACTGGCGTCGAGATCCTCACTGCCGAACGCCGCCGAAAAGGCCTTACGTTTGTCGTTCCAACCTTGTTGCAGCACTTGTTTGCCGATGCCGTCGGCAACGCCGGCCCAATACTGGGCGCGGTCGTCCAAGCCCAAGTGCGCCGCGATTGCCTCCAGCCGATGGCAGCCAGCCCAGCACATCGCCGCCGAATAGGTGTGCACGCGCTTGCGGCCGCGGTATTCCCATATGCCGGCATCTGGCACGAACGCGAACTTCGCGGCCTGCTCGCCGAGCGGTTCGATCGCTCGAAACAGCGCGGCGTCCCCCGGCTTGGGCAGCCGGCGATCGAAAAACATCGGCGTCGCCGCCATGATGATGCTACCGTAGACGTCATGCTGATCCTGCGCGATCGCTGCATTGCCGATGCGCACCGGTCCGTCGCCGTTATAGCCGGCGAGCGCCTCGGCGGTGCGTTCCTCGAGCAGATCGGTATGCACCACGCCGTAGAGCGGCTTGAGCCCGTCGGCGCGGCCGGCGGCCACACTTAGGATATAGGAGATGAAGTCCTCCATCGTGCGCGTCGCGCCAATGCGGTTGAGCGCGCGCACCACGAAAAAGGCGTCGCGCATCCAGCAATAACGATAATCCCAATTGCGCCCGGAGCTCGCGCCCTCCGGGATCGAAGTGGTGAGCGCGGCGACGATCGCGCCAGTGTCCTCGAAGCTGCACAGCTTCAGCGTGATCGCCGCGCGAATGATCTCGTCCTGCCAATCGATTGAGAAGGCGAGCCGCCGCACCCACTCCATCCAATAGTCACGGGTACGATCGCAAAACTCCCGGCATGTGCTCTCGAGCGCGCCCTCAAACGGTTCGTCGGCGCCGAACACCATATGCACAGGGCGCGTCAGCACGAAGGACGCCTCGTTCTCGACATGCGAAAGCGGCGCATCGGTGGTCAGCCGCACCGGCACGTCGTCACGCCAGTAGCGGATATGGTTGCTGCCGGAGGAGCGCGAGGTGACCGGCACGCCGTAGCGGTGCGTGGTGCGGAAACGGATGGTAATGCGCGGCATGCCGGCGATGGGCTCGACGATGCGAATGAACTGCGGCGGACGGAAGACGCGGCCATAGTTGGTAAAGCGCGGCGCAAAATCCGTGATGCGCACCGCTCCGCCGTTATCGTCCAATAAGTCAGTCACCACGATAGCGGTGTTGCGCATGTATTCCGAGCGGACCTCGACTTGTCCGTCGATCGCCACGTCGGTGAAGCCTTTGTCCTCCTTGCCAGCGAGCAGCCGGCAGAACACCGGATCGCCGTCATAGCGCGGCAGACACCACCACACGATGCGCCCGGTGGGCTCGACCAGCGCGGCCGTGCGGCCATTGCCGATGACCGCGAGATCTAGATTGCTTTCGCTCATGATGCGCGCGCCCGGCCGGCCGACAGCCTCTGCAGGGCGCGTCGCACATCTGCCGGCGAATTAAACGTTCCGCTCAGGCCGCCGAACCGCCGCCCAACCGAGAAGCCCTTGCCGCCGAACGCCGGCAGCACCGCGAAAACCGATTCATCGGTGACGTCGTCGCCGATGAACACCGGCATGCGTCCGGCAAAAGGCGGATGGCTCATCAGCGCGCGCACGCCGTCGCCTTTGCTGATATTGGGCCGCTTCACTTCGAGCATTGAACTACCCGGCAGAACTTCCGTGGCTTCGCCTGGAAATGCCGCACGGCCAGCCGCGATATGCGCCCGCAAGCGGTCTTCTTGTTGCGGCGCTTGGCGATAGTGCAATGCCAGCGAATAGCCTTTGTCTTCGACAATGACGCCCGAGTCCGGCGTCGCGGCATCCGCGAGATTGCGCCGAAGTTCGTCCGGCAGCGGGGCCGCCGAGCGGATGACGTCACCACCGCGCACGCGCATTTCCGCGCCATGACCGCCAATGGCCGGCAGCTTGAGCGGCGCGAATAATAAATCGAGACCGCCAATCGGTCGCCCGCTCACCAGAGCCAGCGCGCCACCGGCCAGCCCCGACAGCCGTGCCAGTGAATCCCGCAATCCGTCGGAAACATGGACCTCGCGCGGCGAAGGGCCGAAATCGATCATCGTGCCATCGACATCAAGCAGCAGCGCAATCGATTTAACATCGAGTTCCGCGAATATGTCAGTGGCTGCGTCGTTCGCAATGTGTTGCGTAACCATATTCCTTACAACGGAGGCCTCTGCGGAATGTTCCGCCGTTACTTCGCCAGAACTTCGACGTCGCCGTCGACGCCGGTGACAACCTTGAATTCGCGCTCGTATACTTTACCTTCATTGCGCGCAATGGCGCGATATTCGCCTTCGGCCAGAATCACGCGCGGAAAGGCGCCGATCGATTCTTTGATGACGTCGCCGCCGGGCGTGAGCACCGACCAAGCGGTATTGGCGAGCGCCTCGCCGCCTTTGTCCGCCACCAGCTTGAGCGTGATCGCGGCCGCGCGGTGCGTGACGGTGATGTCGGTGAGCTTGCCGGCCTGCACGCGGATGTCGGAGCGCACAAGCGAATTGGCGTCGCCGTAGTTCGACACGATGTAATAGGTGCCCTCGGGCACCACCACCACGCTGCCGGTCATCACGTGTTCGGCGATCGGTCGCCGGTCGCCCGGCTCGAACTGGCTGCCTTTGTAGACATCGAATGAAACCTGTCCAGCCGGAATGCGTACATCGCCGACTTTACCCTCCAGTCGCAAAGCGCCGGCCGGCAGGTCAAAATCTTCGCGCACGGTCGGCCCGTTCAAGGTCACCGGCTTGACCGCGGTGGCAAGGCCGAAGCCGACATGAACGATATAAGCGCCGGCTGGCAGCACCAAAGTGGGCGACGGTGAACTGTCTTCCTTGATTAGTCGAAAATTCCCGGCGGCATCCGCCCTGGCGGCGTAGACGCGCCATGTAAGGCCACCGCCGATCGAACCGGCGTCTTTGCCGAAGCGCGCGCTAAGCGAGAGCGCCACCTGCCCGGCCGGCACCATGGGGGGTGAAGCGGGCGCGCTCGCGCGTGGGGCGTTGAGCGGCCATTCCGGTTGCGGCGACAAAACGCCGGGAGAGGCGAGCAGGTCGCCGCGCGCACCGGGGGCTGTCTGCAGCAATCCGTTGCTCGGCGCGCCTGAAAATAGCGAATTCTGCCCGGCGCCTTGCGCCAAGGCCGGGTGGGCGGCGAGCAAAGTCAGAACGATCGCGAACGCTGAAGCACGGCGCATGGAGAGCTTTTTCCGTCCAAATCGCGGCGATTTCAAGCCACTAGGCCGGTTTGTCTCACCCGATATGCCATGCTAGGCGCAAGCGCTATTTTCAAGGAAACCGAATGCCCGATGCCTTGCAGCTTCTAAAGACCCGCCGTTCGGTCAAGCCGATGGAATTGACCGACCCCGGCCCCTCCAAAGATGAGATTGCCACCTTACTTTCCATCGCGTCGCGGGTGCCCGACCACGGCAAGCTCGCACCCTGGCGCTTCATCGTGTTCGAAGGGCCGGCACGCGAGGCCGCGGGTGAAGCGATCGCCGCGGCCTTCGCCGCCGAGCGCGCCGACGCGACCGCCGAGCAGATCGAATTCGAGCGCAAGCGGTTGGCGCGTGCGCCGCTGGTGATCGCGGTGGTCAGCCGCGCCGGCCCGCATGTCAAAATTCCGGAATGGGAGCAGCAATTGTCCGCAGGCGCGTCCGCCATGAGCTTGGTGGTCGCCGCTCATGCTATGGGCTACGCCGCGAGTTGGATCACCGAGTGGTACGCCTATGACCGGCGCGTTTTGGATAAACTCGGCGTCGCCTCGAACGAACGGCTTGCCGGTTTCGTTCACATCGGCCGTGCCGCGAAGCTGCCCGAGGATCGTGATCGCCCGGCGCTCGACGCGATCGTCAGCTACTTCGGCACTGAGGCTTCGAGGAAGTGATGTTCTACGAGCCTGACAAGCGCGATAAACATGTGCTGCCACACGATCCGTTCAAGGCCATTGTCGCGCCCCGCCCGATTGGCTGGGTTACCTCGATGAGTTTGAAAGGTGAAATGAATCTCGCGCCCTACTCATATTTCAACGGCGTCAACAGCCGGGCCAATCTGCTGATGTTCGCCAGCGAAGGTTTCAAGGATTCGGTAAGCTTCATCCAAGAAACCGGCGAATTCGTCTGCAGCCTCGCCACTTGGGATTTGCGCGACGCGATGAATATGACCTCAGCGCCATTGGCGCGCGGCATCAACGAGATGGAGCGAGCCGGCCTTGCGCCTGCGCCGTCGCAACTGGTCAAGCCGCCGCGGGTGAAGGCCTCACCCTGCGCGTTCGAATGCAGGCTGGTGAAAATCGTCCCGCTGGAAACCGCTGACGGCAAACCGGTCGACGGACACTTAGTGCTGGGCCAGGTGATCGGCGTGCATATCGACGACCGATTTATTGTCGACGGCTTGCTCGACACCGCCGCCATGAAGCCGATCGCCCGCTGCGGTTACGACCAATATGCCGTGGTCGAAAGCATGTTTTCCATGCAGCGGCCAACGAGCTGATTGGCATTTACCTAAATGTAATTCCACGAGCGCAGGCTCTGTCACGTTTCGGTCACAAGGCTCCGCCAGCAATTTTCACCATATCGGCCGCAATCGCTTGTCCGGCGGCTGGCCCGATCCGAAAATCGGGGGGACGGGGAGAACATCAGGTGTTCGAAGGTTTATTCGGGCGCGGCCGCAGCGGCGACCGCAACGCCGAGGCCACCATCGCCACACAGCCCGCGGCCGAGCGGCCAAGCATTGCGCTCGCGCTCGGCGGCGGTGCTGCGCGTGGGTTTGCGCATATTGGTGTCATGCGCACCCTAGTCGCCCATGGCATCGTGCCGGACATCATCGTCGGCACGTCGATCGGCGCGGTGGTCGGCGGTTGTTACGCAGCCAAGCAGCTCGACGGTTTCGAATCTTGGGCGCGCTCACTTACCGTGCGCGGCATTCTGGGATACCTGGATGTTAGCCTATCCGGCTCCGGCCTGATCCGTGGCGGTCATCTCGTGGCGCGGCTCGAGGAAGCGCTCGACGACACGCGCATCGAAAATCTGCCGATCCGCTTTGCCGCCATCGCCACCGAATTCAACACCGGACACGAAGTCTGGCTAACGCGCGGCCGGCTGGTCGATGCACTGCGCGCTTCTTACGCACTGCCTGGGATTTTTACGCCTGCGCAAATCGGCGGCCGCTGGCTGGTTGATGGCGCCCTGGTCAATCCGGTGCCGGTGTCGGCGGCGCGCGCGCTCGATGCCCGCCTGGTGATCGCGGTCAATCTCAGCACCGATTTGTTCGGGCGCGGCACCATCATCGCCAATCATGGCTCCGACGACGGTCAAGCCGATGCTCCCGAGGCGGCCAAATCGAACGGACTCCGCGGTCTATTCGGCGGCGAACGTTCGCTGCGCCGGCAAGTGCTCGGACGGCGCGGGCGCCCGGGCATCCCAACGATCATGGTAGAAGCCTTCAATGTCATGCAGGACCGCATCACTCGTGCGCGACTCGCCGGCGATCCGCCCGACGTGATGATCAGCCCGCGGCTCGGCGCCGTCGGCTGGTTCGATTTCCATCGCGCCGCCGAGTCGATCGCCCTCGGCGCCGAGGCTACCGAAAAGGCGATTGAAGGCATCACCGAAGCTATCGGCGCGCTATCGCGACCCTTGAATGCCAACGGGACCGCAAAGTAATTAGGCCGTGCGGATGTAATCCCGCATCGCCTCGGTTTCCTGCTCAATTTCCCCGACGCGGTGCTTGACCACGTCGCCGATCGACACCAAGCCGACTAGGCGACCTTTGGCCAGCACCGGTATGTGACGGAATTTCCCATCCGTCATGCGTTCCATGATGCTGCCGATGCTGTCTTCCTCGCCGCAGGTCGAGACGTTGCGCGTCATCACCTGGCCGACCGGAATCTGGAGTGCGCCGGCGCCGTGTTCGGCGATGGCGCGCACGATGTCGCGCTCGGACAATATTCCCGATAAGCGCCCGCCGGCGCCGCGGATCAGCACGGCGCCGATCCGACGCGCGGCAAGCAATTGCGCCGCCGCCGCAAGATCCGCCGTCGGTTCGATAGAGACGATGTCGCCGCCCAAGTCGCTTTTCTTGGCGGCCAAGATATCTTTAACGTACATGGCAGCCTCCTGTCCCGGCTGCGGGTACCCGCGATTCCGGTTGCTTGAGAACGTTCTTGCTGTTATCCCGGTTCCGTCAAGCGCGATCATAGCGCAGCAGATAGCGCGCGATCACATTGCTTAATGCTGCGTTGCACTCGTATCGTCGGGTGGCGATGGCAGCGGTTCATCTGGCACCGGGTCGAACCATGAAAACAAAATCAGGCCGGCGAGAAAGCCGCCGATATGCGCCTGCCAGGCCACCACTTGGCCCGCTCCCATGCCGGTCAGCGGAAATGACCCCAGCCCGAACAAAATATTGATGCCGAACCACACAGCCAGGAAGGCGAGAACGCGCGGATCGCGCAACACGCCAGCGAGCGGGATTGCCGGCACGCGATAGGCGGCGGCGTCACTCTGACGCCAAAATCCAAGTGGCCCGCCACGCTGGAACGCAAATCGCATGGCCGCCGCCATGGTACCGGAAATCGCCGCGGAAGCTCCGATCACCGGCGACTGCTCGCCGGCATGCGTAGCCAGATGCATCGCCGCGCCGGCGGCGGCCGTCACTGCGAAGAATGCGATGAATCGCGTGGCGCCAAAACGCCGCGCCACCGCGCTGCCAAAGGGCAAGAGCCAGACGGCATTCACACCGAAATGCGTCCAGTCAGCATGGATCAACGAATAGGTTACGAAGGTCCACAGCTGCGCGCCGAAGCCGCCCGGCAGCACGCCACCGAGCACGGCGGAGGCGTCATAGCGCGCCGGGATGAATGCGAATGTCAGGACGAATTCGATGTCCTTGGCGTCGGTGAGCACATGAGTGCGCACGAAGTGAACGACCGCGAGAACGGCCAGCACGGCGAGAATGACCGGCGGAATATTGAACAGTGGTTCGCGTTTCAAGGGAGGTCCCAAGGGCTTGGTGCGCGGTCCAGTTACGCCGCCCGGCTGGGTGATCGCAAGCCAAGATCGTAAATTACAGGTTGGAAAATGGACAAAAAAAGGAGGGCTCGCGCCCTCCTGACAGCCACAATGTTTGGATCGCGGCCACCATAGCCGTAACGCCGCGCTTGGCAATTCAATCGCGATCTTAACACTAACGCGACGGCGCCCCATCGGCGACGGCCTCCCCGGCACGCCGCCTGCACTGTCCGTGCGGTCGCGGCGAACAGCCGGCGCGCATGTCCCAGCCGGGGACAATGAACGCCGTCACCGTCTCGCGACGGAACAGGTGGCGGTTATGAAACATCCATCCACGCGGACCGTCTTCGAATATTGGGACCGGAAGCGGAGCGCCCGCCGGGCGCCCGCGCGCGCCGACATCGATCCGACCGAGATCCGCCATACGCTCGGCGACACGTTCATGTTGTCCGCGGATTTTGTCGACCAATTGCGCTTCCGGCTCGCGGGCACCCGCGTCTGCGCGCTGTTTGCCCGCGAGCTCAAGGGCGAGGCGTTTGCCGCGCTCTGGGACGAGACCTCCCGTCAATCGATCGAAGATGTGCTCGCTGGCGTTTCCCACGAATCGGCCGGCGCGATCGCCGGCGTCACCGCGTTCACGGAAGATGGCAGCAAAGCCGACCTGGAATTGTTGCTGTTGCCGCTCGCCCATGTCGGGCATGCCCGCGTTCGGGCGCTTGGCGTCCTGGTGCCGATGATGACGCCCTATTGGGTCGGCGCCCGGCCGGTCACCGAGCTCGCACTTGGCACGGTGCGGCATTTTGGTGAGGGCATCGAAAATCATCCGGCCCCGAATCTAGTACCGGCGGTCGAGGACGTCCGGGTTCGTCATGGCTTCGTGGTATATAGCGGCGGCCGCGAAACGCCGTCCGACGAGCGGACCGGCTAACGCACCGTTAACCCTGGACGCCTAGGCTTACCGACTGGGGGCAAATGCACCCCAAAATCCAGTCGTATCATGGCGCTACCGCAGACCAAGCCGAAATCGCTGCCGCTAGCCGAAGAACGCCGGCGTCATCAGCGCGTCAAGGTCAACCTGCTCGGACGCTA
>Ga0134126_10013239_pt1 | contig 10420 bp, 8 predicted proteins | sample KB31752_FD_96881 | JGI IMG/M metagenome (GOLD analysis project Ga0134126, IMG submission 96881) | Terrestrial soil microbial communities with excess Nitrogen fertilizer from Kellogg Biological Station, Michigan, USA - KB3-175-2 | ecosystem: Environmental > Terrestrial > Soil > Unclassified ...
AGCGCTGCGAGGGTGTCGGCGGTCTCGCCCGACTGCGACACGACGACGACGAGCGCGTCCGCGTGCGGGACGCTGTCGCGGTAGCGGTACTCGCTCGCGATCTCGACGGTGCACGGAATCTTCGCGAGTGATTCGATCCACTGCTTGGCGACAAGGCTCGAGTAGTAGCTGGTGCCACAGGCGAGGATCAGCACCGAGTCGACCTTCGCGAGCACCTCGGCGGCCTTCGGCCCAAAGAGCGACGGCGTGATCGCCGAGATGTCTTCGAGCGTGTCGGCGACGGCGCGCGGCTGCTCGAAGATCTCCTTCTGCATGAAGTGGCTGTAGGGCCCGAGCTCGACCGCGTCTCCGCTTCCCTTGACCTCGATCACGCGGCGGTCGACCTTCGCACCCGACGCGTCGTAGATCGCGTAGCCCTCGCGGCGCACGTCGGCGACGTCGCCCTCTTCGAGATACGCGACGCGGCGCGTGACCGACATCAAGGCGGAAGCGTCCGAGGCGAGGAAGTGGTCGTGCTCGCCGATGCCGACGAGGAGCGGGCTCCCTGCGCGCGCACCGACGACGCGGCCGGGTTCGCGTGTCGAGATGACCGCGATCGCGTAGGCGCCGCGGAACTCGGCGATCGCGAGCTGCACCGCGGCGAGAAGATCGCCGCGGCCATCGCCGTGCCAGTGCAGGTGCACGAGGTGCGCGATCACTTCGGTGTCGGTCTGCGTGCGGAGCGCATACCCGGCAGCTTTGAGCTTCTCGCGCAGCTCCTCGTAGTTCTCGATGATGCCGTTGTGGACGACGGCGACCTCGCCGCCCGAGAGGTGCGGGTGCGCGTTGTCGGGGGTCGGCGCGCCGTGCGTCGCCCAACGCGTGTGCGAAATCCCGGTTGTGGCGGTGAGGTGCTGCGCTTCAGCCTGCGCGGCGAGGTCGGCGACGCGCGCCGTCGACACGAGGCGCTCGAGCACGGGATGCGCGCCGCCGTTGACGACGGCGAGGCCGGTCGAGTCGTAGCCGCGGTATTCGAGCCGCCTGACTCCTTCGATCAGGATCGGGACGACGTTTCGGTCGGAGGTTGCGCCGACGATGCCGCACATGTCAGGTTCCTTTCGATGCCTTCTTCGGGCGCTGCCATTCGTCGATCACCACCTGCCTTGCGCGTGCGACGGTGAGGCGCTGCGCCGGCACCGAGTCGACGACGGTGCTGCCGCCACCGATCGTGGCGCCCGCGCCGACCTCGATCGGCGCAATCAGCACGCAGTTGGATCCGACGTGGACGTCGTCGCCGATCACCGACCGGTGCTTGCTGGCGCCGTCGTAGTTGGCGGTGATCGAGCCCGCGCCGTAGTTGACGCGCGCACCGACCGTCGCGTCGCCGAGGTAGGCGAGGTGGTTCGCCTTCGAGCCCTTGCCGAGGGTGCTCGCCTTCACCTCGACGAAATTGCCGATGTGGACGTCGTCGGCAAGCGCGGTCGCCGGACGTAGCCGCGCGTACGGCCCGATGCGGCAGTTCGCCCCGATCGTCGCCGAGTCGAGGTGGCTGAACGCTTCGATTCGCGTGCCGGCGCCGACGGTGACGTCGCGCAGCACGCAGTGCGGGCCGATCGACGCGCCGTCGGCGAGCGTGATGTCGCCCTCGAACACGCAGCCGACGTCGATCGACACGTCGCGGCCGCATTCGAGGCTGCCGCGAACGTCGATCCGCTCGGGGTCGGAAATCGACGTGCCCGCGACCATCAGCTTGTGCGCGCTGCGACGCTGGACGATTCGCTCGAGGGCGGCGAGTTGCGCGCGGTCGTTGACTCCGGCGACCGACGCTTCGTCCTCGACCGTGTGCGCAGCGACCGCAATGCCTTCGGCGACCGCCATCGCGACGATGTCAGTCAAGTAGTACTCGTGCTGGGCGTTGTGCGGCGTGAGGCGCGCGACCCACTTCGCGAGGAGCGTCGTCGGCGCCGCGAGAAAGCCGGTGTTGATTTCGTCGATCGCGCGCTCGGTGTCCGACGCGTCGCGCTCCTCGACGATCTTCTGCACGCCGCCGTCACTCCCGCGCACGACGCGTCCGAGCCCGAAGGGGTTGGCCACCCGTGCGGTGAGAAGGGCGAGCCGGCCTTCGGCGGCGAGCTTGCCCTCGCCAGCGAGTGCAATGAGTGCGGCGAGCGCCTCGCCCGGAACGAGCGGCACGTCGCCCAGGCCGACCAGCGTGACGCCATCGGCCGGAAGCGCCTTGAGCGCAACCCGCACCGCGTCGCCGGTGCCGAGCGGCGGGTCCTGCCGCACGAAGACGAGGTCGGGCCCGGCGAGCGCTGTCTCGACGGCCTCGGCACCGAAGCCGGTGACGACGGCGATCGCGCGCGGGGCGAGCGTGCGCACCGTCGCGAGCACGTGCGCGGCGAGCGGCCTGCCGGCGAGCGGGTGCAGCACCTTGGGAAGCGCCGAATGCATGCGCTTTCCCTCGCCTGCGGCGAGGAGCGCGACGTTGAGCGATGCGGTCATCGTGAACTGCGCGAACGGGAGCGGACGATGATACCGCGGCGGTTACGCTCTTCCGGCGCGCGGTCGGCCCACGCGCATCGCAGCCGAGCGCGGCGGCTTCCGCGGGCGCGAACGAGCGCCTCGTGCGGAGGGTGCGGAGTGCGGCCGGTCAGAGCGACTGGCTCTGGCCGATAACCGTGGGCGGACTCGACACGAAGAGATCGATCACGCTCGCCATGCCGCCGGGGTCGAAGCTGCGCGGGACCGCGGCCTCGTGACACTGCAGGATCTCGCAGCGATCGTACATCTGGCGCAGCCTGCGCTCGGCGTGCGTCTGCGAGCCGGCGATGATCGAGACGTTGTCGATCCGTTGGCCGGTGCGGGTGCGAAGGGTGAAACGGTAGCGGACCATCGTCGTTCCTCCTTGATCCGCGTGCTGCCAGGCGCGCGGGAAGCCAATTGTGCAAATTGCGTACCGACGGTCGGCCGCTAGCGGTGCGCGCTGACGGATGGGCGGTCGCGATTGCGGCAAGGGCGGAGCGACGCGCGTCGAGCGTGCAGGCCGGACGCGATGCCGCGCCCGCCGCCGCTGCGGAGGACGCGGCCGGCCGAGCTGCACAATCCAGGTAAAACAGGGCGTTCGACCGCAGTATGTGCACACTCACGTGATTTCCCCTCGCCGTCGCCGCTTTCGGGTGCGCGAGTCCTCGCTTGCACGCCGAGGCGCGCCGGCACGTGGGCTTCGTCGCGCCTCCTCAAGTCATCTCGGTCGCGTGGCCCCGTCTCGCGAAGTCCGCACGAGTGCCGAAGCGCGTTGGAGGTTGCCCGGCATTGCCCCGGTTGGCGTACGCTGGCGGTCGCCGTGCATCGACCGGGGAGATCTCGACCATGTTCTGCTCCAAGTGTGGCCAGACGCTGGCCGACGATGCGAAAACCTGCCTGAGCTGCGGAGCGCCGGTGTCGGGCGCATCCTCGTCGGGCTCGGGCTCGTCGCAGGGTGCCTCCGGTACGTCGCAGGGGCCCGGCGCGATGCCGCCGGGAAGCGAGCTCATCGCCCGGCTCTACCCGCGGGTGAAGGCGATCCTGACGACGCCGAAGACCGAGTGGCCGGTGATCGCGGGCGAGGGCGCGACCTCCGCCGACATCTACTTCCGTTACGTCGCTCCGCTCGCCGCGATCGGCGCGATCGCCGGGTTCATCGGCAGCACCGTCGTCGGCATGAGCGTGCCGCTTGTCGGCACCGTGCGCACGGGTGCGGCAGCGGCGCTCGCCGCGGCGATCGTCGCCTACGTGCTCACCTTCGTACAGGTGTTCCTCGTCGCGCTGATCGTCGACGTGCTCGCGCCGACCTTCGGCGGCCAGAGGGATTCGCTGCGCGCGCTCAAGGTCACCGCGTACAGCTTCACGCCCGGGTGGGTCGCCGCGGTCCTGGTGATCTTTCCTGCGCTCGGCATCATCGCCGGCCTCATCGGCCTCTACGGTCTCTACCTGCTCTACCTCGGCTTGCCGGTACTGATGCGCTCGCCGCCCGAGCGGTCGCTCGGCTACACGGTCGTCGTGGTGATCGCCGCGATCGTCGTCGGCATCGTCATCGGCATCGTCGTACACGCCTTCGGCCCGCACGCTCCGCTGTAGACCGCGGGGTCAATCTAATCCGCGGCGACGATGACTGCAGCACGGGTCGATTTCACCGGGCGCGCGAGCAACACGACGCCGATAAGCACGACGCAGATCAGCGCCGAGGCATAGAAGATGTCGTTGGCCGACAGCATGTAGGCCTGCTCGTCGATCATGTGGTTGATCGCCGCGTGCGCCTGCTCGGCGCTCATGCCGGCCGCCTGCATCGCGGCGAGCGCGTGCTGCGACGCGAGGTCGTAGGGCGAGATCCCGGAGGCGAGCTGCGCGTGGTGGACGCTCGCGCGGTGATCCCAGAGGGTCGTGGTGATCGAGGTCCCGAACGAGCCGGCGAGGATCCGCGCGAAGTTGAAGAGGCCCGACGCCGCCGGAATGCGCGACGGGTGCAGCCCCGAGAGGCTCAGCGCGACGAGCGGCACGAAAAAGAATGCGACCGACGCCCCCTGGATCAGCGTCGGGATCATCAGCGTGCGGATATCGGCGCTGGTGTTGAAGTGCGAGCGCATCACCAGCACGACGGCGAAGATCGCGAACGACGCGGAGGCGAAGATGCGCGGGTCGATGCGCTGGAGGTTGCGCCCGACCGCGGGCATCAGCAGGATCGCGAGGATGCCGACCGGCGCCAGGATGAAGCCCGACATCGTCGCCGTGTAACCCATGTACTGCTGCAGCCACAGCGGCAGCAGCACGACGTTGCCGAAGAAGGTCGCGTAGCCGAGCGAGATCGAGAGCGTGCTCGTCCAGAAGTTGCGCCGGCCGAAGAGCTTGAGGTCGACGATCGGGTGGCGGTCGGTGAGCTCCCAGACGAGAAACACCGCGAAGCCGATCGTCGCGACGACGGCGAGCGCCGTGATGAAGGTCGAGCCGAACCAGTCGAGATCCTTGCCCTTGTCGAGCATCACCTGCAGCGAGCCGACCCAGAGGATCAGCAGGCCGAGCCCGACCACGTCGACCGGCACCTTCACCGTCGGCGTCTCGCGCTGCCGGTAGATGAGCCAGGTGGCCGCGGCCGCGGCGAGACCGACCGGCACGTTGATGTAGAAGATCCACGGCCACGCGATGTTGTCGGTGATCCAGCCGCCAAGGAGCGGACCGACTACCGGCGCGACCAGCGTGGTGATCGACCACATCGCGAGCGCGGTGCCCGAGCGCTCTTTCGCATAGCTCGACAGCAGCAGCGACTGCGACAGCGGAATCATCGGTCCGGCGACGGCGCCCTGCACGACGCGAAAGAGGATCAGCATCGGCAGCGTCGACGCGAGGCCGCAGAGGAACGATGCCGTCACGAACAGAAGCACCGACGCGAGGAAGAGGCGCACCTGGCCGAAGCGCTGGGTGAGCCAGCCGGTGAGCGGCAGCGAGATCGCGTTGGCGACGGCGAACGACGTGATCACCCACGTGCCCTGGTCGGGCGACACCGCGAGGTCGCCGGCGATCGCCGGAATCGACACGTTGGCGATCGACGTGTCGAGCACGTTCATGAACGTCGCGAGCGACAGCGCGATCGTGCCGAGCACCAGCGTGCCGCCGGAGAGCGGCGGCAGCGCGTCGTGAGGAGTAGTGCCGGGAGCGGCCATGCGGCGGCCCGTACGCGTATCGTCGCGAGCGCGTGGCCGCTATGCGCGGCGCGCCCGGTGCAGGGCCGCTTCGCGTGCGACGTGACCGGGCTTCTTCGCGACTCGCGACCCTTCCTCCGCCGTGCCGCCGCGCTTCGCGACGGCGCCGGCGCCCGCGGCGGACTCGTTCGCTGCGATGATCGCCTTCACCCGCGCGTCGGCCTTCGCTTCCTGGGTGTCGAACACCGTCGTCGTAACCTGCGAGTCGTGCTGCGCGACCATCGACAGCCGCGGCCCGCTGCGGTCGCGCGTGTCGACGTCGACCTCCATCGAGAGCCCGAGCTGCAACGGGTGCCTGGCGAGCTCGTCGGGGGCGATCTCGATTCGCACCGGCACGCGCTGCACGACCTTGATCCAGTTGCCGGTCGCGTTCTGTGCCGGCAGCAACGCGAACGCCGAGCCGGTGCCGGCGCCGAATCCGACCACCTTGCCGTGATAGGCGACCTTGCCGCCGTAGAGGTCGGCCTTCAGCGTCACCGGCTGGCCGACGCGCATGTTGGCGAGCTGCGACTCCTTGAAGTTCGCGTCGATCCACGGTTGCTGCAGCGGGACGATCGCCATCAGCGGCGTTCCGGGCGCGACTCGCTGGCCGAGCTGCACCGCGCGCTTGGCGACGAAGCCGGAGACCGGCGCCGGAAGCACCGTGCGCGCGTAGGCGAGGTAGGCAGAGCGCACCTGCGCCGCCGCGCTCTTCACGTCGGGGTGATCCTCGATCGTCGTGTTGTCGGTGTGCGCGCGGTTGGCCGCGAGCTGCTGCTGCGCGGCGAGCAGCGCTGCCTTCGCGCTCGTCACCGCATCGCGGGCGTGCTGCAGTTCCTCGCCCGAGATCGCGCCCGAGCTCACGAGGCGCTCGCGCCGCGCGAGGTCGTCGTTGGCGCGCGCGACGTCCGATTCGCGGATCGCGACGGTCGCCTCGAGCTGGGCATTGGTCGCGAAGAGGCTCCTCACGTCGCGCACCGTCTTCGCGAGGTCGGCCTCGGCGCGATCGAGCGCCACCTTCTCGTCGGCGGGATCGAGCTTCACCAGCGTCTGCCCGGCGTCGACGAACTGCGTCTCGTCGGCGCCGATCGCGATCACCGTCCCGGCGATCTGCGGCGTGATCTGCACGACGTTGCCGGAGACGTAGGCGTCGTCGGTGGTCTCGTTGTAGCGCTGCGTCCACAGCCACCAGGCGCCCCAGCCGATGCCGGCGAGTGCGATCACGACGAAGAGCGACGCGAGCCAGCGCTGGCGCGGCGAATGCCGGCGCACGCGCGGGGCTCGCTTCTTCGGGTGCTCGGCTTCGTGGGCGGCACCGTCGTCGGCGAGGGTGGGTTCGGTCTTCATGATGCGTTGTCCTTGCTGAATCCGCCGCCCAATGCGCGGATCAGGTTGATCGATACGGTGAGCTCGCGTGCGCGAAGGTCGACGTCGAGCCCCTGCTGCACGAGCAGCGGCTGCTCGGCAGAGAGCACCTGCAGGTAATTGCCGATGCCCTCGCGGTAGCGGACGAGCGCGAGGTCGTAGGCCTCCTGCGCGGTGGCGACCGCCTGCGCCTGCTCCTTGCGCTCCTTCTCGATGCCCTTCCACGACGCGATGCGGTCGGCGACTTCGCGCAGCGCGTCCGCGACCAGCTGGTCGTACTGCGACACCGCAGCGTCGTAGTCGGCATCCTTCGCGGCGAGGTTGCCGCGCAAGCGTCCCTGGTCGAAGATCGGCAGCGTGATCGCCGGGCCGACGCCGAACGATTCGCTTCCCGCCGAGACGAGGCGCGACGTGCCGAAGCTCTCGAGCCCGGCGAACGCGACGAGGTTGACGTTCGGATAGAACGAAGCCTTGGCGACGTCGATGTCCTTGCCCGCGGCCTCGATGCGCAGCCGCTGTGCGACGAGATCGGGCCTGCGGCCGAGGAGCTCGGCGGGAATCGCCGAAGGCAGGGCGAGCGGGCCCAGCGCATGCGCGGTGGGGCGTTCGATCGCGAGCCCGCGGTCGGGGCCCTTGCCGAGGAGCGCCGCGAGCTCATCGCGCGCGAGCGCGATCGATTCGTCGAGCTGGGCGATCTCCTCGCGTACCGCCGGAAGCGCCGCCTCGGCCTGCTTCACTTCGAGACGCGAATCGACGCCCGCGGCGTTGCGGTCGCGCGTGAGCGCCAGCACCTGCTCGCGACGGGCGAGCGTCTGCTGCGCGATGTCGCGGCGCGTGTACGCGCGCTGCAGGCCGACGTAGGTGTCGGCGATGTCGACGGCGAGTACGAGGCGGGCCGCTTCGGCGTCGATCGCCGCCGCGCGCGCCTGGCCCAGCGCGCTTTCGTACGCGCTCTTCCGCTTGCCCCAGAAGTCGATCTCCCACGAGAGGTTCGCCTGCAGCAGGTAGTCGGTGTTCCACGATCCGCCGATCGGCGGCGGGATCAGCGTGTTCTCCGAGTAACGCTGGTGATTGACGTCGACGGCGACGCCGCTCTCCGGCAGCATCCCGGCGCGCGCGACCTGCGCGAGCGCCAGCGCCTTGCGCGAACGCGCCGCCGCGACGTCGAGCGTCGGGCTGCCGGCGAGCGCCTCGTCGATCAGGCGGTCGAGGCCGGGGTCGCCGAAGGCCTTCCACCAGTCGGGGGCGGGCCACGCCTTCGCGTCGATCGCCGCCTCGCCGAACGTCGCGCGGCTCGCGAGCTGGTCGGGGTCGGTGAGCTTCGCCTGCGGGGCGAGGCCGCGCATGTCGGCGCAGCCGGCGACGAGCGCGATCGTCGCGGCGGCGATGGCGAGCGCCGCGAAGCGCGGGAGGGTCGAATTACGCATTGGCGAGCATCCGCTGCAGCAGCACTTCGAGCTTCGCGACATCGTCCTGCGTGAAGCCGTCGAGGAAGCGGTTCAGCACCCCGACCGCGCGGGCGATCAGCTCGGGGCAGATCGCGTGGCCTTCGTCGGTGAGCTCGATCAGCACGCGGCGGCGGTCGCTCGGCGTGCGCACGCGGCGCACGAGGCCCTTCGCCTCGAGGCGGTCGATCATCCGCGTCATCGCGCCAGGGTCGTAGGAGACTCCTTCGCAGAGCGCCGACGCCGATTCGTTCGTCCCATAGGCGAGCCGGACGAGGACGACGTACTGCGCGGCGCTGACGCCGAAGGGCGCGAGCTCGCGGTCGAGCGCGTTCATCATCTCTGACTTCACCCGCGTCATCAGGCGGGCGACCGACCGGTAGGGATCGAAGTTCGCGGGATCGTAGATCGGGGCCATGGCGGCGGACTTCCTCGATACGCCGCGGACTATACTTGCCTATGCAATTGTTGTCAAGGCACAGGTTGCCCCGGCAGTAGATCGGACGCGGCGAGCAGGAAGTCGGCGAGTTCGGTGAAGCCGCCGCCGGCCTCGCGCGTCGTCATCCAGGCCGGAGGCGTCGCGACGCGGTCGAGGAAGCGCGCAAGATTCGCCACGCCGACCGCGTTCGGGAAGTACGCGAACATCGGCGCGTCGTTGGGCGAATCGCCGGCGAACACCACCGCGTCGCGGATCGCGTCGAGGTTCTCGCCGAAGACCTCGCGCACGAGAAGCCGCGTCGTGGCGAGCTTGTCGTAGCGCCCGAACCACGCGTTGACGTGGATCGAGCTCAGCTTCACCGTCATCCCCCGCGCTTCCAGCAGCGCGACGATGCGGTCGACCTCGCTGCGCGGAAGTGCAGGCACGTCCTCGCACCAGTCGATCGCAAGATCGGTCTCGCGGTAGTGCTGGTCCGAGGCAAGCGCCGCACGCGGCACAGCGGCCAGGACCTCGGCGCCGATCGTCGCGAGCCGCTCGCGCAGCGCCGCACGCCCGGCGGCCGTCGGCGCCTCGGCGTAGCGCGTCGCGAGCTTGCGCGAAGCTCTTTCGTAGCGCATGTAGAAGGCGCCGTTCTCGCCGACGACGGCGTCGACCGGCCACATCCGCGCGATGTGGTCGCACCAGCCGGCCGGGCGCCCGGTCACCGGCACGACGATGCGCCCGGCGTCGTGCAGACGCTCGAGCGCGGCGTAGGCCGCGGCGGTGAGCTTGCCGTCGGTGGTCAGCGTGTCGTCGATGTCGGTCAGCACGTAGCGAACGCTGCGACGCACGACGTCGGGCATGGCGGCGAGCGGAGCCGGGCTCATGCGAGCCGCTCCGCGACGCGCTGGCGCTGCGCGGCAGTCATCGGCAGGCCGCACTTGGTCCGTCGCCACAGCACGTCGTCGGCATCGTGCGCCCATTCCTCGGCGACGAGCCACGCGATCTCGCACTCGGTCAATCCCGCGCCGAAGTCCTCGCCGAGGTCGGCCGCGCGCTTGGCGTCGCCGAGCATCGCGGTGGCGCGCGTGCCGTGCCGCCGAGCGATCCCGCGCAGCACCGCGGGATCGAGCTTCGGATAGCGGCGAACGAGCTCGGCGAGCCACGCCGCGCGATCGCCATGCGGCAGGTCGCCTCCGGGGAGCGACGCGCCGCTCGTCCACGCCGGGCCCATTCCCGGAAGGAACCGGGCGAGCTCGCCGAGCGCGTGTTCGGCGAGCTTTCGGTACGTGGTGATCTTGCCGCCATAGATCGAGAGGAGCGGTGCCGCCGGCGACGCCGCGGCGGCGGCGCTGCCGCCACCGCTCATGCCGACCGTCTCGGTCTTCAGCACGTAGTCGCGCGTCACCGCCGAGGGATCGCTCGCGCCGTCGTCATAGAGCGGGCGCACGCCGCTGTAGGTCCAGACGACGTCGGACGAAGCGAGCGGCCGCGCGAGG
>Ga0134126_10013240_pt1 | contig 10420 bp, 9 predicted proteins | sample KB31752_FD_96881 | JGI IMG/M metagenome (GOLD analysis project Ga0134126, IMG submission 96881) | Terrestrial soil microbial communities with excess Nitrogen fertilizer from Kellogg Biological Station, Michigan, USA - KB3-175-2 | ecosystem: Environmental > Terrestrial > Soil > Unclassified ...
CATAAATACGATATCATTCCCCGCCAGGTAATACTGCAGCAGCTATGGGGCGACGACAGCTTTTTTAACGCCCGCAGTCTTGATGTGTTTATAACCAAACTACGCAAACACCTTGAACCCGATCCGCAGGTGCGGCTAATCAATATCCGCGGCGTCGGTTATAAATTGGTTTGGTGAAAGGACACCACCTTAATCGTATGGCATTCTATTTTTTTAAATTACGGACTAATTACAATCTCTGTTTTATTTCATCAACTTTTACTGCTGGTAATTCACGAACGGAATACTCCATCAAAGGCCTGGCTAAAAATGTAATTGCGACCGATCCGTAGGGATCAAATATCGGTAGCAGTAAAAGAAAAGAGATTTTTCGTGCCATCGGTACGAAACACCGCCATGCATTGGCCTTCGATAGGTTTCGTACCTACGGCATGCGTAACCTTTTTTTGATTTTCGACCGATATTCGGCACCTAACGGCACCAGGGCTTGGCTGTGCTTTGAACCGATCCCGTAGGGATCAAATATCGGTAGCCGTACAAGAAAAGAGATTTTCGTGCCACCAGGCACGAAACCTTGCCGCCATGCCTGTCAAATTTGCCGGCCACATCATGGGTTAGTCGTTTCATTGCTATATTGCACCAACAAAATCTCTTATTAGCCATGGCAAACACCTACACTCAAATTCACATTCAATGCATAATGGCGGTAAAGTATCGTCAATCGCTCATTCAGGCAGAATGGAAAGATCAGCTGCAAAAATATATCACCGGAATTGTTCAAAACTATGATCATAAAATGTTGTCGATTAATAATATGCCAGATCATTTGCATATGTTTTTTGGTTTCAGGCCTACGCAATCTCTTTCAGATTTCATGAGAATTGTAAAAAGCGAATCTTCCAAATGGATAAATGATCAGGGTTTTACACCTGTACCTTTCAGATGGCAGGACGGGTACGGTGCTTTTTCATATTCCCCTTCGCAGGTAAAACCGGTTATCAATTATGTAATAAATCAAGAACAGCATCACAAGAAAAAAACGTTTTTAGAGGAATATCAGCAAATTCTTGATCATTTTAAGGTTGATTATGATGAGCGGTATATTTTTACATTACCTGAATAATCTGGAAGGCGTATAGGTGTTGCCCCTACAGGGCAAAAAATATCTGGTCATTTTTTCTACCAATATTTAGCGCCTAACGGCGCTTTTTTTTATGTTTCTGTTTAGTTCTTTGGTAATGCCTTGTCGGGCCACTTTGTAAAGCCTGTGCAACTTTAATTTTAATTCACCTGATTTTTTAGAATTTTCACCCCGATTTTTCTGATATTTAGCCGGTAGGTTATTGAATTAACAAGAGTTGCTCCCCTACTCTTGCAAGCTGTTTTATTCAACCCCGGTAAAAAATGCATGTTATTATTAACGACGAAGCTTTTCATAAAAAAGGATTTGTTATCTCCACAGACAAAAGTTTGATCGATTTTGACTCGGTGTATAAATATTTGAGCGAAGACTCCTATTGGGCGAAAGGTATTACGGCCGATAGGTTCAGGAATGCGATTGAAAATTCGCTTTGTTTTGGTATCTATAAGCAAAATACACAGGCAGCCTTTGCAAGGGTGGTGACCGATAAGGCTACTTTTGCTTACATTTGCGATGTGTTTGTAATGCCGGCTTTCAGGAGCTTAAGCTTATCAAAATGGCTGCTGCAAACCATCGTTCAGCATCCTGAATTGCAGGGGCTGAGGCGATGGTCGCTGGCAACGGCGGATGCGCACGGCTTGTACAGCCAGTTTGGTTTCACACCGCTAAGCCGGCCTGAGCGATGGATGGAGATATTTAAGCCCTACCCCCTGCTTAAAAGAGAGGAAGAATAAGAATGAATGTGAAAAAGCTGATCTTTGAAGGTGAAGGCGTTACACTCGATTTTAAAAAAACAATTACCAGCTGCGAAAAAATTGCACGCACCATGGTGGCCTTCGCCAATAATAAAGGCGGGCGCTTATTGATCGGCGTAGATGATGACGGTACTATAACGGGCGTAAAGTCGGAAGACGAAGAGCGGTATATGATCACTAAGGCCGCCCATTTGTTTGCAAAACCGGCGCTTGAGCCCATTTTTGAAGAAGTGTATGTTGACGATAAACTGGTATTGGCTGTCGACATCCCCGAAGGTGCCGCCAAACCGCATTTCGCGCTGGCAGATGACGGCAAATGGTGGGTTTATGTAAGGGTGAAGGATAAGAGCGTGCTGGCCAGCAAAATTGTTGTGGATGTTTTAAAACGGTCGGCCGATAACGAAGGCGTTTTAATTGAATACTCTTTAAAAGAAAAAACCCTGCTGGAATACCTCGATAAAACCGACCGGATCACGGTTAAAGAATGCGGCGAGCTGTTAAAAATAGGCCGTAAACGGGCACAACGCCTGCTGGTTGATTTGATCTTATCCGGAATTGTACGGATCAATACCACCGAGAAGGAAGAATTTTACACGGCTGTGTAATGATTAGAGGTTGGAGGTTAGAGATTAGTCCGAAAGTCGGGAAAGTCCGTAAGTCCGAAAGAATAAAGACAAGGGTAACATTACAACTTTTCAACTTTACAACCTTCCAACATTCCACCAATGAAAATCTTCTATCACAAATATAAACCCCACTATCGCGCTAATTTGAACCTGGCTATCCCGGTTGTGATATCGCAATTGGGGCATACGCTGGTGGGGACTGCCGATACCATTATTGTGGGCCATTTTGCGGGTACCGTCTCGCTGGCGGCTGTCTCACTGGCAAACAGCGTTTTTATTTTGATGATGGTGATCGGGATAGGGATATCCTACGGCATAACCCCGCTTATAGCCCAGCATAACGGGCGGGATAATTTCGAAGAATGCGGCCGGCTGCTTTCAAACAGCTTGTTTATAAACATCATAAGCGGCATTGCGCTTTTTGCGGTTACCGTTCTGGCCTCCTTGTTCGTGCTTGACCATATTCATCAAACCCCTGCGGTCGTCAGGCAGGCAAAGCCTTTCCTGGTACTGTTAGGCGTATCAATTGTACCCATGCTGGTATTCAACACGTTTAAGCAGTTTGCCGAAGGCCTGGGTTTTACCAAACAAGCCATGCTGATTTCTATATGGGGTAATGTGTTTAATGTTTGCCTCGGGGTAATTTTTGTTAAGGGCTTGTTTGGCATCAGCCCGATGGGTGTTAGAGGCGTTGGCTACAGTACCCTGGCCGACCGGTGCGTAATGGCAGTTGTTATGGGCTGTTACGTTTTCAGATCGGCAAAATTCAGGAAATATTTAAAGGGTTTTGTTCTAACCCATATCGACCGCCTGCGCTGTAGCCAGGTACTGCGGATAGGCGGTCCGGTGGCACTCCAGTATGCTTTTGAGATCAGCGCGTTTAGCGCGGCTGCCATACTCATCGGCACGATCGGCTATCATGAGCAGGCCGCACACCAGGTGGCGATCAATATGGCGTCGATCACCTATATGATGGCAAGCGGAATATCGGCGGCGGCCGCCATAAAATCGGGGAATTATTTTGGCAGGAAGGACCACCACAGTTTGCGGCAATCGGCAATATCAAACTATCATATCGTACTGGCATTCATGTGCTTCACGGCGTTAACGTTCACCATATTTAATCATGTTTTACCATGGATATATACTACAGATAAAACTGTCATTAATATTGCAGCACAATTACTTATCATAGCAGCCTTCTTTCAGTTATTCGACGGCACACAGGTTGTGGGCCTTGGGATCCTGCGGGGCATGGGTGATGTAAATATTCCCACAGTGATCACTTTTTTAGCGTATTGGGTTGTAGGCTTACCTGTAGGTTATGTGCTCGGCCTGCAACTGCATATGGGTGTAAAGGGCGTTTGGTACGGATTGGTGCTCGGTTTGGCGGCATCCTCAATCCTGCTGTTTTTCCGCTTTCAGTTCATCAGTAAAAAATATCGCGATAAAACTGTTTTGATAATAGCGGAGGGTTAATGATCGCTGTAGAGACGCAATATTTTGCGTCTACAATTTCTACTTCAAAGCATCTTTGTAAAAGGCTTCCTCATCCGTTTTTAGTTTGGCATCCGTTTCTTTGCTCACATAAACCATGTGCCCGGCTTTATAATAATTAAGTATTATGTTTTTGCGGACATCGGGCCGCAGTCCCATATGGCTCACCACGTATTCAGCGTTATACACCGGTGTAGCAAGATCGTAATAGCCGCAAACCACGTTTACATGCAGATGCGGATTTTGGGTCATGGCGGCCCTTAAAGTTTCGGATACATCAAGATAGCTGTTTTCCGCCGGCTTAAAGTCCCATGGCCAAACGCTTGTAAGGGCTTCGTACGGGATATCATTTACGTAGTTCAGGTCTTTCCTTACATACTGGTTAAATGCGCCAATAAACAACCCGCTTAAATTTGCATCGCTCGGATCATACGATGGGTACTCTCCCGCATTATCGATATCTTCTCCTGTAAAGCGGCTATCGTAACGCCCTACAATCTTCCCCTCGTCCCTCAGAACTTCTTTAAAAAACCTGAATGCGTTTATGCGCTCATTTGCTTTCCTGATATAGTCTTTTGGAATCCCCGTAAAATAATTCAACGAATCCACTACGCGGTTAGTCAGTTCAGGTGTTGCCCCGTCGCCTTCGCTTAAAAAGTAGCTATAGGTGCCATTAGCAAATAACTCCGCTTTCCTGGTAAGATCCGCCGGACTCAAACTTTCAAGATCGGCACTGAGTTTGTGGTAGTATTGCGCGGTGTTTGCATAGGTGGGTAAAAAATAAATGTATGGCATCTCGTTGCCCCGGTTAAAATCAATCAGCTGGAAATTTAAAACGGACGAAATAAGGGTAATGCCGTTTAAATACATGCCATACCTGTCTTGCAAATAACCAGACAAGCCGGCCGCACGGGTTGTTCCGTAACTTTCGCCCGCAATAAATTTAGGGCTCTCCCAGCGTTCGTTTTTGGTAGTGTAAAGCCTGATAAAGTCGCCGACCGATGTAATATCCTCGGTATAGCCGTGGAACAATTTTGCGTCCACACCTTTTTGCGGGCGGCTGTACCCTGTGGAGACGGGGTCGATGAATACCAGGTCGGTAAAGCCAAGCCAGGTATAAGGGTTTTCTTGATATTGATAAGGCGGCCCCGATGCATCACCCTTATCGTCGGCAAACTTTACTCTTACCGGGCTGAACGACCCCATATGCAGCCAGATAGAAGCCGAGCCTGGCCCGCCATTAAACACAAACGTAACAGGGCGTTTACCTTTATTGCCATTGTCGGCCGTATAGGCTACATAGAATATTTTTGCGAGCAGTTTGTCATCTTCTTTATTATCCTTCATCGGCATATATCCTGCCGTAGCTGTATAGCTGATGGTTTTCCCATCAACAGTCATTTGGTGGTGTGTTATGGATGGCTTGCCCACCGTCGTATCTTTTTTACTTACTGCCGTGCTATCCTTAACAGTTACAGATACGCGTTCTGACTGCCGTCTGCTGTTTTGTGCAATAGCAGTTTCTGAAATTATTGCGAGCGCCGCGATGGTTAAAATTGATAATGTTTTCGGATTCATAAATTTAAAAATTGGTCAGGAATGTAAATTTTCAAATATTAAGCAAAAATCCCTATAAAACAATTTTATTCCATTTTGAAACATAAGCGTTACAAACGATTAAGAAAATTGGTGCGAATAAGCGTGTGTTGACCAATGAAGGGAAAAGTCCGGCATTCGTTGTTCATTATCTACTGACCAGCATTTAGTTTATCTATTGCTAACGGGAATCTCAAAAATATAACTCATTGGCAACCCGGTAAGTATTGCAATGCGCTTCAACAATATCGCGGATATCGGGCGAGTACCCCCCTCCCATGCTTACCTGTACGGGTATTTTATTATTTATACATTGCTCAAATACAAAGCTATCGCGCAGTTTACATGCAGTTTTAGTTAAAGCCATTTTGCCCAGCTTATCCGTCACCAAAACATCGACTCCGGACAGGTAAAATATAAAATCGGGCTGCTGCTGATCTATGAGCTGGGGCAAGGTGCTTTTGAGGATGTGCAGGTATTCATCATCCCCTGTGCCATCGGGTAACGGAATGTCGAGATCGGACTTTTCTTTACGGAAAGGGAAATTATTCGCGCCGTGCATCGAGAAGGTAAACACCTTTGGGTTATGTTCAAATATTTGCGCTGTGCCGTTCCCCTGGTGCACATCTAAATCAATAATTAAGATAGATGATGCTAAGCCGCTATCCAACAAATAATTAGCGGCTATGGCCTGGTCATTCAATAAACAAAATCCTTCGCCCCAATCTTTCCCGGCATGGTGCGTGCCGCCGGCAACATTAAAAGCAATGCCATACGCAAAAGCATAATGACAAGCATCGATTGTTCCTTGTGCTATCCGCCGTTCGCGCTCAACCAGCGTTGCCGATAAGGGGAAGCCCGTTCTGCGCTGCTCTTTGGCGGTTAAGGTTAAGTCGCGTAGCTGCGCCCAATACGTTTCATCGTGTGTCCGCAAAATAACTTCTTCGGGGACTGCTGGCGTTGCAAACAGATTTTCCGCACCGATCAGACCCTCGTGCGCAAGTTGTGCGGGTATAAGCTCGTATTTCAGCATTGGAAAACGGTGCCCGGCCGGCAAAGGATGGATATATACCGGGTCGAAGGCTATTTTGAGCATTTAAGTGCCGGGCGCTGAAGGCTACTGGTTATATATCTGGTAAATTCCCTTAACTGTACTTTCCTTCTCCGAACCTACCAATACCGTTGTTATTTTCTTTTCTATCATCAATAGCTCGGCTTGGTGGATAAATTCATTTTCATCAATAAAAACAGGGGTTTTGGTCATCATCCCGGTAACGGAAAGTTTAGCAGTGTCGGGCGTTTGCAGCAGTGCACGGCGCAGGTCGCCATCGGTAATAATACCTTTTACATGATTGGCATCGCCGACGATGACCATGCCCAGCCTCCCTTCGGACATGCGAAGTAATAGTTCAGTAAACAATGCTTCTTCGCTGATAAACGGCAGGTTATCCGTCCGCATCAGGTCTTTTACCCGCACCAGCAGCTTGCGCCCCAGGCTGCCGCCCGGGTGAAACCTGGCAAAATCTTCGTGCTGAAACTGACGGCATTCCATTAATGCAACCGCCAGCGCATCGCCCATGACCAGCGTAGCCGTAGTGGATGATGTTGGCGCCAGGTCAAGCGGACAAGCCTCCTGCTGAATATTGATATTGAGGTGAAAATGGCTGTTTTTAGCCACGGTGGAATTTGGATTGCCGGTAATGCTGATGATGTTATTTTTGTTCCATTCCAAAAACGGGATAAGTTTAAGTACTTCATCCGTCTCGCCTGAGTATGAGATCAGGATCACGATGTCGCTCGCCCCTACCATGCCCAAATCGCCATGGAAAGCCTCGCCGGGATGGAGGAAGAAGGACGGCGTACCCGTACTAGCCAGTGTAGCGGCAATCTTTTTACCGATGATACCGGATTTACCTATGCCGATAACAATCACCTTACCATCGGTATTTAATACGGCATCGACAACCCTGGTAAACTCATCATCGATAGCATCTGCAACAAAACGCAGCGACGCGATCTCTATATCAAAAACCCTTTTAGCAATATCTTTCATGGCCTAACCCAACCCTCTCCAAAGGAGAGGGCTTTTTTAATTCTTTTACTTATACTTTACCTGATGCTGTTAATTCTTTAATTCTAAAAATCCGGTTTCAGACAAGCGGCGCTATCACCTTCTCCAATTCGTGCAGCCTCACCATGTTCGGCCCGTCGCTTAATGCATTATCAGGATCGGGATGCGTTTCCATAAAATACCCATCGGCGCCAAATGCTTTTGCCGCCAACGCCATCATCGGCACAAAAGTACGGTCGCCGCCGGTTTTGCCGCCAGCCCCGCCAGGACGTTGTACCGAATGCGTGCAGTCCATACAGATAGGGTGACCAAAAGCCTTCATGTCATAAATATTCCTGAAATCCACCGCGAGGTTATTATAGCCGTACATATTGCCACGCTCTGTCAAAATAACCTGCTTATTGCCTGCCTCAATAACCTTTTGGGCCGGGTAAAACATATCCTGCCCCGAAAGGAACTGCGCTTTTTTAACATTAACAATCTTACCGGTTTTAGCGGCGGCCACCAGCAGATCTGTCTGGCGGCATAAAAATGCGGGGATCTGCAATATATCCACCACCTGGCCGGCGATAGCTGCCTGGTAGCTTTCGTGAATATCAGTAGTAAGCGGCAGGCCGAAGCGCTCCTTAACTTTCAGCAGCATCTCCATGCCTTTTTCGAGTCCGGGCCCGCGGTACGAATGTATGGAAGTGCGGTTGGCCTTATCAAATGACGATTTAAAGATAACCGGCACCTTGTACTTCTCTCCTATTTCAGCAACTTTTTCGGCCACTGTGTAAAGCAACTCCTGGTTCTCCATTACACAAGGGCCCAATATAAAGAACGGCTTCTGCCGCATTTGTTCGAATAGCATAATTTAAAATAAGGCACAAATTTCACGAATTAAAACGAATTACACGAATTGAATAAAAAAAGCACGAATGTGCCAAATTAAAACGAATCCCGCGAATCCGAGAGCATACAATGAATTCAAACGCTCAGCGAATTTACTGGCCGACTATGATTCGTGAAAATTCGTTTCATTCGTGCAATTCGTGTTAATTTCATTCGTGCAATTCGTGTTAATTTCATTCGTACAATTGGTGTTAATTTAATTCGTGTAAATTCGCCCTCATTCGTGTAATTCGTGTGTATTATGAACTATTTTGAATTTTACGGCATTCCGGAGTCATTTAATCCTGATATAAACTTACTGAAAAAGAAGTTTTACCAGCTGAGCAAAGAATATCACCCGGATTTTTATGCCAATGAAGATGAAGAGAAGCAGCGGGAAATACTGGAGCTTTCAACGATTAATAATAATGCCTGGCAGACGTTATCCGACCCATATAAACGCCTGGAATATATTTTGAAAACCCATGATCTGCTTATGGAAGGTGCAAAGCCCCAGCTGCCATCAGATTTTTTAATGGAAATGATGGATATTAACGAGCGCCTGATGGAAGTGGACGACGCAGGGCAACTGGCCGATTTAACTGCCGAAGTACTTGCCATTGAAGGCGATATTGATGAAAGTATAGCTAAATTAACCGCCGGCTACGCAAGCCTCAACGATACCGCGAAAGAAGAAAGGCTCAATGAAATAGCGGATTGTTACTACAGGCAAAAATATTTATTGCGTATTAAGGAGAGTTTAAATACATTTGCAACCCGGTTCTGAACAATTTATTGTTTAGCCAAATGTGCCCAGATGGCGGAATCGGTAGACGCGTTGGTCTCAAACACCAATGGCTGCAAGGCCGTGCCGGTTCGACCCCGGCTCTGGGTACAAGCCCTCTTTACATTACGTAGAGAGGGTTTTGCGTTTTTAGCAGTTATTTAATTTGGATTTACCGGGTGTAAAGGAGTTCACAACACGCTGATAATTAGTGATCTTTTCTAACTGCATACTGCCAACTGCATACTGCCAACTCCCAAATGCCTACTCACTCCTAAGGCTCTTCACCGGGTTCGCGATTGCCGCTTTTACCGCCTGGTAGCTCACGGTTAATAAAACGATCGTCATTGTGGTTATTCCGGCAATAACAAACACCCACCAATGGATTGGGATGCGATAAGCGAAATCGCGCAGCCACAGGGTCATTACATACCACGCAACGGGTACAGCAATTAATATCCCTATAATGATCAAAACGACAAACTCACGGTACAGCAAAGCAAATATGCTATTTACGCTGGCGCCAAGCACTTTTCGTATCCCTATCTCTTTTGTCCTTTGGATAATGTTGTAGGCCGACAGGCTGAGTATTCCAAAACAAGCTATCGCGATGGCCAGGAATGAAAAAATGCCAAAAATATTTCCAAACTGCAGATCAGCTTTATACTGGCGGTCAAAAGTTTCATTAAGGAAGAAATAGTCGAAAGGGTCTGACGGAAAGTGCTCGTTCCAAACTTTTTCTATCGAAGAAACTGTTTGTTGAATATTGGAAGAACTGAACTTTATTGAGTAGAAATTGTGCGCATCCGGCCTTAACTTAAATATAATCGGGTTAATGGCTGCATTAAGGCCCAGCTGGTGAAAATCTGCTACAACACCAATCACCTTTAGCTCCTCTCCGTAATAACCGATTGATTGATTAAGCGCTTCTGCCGGTTTTTTAAAGCCGAATAATTTAGTAGCCGTTTCGTTCAACAATATGGCTTTTTTATCGGTACTAAATTCTTTTGAGAAATTCCGGCCCGCCAGCATTTTGATGTTAAAGGCCGGGATGAAATCATAATCCATAAACTGGAA
>Ga0134126_10013241_pt1 | contig 10420 bp, 2 predicted proteins | sample KB31752_FD_96881 | JGI IMG/M metagenome (GOLD analysis project Ga0134126, IMG submission 96881) | Terrestrial soil microbial communities with excess Nitrogen fertilizer from Kellogg Biological Station, Michigan, USA - KB3-175-2 | ecosystem: Environmental > Terrestrial > Soil > Unclassified ...
GCCTCGAAGCGGAACTGCATCCTTGAACCCTCCGTAACTGAGAATTGCTTGAAGAGCGACATATCTATTTGATCTTCATAATCGCCGCGGCAGACATAGGAACGGGAATTTCCAAACGTATAGGCGGAGGGAACGGCAAAGTCGCTTAGCACAAAATAATTGGCGAGGGAGTCATTGTGGCGGCATCCGTTTCCAACGATATTCGGATGCTGGCTGCCCACACCGATGTTCGCCACGTCCCGGGAAACTGTCGGGGTAAAGGGAACGCCGCTATGAAAGTTGTTGATGGTTTGAAATTGCCAGCCGCCAAGCATGGCATTTGTGAAATGTCCGCTGTTATTCAGAAAACGCCGGCCAGGCCCAAATGGAAGCTGGTAGCCGCCTGTGACCGTGAGCATCTGCGGAACATCGAAGTTGGCAAGGGATTTGCTCATGAATCCGTTTCCGCCCATGGCAGGAACTTCCTGGCGCATAATCGACTTTGAGAATGTATAGGAGGCCATGTACCAGAGCCCGGCCGTCATGTGCTTCTGCAGAGAAACCTGCAGCGAGTTATAGCTTGACGCGCCATTTTGCGTGTTATAGGAGATGGTGCCGTAATCCTGGTACGGCCGACGAGCCTGAACGCTTCCTGCTCCAGCGGCTGGATCGTTGATATTGAGAGTACCGGGAAGGTGCCTTCCAGAGGTTCCTACATAGTTCGCCTCAAAAAGCATGTTGGAGGGAAGCTGCCTCTGAATGCCAAAGCTCCAGTGCGCATTGGTTGCCATCTTCGCTCGTTCAGGCAGTGGGGACCAGGAGACCGGCGCCTTAGTAGGCGATAGTCCGGCCGCGAGTGCCTGTCCCTGAAAAAAGTCTGCCGAAGTCTGGGTGGGAACTACGTTCGTCAATGCATTCAGCGTCTCAACAATCGCAAACGGAAGAAAGTTGAAATTCAAGCGTACGTTGGTGCTTTCGATTTGGTAATACTGTCCAATACCGCCACGAATGACGGTTTTGTCTCCAATCGGCCTCCAGGCAAATCCCACACGTGGTCCAAATTGATCACGGCTGATGTTCGTAACCGTGAGCGGGAGACCTGCCTGGTGGGTTGTCTGAATTAAGCTTCCATAGATCGAGTAACCCACCGTGGCGTCGGGCTGCGCATTCAGATTAACGGAGTCAGTATTACTTGAGACGATGATCGGGCGAGATTGAGTAGGATCAAATCCCGCGCCTTGTCCCAGGTAAGGAGTCAACCACGGCGTATATTCGTAGCGTAGTCCCAGATTCAGCGTCAACCTGTCTGAGGCTCTCCAGTCATCCTGACCATAGAAATGCCAATAGGTTGCATATCCACCCCAGAAGTTAGGGTAGTTGCCCCGCGAGGCGTTGGCAGGATAGCCAAGCAGCCAATCTGCGAACGCGTCGCCCGTTCCGGACGTTGAAGCCGGATTCTGAGTCATTACGCCTGAATAACTAAAGCTTCCGTCGGAGGTCCGCGCATCGAACAAGAGCGTGCGATTGTGCTCAATCATCGTGCCGAATTTGAACAGGTGCCGGCCTCTTTCCCAAGTGAGGTTATCCGCCCACTCATAGAGATTCCTGTTCTGCCCTTTGGGCCGGCCGTCACCGAATTGTCCGGTCAGATTCCCTCCGAGGTATCCGGATATGTTGAACGTCGGAAAGGTGGAGGTGCCCACCACTTGCAGGCCCGCCAGCGTAGAAGGGTCAATTCCCGCCTGTTGGTCCAGGGCTACGCCCTGCCCCTGAAATAAGGCGAACCCGCGATATTGCCCTTGGAGTTGGCTATAAAGAAGCTCATTGACGATATGCGACTTGACTGTGCTTGTCCACGAGACTTCGTAATTCGAGGCTGGACCTTCCAGAAATGTCGATGTGAGTAACGGGAACGGAGAATCATCATTCTCGCGATTGCGATCTGTACTATATCTCGCGAAGACCCTGTTGCTGGCGTTGATCACCTGATCGACGCGCAGCGTTACTATATCGTTACGGTAATAATTAGTCGGATTTGAAATATAGTTCGAACCGGTTGCGGAATTCGGCAAAGGGATGTACTTATCGAAGAACTGGGCAACCTGCGAGATATCCCCCGATGGGATCTTGTTATTCGTGAATTGCTGCCTCGTTCCGCCCGATGTTGTCGTCGGATCGTAGATGGGCTTCAGCCCTTTTGCGCTGAAGTCACCTCCAAGCTGGGCCTGCGTCGGAACCGGAGTGACGGTTACATTTCCTTGCACTTGCCTTTCGGCCTGGTAACTCGCAAAAAAGAACGTCCGATTTTTGCCGCTATACAGGCGCGGCACAGACAAGGGGCCACCGGCGGCGCCTCCAAATTGATTGCGCTTGAGTTCGTTGCGCTGCAGAGCGAAGTAGTTCCTGCCGTCGAACTTCTCATTGCGCACGAAGTCGAACAGAGTGCCGTGAAACTGATTAGATCCAGACCTGGTAGTGGAATTGAATACGGCGCCGACGCCCGGATACTCCGCAGAATACGGGCTCTGTTCAACGTTGAACTCTTGCAAGGCATCGATAGGCGTATCGATTTGCGTGCCCCCCTCATGATGGGCCGTAATATCGGCGCCGTCGAGAAGGAAGTCTGTTTCCTGGCCGCTTATGCCGTCGAACGTGTTGCCGTTTAAATTCTCCGGACGAACCAGCTGGGTATTTCCGGAGGCTGGTAGCGGGGCTACGCCCGGCGAAATCTCGGCGAGCTGCGTAAACTGGCGGCCATTGAGGGGAAGGTCTTCAACCTGCGTGGTGCCGACGGTTAAACCAAGAGAGGAGGACTGCGTTTCGAGAGCCGGACCCGAAGAACTGACCACCCGTTGGGTGCTTGCGGTCCCGACGGGCAATGTAAGGTCTAGTTCATCGGCATGCCCAACCGTTAGCTCGATTCCCTTCCGCACCACGGTCTGAAAGCCGGTGGCCAAAGCGCTGATCGAGTAGTTACCCGGATTGAGGGGAGTGACGACATAGTTTCCGGCCGCATCGGTCTTCACTTTTTCAGAGACGTTAGTTGCGGTGTTTGTGACGGTCACAGTGGCATTGGGAACGGCAGCATGCTGCTGGTCGAAAATCTGTCCCACGATGTGCCCGGCTTGCAGTTGAGCCTGGACTGTCATAGCGAAGCCCAGGCAGCAAACGAAGCAGAAGAACTGCGCCGCGATCTGGGCCTTGCGCACATGATTCGTCATCTCTTGACCTCCGTCAGACATCATCAGACAAGCTGATCACCTGCTTGTCCGCGGTCACGCGAAACATTAATCATCGCGCCAGCCCCCTGTCAAGAAGAAAAGGCGATGTCGTATCTTCATCTGGAATTCCCTGCGATCACAGAATTTTCCCGCAGATGCTGGGGCCGGCATGTCTGACGAATGCGCCCGGGGGCATGTGAAATCCGGGCCGTGAACTCGGAGGATCGATCAGATCAGTGACAGTGGCGTTGCAAAATATGTGCTTCCACCTTGCTGGCGTGCTCGGGTCAGAATGCTTCTTTAGTTGTGAATGCGCATCAATTGCGTTAGTTTTAGCAAGTAATTCAAGAGATTGGTGCGCAGCCAGAATCGGCTCGGTGGTTACCATGACGGTACGCAGGCTTCGTATCCATAGAGAACAATCAGAGAGATAACCTTATGAAATCACTCGTCGAAGCCCGCACCCCGAGGGCTGCAATCAAGGGCTTGCGTCGCGGTCAAACCGAGTATGTAGCTATAAAGATCCGGCCGGTCACCCGCACTTCGATCAGCGAGGAAATCGCCAAGCAGATCATCAAGCTCATCTCGACCGGCGATTTGCGCCCCGGCCAGCGCCTGCCCTCGGAGCGCGATCTCTGCGAGCAGTTCGGCGCCAGCCGCTCGTCGCTGCGCGAGGCATTACGCTGCCTCTCGATCGTTGGCGTACTTCGTGCGCGCGTCGGTGACGGGACTTCGGTGGCGGCCGACGGTGAAGCTTTTCTGCGCCGCATTCTTGAGTGGCGGCTCATTACCGAGAAGCACGACGTGGAGAACCTGATGGAGGTGCGCATCGCTCTGGAAGGCGTATCGGCTGCCAATGCTGCGCTTCGTGCGACCGCGGAAGATGTTGCGGGGCTTCGCGGTCTTTTGGAGAAGATGAAAGTCGCGGAAAAGGACGCGCGCAAGTTTGCCGTCCTCGATGTTGATTTTCACGTCGCAATCGCAAGGGCGTCAGGCAATAAGCTGGTCTTCGATCTCGTTTCCATGATCCGCAATCACCTGGTGCGGGTGCTGCCAAAGGTTCTGCAGCTCCCTAACGCCATGCCGCTCTCGACACGCGAGCACATTGAGATCGTCGGAGCCATTCAGCGCCGCGACGCCGATGCCGCCCGTGCCGCCATGCACACGCATCTCGGCGCCGTTGTCCGGCGGTACAATATCGCCGATAAATCCGGCCCCGGAACTGGCTCCCATGGGAGCAAAACATCACCTTCAGGCGATCGTATCGGCCGGAGCAAGCCGGGCGAAAAGTAGACGTCTAGGATTCCTCCCGCCGCGCGCAAACTTTCTTCCTTTTAAAACTAATTGGGCGCCGAATCGGGCGCTGTAGAGCACACCGGCATCATTTCCTTCGCGCCCTCAAAGAAAATGTGTTCCTACCGCACCTAATTTTCTCACTTGACAATGGTATGACCATCTGACTACTCTTCCGCTCGCAGTCCAAGCAGCGCGTTTGGTCCGCCCTCACGGAGGGTTGGGTTCAGTTGGTATCGAAACCAACACCTCGATGGCAGCATTGACTCGAATCCCACAGCGGCAATCAGCCGCGGCAAACCGATAGTTCGACCACTTCCCCCGGGCCTCGGCCATTCATCTGCGGGCAAGACAATCGGGACATCGCTCCTTTGCGAAAGCCGGATATAACAATTTCTCGCCCCTAGGAGGCCATCAAATCATGTTTTCCAAGCGCAATAGTCTGTCTCGTCTTTACCTGTTGTTGGCGATCATCATTTTGCTTACGGGTGCGCCCATACTATCCTCCCAGGCAGTCTCTATCGCCTCTGTTAGTGGCCGCGTAACGGATACTTCGGGAGCGGTGCTGCCCGGCGCACAAATCACTATGACCGCGGTAGACACCAATGTGACTCGCGCCGCCGTGGCTGACGCGAACGGAAACTACGATTTTCCCAGCTTGCCGATCGGGCCTTACACGATGAGGATCGCCGCAGCTGGTTTCCAGACCTATGTGCAAACTGGCATTCGCCTGCAAGTGAATGACGCTCCGGAAATCAATGTGGCAATGAAGGTGGGCCAGGTGACGCAAAACGTGCAGGTCGAGGCCGACGCCACCATGGTACAGACGCAGCAGAACATGGTGTCGCAGGTGATGGATCAGCAGCGCATCGTCGAACTGCCGTTGAATGGCCGTGACCCGACACAGCTCATCACAATCTCCGGCGCCGCGGTTAATCATAACGACGGCACCAATGTTTCGAACAAGAGCTTTTACACCTCGCAGTCCATTGCCATCGCTGGAAGCGCAGGCAACACCACCAACTACCTCCTTGATGGCGGCGACAACAACGACAGCTTCACGAATGTGAATATGCCCATTCCGTTCCCCGATGCACTTGCGGAATTCAGCGTCGAAACTAGCGTTCTGCCCGCTCGCAACGGCCTGCATCCTGGTGGCGTTGTGAATGCCGTGACCAAGTCCGGGTCGAATCAACTTCACGGCGACGTATTCGAATTTGTTCGCAACGGAGACGTCAATGCGATCAACTATTTTGCGATCGCGCAAGACAGCCTTAAGCGAAATCAATTCGGTGGCACGCTGGGTGGCAAGCTTATCGCCAACAAGCTGTTTTTCTTCGGAGGCGTGCAGGAAACAATCGTGCGCCAGAACCCGTCGGGAAGCAGCGCGTTTATTCCGACTGCAGCCGCACTGAACGGCGACTTCAGCGCGCTCGATGGCGGCTCTTGTCAGGCCAACGGCCAGGCGCGGACCATCGACGATCCGGCTACCGGCCAGCCGCTGGCGAACGACTATATCGATCCGAAGCGATTCGACCCGGCCGCAGTCGCATTCATGAAATATCTTCCTGTGTCCTCTGCTAATCGGTGCGGCAAGATCTCCTATGGTGTGCCGGTGATCTTCAATGCCCGCCAATATGTAACCCGTGAAGACTGGAACATCAGCGCGAAAGATTCCCTGTATGGCCGCTACTTGCAAGATAACTATAGCCAGCCCGCCCCCTGGAATCCGCTCAATTATCTATACACCACTACTTTAGGGGTCGATGAAAGGGCGCAGACCTTCGTTCTTGGAGAAACGCATGTCATCAACAGCACGACCCTGAATTCATTCCACTTCACCTTTGGGCGCAAATTCGTTGCCCGGGCCCCAACTACGAAAGGAATTAATCTGACTACCCTCGGCGGACAAGGCATGTATATTCCACCGCTCGCCGCCGACGATCTGCAGATGGCAGTGACCGGCAGCTTCAGCACCGGCGGAAGCGGCTATTCGAAATGGGGTGTGAACTCGTTTCAGGAAACTGATGATATCGACCTCACGCGCGGCAAACATCAACTGGCATTTGGAGTAGATCTGCTGCGCACTCAAAACAATCAGAACGACCAATACAACGACTCCGGCACCTTCAGCTTCAACGGCCAGTTCAGCAAGGATCCGCTGCTCGATTTCCTGATGGGCTACATGAATAACTTCACGCAGACGCTGCCCCAGGATTACTCCTATCGCCAGACGCTGGTCGGTTTGTATGGGCAGGACACCATCAAGCTCACACCACGGCTGGTAGCGAACGTCGGCCTGCGTTGGGAGCCGACACTTGCTCCGCACGATTACTTCAACCGCGGCAGCGTATTCGATATTGCCGGCTTCGCCGAAGGCAGAGTGAGCTCCGTGTTTCCCAATGCGCCTCCGGGCCAGTACTTCTACGGCGATCCGGGTGTAACCAAGTCTTTCACGAATGACCACTGGCTGAATCTCTCTCCACGACTGGGGTTCATTTACGATTTGCGCGGAGATGGTAAAACCACCATCCGCTCCGGTGCCGGCATTCTCTTCGACTCCCTCGGAACTTTTCTCACCTATCGGGTCACCGGTCAGAATGCGCCATGGGGCGTGACGGTCAGCGAAACCAGCGGACCGTACCAGTTCAGCAATCCGTGGGGTACCGTACCGGGAGGCAATCCGTTCCCCTTGCCGCTCTTCCCGCCTAAAAGTTATGTCTTCCCGTTAAATGCTACGGACACCTTCCTGCCGCAGAAGGATCTTGCGCCGGTCACCAAGACGTGGAACCTGGGAGTGCAACACCAGTTTGCCGCGAACTGGATTGCGACAATCACTTACCTGGGGAATGAAACCTCGCACCTGATGTTGGACAATGAGACCAACCCCGCCGTTTATATCCCTGGCAACTGCGGTTCGTCGCCTTGCTCGACCACCAAGAACACGCAGGCGCGACGGCTTTTCAACCAGATCAATCCCAATTACGGCAAATATTTCGCGTCGACCGGTTTTGCGGATGAGGGCATCAGCGCCAACTACGAAGGAGTGCTTGCTTCAATCGAGCATCGTTTCGCCGATCGTTACACCATTCTGGCGAACTACACTTATTCGAAGTGCCACAGCATCGGTCCAGTCACTTCGCTGGGCGGCGGAGTCATTTCGAATCCGGCGAATCCCAAGGGAGATTACGGTCCGTGCTCCTACGATGCGCCAAATCTCTTCAACGCAAGCGTAGTTTACTTCAGCCATTTCGGGCGCAGTGGCTTGCCCGGCTTCCTCCTGAGCGACTGGCAGATTGCGCCGTTGATGCGCTACGAAACGGGCTTCCCGGTAAACCCTCTCTCCGGTTTGGATAACTCGCTAACCGGCGTGGGACTGGACCGACCGAATCTGACGTCTGGCGTGCCGCTCTACATTCACAGCGGCCATAGCTCAGCGAAATACCAGTGGGTCAACCCGAATGCGTTTGTCACGAATCCCATCGGCACCTTCGGAACCGCCGGGCACTATAGCCTGCGCCAGCCCAACTATCTCGATGTGGACGCAGCCATCAGCCGAACCTTCAAGCTGACCGAGCGTTTCACTCTGGATACGCGGGTTGAAGGTTTCAATCTCTTCAACCATCCCAACTTCGGCGGTCCCACGCCATCGACGGGCGTCGGCCTCGGCGAGAATCCGACGTTTTCGTCCAGCAATTTCGGGCGCATTACAACCGCGGGCGACCCGCGCATTCTGCAGGGAGCCTTTAAGGTTGTCTTCTAGACTGGTTCCCGAGACTGTTGCTCGACCGCGAACCAGTTGGCGCTTCAGTTTCTTCCCTGCGTTCCGTTGCAGGTGCAATGCAATTTTTTAATTAGCAAGATAACCCGGCATATCAGGAGAGAACCACAATGTCATCTGGACCACTCTCGAGCCTGCAGCGCAGAGATTTCCTAAAACTCGCCGGAGCAACGACGGTCTGCAGCCTGGCGCCGGTTGCTGCAACGGCGGATCCCTCTGGCCGCGTCGTCATTCTCCTTGACCAGAGCGATCCGTCGGCCGCATCGGCTCCGGTGAAATGGGCCGCCGGGCGCCTGGCCAGAGCGTTGGCTGCGCGAAACGTGACCTGCGAAATCGCCACCTCGCCGGAGGCAACGAAGGGCTCTAGCTTGTGCATTGTGGCGGCCAATCCCGCATCGCAGCTTGCCCGAGGCTTTTTGCCTGGCGCCGCGCTTACGCGCCCTGACAGCCTGCGCCTCTCACCCGGGAAGCTCGCGCCCGGGAAGCTTGCGGAGGTTCAGGCAACGCTTATCTCCGCAGCCAACTCGCGCGGCTACGTCTATGGCTTTCTCGAACTCGCTGAGCGCGCGCAGGCCGGATCCAATCCCTACTCCGCACTGCAAATTGCAGAGCCGGTCACGGAAGAATCGCCAAATTCGGTCCGCTGTGTCAGCCGCTACTTCTGCAGCGAGATCGAAGACAAGCCCTGGTACTACGATAAGAATTTCTGGCCCGAATACCTCGATACCCTGGCTGCCTGCCGGTTCAATCGCTTCTGCTTTGCCTATGGCTTGGAGTACGACTTCCCGCGTGGTGTCACCGACGATTATCTCCACTTACCCTATCCCTACCTTGTGGACGTGCCGGGTTACAGCGGCGTGCGCGTCGTCCAGCTTCGCACGGCCGAGGGCCAACCTCTGCCGGAACCAGTTCCGCTCAGCGCGGAAGAGCGCCAACGCAATCTTGAAGCGCTGAAATATATTGCGACTGAAACCGGCAGGCGCGGATTGCACTTTCAGCTCGGCATCTGGACGCATGCTTACGCGTGGACTGACAGCCCCGACGCCTACCATCGCATCGAAGGCCTGACGCCGGAGACACACGCAGCCTACTGCCGCGATGCGCTGGCCACAATCCTGAAAGAGTGCCCGCAGATTCAAGGATTGACAATGCGCGTGCACGGTGAGAGCGGCATTCCCGAGGGGAGCTATCCGTTCTGGAAAACGCTCTTCGAGGCTATCTCCGGCGCTGGACGCACGATTGAGATCGACATGCATGCCAAGGGCGTCAATCAGACAATGATCGATATCGCCACAGCAACTGGAATGCCCGTCACGCTGGGCGCAAAGTACTCCGCCGAGCACCAGAGCCTGGGATATAACCAGGCCGACATTCGCGCGCTGGAGATTCCCAATCCGAATCATCACGATAATACGAGCCTCTTCAGCCTGAGCGGCGGTTCGCGGCTCTTCACTCGATATGGCTACGGCGACTTCCTTCAGCGCGACAGCAAGGCCAAAGTGATCTTCCGTCTGTGGCCGGGCACGCAGCGCCATCTGCTCTGCGCCGATCCGGAGACAGCCGCGGCGTACGGGCGCACTGTGCACTTCTGCGGAGCCGAGGGCGTCGACCTGATGGAGCCGCTTACCTTCAAAGGCCGGGAAGGCTCTGGCCACGCTGGCGGGCGCTGCGCCTATAGCGACGCATCGCTGAATCCCGAAGCCGACTGGAAAAAGTATGAATACTACTACCGCGTCTGGGGCCGCAAGCTCTACAGCCCGGATGCCGAGCCGGAAGTCTCGCGCCGTTATCTCAAGCAGAACTTCGGCCGCGGCGCGATTGCCGTCGAGACTGCATGCGCAAACTCCAGCCGCATTCTAGCCCTGATCACCTCGGCGCACCTGCCTTCGGCGTCCAACCACGCATTCTGGGCCGAGCTTTACACCAACATGCCCATTGTCCTCGACAGCGAGCGTTCGCCGTACGGAGACACGCCAAGTCCAAAATGCTTTGGAACCGTGAGCCCGCTCGATCCACAAATCTTCTCCACAATCGTCGAGCACGCACAGGACCTGCTCAACAACCGCACAAGCCCCAAATATTCGCCGATTGAAGTTGCGCAGTGGCTCGAGGATTTCACCTCGGCTTCAAACGAAGCACTAACGAA
>Ga0134126_10013242_pt1 | contig 10419 bp, 11 predicted proteins | sample KB31752_FD_96881 | JGI IMG/M metagenome (GOLD analysis project Ga0134126, IMG submission 96881) | Terrestrial soil microbial communities with excess Nitrogen fertilizer from Kellogg Biological Station, Michigan, USA - KB3-175-2 | ecosystem: Environmental > Terrestrial > Soil > Unclassified ...
ACGCCGCTCTCGAGATCGCGCAACATTCCCGATATCCCTCGTATGTCGCCAGTACCGCTCGTGTGCACCGATACAGGGACAACAAGTGTATGACGCGACGTGTCAGCAACCGGTTGCAACGAAGACAGATGCACACCATTCGCATCCGCAGCGTCCGCAACTACCGATGCGAGCATCGCGGCCCCCTGGCTCGGCGCGTTGCCTTTCAGGAATGCGGGAGCCATGCCCAGAAACGCCGTTGTTGTCGCGTCCAGCGATCTCATGATTTCGTTGCGGCGATCTATGATCTGTCTATCCTGGACCAGCTCGCCGCGAATCGTCCTCAGCTGTATCGCATTCGCACGATGCGAGGCGATGACGGCGGGTATGACTTTCCCGACCACGAGCATCGTGCTCACGCACGCAACGCCGATGAGGAGCGTGCGAGTATCCTTGGATATCGCGCCATATCGAGCTGCAGATTCCGGCATAGGTCTCGAGTCCTGGTAAATCGTGTATCCTGCGGTAGGGCGCGGGTGCATCCCCGGCTTGGAACCCACCGTCATTCCCGCGAAAGCGGGAATCCACGTTATCGATCTCTGAGTGCGATGACACTATGAAGCTGATCGGCAGCAGATGGATTCCCGCTTTCGCGGGAATGACGAGTCCGGTGGAGCTTCCGCGGCATTGACGACACCGCATCATCTATCCTGCTCCCGGTCCACTTCGAAACGGGTTTTTGCACGGTTCGGATCCGGCACGATGTGCAACCTGATGGTCGCTCGCTCGAGCTCCCGTGGCCCGACTGTTTCACGGCTGACGGGGCCAATGATCGTTGGTGTGGCGAGCGACGGAACGTCAGCCAGGGCGTCGATCACAGCCGCCGTCCTCGGCGACAGAGTCACAACGTCGACCGTCGTCGTATCGATGCGTAGTGTCGTGATCGCGGCGTCAGATGGCAAAGCTTGCGTGATGGCGCCCAGCAGAAGCGCGGTCGAGATACGGCGGCGAGCGAAGCTCGTGGTGGTGATGAGATCACGGTTCAGACGCCCGAGATCTGCATCTTCCCGAGCAACGCTGTCGCTTACCACGGCGATTTTACGGACCGCAAGCCTGTCGCGACTCACGGTCTGTCGCTCGATATTCAACTGACTTCCGAAGTAGGCCAAACCGGCAGCAGCGAGACATCCCACGGCTATCAACAGCCTTCTTCGGGACGTGTCAGGTGCGACCGCTGCCGGATTGTCGCTTGGACGTAGTCCCAGTTTCAGCGACCGGTCGGCACCAGCGACGCGCGCGGCGATCGCGATCCCTGTTGCGTAGCTGTCAGAAACAGGGTCGCCGTCGCGCGTCTCGGATGTTTTTTTGATGAGCTTGATTGCTGCTGCCGGCACGATGCAGCCCACACGCAGCTTCTGATTCGCGATTGCACGGGTGACGCCCTCCATCAGGCTGACATCAACAATGCCAATACTGACTTCCCCCTCCGAAACCGCAATCGCGCCCGTGATAATCACCGGTCGCGTCGATGCAACAAATCGATTGGTATTCAAACGCAACATTGACTCGAGCTCGCGACGACGACCGATCGCTGGAACACCTTTCACCAGCTTCACTCTGCCCCATGGCAGTCCAAACGCAGTAGTCACACGCAGAGTGCGCCATGAATCTCTCGGCAGACGACTCAACAGTGAGTCGAGAGCGATGACGACGTGCGCAGCAGTGATTGTTCCAGAGTTCACCTGCAAGGGCGTCGCAGCAGACCAGACGACCTTGCCCCATTCGATAATCACGGCCGTGATCTCATTCTCACCGACATGCAATCCGATACGCTTCATGGCGGCGTCACAGCCAGAGTCTCGCGCGTGTCACACCGGCCCGGCGTGCGGCGCGAACCAGCCTGAGCTCCTCGATTACGCTGATTGGCGGATTTCCGGAAGTTGACGTGATCCGTACGATCCATGCATCCGGCTCCGTCGCGATCATTCGAACGAGATCGGGATACGCAGCAACAAGCCTGGCGCGGGCGTCTTCACTCAGCGATGCGGCGAGCAGCCTGACGTCGCCGACAGGCTCGCCTCTCCACCGAAGCTCACCGATGTGAGCCACTGCTTCTGGTGTCATTCCCGGCAGCGACGCGATAACTGCGAGCGGAGCATGATCCAGTACGATTTTTCCTGGCTCGACTCCCAGAAGTGCGATCAGGGAATCCGCGTTTTCGAAGCCGCGAACCAGATGGATCTCGCTTTCGTCCTGAAACGGCGTGTTGGTTGGCACGACACGTCCTGCGGCGCGGTACCAGCCCACTTCGGCACCCCGGGGACGCGGAATGGTGTCCGCGTCGCGACAGTCGAGCAACGCGTCCGCCAGACTATCGGCGTTTTCCTCCGCGACGCCGTCCGCCATGAACGCCGCTATCAACGCATCGGCATCTGCGTCATTCACGTTGAGCCTGTCGCCCGCGGTCCGCGCGCTGATTGCACAGCCTGGCAGCTCCGCGCCAATAGTTGCCAACGAACGATCGAGCGTGTCCCATGCAGCAGTCGCCGAGACGAGAGTATCTCCAAGCGCATTATCCGCCGTCGCTCGCACAACGTCTCCACACCCCTCCGCGTGCCACATAGCTCGTGTGACGTTGATCCGGTTTTGCGCGGTAGCTAGTGCGTCGCGCGTCGTCACTGTGTCATCGAGTCCCAGGGCGGCCATCGCGACCAGCAGCCAGAGTATCGCGATCAAAGCGAAGCCGCGACGATTGGCTGCTCCATTGCGCTTGTGAATCATCCTCGTGCTCCAACCCTGTAGACGATCGTATCGGACGGGCTTACTATCCCGATCGCGAGCGGCACAGTGGGCCCGGATGGCCAGCTGACTACCCAGTGCCCGCCGTTGGCGGCATCGCTCAGGTAGCGCAGCGCTATCGTGCTATCACGCATCTGAATGCGAGCCGAATCGCCAGCGGAGCTCACCGCCACGACGCCGACGCCAGTCGAATCAGCCACGGTATGCAGTGACACCGCGCACGCTTGCTCCCAGCCCCCGGCGGCAACACACCAGGAAGTGAACCTTGACTCGGAAGCATCGCCGACAAATGCGTGCGGCAACGACGCTGGTCCAGCAGTGGGCGATACGTCGATCTGCCGCACCCAGCTTTTTACCAACGCGTCGGAGTTCTGCAGCCTGTCTCGCGTCACGGAAGATCGCGCCGTATCGTCCCGCGACGAAGCGAGCTGCTCGAACACAGCGTCAGCCGACAGTAACAGCATCGCAGCGATCATCACCGCTACGAGGACTTCGAGGAGGGTGAATCCCGTCCGAGCGATATCAGTACGCATTGTGCGTCCGCGGTGCGTTGCGATACACGATCGTGTCCAACAGTTTTTGATGTGACCCCGAATCGACGACCGCAATCGTATAGAGATCGGTGGCTGGATGCTCTACATCCAGCCACCACTGGCCTTGCGGATGTGTGCCGAGGTGCCGGTCCAGGTCCTCCCTCGGCCACAGGACCACATGATCGAGAAAGGCACTCGCGGCGTTGAGCCGATCCTCGCTCGCCATTGACAGAACGAGCGCATGACGCGCCTCCGTAGCCCGCACCAGCGTGGCCGTCCCCGCAATGCCGAATATGGTCATTGCTACGATGACCTCGAGTAGGACCGCCCCGCGCCGACCGTCACCTCGATCGTTATTGAGCACGTACTACTCGTACGAAACCAGCGTTTCTGTCCAGATTCGGCATCTCGGACACCACGCGACCATCTGGTAAAGCAGTAGCGAGCACGCTGTCGCCCGTATCGCTCAACACCGTGGTCTGTGGCTTTCCTGATTCGATCGCCTTCGATCTGAGTGCATGTATACGAGCAGGAACGGGCAGAACCGTTCCGGCAGGACGTTTCTCGCCGGCCAGTGAGAGTGTGGTTATCGTGAGTAGGACGCTGAGTATTGCGATCGTCACAAGCAGCTCTATGAGCGTGACGCCGCACCGGCTCTTGTCACGGCGGTTCCTGTAACGAGTGTGAGCCATCCTACCGCACAGGATGGATGGCGTAGACCGCCTGTAGCAACGCTCCGGCAATCAACGCTACGAGTGCACCGAATACGAGAATGAGCGACGGTTCGACGAGGCGTACTGCGCCGCGCGTGAGCTCACGTGCTCTCTCACCTTCGATCCTGGCGGCATGCAGGAACATCGCTGAAACTCTGCCCGACTCTTCGCCCGCGCGGATAAGGCGCACGGCAGCGATGGTCAACGCTGACGACTCTTCAAGCGCAAGTCCAATGGACTCACCGCGCGTAACGCCGGCACGCGCAGTCGCGAGGCGTGATTCAATCGCCGCATCGCCCGCTGCCGTAGCTGCGCGACCAAGCGAGACCGCCGCAGGCACTCCGGAATCGAGTAGCGCCGCCATCGCTGTACAGACGCGTGACGTTGCTGCAGAACGTCTGATACCACCAACCCCGGGAAATCTGAGAAGCAGGGCGTTCCAGATCACACCGCCATTAGCCGTCCTTGTCCAGATTCGCCAACCGACGACGCCAAGTATCGCGAGTATTGCGCCCAAAATTGCATTTCGCTGGATGCCCGCGGTTACGTGCAGCACGAGCTGGGTCAACGGTGGTGGCGCCTGTCCGGTATCAGCAAGAATCGTCGCGAAACGCGGAAGCACCACACCCACGAGTAAACCAACCGAGCACGCTCCGGCGACGAGGAGAATCGCTGGATACACCAGCGCGCCGCGTACTGCTGATCTGAGTGACGCATTTTCCTCCGCCAGCTCGGCGCTTCGCAGAACCGCTGGCGCAAGGTCTCCGGATGACTCACCGGCGGCGATAATACCTGCGAGCACCGGTGACAGACCTGCATCATCTCGCAAGCCGTCTGCAAGCCGTCCGCCGGTTCTCACGCGCTCACGCGTTGCCGCTGCGGCAGGTCCCCACGACTTTGGCGCCAGTTCCTCGAACGTAGCAAGCGTACGAGACATTGGAATGTCCGCAGCCAGGAGATTTGCCAACACGCGCAATCCGGGCGCGACGTCGGATACGCGAGGCGCGTTTCGGCTCGACCTGAATCGCGCCTGTGACACTTTAATCGGATACAGGCCTCGCGCATGAAGTGCATCGACAGCAGTTCGCTCATCCGCGGCGAGTATTGTTCCATTGAGCAGCGTTCCGTCCGACTGCGCAGCGTGATATTTGAATGCGCTCGGGCCCGTGTAGCCAACGGATGTATTGCTCACTGATGCACTGGTCCGCCCCACGAAGTAATATCCGTGTCCTCATCATCACCGCCGGGCTTGCCATCCTTGCCAAGTGTGTAAAGATCGAAGCTTCCCTGATTCTCGACACCGGGGAAAGTGTAGATGTAAGGATGTCGCCAGGGATCCAGCGGAACGTCACGCGTCAGGTACGGGCCGCGCCAATTTGGGGGCGCATCGCTGCCGGTAGGCGCGACACGCAGCGCTGCAAGACCCTGTGCCTGCGTTGGATAGTCCCCATTGTCGAGACGATACGAGTTGAGGGCCATCGACAGCATCTCGATCTGACTCTGCGCTGCACTGGTTTTCGCGTCGCCAAGGTTGCGGAATATTGCCGGCGCAACGATCGCCGCGAGTGTAGCGATGATCGCTATGACGACGAGCAGCTCCATCAGCGTGAACGCACGCCTGTCACGTAGCTGGTTACGCATTGCAGACTCTGAGCACCTCGTCCATGGTTGTAATGCCACACGCGGCTTTTGCGATCCCGTCGGCGAGCATGGGACGGTGCCCGCGTTCGTCCGCGAGCGACTTGAGCTCCGCCCTCGGCGCACTCCTGGCAATCGCGGCCCGCATGGCGTCGTCCACCGCAACGATCTCGAAGATCCCGATGCGTCCCCTGAATCCCGTACCACGACATGAAGGACAGCCGTTCGTACGAACGAAGTCAGCAACGGGAATTTCCGGCGCGACGCTTCGTTGCAGATCGACGAGCTCGCTACGAAGCTCACAGGAGGACTTGCATTCCGAACATGCAATACGAACCAGACGTTGGGCCTGAATCGCGGTCAGCGTAGCTGCAACGAGATACGGCGCGATACCGAGATCGAACAGTCGTGGTAACGCGCCGATCGCGTCGTTGGTGTGAAGCGTCGAGAAAACGAGATGGCCCGTCATCGACGCCTGGATTGCAATTTCCGCGGTCTCCGTGTCGCGCATCTCACCGATCATCACGACGTCCGGATCCTGCCTGAGAATCGAGCGAAGTGCGGATGCGAAGGTGACACCAGCTTGTCGGTGCACTGGAACTTGTGTCACGCCTTCCAATTGATACTCGACCGGATCTTCCACGGTAACCACTTTCTCCGTCCGGATATCGCGCCGGCGCAGAGCACTGTAGAGTGTCGTCGTTTTCCCGCTGCCGGTCGGGCCTGTGACGAGCACCATTCCGTGTGGTCGATCGATCGCGCTCCCCATCTCTCGCAGGATGCCATCTGGCATGCCGAGCGCGGAAAGATCTACCGGACGCGTTCCACGATCCAACAGACGGAGCACAACGCTCTCGCCATGTACCGTGGGGACGGTCGAGACGCGCAGATACAGCTCGGTATTTTCGACGCGGACACGAATTCTCCCATCTTGTGGGCGACGACGCTCGGAAATGTCGAGATCTGCAAGCAGCTTGATGCGCGACACCACGGCTTCATGCAGTCTTCGCGGGGGGTCAATACCCGGAGCGAGCACGCCGTCGACCCGTACTCGCGCGGTTGCGCCTGCACGCGTCGACTCGATGTGAACATCGCTTGCGCCCGCTTCATAAGCGTCGTGCAGAAGTGTATTCACATACCGGATTACCGGCGGCTGATTCGCGATTTCTCTGACGTCCGCGGTGTCTTCTTCACCGCTTTGTACGGGAGCCGTACCGCTATCAACATGTGCGGTGATGCGCTCGATCATTCGCTCGAGATCGTCGTCTGATGCATCGCGGATAATGATCCTCCGGCCGTACACATCACTCAGCTCAGAGATCGCTTCGAGAAACGCGCCTGGGCCTACCGCAACGATCAATGCGCCTTCGCCGTCGAGCTTGTCGGGGCAGACGCGGTGATGCAGCAAATATTCCCGACTGACACCTGCAACAGCGATCGATTCCAGATCACCTTCGGCAACCGATGACACAGACAGCCTCGCATTATGCCGGATGCCACGTAGTGGCCCGCACGTGGGAATGTTTACTCGATGCGGAGTACAACCTACGAGTACGTGCGAAGGGGGCAAGTACGCTTTCAGGACACTATATGCGTTTTCCAGCCGCGTAAGATATTGAGTCAGGGCGGCTCGTTATCGAGCTCAAAATGCATACAGGAGTTCTAAAGGCTGTCTGCTTTTGTATCACTCGGTTACTGGCGTTGCACCTTTTGCCCTACGGCGATGCCTCAACCGTGAATGATCCGAACATGACCCTTACAAAGACGACGCAAGTCCGTCCGGAAAATGCAGAGCATTGCCGGCAATCGCAGTGTTTTTGCCGGAATTTTGTCGGGTGTATATATCTTGAACAGAATCCAATGTACAGTCCATGAGCGATCGCCCCATACATTATACGCCGGCCTGGTGGATACCTGGCCCGCACGCTCAGACCCTCTGGGGAAAACTCGTTCGCAGACAGCAGTCCATCCCAACTCGGACAGAGCGCTGGGAAACGCCGGACGATGATTTCCTGGAAATCCACCGGCTCGATGCGCCGGCGGACTCGTCCGACAGCACTCCGCACGTGCTGCTCCTGCACGGACTCGAAGGCTCCATCCACTCCCATTACGCACAGGCGTTGCTCGCCGAGATGCAGCGCCGCGGATGGAGCGCCGATCTGCTGATATGGCGCTCGTGCGGAAGTGAGCCCAATCGCGCGCGCCGATTCTACCACTCCGGCGAGACAGGCGACCTTGCATTCGTGCTTCGCCAAATTGCACTCGGTCGCCCAAACGCGCCACTCGCAGTCGCTGGCGTGTCGCTCGGCGGAAATATTCTGCTCAAGTACCTCGGCGAAGAACGAGAGAAAGCGAACGCGCTGTTGGTTGCCGCAGCTACTGTATCAGTCCCGTTCGATCTCGGACGCGGCTCCGATTACATCAATCGCGGCTTCTCACGCCTGTATCAGAAGTATTTTCTCGACTCGCTCAAGCAGAAGGCGATCGAAAAACAATCACGATACCCGGACCTGCCAACGCCCGATCGCATAAACGCCATCACCACTCTGCGTGGCTTCGACGACACCATTACCGCACCCGTCCATGGCTTCGATGACGCGATAGATTATTACACGCGCTCGAGCTCCATCCAGTATCTGCACGCAGTTACCGTCGATACGCTCCTTCTCAACGCTGTGGATGATCCGTTCTTGCCACCCGATGTTCTTGTGGAAGTCGCTCGTATAGCGGAGCAGAATCCCCATTTGATACTGGACTTTCCGAAGGGAGGCGGTCATGCTGGATTCGTCGGAGGCTGGAATCCATTCCATCCCGTGTACTATCTCGAGCGACGGGTCGGTGACTTCCTCGCCGAAAAGTTCGCGTTGGCTGCACGAAGTCAGGTCAACCCTTAACCGAACATCACTCATGCGTATCATTACTGCACTGGTAAGCTCGGTACTCATTGCGGTACCATCCCTGATGTTGGCGCAAGGCGGGATGACACACGATATGTCATCGCATGATATGTCGGCGCACGCGTCGGCAAACGTCGCTGACGATACCACGCTTCCGCCGGACGCAGAGCATTCGCTTGCGCGGCTCGATGCATCGCCACGACACGGTCAGTGGGTAATGCTCAAGACGTCGACGGGCGATTCGCTCCACGCGTGGATCGTCTATCCGGAACGTGCAACCAAGGCACCCGTTGTCGTGGTCATCCACGAGATATTCGGCATGAGCACATGGATTCGTGCAGTCACCGATCAGCTCGCCAAGGAAGGCTACATCGCGATCGCCCCGGATCTCATACCCGGTGGAAAGATTCCCGCAGGTGCCGATACACTCACGAATCAGGAAGGCGTGGCTGCCGTCTCCAAACTCAATCCGGCCAACGTTCAGGCCGGTATTGCCGCGGCTTCGAACTACGCCATGGGACTCCCATCGGCACTGCACAAGTACGGAGTCGTGGGCTTCTGCTGGGGTGGCACCGCTTCATTCGCACACGCCGTCGTCTCGCCGTCCCTCGGTGCATCCGTCGTGTACTACGGAACCTCGCCGAGCGCAGCGGATCTGATGTCTGTCAGGGCGCCGGTGCTTGGATTGTACGGCGGCAGTGATGCACGCGTCGTTGCAACGGTGGCCCCCGCGGACTCGGCGATGAAGGCGATGCACAAGACTTACGAGCCGCACATCTTCGAAGGCGCCGGACATGGCTTTCTCAGAGCGCAGACGGGTAATAATGGTGCAAACATGACCGCGACACAGAAGGCCTGGCCCGCAACAATCGCGTGGTTCCGAAAGTATCTTGGTTCATGATGTCCCTGCGCGAAACTGAGATCGTCTTTTACGCCGTCGTCTTTGGCGCCGGGTTGTTCATCGGCGTTTATGCAATGCTTCACGGCACGGTCCGCAAGGGACACGAGCCGGGCGCGATAAGATTTCCGATGGCCGGTTTCAATACGCCGGTCATCGGTGCAGCGCTTGGAGCATTCGGAGCAGTCGGTTACCTCGCAACGAAATATTCACAATATGATACTATTATCATATTGATCGCCGCACTCGTAGCCGCAGCCGCCGGCTGGTCGGGAATGACGGTCCTCATGGCCAAGTGGGCACTACGCGGATCGCTCAATGACCCGCACGAGGAAATCGAGGAGCTGCAGGGAACCGTCGCGACCGTTACGCAACCCATCACGCCGACCGAGCTCGGCGAAATTTCGTTCTCGTTCCGCGGATCCCCGACACGCGCCCCCGCCCGCAGCATAAACGGTGACGCAGTCACCACCGGAACCGAGGTCGTCATCGATAAAATCGAAAACGGCGTCGCCGACGTCGAACTGTGGTCCATCGTGGAACAGCGCCTGTAGGGCGCGGATTATTCCGCGCCTGGCCCATTTACGCGTTATCGAATTCGGTGATCACCGGATATATCCGCGCCTGGCCCCTTAACGCGTTATCGGATTTGGATCAACGCCGCGTCGATGCGTCGCGCACCGCACCTGCCCCTATACGCGCGATCGGAATCCGATCAGCACATCGTGCGTTACCGCGCCCTCGTAATATTGAACCGAACGTTACGCACCGTCACATCAACAGCCTTGTTGAACTTCCTGAGCGCCGTGCTCCCGAATCTCCGAAACGCAGGAGCGTCCGCACGTATGCGCACTGTGTATCGCCCCTTTCCGGGAACAGGCACGTTCAACCCGTAATGATTCATCCACGGATGCCACGTAAACGGCATCAGGTACGTGTCGATCTCTCGCCTGCGTGAATCC
>Ga0134126_10013243_pt1 | contig 10419 bp, 9 predicted proteins | sample KB31752_FD_96881 | JGI IMG/M metagenome (GOLD analysis project Ga0134126, IMG submission 96881) | Terrestrial soil microbial communities with excess Nitrogen fertilizer from Kellogg Biological Station, Michigan, USA - KB3-175-2 | ecosystem: Environmental > Terrestrial > Soil > Unclassified ...
GTCGAGCTCGGCAATTATCTCGGCTGGGACGACGCACATGACGTGATCTATGCCGGCGCGCTCGACATCGCGGTCGGCCCGCGCTGGTACTCGACCTATGAGATGGCCTGCAACGCGGTCAAGATCTTCCTCGAAAAGGCGACCGTCTCGGCGATCCCCTATGGCGGCGCGTCGCAGACCGAGCTCGACATCCTCGCCAACAACAAGGCGAATTTGTCCCAGGAAGAGGCTCGCGAGCTGGAGAACGCGCTCATCCGCGAGCCCGAGCCGAATTGGATCCATGTCCTGACCCGCCTGCTCGAAGCCGGCAAGAGCCCGCGCCGCATCCTCGACGCGATGCAGATCGCCGACGCCCAGGTCCTCATGGAGACGCAGGGGGTCAACAATTTCTCGCTGCCCCAACACTGCTTCGAATACCTCAACACGATGGGCTGGTACTTCGACCATTTCGAGCACAAGCAGCAAATCAAGCTGCTCTACACCGGCGCCTCGTATCTCAACCGCGCCGCCGGGCACCAGCAGGGTATCGGCGACGCCGAGCGGATCGCGGTCAAGGCGCCGGGCGGAGCCGACAGGCTGTCGCAGGACGAAATCCTGGCCAATATCGACGCCGCGGTGATCGCGCTCAACGGCCCGGACAGCCGCAACTGGACCCAGGCCTACCTGGAGCGCTTCTCCGACCGTCAGCCGCTGATCCAGCACCTCGCGCTGTTGTCGGCGCGGATGGGCAACGACCCGCACAACCAGGAGATCGGCCAGGTCCTGATCGAGGATTACAACAAAAGCCAGGGCTGGGACCGCGACCGCCTGCTCCTCGCCTGCGCCCATCACACGGCGGTACACCGCAAATACGGCAACCCCCTCGATTGCGCCAACCGCTTCGGCGCGGCGATGGGAATTTCGCGGCTGCAATAGGCGGAGCATTCGCGCGCCCTTCGGGCACCCTCTCCCGCAAGCGGGCGAGGGTGAAGCTCCAGCCCCTGCGTCCGCTTGCGGAAGAAGTAGGGACCCATTGCGAAGCGATGGGGCGGTGAGGGTGCCGACGCGCCTCTTTGCGTTCTTGTTTCTAACGCTTCTCGCCTCACCCGCCCAGGCCGAGGACCTCGTCGCGCTCTATGAGGCCGATTGGGCCGGTGTGCCGGCGGCGGATTTGCGGCTGTCGGTGCATGAGGGGACCGACGGGTATCGCAACGAAATGACGATCCGCACGCTCGGCCTCGCCCGCTGGGTCACCAGGTTTCATGGCGACGCGGTCGGAGCGGGCCGGATCGTCGCCGGCCACCTGCCGAAGGCGGTGTCGTTCGACGCGCGATACGATCTGCGCAAGCGGAAAAACCGGATCCTCGGCATGCGCTTTGTCACGACCGGCGGTGCGACGCTCGCCGAGCGCACCCCTGACGACACCAGCCGCAAGCCGCCGCTCGCCGCCGAGTTCCGGCGCAACGTCGTAGACCCGCTCGGTGCGCTCGCCGCGATCCGCCAGCAGCTTCGCGAGCACCCCGCCGCCGGGTTTACGATCCCGGTCTATGACGGCGCGCGCCGCTTCGACGCGATCGCCGCCGATCCGCCCAAGCACGAAAACGGCACGCTCGTCCTCGCGCTTACGCTAAAGCCGATCGCCGGCTTCAAGGGCGAGACCAGCGAGGACGGCGACCCCGACGACCGGCCGCGCCCGTCCACGCTGACGCTGAGCGATGACGCGCGGCTGATGCCGCTGTCGATGACCGTGCCAATCTATTACCTCCCGCTGACGGTAACGCTCGTGCGCTGGTGCGGCGCCGCCAAGCCGTGCCCGTGGTAAGCACACGCAAAAACCCCCGGGACGAGCCCGGGGGGTCTTGCGCTCAATGTGCGATGTCATCTGGTGATGGCTAACGCCAATGGTGGTGATGGTGGTACCCGCCGCCAAACCCCAAATACACCCCACCCGCCGGGTAGGCGTAATACGGGTCGTAGCCGTAACCGTAGGCGTACGGGCCGTAATAATACGGCGCCGGAGCCACGTAGCCCGGAGCGCCGAAGCCGATCACGACGCCGGAGGCCTGGGCCTGGTGGCTCGGAAGCATCGCGGCGCCGAGGCCGATCGCGGCCACGGTGCCGAGGGCAGCTCGGCGGAACCAGCGATTTTGCGTCAGACGGAACATGGCCGTCCTCCTTTCCTGTCAGCGCGACCGTTTCGGGGCCGCTCATATATTAGTAAACGGTACAGTGCCGTTTTCATTCCCAGCAGACGAAACCCCCGGCGAACCGGGGGCCTTTCGTCAAGCAAGCAAAGGGGATAGCCCCAAGGGGCTAGTAGACCCGACGCCAGCCCACATAATTGTCGTGATACCAGCCGCCGTTCCGCCAATAATCGTGGTGGCGGTGCCCGCCGACCGGGAAGTGGATGCCGCCCACGGAGATCCACGTGCGGGCCTGAGCCGGCGCGGTGGGGATCGTAGCCGCGCCCAACACGGTCGCCGCGATCGCTGCAAAACCAATCCGCCGGAACCACTTATTCGTCGTGAGGGACATCTGACCCTCCTCTCCATGCTGACGTGGCTCACATTGGCCACTCAGATATGTATACGGCACCGTAGCGTTTTATATCCCTGCCTTTGGGAAAATTTCCAACCAAGTCCAACGGAGGCTCCGGAGCACAGCCACAGGGGCGCCCCCATGCTCGTGGGCGCGGTGGCCCAACAATGGCAGGCCGGCGGCGAGCCAAAAAAATGATGAAAAGCCGCCGCTTCACCGGCCACCTCAATGAGCAAGTCTCAGCATAGTCACCATCCGCACGCTCGCCTAGAGCGCGCATCAAGCCGTTCGGGATCGCGCACGACGCGCGCCCTACGGCACGAAGCGGCGGGAGACGGCTTCGATGAGGGGGGTGACGAGGTGGTGCGTGCGGGCGCCGAGGCGGAGCGGACGCAGCAGCATGCCGACGCACATGCGATGGGGGAAATGCCGGCGGACAGCCTCGCGCTGGCCGCGGCGGATCTGTCTATAGGTGGCGCGGTTGAAGCGCTCGCCGGGGTTGCGCGCCTCGTAGAGGTGCTTGATCGCGATGACGTTGTCTTCGCCGTCGATCATCCGTAGCCGGTTCCACAGCGCGATCGCGATGTTGCCGCGGCCGGTTCGCTCCTGTCCCTGGTAGCGGCGAAAATAGCGGTAGAAATGCTTGTAGTGGCGCACCTCGTCGTTGGCGATCTTATGCGCGAGGTCGGCGAGCACCGGGTCCGCGCTGATGCGGCTCAGCGTGGTGTAAAAGCTCGCGGTGCCCATTTCGACTACACAGCGCGAGGCCATCTCGCGGGTTCGGGTCGGCTCCAGCCGCTCGCTGGCGCAATAGGGTTCGAACTCGGCCATAAAGCGCTCGTACACCCCCTCCCAATCGAATTCGGGCCACGCCGTCCGCACATAGCGGCGCAGTGCCTCGCCGTGCTGCAACTCCTCGGGCAGCCAATGATCCGCCAGCCACGAGGTGATCTCGCCGTCGTCGGAAAACTTGTCGATCAGGTTTCTGGTATATCGGTCGGTGGTGATTTCCATAAACGACGCGGCGGCAACGAGGTAGAACAGCACCTCCCGTTCCCGCGCCGGGGTCGCCTCGACGGCCCCCCAGTCGATGGCGTCGACCGTCCAATGCTGCTGTGTCGAGGGCAGTGAACGCCTCACACCCACAGCTTACTCCTTTGCGACACCGCAACCCGTTCAGAGCGCAATATCTACCACCTCTGCCCACTTCCTAAAAGGTTGAAGCCCCCGCTCTCCGCTCTGGAGCCTGCGCGCGGGGCTTCCGGCCGCTATCGCTGCAGCGTGAACGACACCTGGCCGCTGTCGTCGTCGACGGTGAATTTCACTGGGACGCCCTGTCGGTCGATCCATACCCGCGACCGGCGTCCACCGTCGATCTCATACTCGCGCGCGGGAATCTTGGCGCCGTTGACCTCGACCGTGGTCTCGGCGCCGCCTACCACCTTTACCGGATCGACCTTGCCCGTATCGACCTGCATCATCGTCGTCGACTGCAGGCTGGCGGCCGACCACGGGTTCGCGGGATGCACCGAGGCGGGCGCGGCATAGGTGCCGGACGGCGTGGTGATGACAAACTCGTTGTCGCGGGCACGGCCGTTGACGACGATCGTATTGCCATTCTTGTCGGTGACGCCATGAAACGCGACGAGGCGGTTGTTCTTCCACTGCTCGGTGCGCTGGTCATCCTCGCGGTGCATGGTCACGCCGAGCACCTTGACCGCGAGATGCACCGTCGTCGTCACCGTCGTGGCGTCGCCGCTGGTCTGGACGAGATTGGAGTAGGTGCCGATATCGCCATAGGTCGAGTGGGTGACCTTGTAGACCATGTTGCGGCTCGCCTGCGCCGCCGCCGGTCCGGGCAGCGCCACCAACCCCGTCATCATCAGGGCGGTCGCCGCCGTCAAAAGGAATCCGCGCCGCCGCGCGGGCGATGAGCCTCGACCGAATACGATATCCAATTTCACCAACAATTATTGCCGATCTGATGGGGGCGGGCCGAGCCGACGGGTCCCGATGGCACATCGCCATCGTCCCTTACTCTGCCAGACGGGCCGTATCCCCGTCCGACAGAGTGTGCCTCTTTGCCTCAAGTTGCAAGGCCGCGAGGCCGGAACGGGCCGCTCAGCGGGGCAATTCGTCGTGCCGCGTCTCCCGTCCGATGATCATCGCGATCACGCTCAGGAGCGCAAAGCAACTCATGAACGCGGTCACCTTGTTAAAGCTGCCGCCGAACGCCCCGACCAGCAACCCCGCCACCAAAGGCCCGAAACTGGTGATGATCCGGCCGGTGCCGTTGCAGAACGCGACGCCGGTCGAACGGATATGCGTCGGAAACAATTCGGGAAAATACACCGCGTGTCCGGAGAAGACTCCGAACACGAAAAACCCGAAGATCGGCAGCACGATCGGGTACCACGGCTCGTAGGCCGGCAGCGCCAGATAGAGAATGAGCGCGAACACCACCGACCCAATGCTGTAAAACCCGATCGCAAGGCGGCGGCCGAACCAATCGGCGATCCATCCAAATGCCGCATAGCCGAAGATCCCGCCAAAGCTCCACACCATGATGCCGTGGCTGACGAACGGCACCGCATCGGCCCCGCTGATCCCGCCCTTTTGCACCATCAGCGAGAGAATCGTCGGCAGCCAGATGTTGGTGGTCCAGATCGCCAAGAGCGAGCCGAGCCCAAACATCAGGCCGACCAGCGTGTTGAAGCGGTTCTCCCGGGTGAAAAGCTGGAGCGGCACCATGCGCATGAACGACCCGTCGTCCTCGCCCACCTTGCGTCCCGCGCTGATCGCGGCACGGCGTTCCTGCACCGAGGCGAAATGATCCGGCTCGTTCATCCGGCCGCGCATGATCGCCAACAGGATCGCCGGCACGACGCCGATAAAGAACACCACGCGCCAGCCGAACCCGCCGAACATGCCGTAGGCCCAGGCGCCGAGAAACGTGCCGATCGCGCCGCCGGTCATCATCACCCCGGCGATCTTGGCGCGGTGCGTCTCGCCCAGCGTTTCCGCCAAGAGCGGGATCCCGACCATCAGCTCGGCGCCGGTACCGATCCCGGCGAGAAAGCGATAGGCGCCGAAATCCCAGATGCTCTGCGACATGCCCTGCAGCGCGGTGAACACGCTGAAGATGATGATGCTGAACATTAACGCCCGGACGCGGCCGATGTAGTCGGCGATGACGCCGAAGATAAATCCGCCGGCCGCCCAACCCAAAAGGCCCGACATCGCCAGCAACCCGCCGACCTTGCCGAGCCGCGCGAGCTGCTCCGGACCGAGCGTGCCGGAAAAGCCCAACAGCTCGGTCAGCGCCGGCCGCAGCACCAGCGAGTAGAGTCCGAAATCCGCCGCGTCGAGGGTCCACCCCGCCCAGACGACGATAAAGACGAGCCATTGATAGCGTGTAATCGCGCGAAACCCGCTCAAGGCGGCACTCTCGCTCCCGATTGTCATAGGCGCCCTCCCCCGGCGACCAAAAATATGCCCTGGCGTTCGCGCCCGTGACACTGCGGCCCCGATGCCACCCTGGTCACGTACCGTCACGGCGGCGCGCGGTCAAGCCTCGCGGCGTCAATGGCAGTCGAGCGCCCGCCCGGCGATTTGGCAGGTCGCGAGCACCGCGTCGTCGGGGCTGTAGAACGTCCCGGTCCACCCGTCTCCGGCTCGGTCCATAACGAAATAGCCGAACTTGGCGAGGATCATGCCCTTGCGCACCTTGACCCCGTCGATCTCGGCCCCGACCAGCGGCGCCGCGGCCGCCGGCAAGAGCGTGTCGCCGCCGGTCCCGGCGATAAGCTGCGACGGATGGCCGCCGCCGAAATCGTAACTGGTGAAATCGTGCAAATGGCCCGACACGACCATGTCGAGCGTCTCCGGCACATGGCCCTCGATCGCCGCCTGGTTGGTCAAATTCATCGGCACCCCCGGCAGATTGCCCTGGGCCAGCGCCCACACCGGGCGGTGGGTCACCAGCCAGCTATGCGCCGGCGCGCCGGCCAAGAGCTCCGCCATCTGCGCCGCCATGACCGAGACCTTGGCCGGGTCGGTTTTGAAATCGTCCGAATCGGCACTGTCGAAGATGTCGAGGTTGAGCCCGCCGGGCGCGATGCGGTAGGGCGCCGTGAGGTCGACACACCCATCGGGCATCGGGCGCGGCTCAAGCAGGCGGAACCAGCCCTTGCCGCCGCGCCGGCACAGTTCGTGGTTGCCGCGCACCATCAGCCACGGGGCGGTATCTAGAAGCGGCGCGGCGGGATCGAAAAACTCGGCCTGCCACACCGGGAAATTGTCGCCATGCGGACTTTTGGAGCACCCGGCCGTGCCGGCCGGGCACGCGCTCTCGCGGTAGTAATAGTCGCCGACATGGATCACGAGGTCGGGCTTGCGCGCCGCCGCCCGCGCGGCGACCGTCGCGTAGGGCCATTCCTTCGGGTCGTTGCAGGATTGCGCCGCCTTGCCCTCGATGCGGCACCCGGTGTCGCCGAATACGACGATCCGCTTGATCGCGGCCGGCACCACCGGCAGCGCCTTGCCGCCGAGACTCAATTTAGCGACGGCCCCCGGCACCGAGGCCTCGCAGACATCGACCGGAAACGCCACGTCCGCCTGTCCGCGCTTCGCCATCGCCACGCTCTTGCCGTCAGCCTCGACCGACCCGCACGCCGCGCCCGTCGCCACGACCTCTCGCACCGACAGCGAGCCGTCGGCGGCAAGCTGGACCCAAGGCTTCGGCGGATCGGCCCACGCCGGCGTCGACAGCATCAGCGTGGCCAAGATGAGGAAAGGTGCTGCCCATGTCCGCATGTCGATCGTGCGCCCCTTTTTGGACCGCGGGCGTCCCGCCCGCGTTTCGGCAAGGTACGGGCGGGACGCCCGCGATCCAGTCGCGCTCAGCCTCCGACCACCGGCAATATCTTCGCCCGCACCGCCGCATCCGGCGCACCACCGGAGATCGCCCCGAGCCGCGTTGTCAACGCCGGGCTCGGCCACGCGCCGCCGGCGGCTTCCTCATATGCCCGGCACGCCTGGAGCACCCCGAGATCGTCGTAAAGCGGCCCCGTGACCATCAGCCCGATCGGCAGCCCGCCGTCGAACCCGCAAGGGATCGAGGCGGAGGGGTTCTTGGTCAGGTTGAAGGCCCAGGTATAGGTCAGCCATTGCCAGAAATTCGTCGAATCGGGCGATCCGTCGCCGCGCGGCTCGGCATAGGCGGCCGGGGTCGGCATCGTCGGCGACAGGATCAGGTCGTAGCGCTGGAAAAACCCGTTGAGCGCGACGCCGAGCAGGACCCGCTTGCCCACCGCGTCCATCAGTTCTTCCTGCGTGACCGCCTGGCCGGCGCGGCAGAACTCGACAAGGCCGGGGTCCATCAGCCCGATTTTCTCCGGCGGCATGTTGCGCAAGAGCGACCACATTCCCGCCCCCGCCAGCACGCGGAAGATCGGCCACGGCGATTCGGGGAACGGGTCGGCGAGCTCGACCGTCGCGCCGAGATCGGCGAACACCTTGCCCGCGCGCTCCACCGCCGCCCGCACCGCCGGTGTCGGCTCGTGATAGCCTAGGGTCGGCGACAGCGCGACGCGTTTACCCTTCAAGGAGCCCTCGCGTACCCGGTCGCGATAGGCGATCCCGTCATCGGGGAGGCTGAACCAGTCGCGCGGGTCCTGCCCCTTCATCGCATCGAGCATCAGCGCCGCGTCGGCGACATTGCGGGTCAGCGGGCCGCCATGCGACACGTCGCCAAACGCCGAGGGCGGGTACATCGCCACCTTGCCAAAGGACGGCTTGTGCCCGAACACCCCCGAAAACGCGGCCGGGATGCGGATCGACCCACCCGCGTCGGTGCCGACCGCCAGCGGACACACGCCCGACAGCACCGCGACCGCGCTGCCGCCGCTCGACCCGCCCGGCGTGCGCGCGAGGTCCCACGGGTTGCGGGTGATCCCGGTCAGCGGCGAATCGGTGACGGGCTTCCAGCCGAATTCGGGGGTCGTGGTCTTGCCGAAAAACACCGCGCCGGCCGCGCGCAGACGCGCCGTCGACGGCGCGTCCTCAGGCCAGGGCTGGTTCGCGTCGATCGTCTTCGAGCCCACCCGGCGCGGCCAGCCCTTGGTAAGCTGGGTGTCCTTGATCGCCACCGGAACGCCGTCGAGGATGCCCTGCGGCGCACCCCTGGCCCAGCGCGCCTCCGACTCGCGCGCCATCCGGCGTCCGGTGTCCGGGTCGTAGAGGACAAACGCATTGACCGCGCCCTCGAACCGCTCGAGCCGCGTGAGGACGGTGTCGATCACCTCGACCGGCGACAGGCTCTTGTCGCGATAGCGCCTGATCAGCTCGGTCGCGGGAAGAAAAGCGATGTCGTCGGCCATGCTGTCCTCCGTCAGGTCACCGTCACCACATTCGCCAACGCCTCGCCGCGGACGTAGCGGTCGATGTTGCCGGCTACCGTGCTAAAGCGGCGGTTGCGGGCGCCGTCGGTGGCGCTCGAACAATGCGGCGTCATGATCAGGTTCGGCAATTCGTGGAACGGCAGGCGCGAGCCGCGGCGGTTGGGTTCGTCCGCCGTCGGGTATTGCCACCAGACGTCGATCGCGGCGCCGCCGATCTTGCCGTCCTTGAGCGCGGCGAAGACGGCGTCCTCGTCGAAGATGCCGGCACGACCGATATTGATCAGGAACGCGGTCGGCTTCATCACTGCCAGCCGGCCCGCGTCGATCAACTTTGCCGTCTCCGGCCCGAGCCCCGCCGCGATCACGACGATGTCGCAGAGCGGCAGCATCCGGTCGAGCTCGTCGAGCGGATAGATCTTGGAGGCATCGCCCGGGTCGGCGACCGGGCTGCGGTTGGCGCCGATCTCCGTGCAGCCGAACCCGACCGCGCGCTTGGCGACCTCGCGCCCGATCTTGCCGTAGCCGACGATGCCGACCGTCTTGCCCATGATCTCGCCATGCGTCGGGCCGCCGCCGGCGCCGCCGCCGGTCGACCACACACCGCCGCGAAACGCCGCCGTGATGTCGAGAAACCGATGCTGCCACGCGAGCATCGTCATCAACACGTATTCGGCAATCGCCTGCTCATGCCCGGCGACGCTGCAAATCGTCACGCCGGAGGGGAGCGACGGCACGTCAATCAAATCGATGCCGGCCGCGACGGATTGCAACAGCTTCACCCGCGGTGCCGGCGGAAAATCCCTTTTCCAGATGTGGCTGACGACGATTTCCGCCTCGGACAGCAGCGGGATGAGGCGCTGCGTGTCGTCGAGATCGAACAGCACCGAGTGGTCGAGCTTCTCGGTGGTCTTGGCGAGGATCGCCTCCCACACCCCCGGCCGCGCGCCGAAACTTCCCAGAAACACCGTTTTCATGTGCTTGATATCCTCATGCACGAGCGCGGGCGTCTCGCCCGCATCCAAACGAAAAAATTGCGGGCGGGACGCCTCCGCTCCTTTTCCTTCTCCGCCTCAACTCACCGTCACCAGATTGATCACCTTCTCGCCGCGGGTGAAGCGGCGGAGGTTGTCGGCGATCTCGTCCCAGCGGCGGCGCACCATGCCGGCGGTCCAGCCGGAATTGTGCGGAGTGACGATGACGTTCGCCAGCTCGTGAAACGGATGGCGCGAGCCGCGGCGGGTCGGGTCGTCGCCGGTCGGGTATTGCCACCACACATCGAGCGCGGCGCCGCCGATCTTGCGGTCGCGCAGGGCCTCCCACACCGCATCCTCCTCGATCACCTGGCCGCGTGCGATGTTGATCAGGAACGCCGTCGGCTTCATCAGTGCGAGCCGCTCGGCGTTCATCAGGTGCCGAGTCTCGTCGTTGAGGGGGCACGTGATCAGGACGAAGTCCGACTCCTGGAGCAGCTGCTCGAGGGCGACGAGCTCCACGTCCTCCA
>Ga0134126_10013244_pt1 | contig 10419 bp, 12 predicted proteins | sample KB31752_FD_96881 | JGI IMG/M metagenome (GOLD analysis project Ga0134126, IMG submission 96881) | Terrestrial soil microbial communities with excess Nitrogen fertilizer from Kellogg Biological Station, Michigan, USA - KB3-175-2 | ecosystem: Environmental > Terrestrial > Soil > Unclassified ...
CGGTAACTTGCGCGGTAACTTGCGCGGTAACTTGCGCGGTAACTTGCGCGGTAACTTGCGCGGTAACTTGCGCGGTAACTTGCGCGGTAACTTGCGCGGTAACTTGCGCGGTAACTTGCGCGGCGTACTTGATGAGGGCATTTTATCAAATAAAGGTGTAAAAGTTTTGCGAGAATTCGCAAAACTTTTAAAGAAGCCGGATAAACAAGCTGTGCCAATGGTTTTCATGCTTTGTTGATAATATATTTTTTTGATATTTTTGAGATTAATAGTTACTCTGTGGCTATGGTTTTGGGAAATGTAAGTATAATTTTAGTACCGACGTTTTGCTTAGATTGGATCTGCAGAGTTCCATTATTTTTTGCTAACATATCGCAGATTTGGACGTACCCTATTCCATGACCATTTGTTTTATCATATGTAGTGGGAATATTATTTAAGATTTTCTCGCGTATAGATTCTGGCATACCGCTGCCATTATCTTCAATAATAACTTGCACTTTGTTATCTTCTACATTTAATGAAACTATTACTTCACCGGCTCTATTATCAAAAGCATCTACTGCATTATTAATAAGGTTGGAAATTGACCGTTTAAATGCCTGACTATCTATATTAATAAAAAGGTCATTGTTATTATTAAATTTGGCCGTAAATTTTACATCATGTAATGAATATTCATAACGCTTCTCGGTAATAATCTCCATTAAATCAGCAGAAATTTTTACTGGTTTTAATGTACTTTGTTTACTAAGCGCATCGGTATAGTGCTCCGGTTTGGAATATTTAAGTATATTATAAGCAATGTCTGAAATACGATCACAGACAGCTCTAAGTGTCGTTCGATGAGTTTCTGATAATTCAGTACAACTATGAACAATCATTCGCAGACTGGATAATGGCGAGCGTATATCATGAGCCAACTGATCGGTGATGGTTTTTAATTGTTGCTGTTCTCGGGTTGTATGTGGTTGAGTTTTCAAATTATGTCTCCTTCTATAGTCTTGTCATCCCCGCGGGTCGTTGTCATCCTCGCGCAGGCGGGGATCTATTGGCTGAGATTCCCGCCTCCGCGGGAATGACACATCCGTGATTTCTAACACCAAAAAGGCAATAGCATAAATTGACAGAATATAACCAAATGTAGATATGGTATAATTTGTGCTTGCTAATTCATTAGTATTGCCCTTTTGGGTCAGGGGTGGGGTTATTCAATATCGGCCAAGATAGAGTGAATAACCACCACCGGGTTTACAAAAATATAAGCAATTGCTTATATTGCATTTAACTGCAGTATACGGTCGCTTTTTTATTTTTGTAGCGTTATTATACACCATTTAACAGCAAATGTTGAAATATTTTATCAATTTTTGCTTGCGGGAATAAAAATGGACATAAATAAAGTTCGAATAGCTAATTTAAAATATATAATTCATGAAAAACACAATGATTCAATTCATCAGTTTGCAAAAACAGTTGGTAGATATAGCAGCCATTTTTATAGTATCTTCAATGGGCAACGCTCATTTGGTCAAAATCTAGCTAGGAACTTAGAGGGACTTCTCAATATTCCACCATATAGTTTGGATCAGTCACCAGACGAAGAGGCTAAAATTGATAAAATAATGTTTATCCCAGCTTACGGTACGGTAGATTCTTCTGATACTGAGACAGCAGAAGCAACAGATGATATATTTATTATTGAAAAATCTCTAATTAAAAACAGTGATTGGCAAATTGACAAGATTTATGGTTTTATTATGGATGGTGAATCAATGTCACCAACCATTGAGAATGGGAGTAAGGTAATAGTTGATACTTCAAAAACTAAAATAGAAGATGGCAAGGTTTATGCCCTATCCAAAAACAATCAAATATTTTTAAGACGCGTATTATGCCAAATTGGCGGCAGCGGTTATGAAGCAAAATCCGACAATGAAAAATACGGCAAAATCGAATTTAAAACCGGCGGGGATATCAAAGTGGTTGGTCGTGTTGTGTATTTGTTAGGCCAAGAAATATAATCTGTTATACATAGGTTCAAACCTAAAACTATAAGAGCCGTTATAATGAACTTTAACAAATTCAATTTTTGCTATTCATCTTGAATTTTAGACGTACTATATCCAGAAATTTGAAAATTTGCGAGTAAAGAACATAAATTATGCAAGCATTGCTTTTAGGTGCTGGCGCATCTTATGATTGTGGGTTTCCATTAGTTAATGAATTAACCACTATTTTAAAATCACGAATTACATCTCTTTTAAATAAAAATAATCATAATTGCAATAATCCAAAGATCCGTAAGATAATTACTGAACTATTCAATACCGATATGCACTATGAAGCAATGATCGGATATCTAGAAGTATTACACAATCATGAGCATAATGTGGATTTCCGTAAAGAACTACATAGTGCGATTGCTTTTTTTATACAAGCACTTCATTATATCTTATTAGAAAATTATCAAATACGCCAAACTGAATATTGTTTAAAGATACTGGATGCATTCAGAGGAATAAAGCACTTAATGATGAGTAATCAACCACTATGGATATTTTCTTTAAATCACGATCTAGTAGTTGAAATGTTGGCAAATCTATTGGATATTGAATTGAAAACTGGATTCTTTGATGCTACACCAATTGTATTTAACTCATACATAGAGACAAATAATTTACTTTTTGAAAATTTAACTAGGGTTGATATTAACCTGAACAGGTTTAACTTTTTTAGCAATAATGAGTCTGGTATTAATTTACTTAAATTGCATGGGGCTCTGGATATTTTTGCATATGGAGATGAGCTTAATTATCGAAAAGTTAAATTAGAAAAAAACGACCCTAAATCTGGTACAAAATTATTAAAATCAATTGCGGAAGTAAATCAACAAATCGTTGCATCCGACAAAATAAACACTCTAAATGAGTCAGTATTTCTTGATAAGCAAAAGCAAATCCAATTTTCACGGCATAGCTTACTTTCTGGTGCTCACAAATTCTCACCTAATTTATCACAAATAGCCCCACCAGAATTTTTAGCCCTGTTTAGATTAAATATTAATTATATGAATGAATTGATTTGCATCGGTTACAGTTTTGGTGACAACCATATAAATGAAATTCTTAAAAATTGGCTTTCCTGTAACAATCATAATTTAACAATTGTTGACCCACATGGAAAAATACCTGTATTTTTAACACATTTAACTCCTAGAATAACCATAGTTAAAAAACGTGCAACTGAATATTTCATGGAGCTTAGTATGAAACATGGAGACCCAACTATATATAAAATAAAACCTATAATTGATATAATGAATAGAGCACGAGATATAGCCAAAGATAATTTTTTACAGTCCCTATTCAGCTCTGTTGACCCCAAAACCTTTGAATAAACCGTTTTTAATCTTCTGACGATTGTGTTTTATTTTTAACTCTTGGTGATATTTTTTCAGAAATAAATGCAACAATAATACCGCCAAGCGGTATTGATATGATTGTTGCCCCGGCACTTGCAGCACCCTTATAAATTGCATAAAACCCAGCACCTACAACAAGGCAACATACAACCACTGAACATGTTAAACGCCAAAAATTATAACGGGAGTTACTTTCAATAGTTAATTTATTTAATAAAAATGTATGGTCATTTGTTTTTGAATCTTCAGTATGTTGAAGCTTGTGCATTTCTAAGACATAGTCTTGCTGTTTTTCTGCCATAGTTATTATTCGATTGGCTGAACCTGGCAAAGCTAATTCATATTTAGCAACTTCATCTGCTGCTGGTAGCGGTCCTGAATGGCGTTCATGCTTCTCAACCGCAACTGCAGTATGGTTTATACCATCATGTATATGGGCCTGCCCTTTTGTTATCCTGTGGTGCGTATTAGACATTGTGATTGTTTTTCCTGTTTAATGCCAAATCGTATACATTCTCCAACCTCAGTCCAGTTGGTCAGCATACCTTTTTCTATGGCTAAATCAATACCTTTAGAAGTGATCTTTTTTGGCTTAATAAAATTTTTAAGCACTGTCGTTTCTTTTCTTGGAACAGTATTCAATAAATCTGCAACAACGTCTATAAATTTATAGTAGCTCATTATTTTACCCTTCACAAAAGTAGATACTATTTTTAATCTCCCTACGGAAGTATAGCATATTGTGCCACAAATGTCCATACTATTCCATTTATTTAATTCCAGATTCCTTATAATATTCAAAAAATAAATCGCTTATCCAAGTTGGCATTACTGGCAAATATTTATACAGCCCAAATAAGGCTTTTCGCGTAAGTTTAGTTTCAATTTTATATAATGTTTCAAGGGTAAAATTTTCTTTTCCAAGGTAGTATGCAGCACTTAATATTAACTCTAAAGTGTGATTGCTTTTGTTGGCATATTTTCTATTAATATGAACTAGCTTGATCTCTTGGTTATTAACTTTAATTACTGTGTTCTTACCAGTATAATAGTATATTTCGTTCATCGGTGATTGTGTTGTAATACCAATTTGATTTATTGCAGTTGCGCCATAAGTTATAACTACCTCTCCGCTAGATTGTTCTACGCATTCAGTCAAAGATGAACCAGTCAAAATAACCTTATACCCACGATAGATTTCCGGTTTGGCATAAATATCATGGGTAATTCTCTCGACTGCCCCGCTCCTAGCCAAACGCGACAAAATCTGACGTAAATTGGTCCCAGTTGTATACTGCTTAAAATTGGCAGTAGTAAATGGTCGACCTACTGGAATTGTCTCAATTTGTTTATTAATTATATTAGAAGCACTCATATTTTATTCCTCATATATCACAATTATAGCATATTTTGTGACAAAGATAAATATTAATTTACAATTAATTACAGATTTCGCTTAAAACATACTACCAAAATCAAAACTCTCAACACTGCTGAGAGAATTACATATATCCTCTGCAATCATTCCAATTACCAGCACTTGGTTTAATATAAGTATATTCAAACCAATATGCTTTGAAAGTTGATTTATAAATAGTTGAAATCTGCTGCAATAGTGCGGTATAATACACTATAAATGTCTTGTTTTTTATTAAATAAACTGGAAATATGGAGAACAAAAATGAGAACAACTGAGTATATTAATGCTAAATTAGGTAAAATACCACTAGGACGTATTTTTACCCTTGAAAATTTTGCTAATTCCGAAGTGAAAACAGCATCGGTAGTAAAAGCCCTTAATCGAATGGCCAGTGCTGGGAAAATTTCAAAATTGGCAAAAGGAAAATTTTATAAGCCAGAAAAAACAGTTTTCGGTAATTTGAAGCCAAGTCAGGATGAGGTAATTAAAGACCTATTAATGCGGAATGGAAAATTAGTAGGTTACATTACTGGAATCCAAATCTTCAACAGTCTTGGGCTAACTACACAATTAAGTAATGTAATTGAAATTGCCAGCAATGATATTCGCCCTGATTTTAGTCGTGAACGGTTTAAAGTTAGCCTTATCAAACAGAAAAATCCTATTAAAAAATCTGACATTCATTTATTACAAATACTGGATGCCATTCGTTATATTAAAAAAATCCCAGATACGAATATAAAAAATGTGTGTATCCGCTTTAAGGCTATTTTTAATGAGTTTACAGATGATAAAAGTAAGAGAATTATTAAGTTATCCCTGAACTACCCGCCAGCAACCAGGGCTTTAGTTGGTGCTATATTTGAAGAAATTGGTAGCTATGAACTTACCGCTCCTCTTGTCAAGTCCCTAAACCCGCTAACAAGCTATAATCTAATTGGTGCTAGCACGGTACTTAGTTGTGCCAAGAGTTGGAATATATAATGAAATTTTTGAACACTATTTTTTGTTGGCTTTGGTTCCAGACTCCTCAAGTTGAACAAACTTTCTATGGGAAGAAGGTCTAACAAATTTTTTTACTAGCTGCGCAACTGTAAGTTTTGGAGGCTCAATGCGGGATCCCCTACGATTAGGAGTCTTAGTTTCTAGTGTTTTTGTATCCATCATATAATTAATTAACCTAGAAAACAAACGACCCATCGCCGACGCTAACCCGATTACGCTGTTTAGACGCTTCGGCGCCGAATGGGTACTATTGGGCATGATTGTAAAATACATTAATCTATTTTGTCAACTAAATTCTTTGTTAAATTGCTTGCTTTATCCCTGTAAATAACTGACAGGATAATTTACAGGGTATTCTTTTTGAGTTTACAGGGTATTTTTTGGGTTATAACGCATTCCCGCCTGCGCGGGAATAATATAACTCACGAGAATGACGCCTGAATTACAAAACTTTTAGCATTCAAAAAATATTTTTTATTACTCCAAATCCACACTCTCCATTACATAGCTCAGTTCTTTGCGAATTCTCGCAAAACTATTTTTTTATTTATGCTAAACTCCCGCTAAATAAAATCACATATTGAAAGTTAGATTATGCAGGTAGTCAAATTCGCGCAGCATAACCAAAAAATACCATATAAAATTATTGCACCCAGTGCTAGTAGATCATGCTATAATATACCTAGCAAATTAAGGTATTCTTAATGCTGAAAATATACAAAGATTCAGATTTTAATAAATGGCAAAAGAAAAGTAATCTTATCGACCAACAATTAATCAAAGCTATAGAGGAAATCGAATCAGGCTTATATGATGCAAAAATTGGCAATCTTTTTAAAAAAAGAATTGCTAAAGCCGGAATGGGGAAAAGCGGAGGATATCGTACTATTGTAGCATGCAAGGTCTTCGTCGCTTGGTTTTTTGTATATGGTTTTGGCAAAAATGAGAAAGAAAATATCGACAAAAAAACCGAATTAGCATTACGAAGCTATGTTGATGTTTTCTTGATACCGAATATGCAAAAATTAATTAAAGCTAGAGAACTGATTGAGGTAAAACGAAATGGATAATAAAATATTAACTAAAATTCATAAATCTGTAACTAATGCATATAAAAAAGGCATTGTAGATCTTACAACCATGCAAAAATTTGATAAATTATGTATGATTGATACACACCCAATGCTACCTGAAGAAATATTACATATAAGAAAAGATATTGCTAAAGTTACGCAGCCAGATTTTGCAAAATTACTAGGCATCAGCTCGTCTACTGTTGCTAAATGGGAAGCTGGCAACAAACACCCTCAAGGGACCTCCCTTAAGCTATTAAATCTTATTGAACGTAAGGGAATTGACTTTTACTTAAAAACATTCGCTATATAATTACGACTTAAAAGGGACAAAACTCATGGAACTAATTAATCCCGCATTTGGCACTTGTTACGCCCGGCGCTAAAATCCCCACTTGCCCGGTCTAAAAATCCCCAGTTGGATGATTCTCTTTCAATATAGAGATACTTCATACTTGATGTTGCACTTGTTAAGAATATGCAATATTGTCTCAAATCTGTTAAACCGTATTCTTCACATAATGATGCGGTTAAATTCAAGGCTTTCCTCATTGCATCTAGTAACAAATTAGTGTCGGTTGGATAATGAACATTGGTTTCAACAACGAAGCTGTCGCACCGCCCACGCAGCGCTTGTCCTACGCACTTTTTTCCTGATAATAAATGACCTCCATGCACTACTATTTCATTTATTTGATTTATCAATGATTCCTTTAGTAATGGGACGTTATTTTTTAGCGTTTTTATATCATAGTATGTCTTGTCAAAATAGTCACTATGACCCAACATCTGCCTCACTGTTGCATGTTGGTTAGCTAATTCTTGTATCCTGTCATAATCGCAATTCAAATCCAGTCTCAATACCCCTAATACTAAGATACTCCACAAATCCATGCCGGGACGACCATTAGTTTTACTTATACTTGGAGCAACTTCGATTTCTAATAACTCAAATATTTGTTCACGTAATTTATCATTGGTATATATGTATTGTAGACCCATCAATACCTTTGGTATATCATCTCTCGATTTTGGATCAAATTTGATTTGGGATATATCTACTGAACCTAGTGTATATTGCGGATTTAAAACATGGCGCATTTCATTCTCCAAACGAAGATTTTTTATACTTAAATTGCTTACCAATATCAATCATTATTTTATTTACTTAAGCAAATTAATTTGGATTTATAGCAAATTCAAATCGCATCACATTCTTAAACTCAAAATGCAAACTATAACAGCGCCAACACTTAACAGTCTGATTATATAAAAATTGTATGCCAGATTTTTTATTTATGCTACAATTAAAGTAAACGAATTGGTAAAGACCAAATAACGTAGCTTACCAGTTAGATAATCAAAAAAATACTAAAAAATTTTAAAGATAATAGTAATGAAAAATAATAAAATAATTGTCTCTCTGTTTAATACACTCCTTGTATTATTTTCAGGATTCGCCGAGGCTGGCGTTGAGGAACATATTAGTAAGTATAGCCCGAAGCTATCTTTTTATATTCATGCAACTGGCAATTCCATTAACAAACCCATATCAAACGAGGCAGATGCAGCATTCGAAGAAAAGATTAACTCCTGTATTACTGAGAATGCCATGTCTGATAAAGATAGCAAGCTTGGAAATATGTATAAAAGCTTAATTGATAAAAATAATTTAGCTACAACAAAAATAGAAGTTAATAAAATGTTTAAAAAACTTGATGATATAGCGGTTACTAACATGACGAATAAACATAAAATCATAGCTATGACTGCTGAATTAAATAAGGTTGGAGTGAGGGGACTTTTGTCTATAAATGTTAAGCGCTCTAGCCAAGAATTACCAGGAATTGTTTATATTATCCAAGGGGATGATAAGTCAATGGATCCGTATGATATTCAAAAATTGGTCAGCGGTTTTTCAATCAATAATGGCGGTGTACCCCTGGAGCGAATAGGGCTTTTAAATCGCAAATTAACTAGCCTCTACCAAGAAAAACAGCAGTTTCAGGAGACCAAAATTTCTGATATAACCTTATCTGAACCAGATATGTGGGTTCCTTATTTTACTAAATATAAACTATTTGGAAAAATTAATGATGTTATGATTAAGCAAATGAGTATTACGAACACTATAGAACTATTTAATAATTTTTCTTTAGATGAATGGATGGTATATCTTAAAATTCGTTATTTATATGAATACCAAGATGTACTGAGGCTGCAAATAGATGAATATAGTAATAGTAGAATTGCAATTGAACAAGTTAAAAAAAGCTTTGGTGATGATTTAAATAGACTATGTCTTGGTGAGGCTCTTGAACAAAATCAAAAACAAGTAGTAGACATATTGCGAAATGTGGTTAGTGCCTACATGGATAGTGTAAAACAAGTTGGGTGGATGAGTAATTACACTAAGGAACATATAATTGAGGTACTTTCTACATTGCGTGTAGAATTTGGTTATAAATATATGGTTGAGCGTATGGGATATTCAGAGCTGCCAATTACGTTAGATAATCCATTAAGTAATGCAATGCGGTTGAAGGAATTTGATTATTTGTATAAAATTGATCAAGTTGGTGTTAGAGGAGGAGAAATAGAGTATAACTATAGTGATTCCCCAAGATATTTCCCTGAGACAAATAAGATAATAATTCCTATAAAATTTCTGATAACACCATATTTTATTAGTAATGACAACGCATTTAATTATGGTGCTATAGGCTTCTCAATAGCCCATGAAATTGCTCATGCGGTGTCTGTGGATAATAATGGCAAATTGATTGTATGGAAAACAAAAGAAAAAGACAAAACTGATCCAGTGGTTAATAAATTAATACAGAAAGACGTAGCAGAATTTAATGAAAGGGTTAATAAACTAAAAAAACAATATGGCATTTATAATCCGTACCCTGATTTGACTGTCGTAGAGGATATTGCTGACAATATAGGGTTTCCCGTGGCACGTAAGGCATATCAAATGTCATTAAAGGAAAAAGGGCTGGAAAATAAAGAAGAAATGCCTGGTGACATTAAATTTTATTATAGTTTTGCACAGCAATTCCGTGGGCAAAGCTCAGACGATTCTCATTCCGCACCAGAAGTGAGAGTTAATGTTATTTTAAGAAATCAAGATGAATTTTACACATTATTTAATATAAAACCAGAAGATAAAAAAATGTATTTAGCTCCAACAGATCGTGTGAAATTTTGGTAAATATAAAGCATCTAACGTTGGTTTAACCAACTCTAGGTTATGCTTGTCCTGTGCCATACCAACTTATTGGGTAGGTTCATAAATGCTAGCTTTTAGTTTAAAAAACTCTTTATTGGCTAGTTTGGTCATCAATTTATATTTTCTGTAAATTATTTCGAATCCTAAATTCCGGCGAATTTTGTAGCTAGGTTTATCCTAATAGCTTGATTTTTAAGAGCTTGCAAGTAAAAAATACTTGCTTTTTTTATAAAACATAGCTATAATTACAGCTATGTAACAA
>Ga0134126_10013245_pt1 | contig 10419 bp, 7 predicted proteins | sample KB31752_FD_96881 | JGI IMG/M metagenome (GOLD analysis project Ga0134126, IMG submission 96881) | Terrestrial soil microbial communities with excess Nitrogen fertilizer from Kellogg Biological Station, Michigan, USA - KB3-175-2 | ecosystem: Environmental > Terrestrial > Soil > Unclassified ...
CGAGCGCCACCCAGTGTGATATCCACCATGAATCTGCTCATCGTCGACGACGAGCCGGCGGCCCGAACGGGCCTGGTACGGCTCTGCGAGGGAATGGCGGACGTTCACGTGGTCGGCGAAGCGGGCACGGGTGCCGGCGCCATCGAGGCAGCGGCATGCCTGCGGCCGGACCTGATGCTGCTCGATGCCGACCTGCCGGACATGACCGGCTTCGACGTGCTCGGTGCGCTTAGACGGCGGCAGCAACGCCGAACGATCCTGCTCACCGCCAATGCGCACGAGGCTTCGCGGGCGTTCGCCGCTGGAGCCATGGACTTCCTGGTGAAGCCGGTGACCGGCGCCGCCTTTTCCGCCTCCATACTGCGGGCCCGAGCGCGCCGCGTACCGCACCCTACCGGCGCAGCCCATCGCCGCGGAGCCTCACCGGACCCGGCGGCCGCCGCCAGCGACGCCGACGGGCCTCAGTTTCTCGTCGGCGAGCGCGAGCATAGGCTCTACCCGCTCGATACGTTCGAGATCGACTACGTGCAGGCCGCCGGCAACTACGTCACCTATCACCGCGCCGGCGTCGAGTACATCGCCCGCGAGTCGATCAAGCGGCTCGAGATCGTCCTCGCGCGGGCCGGCTTCGTGAGAATCGAGCGCTCGCTGCTGCTCAATGTCAGGGCCATCGCCTACGCGCAACCGATCGGCCGCGGCGCGTTCGTGTTTACCCTCACGACGGGTGCCAGCCTGCACTCCGGTCATGCCTACCGCGACATGATCCTCGCGGCACTCCCGCTGCGCCGCCGCGCACCCAGTCACTGACCGGCATCCGGCTGACGACGCTCAGCCTCGCCTTCCAACCGTCCGCAAGATGCTCGGGCGCCACGGGCGACCCCGCCCGACTCCCAATTGAGCTCGTGTCGTCCGTGGCAAGCGAGCCTCACCGACGGCCCTGACAGCGACAGCTCGTCCCTGCAACCGACGCCATCCTCCCGCGCCGGCACCGCTTCGTCACATTGAAGCATTGCACTCGATTGCACCGGCTATCGTCGTTGCACCAACAGCGCGCATGAAGCCAGTTGGCAACCGTGCGCGTGGCCCGAGAGCAACGACTTCGAACGAAACTCTTTCAGGGGAACACACATGACTCCAATCCGCAAGGCGCTGATCGCAGCCATGCTCGCGATATTCGCGCGCCTGTTCATCGCTGACGTCGACGCACAGCAGGCGGCTCCCACGCTGGCGGCGCCGGCACCGAATCTGCTGCAGGAAGTGGTCGTAACCGGCTCCAGGATTCCGGTGGCGGGCAACGTCACCGCCACGAGCCCCACGACCATCGTGTCGAGCCAGGATGTGCGTCTGCAGGGCTATACCGACATCACCGATGTGATGAATCAGTTGCCGCAGAACATCATCGGGGCCAACGCGGACTTCGGTAACACCTCGAGCCCGCTGACAGCGACCGGAGGCTTCTCCACCGTCGACCTGCGCGGCCTCGGCCCGCAACGCACGCTGGTGCTGGTCAATGCACGCCGGCTGGGCGTTGGCGACCCCAGCACCTCCAATCAGAATGTCGCGCCGGACATCGACCAGATACCGGTGCCTCTGATCGAGCGCGTCGATGTGGTGACGGGGGGCGCATCCGCCACTTACGGATCTGACGCCATTGCGGGCGTGGTGAATTTCGTGCTCAAGAAGAACTTCGAAGGCATCCAGGTCGACGGCCAGTACGGGTTCAGCCAGCACAACCAGCACAACACCTACATCCAGGGCCTCTTGGGCATGGATGATCCCGATACGGGATTCACCGCCCAGCCGACGGTTCCGACCGGCAGCATCCGCGACGGCTACAAGCACGACCTCTCCGTTCTCGTGGGGCGAAACTTCGCCGACGGCAACGGAAACTTCACCGGCTGGTTCGTTTACCATCAGCAACAGCCGGTGACGGCCGCGGCGCGCGACTTCTCGGACTGCCAGCTGGTCTCGAACGGCCTGATCGCCTCGCCCACCTTCTCGAGCGTCGAGTGCCTCGGGAGCTCGAACTCCAACCGCTTCACCCCGGTCGGGATCGCCCCCGGCGCCGGCATCGAATACACCGTGGTGGGCAACCAGTTCCTCCCCTGGCCGCAGCCGGGGTCGAATCCGCCGGCCATCTTCGATTTCAACAGCTACGAGTATCTGCAGCGTGAGGACAAGCGGCTCCAGGCGGGCTTCCTGGCGCACGAGAAGCTCAACAATCATGTCCAGCCTTACGTGGAGTTTTTCTGGATGGACGACCGCAGCACGGCGGTCGTGGCGCCATCCGGCATATTCATCGGCGGCGATCCCTTCACCGTGGACAACAACGAGCTCGTCAACTGCAGCAATCCGCTCCTGAGTGCGCAGCAACAGGCGCTGCTCTGCACGCCCGCCCAGATCGCCGGAGATGCGGCCGACCCGGGCTCCAGGGGCAACAGCGCGGACGTCTCGATCGGTCGTCGCAACCTCGAAGGTGGAGGCCGCACCTCGTTCTACGAGCACAACAACATCCGGGCCGTGATCGGCTCGAAGGGCGACATCAACAATGACTGGACGTACGACCTGTACGGCTCCTACTACTATGTGACCACCTTTCAGAGCAATACCCAGTACCTCGACTACGCCAAGATCAACGATGCGCTGCAGGTGACCACCAACCCCGCGACGGGCGCGCCGGTCTGCATCAGCGGCGGCCAGTGCGTGCCCTGGAACATCTTCTCCACGGGAGGAGTGACCCAGGCAGCGCTCGACTACCTGTCCACACCGGGCACCGCTTACGGCAACAACACCGAGCAGATCGCCCATATCGACTTTACGGGCGAGCTGGGCGGGTACGGACTGCGGACGCCCTGGGCGAACGACGGCGCAGCCGTCAATCTCGGTTTTGAGCACCGGATGGACAGCGTCACCTTCAACCCGGACGGCGCCGAGACCTCCGGCAATCTGGCCGGCTTTTCAGGAGCGCTGGTCGATATCGACGAGCACTACGACGTGGATGAAGGATTCGTGGAGCTGCGCCTGCCGATCGCTCACAGCCAGCCCGCGTTCTACGATCTGACGACGGACATCGGCTATCGCTATTCCAATTACAACACGACGGGCACCACGAACACTTACAAGTTCGAGGTGCAATACGCGCCGATCCGCGACGCCCGGCTGCGCTTCTCATTCGATCGCGCCATCCGAGCCCCGAATCTGATCGAGCTGTTCCTGGCGCCCTCCTATGGCCAGGAGGCCGTTCTCGGGACGGACCCCTGTGCCGGCACCCCTACCGCGACGCTCGAGCAATGCGAGCGCACGGGCGTCACGCCCGCCCAGTACGCGGTAAACCCCGTGACGGGGGTCAACAGCATCACCCAATGCGTGTCGGGCCAGTGCGGGCAGGTGATCGAGGGAAATACTCAGCTGAAACCCGAGATCGCGAACACCTGGTCCCTCGGCGTGAGCCTGACGCCCACGATGCTGCCGGATTTCAGTGCGACGGTGGACTATTACCACATCCAGCTCAAGGACCAGATCGGCAACTATCCGTTTTCCACGATTCTCAACGGCTGCCTGAACGATAACAACCCGATCTACTGCAGCCAGATCGTGCGCACGCCGGCGGGCTCGCTCACCGGCGCCACTGTCGCGGGGGGCGGCTATTTCCTGCAGAAGGACTTCAACCTCGGTGTCTCGGTGGTATCCGGGTTCGATGTGACGATGGCCTATCGGCATGTGTTGCCGGGCCGCCTCGGCACATTGAGCGCCACCCTGAACGGCGCCTACCTGTGGCACGACACCACGACGCCCTACCCCGGCTCGCCGAGCTTCGACTGCGCAGGCCTCTTCGGCAGCACCTGCCAGAACGGCTCGGTGAACCCGCGCTGGCGCCACGTCATGCGGCTCAGCTGGAAGACACCCTTCGACCTGCTCCTCTCCGCCCAGTGGCGCTTCATCGGGCCCACGACGTTCGACAACAACTCCACCAACCCGCTGCTCCACTTCGCCGAGGAGGGCGCCTACGATGCATACAACGCGCGCATTGCAGGCTTCAGCTATCTCGACCTCACGGCCGAGTGGTATGCCACGCGACAGCTGGAGCTGCGCGCCGGGGTGAGCAACGTGATGGACAAGGATCCGCCGGTCATTCCGTCACTCGACATCAGCGGCAACGCCGGCGCGGCGAACAGTTTCGGCGCTTACGACTACCTGGGCCGGCAGGTCTTCATCGCGTTCACCGCTAAATTCTAGGGTTGACGTTCCCGAGGCCGTCACGAGAGGCACCGCTGCGCAATGAGGGGCAATTGCGCAGCGGTCTTTGTTCGGCGGGCGTTGCTGGCGGCCTTGTTGGCGGGCGCTGTGCTGCTGCCGCACACGCGCGCCCGCGACGCAGAGCCTGCGCAATCGGGGCCTCGTCCGCCGCAAGCGCAAGTACCGGTACCCGGAGTCGTAGTACAGGCCCCGGAGCCACGCTTCGTCGCGCCCACGCGGCGGGACCAGATCGGACGCATATGGGCGCCGGTGATGATCGACGGCCGCGGCCCGTTCCGGCTGGTCCTCGATACGGGCGCGAGCGGTTCCGCGATCATCGCGCAGGTCGCAACGACACTGGGGCTCACACCTGATCTGTCCCACCCCGTGCTGGTGCGGGGTGTCACCGGCAACGCCGTCGTGCCGACCATTCATGCCGACTCGCTCAGGGTGGGCGATCTCGAGGTCCGCTCGGTCACGCTGCCGATCATTGCCGATGCACTCGGCGGAGCCCAAGGGGTGCTCGGGACCGACGGTCTCTCGGACAAGCGGATCGAGATCGATTTCCTCCATGACCGGATCACGATCGCACGCTCGCACGGCCGCAGCGCACCGATTGGCTTCATCACGCTTTCTCTGGAACGCTCGGGTCCGGGCCTGCTGATGGTGCGCGGCTCGGTGGATCAAGTGAAGGTGCACGCGGTGATCGATACGGGCGCGCAGCGCAGCATCGGCAACGAAGCCCTGCGCGCGGCGCTGGTGAGCCGCCACGCGCAGGGCACGCCCGACAGGATCTTCGATGTGACGACGGCCGTCCAGAGCGGAGAGATGTTCATCAGCCCCCCGATAGTCCTCGGCGACATCGAGATCCATGGAGCGCGCATCACCTACGGCGAAGTGCGTATCTTCGAGCACTGGCATCTGACGCGGGAGCCGGCCCTCGTCATCGGCATGGATGCGCTCGGGCTCCTCGACTCACTCATCATCGATTACAGACTTCGCGAGCTGCAGCTGCGGCCGCATTGAGCCTCGGGCAGGCTTGCCAAGTTGTCCGAGAATTGCGACGATGATCGGGTGAGCTCAACCACTAGGCGCCGTGTGTTGTTATCGGCGGCAGCGGGCCTGGCCACCTGGGCCGGCAAACGCGCCAGCGCGATCGTGCCGCAGGACAGGCTGTCGGGCGTGCGGCTGCAGGAAGCGGTGCCGCTGGCCTGTCGTGAATTCCACCTGGCCGACGTGACACTGCTGCCGGGTCCGTTCCGCGACAACATGACGCGGGACCTCGAGTACATGGCGAGCTTCGACTGCGATCGCCTGCTCGCTCCGTTCGAGCAGGTGGCGGGGCTCAAGCCGCGCGCGCCCAGCCTCGGGGGCTGGGAAAGCCAGGGGCTTGCCAGCCACTACGGCGGGCACTACCTCTCCGCCGCGGCGATGATGTACGCCCACACGCGCGATGCGCGGCTAGCGCAGAAGGTGGATCTGCTGCTGCCGCGGCTCGCGGCCTGCCAGGAAGCCAACGGCCGCGACGACCCGGATTTCCGCGGCTACTGCACCGGCATTCCGGAGAGCAAGCCGGCGTTCAAACAGGTCCTCGCCGGAAACGTCGATCTCCACGATTCGCGCGCGACACACGTCGAGCACTCGCTCTACACGTTCAGACTGAACGGCATGTGGTCGCCCTGGTACACCGTGCACAAGGTCATGGCCGGGCTGCGCGATGTGTGGCTCTACATGGGTCGTGCCCAGGCCCGGGAGATCCTCCTCGGCATGACGGACTGGGCGGCGCAGTTCCCGCGGAGATTGAGCACCGTTCAGATGCAGACGATGCTCGTCAGCGAACAGGGAGGCATGAACGAGGTGCTGGCAGACGTCTATGCCATTACCGGCGATGAGGCCCACCGGGCGCTCGCAGCGCAGTTCAACCAGGCCGCGCAGCTCGCCCCGCTCATGCGCCACGAGGACATCCTGAACGGCCTGCACTCGAATCAGTACATCCCGCGCGTCATCGGCATCGCCCGGCAATACGAGCTCACCGGCAGCAGCGATTACCGCACCGGCGCGGAGTTTTTCTGGCAGACCGTCGTCCGCCACCGCAGCTTCGTCTTCGGCGGCAACAGCGACCGGGAGAACTTCTTCCCCATCGGCGACGCATGGCAGCATCTTTCCGTCGGCTCGGCGGAGACTTGCTGCACCTACAACATGCTCAAGCTCACGAACCACTACTTCTCCTGGAACGCCTCGATGGAAGCGGCGGACTTCTACGAGCGGGCCGTGATCAACCACATTCTCGGCTCGCAGGATCCGGCCACGGGCGGGATGACCTACTACTTCTCCATGCAGCCGGGACACTTCAAGACATTCTCGTCACCGTGGGATTCGTGCTGGTGCTGCGACGGCACGGGCATGGAGAACCACGCGAAGTACTCCCGCGGCATCTACTATCACGATGCCGACGTGCTCTGGGTGAACCTCTACCTGGCATCGCAGCTTCACTGGCGGGCGAAGGGTCTCACGATCCGCCAACACACGCGCTTCCCGGACTCCAACAGCGTGCGCCTGCAGATCGCCTGTGCGCGTCCGGCGCGAGCCACGCTGCGGTTACGCCATCCTCACTGGTCGACGCCCGCCATGCTCGTGCGGCTCAACGGCAAGGCCATCGATGCCGGCAAGCCCGGCACGTACCTCGACCTCACCCGGCGGTGGCGGGACGGCGATGTCGTGGAGATCGAGCTGCGCACGCCGCTACGGATCGAGCGCATGGCGCATCACCCTTCCAAGCTCGCCATCCTGGCGGGACCGACCGTCCTGGCGGCGGACTTGGGCAATGCGCTGATGTCGGCCCCCATTCCCATCGCTGGCGTGGATCAGTACCAGTTCGCAAAGGTGCCGGACCCGGTCGCCATCCCGACGCTCGACATTCGTGGGCGGCCGATCGAGGAGTGGGTGAAGCCGGACCCCGTCCAGCCTCTCGTTTGGCGCACTCGGGGCGCCGGGCGGCCCGCCGACGTGAGGCTAGTGCCCTTCTACAAGGTCGCGCACGAGCGGTATTCGGTCTATTTCGATGAAGAAATTTCCAACGGTCCGGCATCACCCGGGTAATCCCAGGGATTGAGGATCACCGACCGGGTGGCATCGGCGAGGGCCGACGCCGCCGCTGCGCTGACCACCCGCATGGACTGCCAGGTGATGGGCCGAATGAGACCCTGCCAGAGGTCCTGCTTCTCGTCGTACTCCGCCACCGCCACACCATTGGCGCGGAAAGTGGTACCGGTCACGGAAAAAAGAGACATGGGCTCGGAAATCAACGAGTCACGCGCGATCCCGAAGGCCAGGCAGCACGCCCCGGCGATGGAAATGCTCGGGTAATACTTACCGCGGTGCTTCCAGGCGCCGCAGGCGAAGCACGCGATCAGACCGTACTCGACGTGGTTCCAGAGCACGCCCCCGGTGATTCTGATATCGGTCGCCTCGAGTACCGCCGCTGGGCCGTCCGAGGCGTCATGAAAAGTAAGCTGGATCACGCCGTGCGAAACCAATTCCCTCTTTAATCCGCGATTCGTAGCAAGCTTCGTGCCACGCCGCTGGCCAGCAGCCGTGGATCAGCAGAGTGGACGCGGAGTTAATGCAGCGTGTCCGTCCCACCCATCAGGATTTCGCTGCTCCGGCTCATTCTGGGCCGCAGGCTGGCGAACGAAGAGCACGTCGAGCGCAAGATCGGCGCGATCGAGGCTGTGCCCGCCATGGGCCTGGATGGACTCGGATCCTCATCGTATGGGCCGGAGGCTGCTCTGACGGTGCTGATGCCGCTCGGCGGCGCGGGTCTCACCTATGTCAGCTGGGTGATGATCCCGATCCTGTTGCTGCTCCTCATCCTGTACGCCTCGTACCGGCAGACCATTCGGGCCTATCCCAACAATGGCGGCGCCTATACGGTTTCCAAGCTGAATCTGGGTAGCGGAGCCAGTCTGGTCGCGGCGTCCGCACTGATGATCGACTATGTGCTGAACGTCGCCGTCGGCATCTCGGCCGGCATCGGCGCTCTCACCTCTGCGATGCCGACCCTGCACCCTCACACACTCAGCCTTTGCCTGGCAACACTCGTGCTGGTTTCGGTCATGAATCTGCGCGGCACTGTCGACGCCGGGCGCGCATGGGCGCTGCCGACATATCTCTTCCTGGCCAGCTTTCTCAGCATCCTCGCCGTCGGCGCCTACAGAACATTGGCATCGGGAGGCCACCCGACGGCGATCATCGCGCCTCCAGAGCCGGCCCACGCAACCGCGGCGCTCAGCATGTGGGTGCTGTTGCGATCCTTCGCCGCGGGCTGTACCGCGATGACCGGGGTCGAGGCGGTGAGCAACGGCGTGAGCGCCTTTCGCGAGCCGGTCATCGCGCGGGCACATCGAACACTCGGCGCCATCTGCGGGTTCCTGGGCCTGCTGCTCGCCGGTATCACGTACGTCGTGCGCGGTTATGGTGTCGCCGCCATGGACCAGACGAAGGCCGGCTACCAGAGTGTGCTCTCCCAGGTCGCCGGCGCGGTCGTCGGACACGGGGCTTTTTATTACATAGCACTGGCCAGCGTGCTGTGCGTCCTTTGCCTGTCGGCGAATACGAGCTTCGTGGACTTTCCCAGAGTCTGCCGCCTGGTTGCCGAGGACGACTTCCTGCCGCGCCCGTTTGCGATCATCGGCCGCCGGCTCGTGTTCTCCGTCGGAATACTCTATCTGGCGGCCACCGCCGGTCTTCTGCTCATCGTCTTCGGCGGCATCACGGACCGGCTCATCCCCTTGTTCGCCATCGGCGCGTTCCTGACGTTCACGATGTCACAAACGGGAATGGTGCTGCATTGGTACCGTGAGCTGCGCGGCGCCAGGGCGGCCGCTGCCCGCCACAGATACAGAGCGCATCTTGCAATCAACGGCGTGGGCGCCGCGGCGACGAGTGTCGCGCTCCTCATCATCGTGGTAGCGAAGTTCAGCGAAGGGGCATGGATAACACTCCTCGTCATCCCCGCCACCATCCTCGTGCTGCGCATGGTCAAGCGATACTACGTCAGACTGGATGCGCAGCTGCGTGAGGAGAGGCAGCTCAATCTACGCAACAGGGAGCCGCCCCTGGTGTTGGTGGCGACTGCCGGCTGGAACAAGCTGACCGATCGCGCCCTGCAGTTCGCGCTGCGCATTTCACCGGACATCCTCGCCGTGCACTTCACGGAGCTCGGGGGATCCGAGGCCGGCGACCAGGAGGGTGCCCTGCGCCAGAGTTGGCTGCGCGATGTGGAGGAGCCCGCGAAGAAAGCCGGGGTACGCCCGCCGCAACTGGTGCGCATCAAGGCGCCGTTCCGAAGAATGACCGGACCCTTGCTGCAGTTGATCGGCGAGATCCAACAAAAGCACGGCAACCGCCTGATTGCGGTGCTGCTGCCCGAGGTGGTCAAAAAATACTGGTGGCAGTACCTGCTCCATGGCCAGCGCATGCGTCACCTGCAGGCTGCCCTCTTGAAATACGGCGGGTCGCGCATTGTGGTGATGATCATTCCCTGGCACCTGGAGGAGCCTCGGATCGAGGAAGGGCTGGAGAACGAGGAGACCCCGCCTTCCAGAGCCGGCGGCATGTCGAGTTGATCAGTAGTGGGGCGGCCGCTCCTCTTCCGGCGTGCGCACGCCGCTGTCCGCCTGCACCGCATCGATCCGGGCGGCCAGCGCGACGACTTGCGCGCGCAGAGTCTCGATCTCCCGGTGCTGCCGAAAAACGACATCGCTCAACTCAGCGTTCGCGCTCTCCAGGAAGGCGATTTTGGTCTCTATCTGCTCGAGAGTATGGACATTCATGGCGAGGCATCCTCCATCGCAGCATGCTACACTATCACCGTCGGCACTCCCGACGCGCTTCTCGCGCACACCCCTCCCAAACGAGCTTCGCGGGCCGAAAGACCGCGCCCACGGAGACCATGAAAGTTCCCAAAGGCTTGCAGCCGTTGATCGACGACGGCGTCATCGATGAAGTCATACGTTCGCTGAAGAGCGGCAAGGAGGCCACGGTTTACGTCGTACGCTCCGGGGTACACCTTCGCTGCGCGAAGGTGTACCGGGACATGGCGCAGCGCAGCTTCCAGAGGCGCGCGCAGTACCAGGAGGGCCGCAAGGTCCGCGGCAGCCGCGAAACCCGCGCCATGAGCCG
>Ga0134126_10013247_pt1 | contig 10418 bp, 10 predicted proteins | sample KB31752_FD_96881 | JGI IMG/M metagenome (GOLD analysis project Ga0134126, IMG submission 96881) | Terrestrial soil microbial communities with excess Nitrogen fertilizer from Kellogg Biological Station, Michigan, USA - KB3-175-2 | ecosystem: Environmental > Terrestrial > Soil > Unclassified ...
AAACGGTCTTGCCGGATCTCGGCTCCATTGGGAGGAGTATAACTGAGCTTTGTCACTGGATTGTAATCCAAGTACATTTATCTATATAAAGAGGCGGAAGAACCCATTGGGCGGCGCAAGCTGACTTCCTGATGAACCTTTCTGCCCCTCATGAAAGCCAGCATTTCGGGTTCCGTTGATCCTGCCATGCCGATACGCGAATTTGCCGCCACCGTAATACCCAAAAAGAGCAGAAGTGCCACGGCTGCCGTAAGAGTGGTGCGCGCGTCGTTGTGAATCACGCATCCTGGGTGCTCAGAGTGACATTAGATTCTTCCAAAGGACTTAGTCCTGGCGTCATCTGTGCAAAATGGCGTTCTCCGAATAGCCTAGTTCTGCCCACTTCCCGCAGGTAGTGCCGATCTTGTTCAAGGACAAAGCACGAAGCGTAACCTGAGAATCGGCGACCACTTCACTACAGCAAGAACAGTGATGAAAGACTTACTTCAATGCGGGCCTCGGAAAGCCGTGATGATGCAGGTTTCGAGGGCATTGCTTCTCCTGGGTCTCACTGGTCTGAGCACATCCGCCTTCGCTCAGGCCTCAAGGGATGCCGCGCCAGCAGATGTCGTTCGTTCGACACGGCCTGATGTTCATGAACTGTATGGCAATACCGCACTTAAGAAGACAACACCCGCCGCGTCCCTCAGCACAACTCCGGCACTCGATCCGGCCAAAGCTCCGGGAGAGAATTTTGATCTTTCCACATGGTATTTGACCTTACCAGTAGACAGCAGCGAGGGATTCAGTGGGACGGCATCCATGGTTAGGCCGATTCCCGCCACTTATCAATTCTGGCCGTATTTCTATACAGGACCAGACGGCGCCGTAGTCTTTATGGCTCCAACTGATGGCGCAACGACAAGTGGATCTCACTATCCGCGATCAGAACTGCGTGAGTTGAACAGGGATGGATCACTGGCCGCCTGGACCGTTGCAAAGGGTGGATCATTCTCCGCCACTCTCGCAGTAAATGAGGTTGCCGTTCTCACCTCTGGGAAACCAGGCAGAATCGTCGTCGGTCAAATTCATGGTCCCAATGATGAGCTGTGCAGGCTGTATTACGACAATGGGAAACTCTATTTCCACGATGACAAGTCAGGACCCTCTTTCGTGGAAAAGCAGTTCGACCTCAAATCGTCCGCAGGTTTTACAACGCAAATTCCACTGAATGCACAGTTTACTTATTCCATCAAGGTTACCTACAGCGCTCTCAAAGTGACTGCCACGTTCAACAACGTGGTTTACAGTGCAAGCGAGCCCATAAGTTCCTTTTGGCCAGGGCTATCGCTTTACTTCAAAGCTGGAGACTATGTTCTGGTTGGATTAGCTGGCTCAGGTGCCAGTTCTACTGGGACAGGTCAAGGACAGATTTCGTTTTACAAAATCGGCACACCGACGCATCCTTGAACTATGGCCACGCCATTGGGGCTAGATATCTTCGGACAGCCTTCGCAGGAGTATCTGCCAGAGGATGCTCAAGACCGCTCATCTCCCTCGCAACCTCAACATATTCGGGGCGTGGCCTAGACCCCGAAAGAGACGACGTTTTCCACCGCCCCCCGCACTGGAGAATTGCTGCGCAGCATGCGGGAGATTGCTGAAAAACATTGACGCTGCATTAATTCAAAATAGGACTACAATTCCAGCCAACTGGTTGTACTGCCGTCTTCGATTGCCAGCCCGGAGGTCGGCCATGAAAGTGAACGTCTCCACACGCAGGCAGTGGAAAGACCATTGTGTCGATTGGGTCCTCATAACAATGGTGCTCGGTTCAGTTATTGGATTAGTCCTCATTTACATTCATCGGTGAGCTACACCTTTCGTGGGATGGACGGGGCTGTCTTTGCCGTCCATCATGAACGAGTTCGTCTTGCCCCATACTGTGGGTGGTCCTTTTTATCTGCCGTGAGATCGAAGGGTCGCGAGCCTCTCAGTTAAGGAGTACAATTCGGCAAACCTGGTGACCGCCCCTGCCTTCTCATGTAGGCCTGACTGTGTCAATGCGTCAGCTAAAGCTCCGAGCCGCTGAACCTCCCCGAGCACCTTACGCCTTGGAATGATATAAGTTGGCAACCCACGCAACGCGTCAAAGCACGACATCAGTTTTGGAGAACGGTCGAGGATCACCGTATCTCGTGAATCTTCGATTGTCGTCGGCGGAACGTCCCCGGTCTGAGTCGGCCGCGACATTCTTAAAGCTTTTCTTGTAAACCACTTGGCCAGTGGACATCGAGGTCTGCGGTTGTGTTGGTACCTGAAACGATCAACCGATTACTTGCTTAGCCTCGTCCTGAAAGGTCCGCCCGGTGCTAACTCCAGGTAACAGCGATCCGGAGCTTGCGCTTTTTTTTCGCCGTTTTGAATGCCAGGTGCGAGCGACAGTTATCTTGGCGGATTGCGCCTGAAGCGCTCCGTGTACTCATTCGCCACAGGAATGTACTGTATCGTGAGAGTTCATCCAGGTACGATTCAGGTTCATGCCCTCAAGCCCGTTACGGGACGGAGGCTTCCCGGCCGCCCTCCAGCACCCTAGGCGTTTTGAGGGAACAGCCATGCAGTCCTAGAGTGGACACCTGATTGAGCGCGCCAGAGATCTCCAACTAGTCTGCTCCTGGAAATCTGAAATCGTGGTCTTTAGAAGCTCCCATTCGCAGCGGAGAACGCTGCGGTCGACGGAAGCGGATTGCTCCGTTGACACGGAATTCGAGCAGGCGGCGATGAACCAATGGGAACAACTCTGGAAACGCACCATGCAAAAGAACGAGAACGCCTTGCTTAGAAAGCGAATGAAAGCTCCACATGTTGAGCCCCGAGGCGAGGCGGCACGGCGGTGTTGAGTACAACGATAGTGTGATCCGCATCACTGAGGTTTTTGTGAGCCTCAAGAGAGAATGCTCTCGTCATAACGGCGCGGTTAAAAGTGGTCTCTGTATGCACGCTTGTTTCTCTTCGAATTTTGGTACCAATTGCCAAAATTCAACGGTCTAAACAGCTCTGTAATCGTCTTCCCAGGGTATCCAATGTTCCCGTCTGAGAATTTCCCCTCGTCGAGTCCCACGGTAAATAGCGTTGTTCCGACATCGTTCCAGTTGTGTGTTCACGAATTGTTCGAGCAGCAGGTCGTTCGCCGACCTGATGCGATCGCTGTCAGTTTTGCGGACCAGACTCTTACCTATGCCGAACTAAATGAACGCGCGAATCGTTTGGCCAGATACCTTAAAACTCGCGGGCTTGGCCGCGAAGCTCTCGCGGCGATATTCATGGAACGATCGCTCGACATGGTGACGGTTGTGCTTGCAGTTCTTAAGGCAGGCGGTGCGTACTTGCCGCTTGATCCGGCATATCCAAAAGATCGCATCTCACACATCCTTGATGATTCGGGCTGCCAGTTGCTAATCACGAACAGCAATTTGCTTCCCAATATCCCCATTTCTGAAGCTGAGATTCTGGAACTTGATTCTTGTTGGCAGAAGATTGCAGAGTTCCCCCAGGGAAATTTGGAGGGAACCACCTCACCCGAAAATCTTGCTTACGTCATCTATACATCGGGGTCCACTGGGAAGCCGAAGGGCGTTCAGGTCGAGCACCGAAATGTTGTGAATTTCCTGCACTCAATGCAGAAACAGCCGGGTATGTCTCCGAACGACGCAGTCGCTGCTCTCACGACTCTTTGCTTCGACATTGCCGGACTCGAAATTCATTTGCCGCTCTCGATTGGGGCAAGAATTGTGATGATCAGCCGGGACGATGCAACTGACGGGACCAAGTTGCGTCGTCGAATCGAAGGTGGTGGCGTAACAGTGATGCAGGCTACACCGGCAACATGGCGCCTGTTGCTTGAGGCGGGGTGGCCAGGTGATGCGAATTTGAAGATTCTCTGCGGGGGCGAAGCATTCCCGGGAGAACTTGCCGCCCAGTTGCTGCCTCGATGCAAGTCGCTTTGGAACATGTACGGCCCAACGGAAACCACAATCTGGTCTGCTGTTTACGAGGTAAAGAGAGCGGAGCCAAACATACCTATTGGCATGCCGATCGACAACACTCATTTCCACATTGTTGACGACAATATGCGGCCGGTTGCCCCGGGAAACGAAGGCCAGTTGCTGATTGGCGGTCACGGTGTGGCACGCGGATACGTTAATCGGCCGGAGTTGACTGATGAAAAGTTCGTTCCCGATGCATTTGGTTGTGAAAACGGGGCGAGAGTCTATAAGACCGGTGATCTGGCCCGCCTTCTGCCGGACGGGAATCTGGTCTTCCTTGGCCGCCTGGACCATCAGGTCAAGATTCGAGGCTTCCGAATCGAATTAGGCGAAGTGGAGTATGTTCTCGCCAATAATCCCGCGGTCAAAGAGTGCGTTGTGGCTGCTCGCGAGGATTTGCCGGGGGATCAACGTCTCGTCGCTTATATCGTACCTTCGCACGCTCACAAGCCTGAGGCCGGAGATATACGCCAGCACTTGGGCAAGACTCTGCCCGAGTACATGGTGCCAACCCTACTCGTAACTTTGGATGCCCTTCCCTTGACCGCAAATGGAAAAGTTGACCGAAAGGCGCTCCCGCGACCAACCCGGCAAAATTCGCTGGTGGCTCACGAGTACGTGGCGCCGCGAAACGCGCTCGAGCAGAAGCTTGTAGGCATTTGGGAAGGTACGCTGGGTGTGAAGCCGATTGGGATCACGGATAACATCTTCGATTTGGGTATCGACTCGATTGTGGCCGCGCAACTTTTTGCCCGTATCGGAAAGGTGTTAGGGCGGGAACTGCCCCCGGCGCCACTGTTCCAGGCGCCTACGATTGAGAAGTTCGCTTGCCTCTTACGCGACACTGAACGGCAAGCATCGCAAGCATTCACCTCGTTGGTGGAAATCCAACCTAGCGGAACACAAACACCACTGTTTTGCGTGCATGGCGCCGCTGGCACAGTTCTCGGTTTTTACCCTTTGGCGCAGAGGCTCGCTCCTGAACGTCCGGTGTATGGTTTTCAATCTCAAGGACTCTACGGACATCAGCTGCCGCACACCACATTCGAAGAGATGGCGAGCCACTATGTAAGCGAGATGCGTAGGGTTCAGCCGCACGGGCCTTACCTGTTAAGCGGTTGGTGCTCGGGTGGAATCATCGCATTTGAAATGGCGCAGCAGCTGCGCCGAGTTGGGGAAAAGATCGAATTGCTCGCGATGTTCAATGCGCCCAGCAGTCCGGAGTACGCACGCGTTCAATTTACTCCGGAACTCGCCCCTCTTCCCGAACGTGCTCAGAAGCGGTGGAATGAATTCAAGGCTCTCTCATTTCCCGAGAAGCTGAGTTTCGCGAAGCGCAAAGCAATCGGACAAATTGCCTGGCGAAGCACGAATCTACGGAATCGCTCAGCTCGCATGATATGGCTAAGATCAAACTCGGTAAAGCGTCGCATCTTCCGGTACTACTTAGGCCACAAGCGGCCCATTCCAGGATTGTTGCGAAACTCCTTTTTCCTTTGGGTAAACGCTCGCGCCGAACGGGGCTACAAGCATCAGCCCTACGAGGGCGAAATGATTGTCTTTCGCGACCAGGCCAATTACCCAGATCCTTTCCAGGGCTGGTCTCGCTTCGTCCACAACATTGAAGTGTGCGAAATTCCGGTTAGCAGCCATGATCACCGCGCCTTACTCAAAGAACCTGCTGTCGCTCTCCTCGCAGATAAACTTAGAGAATTGTCTAGGGCGAAGACGAGAGTCGCTGTGCGCTTGCAAAAGGCTGCATGAAGCCAACTGCTCTGGAGTGGTCATAGGCCCAAACATCGGGCGAAGATGCAGCTCAACTCCCAGAGTGATCGCCGTCCCAGGAGGAGATCCCTAGATTCCGGCGCAGGCCATTGAAGGTTGCTGTTCATCAGAGAACACGAGGAAGGCGACGTTCTGCAAAGGAGAATTAGCAATTTCAGCATTGCCTGGAATCTGCGACTCGCTGGCGCTCGCCTCTTTTGCTATCAGAACTGCAATCGCAGCAGCATCGTGGCACATAATCGAATCCCCGATTCTCTACACGGCAAAGCGACAGCGACCGCACCGGCCACCCCGACGCTTGCAAGCCAATATTCCTAAGCGAAGCTGACCAAGGCCGATTGACGATGAATCGCCATTACACTCATTGATCGTTCAGCGATGCACCCTCGTCGTTCTATAATCCCGGCCATGCGGACACGGATAATGTACATCGAATCGAAAGCCGAGGGCCTTTGACTGGCCCTGCTCGGATCGGCCGTGTCACTTTCAATAGAACTGGCGGCACGCTCTATTACAAGGACCAATCGTTCCAGAGTCTTAAGGGGAGCGGCTTCAAGGCAAATTATCGGGAAACTGAAACCGGGGAACAGTACTGGATTTCAGGACCACGCCGTGATGGACTGAATCGCCTTTACGGTAAGAGTGGCCTGGTCGTGGAGATAGATGAGGACGTTCGCGAAGAGTACTGGACGGAGATTCGGAAGAAACCTGAACTCAAGCACCAAAAGCACACTTGACTACGCCACCCACTAGTTGTCGAAAAATCTCTATTACACTCATCGACACGAAAAAAGCTCTTAGGCCGACGAAACCTCCAGTTCACCGACGCGCTTGTTCACAAAGACGCTAGTCCTGCAGTCCCACTACTTGCAAACGGGAGTGCAAGATCTGGATAATGCTCGCGTGGAGACACTCTGCTCTGAATGTAAAGCGCCCATGTCCTGTGAGCAGGAAGATGGCTGCTGGTGTGCTGATCTCCCGAACACGTTGCCGGTTCCTGAAAGCAAAGCTACAGGGTGCCTTTGCCGCATCTGTCTGACAAAGCGAATAGACGGCAATGTGACTACCAAGACTCTCAAGAGTTTCCATTAAGTTAACGCGGAGGCTCAGTCGCGTCTTTCCTTCTGGTGTTTTCACCTTCCTGATGCGAACGTTATGCCTGGATTCGTCTCAGTTGTTGATAAATCTCCATTTCACTCAAAATCCCGCGCGGCGGATGCCTAAATGGTGGGACTCCTCAGTACACCCGCTAGGCACGGCTTGCGTCCGGGATTGGGACCAAATCTTCTATAAGTCCTGACAATTTCCACAGCTAAATCGGTTTAGACGAGTAGTTTTCCTTGACAACATTTTGTGCCTTGAGACAAACTCGGCACTCGAACTAAGGGCGTTCGCGAGGGGGACCAAAAGAATGAAAACTCATTAGGAGACTGAAGTATGAAAACGCATGTCACCCTGTTCCTTTCCGCGGGCATCATCACTTCCGTGATGCTGGCCTTTTCAACCAGCTCTCAAGCTCAAAGTGCCGTTATCAATGTCACGGCGAACCAGCAAGTAATCGATGGTTTTGGGTTTTCTACCGCCTGGACTCCGGTGATGACCAGTGCCCAAGGCAACATTCTCTTCGGCACTGGAAGTGGGCAACTCGGCTTTTCTCTGATGCGGTCGCGCATTGACCCCAACGGGAATTGGGCCAACGAAACTGCCAATGCTTCGATAGCCCATTCTCACGGCGCCAAGGTACTGGGCACGGCCTGGACTCCGCCAGCCTCGATGAAAACCAACAACAGCACCATTTGCGGCGACTTGTTGGCCAGTCAATACATCGCTTACGCAAACCACCTCAATCAGGCAGCAACGGCCATCAATTTGGACTTTGTTTCCTTCCAGAACGAACCTGACTTCTGTCCAAATCCGGGATATGAATCCTCCAATCCCACTCCGACCGAGATCGAAACATGGGTCGCTAACAATGCGCCGACAGTCGGCAAGCCGATCGTCGTGCCGGAGGCTGTGAACTTCAACAACTCCTACTCCGATCCGGTCTTGAACAACGCCACCGCTGCCAGCCATGTCACCTATATCGCCGGGCACTTTTATGGCGGCGGCAACAGCGTGCACCAGAATGCGCTCAACCATGGCAAGCATGTTTGGGAAACCGAGCATTACATCAATGGCACTGACATAGGAACGGCCATGACTGTCGCTAAAGAAGTCAGCGACGCCATGAACAATCAGTTCAGCGCCTATTTCTGGTGGTGGATTATGCCCAACGATCCCGCCTCTTTCATTGAAGGCACGACAGTGGATCTTCGCGGTTACGTGCTGGGGCAGTTTGCCCATTGGGTGAGACCGGGCAAGAACCGCTGCACCGCGACCTACAACCCGCAATCGAATATCTTCGTGACCGCCTACCACAACGGTGGAATCGTGATCGTTGCGCTCAATATGGGCGGATCTACCGTCAACCAGACGTTCACGATTCAGAATGCGACCGGCGTCACTTCGTTCACGCCGATCCAAACGAGTTCGAGCCGACACCTGACGCAGTTGAGCGCAGTTTCAGTGGCGAACAATACCTTCACTTATGCACTGCCGCCGCAAAGCGTCACCACATTCGCGCAATTCCCGTAGAGACAGCCAACTTTGGGAGGTGGATTGTATTCAGAGATCCACTTCCTGATTCCCGGATTTCTAGCGAGCAGCAAGTAGGGTGGTCATCGGTCAACGATTGTAATCGCCTGATAACGGAAACTGACATCTAAACCCGCGCAAGAACTGTTTGTGGACTCGTTCCCCGTAGTGCATATAGCGCTGCAGTCAATCCTGAGGCTGAGGCAATGACGCTGAGAGTAGGTGCCCTCGTTAGATGCCTTCCTGTGTTGGCTTTCTGGGGAGTCGTTGCCAGTGCCTCAGCGCTATTCGGTCTCGGCAGAAAAATCCGAGGAGAACTACCCGCCATTTTATCTGGCCTTCTATTCGCCCGAAAAACAGCCTGAAGTGGACGTCTCAGAAGCCAACAAGGACGTGACGCTAAATTTGGTATTGAGAATAAAAGCGGGAGTGCTTGTCGGGACAGTGGCGGACGTCGAGAGCGGGGCCCCCATCAACGCGAACGTAGATTTTCGGAGCACGACCGATCCGCGACGTGCCGTTAGCGGCTCAGGATTGACCAATGCGAAATTTCGGGTACTGGTTCCGTCCGATACACCAGTGTTGATGAGGGTTTCAGAGCCTGGATACGAGGATTGGCTCTACACTCGCAACGGCGTCATCGCGCCAATAAAACTTCGGCCTGATGAAACATTGAACCTTGAGATTAGTTTGAAAAAAGTGGCATCCTGTCCGGCTCAGCACGCACTCTCCCACCCCCTAGATGAACGAGTTCGATGCGTTGTTGATAAATCTCGATATCGCTCATTGAGGTACGAGCGCCACGCATCAGCCCACTACTTAGACCCGCTCCTCTCTTTCCCGTATCGAACGATTAAGGTTAGCAACAGGATTAAGTCGGGTCAGCATCTCTGTACGCGCATCGAGGCAATCCATGCTTAACCACTCTCGCGTCCCTTGCCTAGCCATCATTGTTCTGTTCTTTACTTACACCGCGCAGGCACAGACGCAGGCTTCTTGCAATTTCAACCTCATTCCGATGTTTCCTTCTTCCCCAGTTGGCCGATGACTGTGGGACTGCCATCGCCTGTGCAATGGAAGTGGAGTCTACGTCCTCCAATGTCGATCAATTGTCCAACTGGCTTCGGATCACTAGTACTTGCAGAGCAGGTCAGACAGAGAAGGGCAAGAACCCAAATCGCTTTCATCACGGAGTGGAAGTGTACAGCCGAGGGGACAAAGCCTCAACTACTGTTAACAGGCGTTCTCACCACTTTGCGCTTTTCATTCGCCTTTTCGGGGCATTTTGAGTGAAAAGAGATTTTTCGACAAGCTGTCACGACAAAGCAGCGTATTGGCGGATCACTTGTTGCTGCTCAACTGGAACGTATTTCTTGCCGAATATGAAAAGGGTACCTTTCGCGCTGAACATGAAAACCCGCTTGTCCTCACCCTTGAACAAGATGTCAGGCCATTGCACACGCCAAAGGCATCCGTCCCCCCTTACTGAAAATCCGTTTCCATCCAGTTCGGCTTGGTATCTCTTCCCGGCCAACCCGGAAGCCCGATAGAACTTGCGATAGTGACGCTTAACAAGTAGGCCAGCAATAGCACCATACGTGAACCACACGCCAGTCAATAAAATCAATAGATGCACCCAGTCAGCGACCCAATTGAATACAGCAATCGAAAGACAGATGATCCCGACGAATGCCCAAGCTAATCCTTCAGTGAAGGGCTGACGCTTAGTACATGCTTTGTGATAGAGCATCTGCGCTGCGGAGTGCTCGTCCAGGCCTATCTCGTAGTCAAACTGCATCATCGAGTTCCTGAAAATCAGGAGCATTGTACATGCTGTTTGGGATTGCCAACTGTTGTAAACAGATGAGATGAGAAGGCCGGTCTCCGGACGGGATGCTGTACGCTCCCAAGTTATCGACGTGCTCTGAGGCACAAGAGATAAAGGAGACCGGCAATGAAGAAGGGTAGCACCAC
>Ga0134126_10013249_pt1 | contig 10417 bp, 10 predicted proteins | sample KB31752_FD_96881 | JGI IMG/M metagenome (GOLD analysis project Ga0134126, IMG submission 96881) | Terrestrial soil microbial communities with excess Nitrogen fertilizer from Kellogg Biological Station, Michigan, USA - KB3-175-2 | ecosystem: Environmental > Terrestrial > Soil > Unclassified ...
GAGAGTCATCAGCAGCATGAACACGCCGAGGATCCACGTGAGCTCGCGCGGGAATTTGTAAGCTCCGAAGAGAAACACCTGCGCCATGTGGATGAGCACCACGGCGACCATGAAGTTCGATCCCCAGCCGTGCATGGCGCGCAGCAACCAGCCGGCGGGCACATGGTGGTTGAGGAACTGGAGCGAGTCCCATGCGTGTGCCGCGGAGGGCGAATACATGAGGCCCAGCATGATGCCGGTGACCACCTGGAAGACGAGCAGCGTGAGGCTGGCCGATCCGAAGACGTACCACCAGCTCGCGGTGCTTTTGGGCACCGGGTGCAGCACGGCCTCCTTGACAGGCCCTTCGATTTGTATGCGCCGTTCTAGCCAATCGTAGACGCGCTGGTACCAGGGCCATCGGGATTCGGGCATGGATCGATCCTTGTAACAAAAGCTGAATCGGCAACAAGCGCCGGGGATGCGGGCGTTGTTGCGGAGGGACAAGGTCCCACGCTCGCGCGGTTGCGGAAGGTGGGGATCTGGCCGGCGTCGATCAGGACATTGCCGTTTTCCACCTTTACGTCATAGGTAAACAGGCCGCGCTCGGGCGGGCCGGAGGCGCGGCTGCCGTCGGCATAGTACACGCCGCCGTGACAGGGGCACATGAAAAGTTGCGACTCGGAAAACCAGCGCACCGGGCACCCAAGATGGGCGCAGTTGATGGCGAAGACAGTGAACTTGCCGGGCTCAGAGCACCGCACGTAGGCAGGGATGTTGGCGGTCTGGCCATCCCAGGAATTCGAAAACGGATTGCGAAAGTTCACCAGCTTCGTTTCGCCGGGAGGAAAGTCGGAGGCGTTGCCCACCGATACCCATGCGAGGTACTCGCCGCGGCGCAGGACCGGGCCGAGCACGAAGGCCACGATGGGCGTGGCCACCACGGCCCCGACCAGTACGTTGAGAGCAATGCCGACATTCATCAGGAAGGTGCGGCGCGAGGCACGTTCCTCTTCGCGGCGCTGCTCCTGGGCCTGATCCGGTGTGGGCGGGCTCGGCGGGTGAAGTTTCTCATCCATGGCGGTGGCTCCCGTGGGGAGTGATGCGATGTTTCACGGTTGTCTCTTCTGGTTGGCGAGGGGCTGGCTTTCGCCGGGTTTTTCAGTCAATGGCGCTTGATTGGCGGTGGGATAGGGCTGCCCGGGAAGTGCCGGACGCTGCGCCATCAGCCACGCCGTGACGTTCGTGATTTCGTCGTCGGTCAACGCGCGGCCCTGAATGTGATTGCGCCAGTCAGGCTGACCGACATCGGGACGCCCCGCGATGATGGTGGTGCGCACCGTCTGGCCGTTGATGAGAGCCAGGAAGGCTCCGTCGAGGATGGAACCGTCCTTGCCGGGCTTTTGCGCGGATTCGCCGTGGCAGCTCGCGCAGGCGGTGGCGTAGACCTGCTGGCCCTTGGCGGCGTCGCCGGAATGCGTGGCCTTCCAGGGCGGAGGCGTTGCGCCGCCGAAGGCGTCGGGCTTGCTCCAGCGGGCGCGCATTTTCTTGATTAGAGAGTCGATCTGCGCATCGGTGAGCAGGCCGCCGCTCTCCACGCTGAAGCCCGGCATCAGCGTGCCCTTTTCGCCGTTGGCGACGATGTCGCGCAGCGAAGCATCGTCGATGAGCGCCTGGTACTCGGGATTATTGAGATCGGTGGCAGCGCCACCCTGGCCATTCTTGCCGTGGCAACCTGCGCAGTTTTCGCCATAGAGCTTGTCGAACGACATCACGGCGTCGGGGCGCGGGACTTCGGGTCCGGCAGCGGGGCGGCCGGGAAGATTGCAGCCGGCGACTGCAACCGCGGCGAGAGCGGCGAGGCACGGGGCGAGGCACGGGGAGATGGAGAGGGCTTTCATTGCTTGTGCTCGTCTCCATTGCGGTTGTCGTGGCCCTCGTGGCCTTCGTGTTGAAAGATTCCCGGAGCTTCGACGCCAAGACGAACCGCGAGGGGGATCTGGCGAAGGCGCTTGAGTCGTCCGGTTCTCGAGACAACATATCCAGCGACAATGCCGAAGATCACCTGCGAAGCGGCAAAGGACCACCAGTCGATGCGGTCGGCGAGAAAGGGGTTCACCATGCCGAGAATGCTGTACAGCAGCCCTGTCCACACCACGGGCGCAATGATTCCGCCAAGCAGGATGGGGCGGCGAGGCCAGATCGGCAGCATGGCGCCATAGAGAATGCCAACCAGCAGGGTGGTTGCGCCCTGGATGATGTTCGCCGTGACGAAAGCGCTCAGGTGGAAGTGGCTCATCTGCTCGACGGTGGGATTTCTCCAGTTGCCCACGCCGGCGCCGCCCAGCAGATTCACCACGTACCAGATGCTGTGGTAGCGGATGATGCCGTAGATTTCAGCGGGGATGACCATCGCAATTCCGCCCGCGATGCCGCCCTTGATGCCGCTGGTGATGGGGAAGGTTTCCAGCGGAAGCTGCGCGCGGTGGGTCTCGTTGATCTCGATGTGCGCGACGGTTTCCCGCTCGGGGATGAAGGCGAAGATCTCTTCGGTAACGGCGATATGCTCGTGGGCCTCGTGCGGCAACACCTGGCGAAACCAGCCGACAGCGGAGACGATGAAAAGCAATCCGCCGAGATAAGCCAGCCAGGCACTGGTGACCAGCGCAGCGCAAACGAGGATGATGCCCAGCGACATGAGGAAGGGCCACTTGGTAGGCGCGGGCAGGTGAACGGCGCCCGATTGCACGTCCCCGTGCTCGTTCGGATGGATGTGGGAATGGCGCGGATCGCTCATTGGCGGCTCACCACGTAGACGACGGTAAAGACCACGACCCACACAGCATCGACGAAGTGCCAGTAGAGCGCGAGGGTCTTGACGCGATAGGCGTGCTCGGGGCGCACTGCGCCGAACAGCGAGAACGCCAGGACGAAAAGCATCATGATGAGGCCGACGATGACGTGCGACGCATGCAGGCCGACCAGCGAGTAGTAGGTGGTGCCGAAAAGATTGGTGCCGATGGTGAGGTGATCGTGAACGATCAGCTTGTACCACTCGGCGTAGGTGCCATAAAGGAAAGCGAGCCCAAGCGCGACGGTCACTGCCCACCACAGCCGGAATGCAGCCATCTTCCCGTGCTCGATCGCCCGTTCGGCAAGCCAAATGAAGAAGCTCGAGGACAGCAGGCACACCGTATAGGGGATCACCGGAAGGATCTCGAGGACTCCCTTAGGCGTGGGCCCTTGCACGTCGCGGCCCATGTAATAGAGATACGCGACGACGAAGATGGTGAAGATTGCGGATTCGGCAGTGATGAGGCATGACATGGCAACCGTGCCGCGGGAGGGCAGACGCCATGCCGCGTCCTGATGTCCGTGTTCCAGCGGAATCGTTGCCATAAGTCCTCAGCGGTGCTAGCGGGGCTAGCGGAGTTAGCGGAGCTAGTTAGTGCTGCAGCGAGTCAGCGAACATCCTTTCGTCACTCAAAGGCGGAGTCGGGGTCCTCAGGGTGTTTGAGATCCCAGAGCGGACGCCGGCTGGCTACTTCTGGTTCGACGGCGAAGTTATATGCGGGCGGAGGCGAAGCGGTGGCCCATTCGAGGGTCCACGCGTCCCAGGGATCGGGCCCTGCGTCTTCTCCGCGGAAGTAAGAGTGCACGAGGTTATAGACAAGAATGAGAACGGCGATGCCCTGGATGAATCCGCCGATGGAGACGATGAAATTGAGGGTGTTCCATCCGCGATCGGGCTGGTAGGTGTAGATCTGGCGGGGCATGCCGAGCAGGCCGGGGAAGTGCATGGTGTCGAATGTGACATGGAAGCCGATGACCATGAGCCAGAAGTGCCACTTCCCCAGCTTGTCATTGAGCATGCGGCCGGTCATCTTGGGATACCAGTAATAAATGGCCGCGAAAATCATGAACACGATGGCGCCGACCAGCACGTAATGGAAGTGGGCCACGACGAAGTAGGAGTTATGAAGCTGCCAGTTCCATGGGGAGATCGACAGCATCACGCCCGTTAGCCCGGCAATCACCCACTGGAAAAGGAAGGCCACGGAGAAGAGCATCGGCGTCTCGAAGCGTATTTTTCCGCCCCAGATCGTCGCCATCCAGTTAAACGTCTTGATGCCAGTCGGGATGGCAACCAGCATCGTGCTCAGCGTGAAGAATGCGTTGCCGAATGAGGTCATGCCGATGGTGAACATGTGGTGCGCCCACACGCCCAGGCTGATGAAGCCGATGCCCACCGACGCCGCAACCATCGCCGGGTACCCGAAGATCGCCTTGCGCGAAAATACAGGGATGATCTCGTTGGCGAACGCGAAAGCCGGCAGCACCAGGACGTAGACCTCGGGGTGGCCGAAGATCCAGAAGAAGTGCGCCCACAGAATCGCTGACCCGCCGGCCTGCGTGTCAAAGAAGTGTCCGCCGAGGTAGCGATCGACGAGAAGCATGGCCTGGCATGCGGTGAGCGGGCTGACGGCCACAAGCACCAGGAACGACATGACGGCATAGAGCCACGGGAGCAGCGGGATGCGCATGAGGGTCATGCCCTTGCATCGCATGCAGAAGACGGTGGCGATGATGTTGATCGCGGTTCCGATGCTGCCGACGCCGCTGGCGAGAATGGCAATCGCCCAGTAGTCGGTGGTGTGGCCGGGCGAAAATGCTTTTTCAGTGAGCGGCGCGTAGGCGAACCAGGCGATGTCGGGCGCGGAGCCGGTGCCGGAGAGACCGACGCCTCCAATAAAGCTGTAGTAGAGCAGAATGCCGGCAAAGGCGCTGATCCAGAAGCTGAAAGCGTTGAGGCGCGGGAAAGCCATGTCGCGCGCGCCGATCATCAGCGGGACAAGATAGTTGCCGAAGCCGAAGAGGATGGGCATGCCCACGAGGAACACCATCGTGGTGCCGTGCATGGTGAACATGCGGTTAAACGTGAACGGCGACAGAAAATCGTTGAGCGGCTTGATGAGCTGGATGCGGATCAACATCGCCTCAGCGCCCGCGACGAGCAGGAAGACGAGGGCGTATGCGATGTACATGATTCCGAGCTTTTTGTGATCGACGGTGACGATCCAGCTATGGACCACCTCGAGATAGGTGCCGCGGCCGCTGTGCACGGGCGTGCGATCGAGTGCGGCCTCGACTCGCTGCCCTACCGGCAAACTTTGATCGGCCATCGGCGGTCTCCTGCTTACTTGAGGGTCAGCAGATACGCGGTGATCTGCGCATTCTGCCGGTCGCTGAGATGCATCGCGGGCATAAGGCACCCGGGCTTGAAGGTGCTGGGATCGGCAATCCAGGCTTCGAGATTGCCGGGGGTGTTGAGGGCCGCGCCGGCTCCGATCGTGACGCGGCTCATCAGGTGCGTGAGGTCGGGCCCGTAGCGGCCGTTGGCGACGGTGCCGGCCACGGCGTGGCAACTGATGCAGGACTGCTGCTCGAAGACAAGCTGCCCGTTGCGCGCGTTGATGGCGTCGCCCGCTTCTGCCGGTATGGTCGCGGCAATCGCTCCATGCGTCGGCGGTGAGTTGGGCGGCACGGGTCCGGCGCTTTGATTGCCCGGACTCGGCATGGAAGCCATGGCGATGTGCGGCTGGGCAAGCTCAGCCTGGGTGCGCTGCTGGTTTTTGATCCACTTGTCGAAGTCTTCCGGCGAGTCCACGTAAACGCGGAGGAGCATCTTGGCGTGCTGCGCGCCGCAGAACTGTGCGCACTGGCCCACGTAAAGCCCGGTCTGGAGCGGGTCCATCCACATTTCGTTGACGCGGTTGGGGAGCACGTCGGTCTTGCCTCCGAGTTGAGGAACCCAGAAGCTGTGCATGACATCAGCGGATGTGAGCTTGAGGAAAGATGGCCGCGGATCGGCTTGGGTGCTGAGCGGAAGGTGCAGCTCGTTGGCGGTGACTACGTTGTATTTCGGATAGCGGAATTCCCACCAGAACTGGTGGCCGATCACGGTGACGTCGAGTGCGGTGGGCGGCTCGGGGGCATCCTGCACGGAGAAGAGGACGCGGGCGGTGCCAAGGAAGAGTACCACGATGATGAGGATTGGGATGATGGTCCACGACAGCTCGATCTGCAGGCTGCCGAAGACCTGCGGCGGCTCGGTGTTGTCGTGGGGCCTGGCGCGGAAGCGGATGAGAGCGTAGATGAGCAGCGCGCTGACACCGATGTAGATGAGCGCGCAGATGACAAGAACGAAGAGAGAGAGCTGGTGCTCTTCGCGGGCAGGCGTGGAGTGCGGGGCGAAGATGGACCCGGGCAGCGAAGCGTGCGCCAGAGAGGCCTGTGCCAGCAAGGAAAGAAATGCAAATACAGCGACGGCGGATGACGATCGATGGAACCATCGGCTTGATCTCGGTCGCATGCGCATTCTGGCGTTCAATCCCAGATACCGGAAAAACCGGTACGATGCTGGCCCGATAAGGGCGGTTGTCCTTTTGGCGGACCTCGAAGTTGCACCAGGGGAAGCGCAGAGGGTTGGCTGCGCATTGTGGAATCAGGGGGCGAATCACCCTGACGGTTTTATCTTAACGCACGTGAGCAGGGTGATTCGGTTGCACGCGGCTCATGGTGCCGTAATGCAGGATTGCCGCGCTCGGCAAAAGAACATGTCGCGAAGCGATGCAATGCACGCCGCGCCTGCGTGCGGAGTTCGCCGGGCTGCGGTTGCCGAAATACCTGGTCGCGCGCGGACGCAACACATCGGAACTCGTCGCGATCGGCGTTCAGGAATGACGCGCCGGATCGGCGAACAGGAAATCCCATGAAGTGTCGAGGTACATCCAGCGCTGTCGGCTGAACCAGCTCGTGGGCAGGCTCGGCACGTGCAGCAGCGCATGACCGCCGGTGCAGATCATCTCCGTGCCGTTCCATCCCAGGAAGTTGCACGAGGCGATGCCCACTTGCGCCGGGTGGGTGACCCGCCGCAGGCAAACCGGGCAGCGCCGGCTCTGGTCCATGATCGCCCAGCGCAGGCCAAACAGGCAGATGAGGAAGCTCGCGGCAAACTGCTGCAACTCGGCGTTGGGCGCGTAGCCGGTCACGTTTCCATACGCCAGGTCAAGCCCCGCGCAATATCCAATACCAGCCGTGAGCCCCAGCTTGGCAGCCAGGAAGGCCCAGCGTTTCGCCCGCGTGCGGAACGAGGGCTGGTGCGAGGCAAAGCTCGACTCACTCTGGAACACCGAAGTGATTGCAGGAAGCGCCAGCACCGCCAGCAGAAGGGAGAACAAATAGATCGCGATGGGACCGCCGCTCTGGGGGCCCAGCGTCACTCCGCGCAGTTCCAGGTCGTCGCCATCCGGCCCGGGGGTCGTAATTGAAATCGCATTTCCGTCCATCTCTGCCCGTCCGAGCGACGAAAGCAGGGCGATCACGTATCCGAACTGCTGCGGCGATTTTTGAGTCAATTGCTCCGGCGATTCAACGATCCAGATATCCGCGTGATCCGGCAGCCGCATAGTCTCCGCCGGTGCAATTCCCGCGATCCGCACCAGGCGGTTGCCGATTCGTACCGTCGTGCCCGGTACATCGGGGTCGGAGTGGAACATGCGCCGCCACATGCTCTCGCTCAACAGCGCTCGCGGAATTCCCGGTTCTCCGCCGCCCGGAACATCCGCGCCCAACACGCGGAATAACGAATCGCTCGCTTGCGCAACCGTAATGGCTGCGCCGCTCTCTGCCAACTGGCGGTCTGTCCGGTAAAAAGCCAGCCCATCAAAAAACCGTTGCCGCCGCGACGCCCAGTCGCGATAAGCGGAAAAGGGGATGGAGGGCGCCTGATTCTCTCCGTGCTCGATCAGCACCACGCCATCGCGCAGCACCATGCGCGACGCTTGCTCTTCCGTGCGAACGCCGGGAAGCAAACGCGCGACGGTGGCGCACAGAATCAACAGAGCGCAGAGACAAAGCAGGCACTGCCGCGCCGACCCATGCATCGAAGCCGATGCAACAGCCATTTCGCCCTTCTCATGCCGCAGGCAGGCAGCATCCTGCAGCGCACCCCGGCAGAATCCGGCCACCTGGCATTCGGCACTCCATGTGACGCCGTCTGCGAGAAAGGTCTGCCGCACGTGCCACAGTTCGGCTCGCCACTCGCGGTACCACTCCGCACGCAGAGGGAAGGGCACCACCAGCGACGCTCCGCGCAGGAAAGCCAGGTCGATGGCATGGAAGGCAACGCCGGCCGCTCTCGTCATCGCACCTTCTCCTCTTCTGTCGGAAGCAGGCGCTCGAGCAATGGATAACGCCGCCGCGACGATTCAAGGCTCGCGATTCCCGCTGGAGTCAGCTCGTAATACTTGCGTGGGGGGCGCTGCTCCGCGTCCGCAATGGATTGCCGCTCCCACTTCGACCGGATCAGCCCATCGCGCTCCAGCCGCCGCATCGCAGGATACACCGTCCCGCTGGGCAGACCGATGGTTTCCATGATGCTGAACCCATACAGATAGCCGGCATGGATCGCCTGCAGGATCATTGCCGCGGTATGCGAGAGCTTCGCCTCCGTTCCCATGCGAAAATCATACCCTATGTAGAAAGCTACTTGACAAAAGAATTTTCCCGGGTAATGCTGAATGCTACATAGGGTCAACCAGGGAGGACTCCCATGCTCGTCGTGCAACACCTTTTTCGCAGTTTTCGCGGCATTCCTGCCGTCGAAGACGTCAGCTTTCAGGTGGCTCCGGGCCAGATTGTGGGGTTTCTCGGACCGAACGGCGCGGGCAAATCCACCACCGTCAAGATGATTACCGGCATGCTTCGTCCCAACGACGGCCACATTCTCTTCGACGGCCGCGATATTCACGAGGACCTGGTTTCGTTTCGGAAAGTCCTGGGCTACGTGCCGGAAGAGGCGCACCTTTACACGTATTTGTCGGGCCTCGAATATCTGCAGCTCGTGGGGCGGCTGCGCGGCATGACGGAGGCTGCCATCGAGGAAAAGGCCTGCTCGCTGCTTGCGCTCCTCAATCTCGAATCGTGGCAGCACACGCCGATTTCGTCGTACTCCAAAGGCATGCGCCAGCGCGTGCTGCTTGCGGCCGCTCTGCTTCACGATCCGCGGCTGCTGATCTTCGACGAGCCGCTTTCCGGCCTGGACGTGGCGTCGGGCCGGCTGTTCAAGGATCTTCTCGAACTGCTCGCCGCCGAGGGCAAGGCTGTGCTCTACATTTCGCACGTGCTCGAAACGGTTGAGCAGGTCTGCGATCGCGTGATTGTCATCGCCCGCGGCCGCGTTCTCGCCGATGCGGCGCCTTCGGACCTTACCGGGCTGATGAGCCTGCCCAATCTCGAAAGCGTCTTCGCGCAACTGGTTCAGCAGCAGGACACCCGCTCTGCCGCGCAACAGATTGTGGAGGTTATGAAGATCGGCCATGCCTGAAGCCTTCCAGCGCCTCTTTCAACGCACCGACTTTACCGTTCAGTCACTCAACGTGCAGGCCGCGCTCGGACCGGCGCGACCGCCGGAGCGCACGCAGTTCTCACTCCTGGTCCGCCACTTCCTCGAGCGCTTTTTCAATCACGAAACCGCTTCCTCCAGCGGCGACGGCAAAACCCGGATGGTGCAGATCGCTTGCGCCGCCGGGCTTCCCGGCCTGATGGTGGCCGTGTATCTGTGGCCGGTCTACCATCCGTTTCCCAATTGGCCTCCGCACAGCACCGCCATCGGACCGCCGCCCTACTGGGTGCAGGCCAACCATCATTTCTTCTTCGTCATATACTCATTTGTCGCGATGGGCCTTATCACCGTCTTCGAGTGGGACCTCTTTTTTCCGGACCTGCTCGACGTCTTCGTTCTCACACCCCTGCCGATTCCCCAACTGCGCGTGTGCCTCGCCCGCGCGGGGGCCATCGCGCTCCTGGTCGGCGCGTTCCTCGTGGACGCAAACCTTCTTGCCTGGCTCATCCTGCCTGTGGCGACCGATCCTCCGAGTCTCCCCGGGCTTCTGACTGGCCACGCCTCGGCCGTCCTTCTAGCCGGCCTGTTCGCTGCCGGCCTCGTTCTGGCGCTTCAGGGTACGCTGCTCGCGGTTCTCGGCGAAAAGCTCTTTCGCAGGATTTCGCTGCTGCTGCAGGGAACCATGGTCGCGGCCTTTCTGCTTCTGTTGCTGCTGTTCCCCGTTCTCTCAGGAGTTACGCCCGGCCTGCTGCAGTCGGATCTTTCCGCCGCCCGCTGGTTTCCGCCATTCTGGTTTCTCGCGATATTTCAGCAGCATGTTCCCGACGCCTCGACGCTTCCCGCCTGGGACTTTCTTGCGCGCACGGGTTTTCTGGCCACCGCTGCGGTATGGGCCGTCGCACTGTCTGCTTACCCACTCGCACACCTGCGCCGTGTTCGCGCTCTCGTGCAGGGAAGCGCATCGCGCACTCGCCCGCTGACCGTATTGCGCCCTCTGCGCAGGCTGCAGCATGCGGTCCTGCTTCGTCCTCC
>Ga0134126_10013250_pt1 | contig 10416 bp, 9 predicted proteins | sample KB31752_FD_96881 | JGI IMG/M metagenome (GOLD analysis project Ga0134126, IMG submission 96881) | Terrestrial soil microbial communities with excess Nitrogen fertilizer from Kellogg Biological Station, Michigan, USA - KB3-175-2 | ecosystem: Environmental > Terrestrial > Soil > Unclassified ...
GACCCGTCGAGGTCTGGGGCCATGCCGAGTTTCCTACCAGCGGTCTCTGGGACGTACACGGCATCTTCCGGACGGAAGCGCTCTATGCCAATGGCGTCCATATGATCGTCAGCAATGAGTTGCCCAATGGCATCAAGTTCGAGGGGACCAAAGGCTGGATCTTCGTCACCCGCGGCGATTACCGCGCAACCGCCAGCGATCCCGTTCCGGATGCCAACGGCGTCAAACCCCTCGAGGCCAGCGACCCGACGATCATCCGAAGTGTCATCGGCCCCAACGAGACCCACCTCTATGTCAGCAACGACCATCACGGCAACTGGCTGGAATGTATCAAAACCCGGAAAGCCCCCATCACCAATGCGGAGATCGCCCATCGCGCCTGCTCCGCCTGTCTTATACATCACATCGTAATGAAGCTGAAAAGAAAGGTATATTGGGATCCGGTCGCCGAACGCTTCAAGAACGATGATGAGGCCAATGCAAGACTTTCCCGTCCCCAACGACCGCCCTATATCGTCAAAGCTTGATTATGCGTTTACCATATCGGTTCCTCTTCGTCCTGCTCGCCACGACACATATCCATACTTCCTGCGCGGCCCAAACAGGCGACGATACCCTGACCGCAGGCGTCTCTCATTCGCCGAAGGACGGCATCGTTCTCCACGGCGCTACGCGCGATCTCTCCAATCTCGATATAAGCACCCGGACCCTTGCCGCCGGCCGATCTTTTACCTTACCTCCCGGCAACGCCGACTATCTGCTTATCGTGCGTGAAGGCAATATCGAAATTGCTCACAAAAATTTAGGTCCCGGCGGCATAGCCCTTTTCCCCGCTGGCGACAGACCCGACGTTCGTCAATCCGGCGCTTCCGCTGCCGTTTTTTACCTGTTCTCCTTTCGCTCCCGATCACCGGCGCAACCCGGCCGGGCTCAAAAAGCCGGACCGCCGGTTATTCTCGATTGGTCGCAACTGCCGATGAAAAAAACCGGCAAGGGTGAAAGCAGGGCCATCTTCAGCCGCCCTGTCGCATGGCTGGCGAATATCAATATGCATGCAACCACCCTGAATCCCGGCGAGATCAGCCACCCGCAGCATGTTCACCGGAATGAAGAGATCATCCTCCTCCGCAGCGGTCATGTTCGGATGCATATCGCCAATAGCTATCTCGACGCGGCCGGCGGCGACCTTGTCTTCCTGCCCTCCGGAGTACCACATGACCTCGAAAACGGCAAAGACTCATCCTGTGAATATTTCGCGCTTCAGTGGGAGCCATAATCACATCTATCGCCATATGAAATTCCTGATAGCCACCATCTTCCTCATCCCCCTGGCAGGCCGGTGCCAAAGTCCCCCGGATTGGCAATACGACCGCCACCGTCCCGCGGCAGTCTATGCGGCAGCGCGTTTGATGACATCCGGGACCCGCCACCTCTCTATTCGCCTCATCATAGACAGCGTTCACCTTGAAAAGGAAGCTTTCGCCATCGAACCCGCAGGCAGGACCATCACAATCAAAGGCGGGGACGACAGGGGCCTCATCTATGGCAGCATTGCCCTTTCCGAAACCATCGCGCGCGGAATACCTCCGGACAAGATCCGGCCGAGCCACGACCATCCTCATTTTCCCTTCCGTGCCATCAAATTCGATCTGCCCTGGGATACTTACCGGCATAGCTATGCGCTGGACCAACACTACGCCACCTGCCGGGACACCCTCTTCTGGAAGGCCTTTTTGGATATGATGGTAAACAACCGCTTCAATGCTCTTTGCCTTTGCAACCTCCACCCCTACCCGTGTATGATCCGCGCCCGCAACTTCCCGGAAGCCTGCCCCTTCTCCGACAGCGAATTGAAGGAATGGCAGACCCTCTTTCACAGCATCTTCCGCATGGCAAAAGAACGCGGCATCGACACCTACCTGGTCCCGTTCAATATTTTCGTCAGCCCCGAATTCGCCAAAACCCACGGCGTGGAGCTGAACAATCTCCAACACCATTTTTTTGTCGATGGCGACACCTCGGAGATCATCCGGCGCTACACGCGGGAAAGCGTCACCCAGGTGCTGCAGGAATACCCGGACCTCACCGGTTTCGGTCTGACGCTTGGTGAAGGAATGGGAGGCATGACTCCCCAAAAACGCGAGGACTGGATGAAGGAGACCATTATCGCCGGCATGCGCGACGCAGGTCGGAAGACGAAGCTCATCCACCGCATCCCTTTCTCCGGGGGGACGGGCTCATTGGGCCTCACCAGCATCGAAACCGAGCGCCTCACCCGGAAAGCCATCGACGAGGAGGGTAAGTTCGATTTTCTCGAACCCCCGATCTGGGCCGATCTGAAATACAACTGGTCCCACGCCCATTCCACCACCCGGCTGATCAAGGTGCACGGCGGGCGACTATATGACACCTATTTCAAACCCCTTCCCACCAGTTACAAGATCGTCTGGACCGCGCGCAATGAAGATTTCTTCTGTCTCCGCTGGGGAGTTCCCGGGTTCATCCGCGCGCATATAAAGACCAACAGCCAGCCCTATACGGGTGGTTATATCGTGGGCTCCGAAACCTATATCCCCGCCAAAGATTATTTCACCAATCCCGGGCTGCTGGCTCATGCGGATTGGAAATACGCCTTCCAGCGGCAATGGCTCTTCTATATGCTCTGGGGCCGGTTGCTTTATGATCCCGATACTCCCGATTCGATCTTCCGCGGTGAATTCATTCGCCGTTATGGCCCACGGGCGGCCCCATTGCTCGAAGCTTGCGCCCTCGCCGGCCAGACACCTCTGCGTCTCGCCTCCTATTTCGATTTTACCTGGGATTTCAGCTTGTACAGCGAAGGCTTTCTTGCGCTGGATACGGCCACGAAAAGCGTCGACTATATCTCCGTCGACCGCCTCATCGACCATCCTGTCACCGACCCCGCCTATGTGCCCGTGAAAGAATATGTAGACAGCCTGCTGGCGCATAAACGCATTTCCAGCCGCATCACTCCCATGCGGCTCGCCGATGACCTCGCAAAGGACTGCATTAAGGCCGTCCGCCTGGTAAATGACATTCCTATCGCCAATTCCACATCCCTGCTCTACGAAGTGACAGACGTAAAAGTCTGGGCCTCCCTCGGTCTTCATTTCGCCCATCAACTACAGGGCGCCGTCGCGCTCGAAAAATTCCGCCGAACGGGAGATACCGCTTCCCGCGACCTGGCGATCGAATATCTCCAACTGGCCCTCGACGACTGGGACGAGGTCATCCGCCTCACCCGCCCCCTCTACAACGATATGCCCCTCACCCATCTCAGCGAACAGAACGGCGTCCGTTCGCCCGAAAATGCGCGCCTCCGCTGGCATTGGGCCATGACAAGGGCAGCCGTAGCCAGGGACGTGGAGATCGCCCGGACCGCGAGACCGTACTCACCCTAAAATCCTACCTTTGCAGACAGCATGAAGCCGAAGCTCCTAAAAGTTCCACGGACACCGTCCCATTCCTTTAGCGTCAGGGAGGACCGCGACCCGTTCATCAACAACCGATGGCACTACCACCCCGAGGTCGAGCTCATCATCTTCCATCAGGGCAGCGGCACTCAATTCGTGGGCGATCATATCAAACGCTTTCAACCCGGTGACATCATTTTAGTAGGCAGCAACCTGCCCCACTACTGGCGGTACGATGACGTCTATTTCATCGAAGACGCCCCGCGCCCCGTCCATTCGACGGTGATCCATTTCTCCGAAAATTTCTGGGGCGAAGCCTTTCTCCATTTGCCCGAAACCAAACCGCTCCGCAACCTCCTCGAAAAATCCCGGCGCGGCATCCTGATCAACGCAAAAGAAGAAGAAGACATCCCCGCGCTGATCGGCAACATCCGTTCGTCCGAAGGCATCGGCCGCATCATCGCGCTCATCGAATGCCTGTCCGTATTCGCCGCCTCTTCCCGCCACCAGCTGCTTTCCTCCATCGGCTTCCGCCCCGATTTCTCCGAGCAGGAGAACCATCGCATCAACGCCATCTACGACTACTCCTTCCGCCATTTCACCCGCAAGATCTCCCTCGGCGAGGTCGCCGCCGTCGCTGGCCTCGTCCCCAATTCCTTCTGCCGCTATTTCCGGTCCCGCACCGGCAAGACCTACACCCAGTTCCTCACCGAGCTCCGCATCGGCCACGCCTGCAAATTGCTCCTCGACAACCGCATCAGCATCAAACAGCTCTGCTACGAAAGCGGCTTCAACAATTTTACCTGTTTCCATAAGAACTTCAAAGAGCTCACCGGCAAGACCCCGCAGCTCTACCAACGCGAACACGGTATCGAATAATCATTTCTTTGCGATTGCGTTGCTTCGAAATGCCTCTCCGTATCGCCAAAAAAGTATAATCCAGACTCATCTTTGAATTTCCCCACTTTTCCATCTGCCACAAGATTCACTAAAGCGGAGCTTATACATTTTTGCGAGTATCGCTTATCACCAAGTTGAAACGGGTGATAGACAAGCATGCGATCGTAAATCATTTTGCTGCTTAAAAAAAATTTGATTTTCTGATGGTCTCATAAACCGCCTTCTTCCATTCAATGCCGGGCTTCTTATTCGCTTTGACTTCATTCAACCTTAGGATTTCCTCTGGCAGAAAGATTGTGGAGACGTTTATCTTTTTATTATTAGATATTTTAGTCAATAGCTGGAGAGCGCCCTCTATTATTTCAATCTCCATCCTTACTTTATCGACGTAGCTTTGCAATGAAGCTTTGACTTCTCGAATTTCATCATATGTGAGTTCCACCAAAAATCAACTTATCTTTACCCAGAAATAAAAACAGATGCCAACAGAAATAAAATGCCCGAACTGCGGCCATCAATTCCCCATGGAAGACGCCGTGGCAGAAGAATATAAGAAGGACCTACGGGAGCAGATGCAAAAATTCATTCGGGACAAGGAAGCTTCTTTCGTTCGCAAATTGGAGGAAGAGAAAAGCAATTTGCAAACCACGTTAGAGAAGTCATTGCGCAACTCAATTGGCAGCGATTACGAAAACAAGCTTCGCTTGCTGGAAGATGCTCGAAAGGACACCGAGGAAAAGCTAAGAGTGTCTCGACAACGCGAATTCGAATTCCTCAAAAAGGAGCAGGAATTACAAAACAAGGAGGCCGAACTGGAACTAGCTGTTCAGCGGTTGCTACAAGAAGAAAGAGTCAAACTATCCAAGGAACTTCGTGATTTGGAAGAACAAAAAATTGCAGCAAAGGAAACGGAATTTCACTTGCGGTTAAAAGAGTTGGAAAAACAACTCGACGATCAAAGAAAACTGGCGGAGGAGATGCGGCGCAAGGCTGAGCAAGGGTCAATGCAATTACAAGGTGAATCCCAGGAGCTTGCTTTGGAAGAATTATTACGGTCTGCATTTCCGTTCGATAAGGTCTCGGAGGTTGGTAAAGGCGTGCGCGGGGCAGACTGTATACAAACAGTTTTTAATAAATCAGGACTAGAATGCGGCAGGATCATCTATGAAAGTAAACGAACTCAATCTTTCTCCCAGGAGTGGGTGGAGAAGTTAAGGGCTGATATGCGCAGCCAGGGGGCTGTGGTCGCCGTCATTGTTACGCAGACCATGCCGAAGGATTTGGAACGATTCGGCGAAATAAATGGTGTTTGGGTATGCTCCTTTAAGGAAGTAAAAGCATTAGCTCACGTGCTCAGAGATGGGATAATTCGAATCTTCAATATCACCAAATCCCAGGAGAATAAAGGCGACAAGATGACCCTGCTGTATAATTATCTGACCAGCGCCGAATTCAGCGAACAGTGGAAAGCCATCCGGGAAGGATTCCTGTCGATGAAACAATCCATTCAAAAGGAAAGAGATACTATGGAACGGCTCTGGAAAGCAAGGGAAAAACAGCTGGAGAAAGTGCTGCTCAATGCGGCCCATGTCCGCGGCTCCATCGAAGGTATCGCAGGTAAAGACGTCATCGATGTCCCGCTGCTCGAAGACCAGGACGATGATCTTCTCACCGAATAGCCGTCGCACAGCCGCATGCCGCCGGCGGGCTGCCCGTCCGACTAATTCCCCGTCAACTCAGTTTGACTTTTTAAAACAGCGTCCTCATTCTGCCTGTTATGAAGAACGTTCAAATAGCTTAAGGCCAACCGGACATTATACACTTCATATGCCTTGGTAGACCATGTCACAGCACCGTTCAGATCCCCATTGATCTCGCTGATGATCGCCATATTATAACAGGCCCGTCCGGCGACCTTCCGCGAAGAAGACGTAGACTCCTGCTGCCATATCCTTGCGGCGCCATCCCAATCCCCCGACTGCGCCATGCGTTTGGCGATGATAAAATTCCCGTTCCCCCGCACAAAATAAAACCGCGACACCCGGATGGAATAAGGCACGATCCGTAAGGCATACGACTGTCCTGCCTCGATACCTGCCTGTCTTACGGCCTCCTGGCGGCCCAACATGGAATTGGCTGCCCGCACCGGATTGCCGACGCGACCCTGAAAATCAAGGTCCTTATAGAGCACATATTCATCGAGTATATTTCGAGTAGCGGGATCATATATCCTCCAGCCCGTCTTGACACGGGTGTTTACGCCGAACGGCTGATCGAGGACCGCAACAGCACCAAGCGGGTTTGCCAGAAGCGCGGGAGCCGATCCGACATTCACCTTCGATGCAGCATCGAACAACTCCAGCGAGAACAGTACATCCGCATGATTCTGCCTGCATATCCTTTCCACGGTATCCCACGACAGATAAGTGGGAAATACCCCCGCACCATAAGAACGCAGATCCAGACTATCCAAACGTATGACATTTGCGAAGCGGCCGTCTTTTATCAGCTCATCCGCCAGACCCCTCATGCTCGCCCTGGCGCCTTCAGTCTGAAGATTCCTGGTCTCGAGCGACAGCGTCCGGTGAAGACGGTCGACCGCGCTGTTATCATCGCCGCTTCTATTCACGACGGCAGCCGAATGCGCAGCCGGCGAGAGGCTTACTGGAGCAGGCACAGTCACACTAAGGGACATCAGGTTGGTGGAAGAGCAGGAACACAGGAAAAAAAGCATTCCGGCAAAGAGAAAGAGGTTCTTCATGAGGATTCCGTTTAGAGCAGATATATCAACGGGCAAACGAACGTTTTAGTATGTCCCGCGGCCGTTATGCACCCGCCATGCATGCAGGCGCCAATCGCGAGGTCGTCACCCAAGCCGGCCTACGTCAGCACCCACGCGAGCGTCAGCGAACGCTCTTCGAAGATGCGCCCCTCCACACCCAGATGGATGCATTTTCCCTTGGCAAAAATAAACGGCAATTTGATCCAATCCCCATCCGGATTAATGCCCCCCTCCAGCCTCATATGCCTCTTGAAATCCAGCTCCCCACGCCCATACCATTTGTAGATCGCTTCTTTAGCATTCCAGATCAACGTCAGGAATTCCTGGAATACCCGTCCCCGTAATCCCCATTGCTCGAGAAAAAGCGCATAGTCGTCATTGAAAAAGTGCGCCTCCTCTTCATGCAGGAATTTATCCGCCAGGCGCTCGATACGCGGCGTGATCAGCTCGATATCGATCCCCACCCTACTATTTTTGCTGACGATGGCGGCGGCATAGTTCCCGCAATGCGAGATGGAAAAGTGATATTTCTCACTCGCCAGGAATGGCTGCCGGGTATCCGCGATCCGTATCTCGTCCAACGGGAAATCGGGGAACAGGGTTACCAGCAGATATCGGCCTGCCAGGTGCTGAAGACGCTTGAACGGATGCGAGACACCCCTTTTCAAGGGTACCTTCTCCAGGAAAAAGGACTCCGCCTCCGCTATATGCCAAATCCCTAACTTTGTTTCCTGGTTAATATTATGTTGATAAAACAGGGGCATCTCTAAAATTATATTCACATATTCGCAAATGATCCTACGGTCTTCTTCAACGGGCCAATTCACAAACTTAACCAATTTTCAATATGATCCTATCCGATACTCGCATATTGCAGGAAATAGAAAAAGGAACTATTAAGATCGATCCTTATGACCGCGGCTGCCTGGGAAGCAATTCCTACGATGTCCACCTTGGAAAGTGGCTGGCTACTTACCGGGAACATATCCTGGACGCCCGTAAACATAACGAGATCGAATATTTCGAGATCCCCGAGGAAGGCTTTGTGTTATACCCACACATTTTTTACCTGGGAGTGACCCATGAATATACCGAAACCCATGCCCATGTCCCCTTTCTCGAAGGGAAATCCTCCACCGGGCGGCTGGGCATCGACATCCATGCCACCGCAGGAAAAGGCGATGTCGGCTTCTGCGGCAACTGGACACTCGAGATCTCGGTCAAACAACCCGTGAAGGTATATAAGGGTATGCCTGTAGGACAACTGATCTATTTCCCCGTCGATGGCGAGATCATGGTTAAATACAACCAGAAAAAAAATGCCAAATACAACGGTCAGCCCGACAAGCCGATCGAAAGTATGATGTGGAAGAATACATTTTAGCTGGCCGCGGCCATCCATGCGCCTACCGCGGACCTTTCCCCTCCAGCGCCCCCTCACCATATTGGCGGATATACGCGATCAGCCACGCAGTGACTTCCGTATAGGTCGTTATCCCATGGGGCTGTCGGTTGGCACGCAGATATTTTCCATAGAGCCCCCATATTACCGGCTCCATCGGGTTGGCATATTTCCGGTTGAACCGCTGCAATTCCCGCAGGTCCTCCCGCACGCCGGGTCCAAGACTATCCCTGTACGACCGTATCAACGCCGAATCCCGAACGGCCACCTCCCTCACCGCATAGAGGAAAAGATCGAAGTACACGGAATAACGGAAGGCAGGGTCATTCGAGCGGCTTGCGGCCAGGAATCCAACGAAATTAGCTTCATTCTCCTTCGCATATCCCAGCTGGTGACTCACCTCGTGACAGGCGGTATAAGGTTGGGTGAATAACGGATTCCGCGTGTTCACCTGCGCCTCACCTGAAAAAGGATTGTAGTATCCCGCAAACCCGATATAAGCGCCGGGATAGCTGAAAAGAGATGGTTTTACGGAAGGACTGCTGTAAGTAAACCTCGGGTCCTGACCGGAAAGCGCATCATACGCGGCAACGGCGCCATTCCGCAACGTCCGCATATGCGAAAAGCCGGCACGATCCAGTCTTCCCGCACTATCCAGCCTGTTCATCTCACCGATGAGCAGGAGGATCAGGTGATTCAGGTCAGCCGTGGAATAGGGTCGCACCTGCAGGTGCAGCTCATCGGCAATGCCCGGCCGATCATAATTCAATCCCCAAAGCCCGTTGAAAAGAACATAAACCCATAAGACGACGAACAAGGTCCGCCGCAAAAAAAGCAGGAACCAACCTTTCTCAGCCTTACGACGGATCAGGACCCTGATCAGCCGAACCAGCCGCCAGATCAACAGGACGATCGCGGCCAGGTAAAGGACATCTCCGATGCTGAAAGGGATCCAGCCGAAAAGTATGCGCTGCAGCCGCGCCAATTCCGGATAGACCCCTTTCGAATAATAGCGTTCCACGACGGTCGGATAAAAGGACAGGATCTTGATCGACGCCGCAAGCATGATCAGAACCATCCAGGTTATTTTGCGTTGTCTCCTCATAGCGGCTAAAAATAGTCCAAAATATTTCTGCATCCATGTTAAATTGCATCCATAATAGTTGACTATGATCCCGGAGACCCTGGATTTCAACAAAAACGAAGACTCTATGCGCCGTGCGATCAGCCAGCTGAAGACCCGGCTGGACAAGATCGCGCTGGGAGGTGGAAAAGCGGCGATAGAAAAGCAACACGAGAAAAAAAAGCTGACGGCGCGTGAGCGCATCCGGTATCTCCTGGATAAGGATACCCCATTCATCGAGCTCGGCGCTCTCGCCGGATTCGAGCTCTATGAAGAACAGGGCGGCTGTCCCGCCGGCGGCACCGTTGCCGGCATCGGATATGTCAGCAACCGCCAATGCGTCATCCTCGCCAACGACCAAACCGTAAAAGCAGGTGCCTGGTTTCCGATCACAGGTAAAAAGAACCTCCGTCTCCAGGAGATCGCGATGGAAAACCATCTGCCGGTGATCTATATCGTCGATAGCGCCGGCGTCTTCCTGCCCATGCAGGACGAAATATTCCCCGATAAAGAACATTTCGGGCGCATCTTCCGCAACAATGCCCGAATGAGCGCGATGGGCATTACCCAGATAGCTGCCGTTATGGGACCCTGTGTCGCGGGCGGCGCCTATCTCCCGATCATGAGCGACGAAACCCTTATGGTCGAAGGCAACGGATCCATCTTCCTGGCAGGCCCTTATCTCGTTAAGGCAGCCATCGGCGAAGATATCGACGCGGAAACACTGGGCGGCGCCGTTACCCATACCGAAATATCCGGCATCGCCGACTATAAA
>Ga0134126_10013251_pt1 | contig 10415 bp, 10 predicted proteins | sample KB31752_FD_96881 | JGI IMG/M metagenome (GOLD analysis project Ga0134126, IMG submission 96881) | Terrestrial soil microbial communities with excess Nitrogen fertilizer from Kellogg Biological Station, Michigan, USA - KB3-175-2 | ecosystem: Environmental > Terrestrial > Soil > Unclassified ...
TAATAATCATAGATCTTCCTTTAATATTCAAGATTTAAGATTTAATAAAAAATTTATTATATAATTTTAAATTATAACTTTCTGGTATCTTTTTAAATTTGTTTAATTGTTGCTTTAACATAGATTTATCATTTCAAAAATTATTTTGAGTTCATCACTTAGAGGTAGGACTCAATTCTCTTTATTTTGGAAATAGATTTAGTTTTTTAAACATAGGGAAAATAAAAAAAGATATTCAAAAGAAAATCCTTTAATCAATAAACAATGTTGGATAAATTATAAGTAGATGTGATATATCTATTTTTATACCGAGTCAAATCTGTGAAAATCTTATCCATATCAAACGTTTGTTTATGCATTATATTATAGAATTAAAAAGACAGTACCCAAGGAGATTACAAATATTTATTGATTAATTACCAATCAAGGGATTGATAATTGGGGAAAAAATCAATTCTTTTTATAGGTAAGAGAAATATTGGCAGCTGCGATTAACTGATGAAAATAATTGTTAGATCTGCAATAAAAAAATTCAGGTGAGGTTCATAGTTCTTACTTAACTACAAATGTCGGAATATCACACCAAAAGTCGTTTAACACATTACCAAATTCACACCTGATCTGCCTTGAATCACCTATATTCGGTGTGATTCCCACTGGATGCTCAATTTTGTCTAGGGCATAAGATAGCACTGATTTTACTTTTTCATCAATTTGTTCTTTGCTTACAAATGGATTAGAATTACCAGTCACATTTGTGTTTGTCTGAGTATCAGTGCTGTTCATTTTTACATATCCAATGGTAGGAGATTTACCAAAATCTTCAAGTATGAAAGATGTTAATGCATCTTTAGCCTTGATAAAGTCAGTTGCTGTGCCTGTTATAATATATATTGTGTCAAAGTTTGAATCAACATAGCTTGCTCCATTGGTAACAGTAAAATCACCTTGTGTAGTTTTTGCAGCGTTTATTGTATAGTTTGACTGTGCGTTTGCTGTTGACATCGATGTACTCCAAATCGAACAACCCATTGCTGCAAGGATTCCAATAAGAAGGGTTATCTGAAATTTATTGTTCATATCCTATGTATAAGAGTAATAAATATAAACATAAGATCTCTTGTATAATTACTCCTAAACAGCTTTTATGACAGTTAGTTTATCACTTGCTTGTCCTTTCATTGCTCTCATATGATGGGTTAGCCAGAAAACCACTCCTTTTTAAATCATTTACTGGTCTTACAGTGCAAGAATTTGATGATATCTATAACAAAAGATATGATAAATATGAGCTACAGTGTTTATCATCCATCAAACGAAAAGTTATTAGAGAAAGAAAAGATGGAGCAGGAAGACGATTTAAGCTGAACGTTAAAGACAGATTTTTAATGTACTTGTTCATTATCGTATTTATATAACCTATACCCTAGCTGGCTTTCTATTCGATTTTGATCAGAGAAGCAACATTTGCAGAGACATTCAAAAGATAGAATCCATGATAAGAAAATGCATACCTATACCTCAAAAGATATGCAATATAACAAAAAGACTCCGAACTCCTGATGAAGTTGAGAAATACTTTCCAGGATTTCTTGCTTTTATAGATACTACATAGAGGAACATATTCCAAGGCCAGGGATAAAAGAAAAAGGAAAGCATACTATTCAGGCAAGAAGAAAATACATACTGGAAAGAATCAGATTATGGTTAACAATCATGAGTTAATCATTCACAAAGCAAATCATAAGAAAGGAAGAAGACATAATTATGACGTTTATAAAGAAAATCATCCTACTAATCCAAAACAAGTTGTTAACGTAGTTGACCTTGTATACCTTGGTATAGAAAAAGATTTCCCAGAACAACTATTATCCACACCTAATAGAAAGCAGAGAAACAGGAGTTATCCGATGACCGTAAAAATTACAACAAAAATCATTCCAAAAAGAGGATAGTTATAGAGCACACCATATGTAGATTGAAAAAATTCAGTAGGATACTAGCATCAGATATATTTAAAAACAAATTGAGAAAATATAACAAGATATCAGATATAGTATCAGGACAGGTAAACTATATAATAATAAACCATTATTATTAAAACAGATACAAAATTCATACAGGAATAGTGTAGATCGTTTCTAATTATGCAAGAGATCTATTAATTTATTATCTTAATATTATTATTATTGTTATTACAGCAAAATTGATAAATAGTTTGGCTTTATCATTGTTTTGTCTTTTGGATATACATTAAATTATATTTTAACGGTGTGAATTTGCTCATAATATCACATTCTTTTTTAATACAGCATTTCTTTAGAAGTGACCTTATTCATGTACTTTTGTCATTTACTTGTGTAGGTCATGTTCAGAATTTTTGACTATTGCTCACTTCTCAAAATAGTCTTACTTTCTATTCTTTATTTTGATTTGAAAGTAGATTGTATAACCCTCTGAATCATGGAATATTTTTTTGGGATGTACTCATTTATACGGCCATTTATATCGGATATGAAAATATAGATATAGGTTATCCTTAATATTTATCTATACGTTAATTTATGCATCTAGTTAATTTATACCAATTTGTATAAGTTCGCTAAATTGAATAATTAAAATTGATTATCTCATCCAGAGTTAGATGTCTAATGTCGTGGATTTTTTATTGTAAAGTCACTATAAAACGACTCGATTGTTTAGCATACTTTTACTAATTGGTATAATACATCTCCAAATAAACGTTTTTGATGCAAATATGGTCTGTATCTTATAGAAGATTGGAATGATCATCCAGGATTAGTAGTTGATGGCAGGTTTGCAAGTGAGAAGCAAGTAGAATATCATTGATCTGAAAAAATTAATGCTAATGTTTGAATAAAATATTCAGATCTTTATTGAGAGCCACGTCATAAATGAAGTATATTTATCTTGTAGATTGCGTTTTAAACCCATTAATACATTAATTAGTTCTAAAAGATATGAATTGGTAAAGACGATCTTTTAAAAACTATTATATTAATCTGAAATAGAGTAGTAGCATATCAAATACTAAACTCCTTAGTTTAGAATCACAGTTAGGTCTCTTACTTTATGCATAATTGATTAAGATATTCTTTAATTGAGTAACTACGAGTATATCTATACAATTTTTTACTGTATTACTATAAATCATGAATTGACTATTGAAATTTGCCATATTAACATATTAGCTCATAATCTTAAAGTGCTTCATCAGTTTGAAAGAAAGATTTTATAACTTTGTAATCTAAACTTGGTTGCTCTCAATGGCAAGGATATTGACTGTAGAAAGACTAAAAATGTTGAGCGACTCTGTGCTCTTGGTTGCCATAACAATATTGGCTTACAACCTTGCCCCCCCATCAATTATAAACGGTAAAATCAATGAAATTCAAACACAGTCTTTTTTGGATAATGTTTATGGTCTAATAAGTAGTTTTTTTACAATCTCTATTTTTTGGGTCCTTTATACTAAAATTCTTGATTATATGATGAAGATAGATGATATATTGATCGTAATATCTTTGGTTTTCTTTATTCTCATACTGCTTATACCAGTATTCAGCCTTGCCCAATTTCAGTATATGAATATGAGATCAGTAATATCTCTGGCATTGTTACAGATAATAAATGGCTCATTATTATTACTATTATGGACTTATTTAATAAAGCATAAAAAAAAATTGATATTCAAAGAAGAAGGAAAAGAAGAATTAAGTTCCGCAGATAACAGATATATGTATAGTAGGATTGCACTTATTCCTTGCATTTACCTCATCACAATACCGTTAGCCTTTTTTATTAGTATCAAATTTGCATCAATTTTCCCAATAATTATAGCTCCAGCGGCGGTATTGTTAGCTAAAGTATTTAGTTCTAAAAAAAGGATTGAAAACAGAAATTTATAAATGTCATAGAGTAGATCCCTTGCATAATTAAAATAAACAGCTTTATGACCATCATATTTTATTTGAAACGTTATTTTATTGCTCTGCTATGAGCGATTATCCAAAAAGCCATTGCTTTTCAAATCATTTACCAGTCCTACCGTTCAAGAGTTCGATGACATCACTATAACAAAAAGATAGTAAAAAGATATACCAATCATGAAATACAGCGTTTATCTTCCAAAAGAAAAGATATTAGAGAAAGAAAAGATGGAGCTGGAAGATCTTTCAAGTTACATATCAAAGATAGATTTCTAATGCTTTTAATTTACTATCATCTTTATATCACTTACACATTAGCTGGCTTTCTATTTAACCTAGACCAAAGTAACATTTGTAGAGACATTCAAAAGATAGAATCCATGATAAGAAAATGCATACCTATACCTCAAAAGATATGCAATATAACAAAAAGACTCCGAACTCCTGATGAAGTTGAGAAATACTTTCCTGAATTTTTATCTTTTATAGATGTCACCATAGAACAACAACAGATACCAAGGCCTACAGATAATAGAAGAAAGAAAATTTTCTGTCCTAGAAAGAAGAAAAGGCATGTTGTAAAGACACATCTTATGGTTAACAATCATGTGGCATTATCATACATAAAACGTCCAATAAGAAAGGATGTAGGTATGATCATGATATTTATAAAGAGAATCGACTGCTACTCCAAAACAAGTTGCTGCTGTAGCTGATGTAAGATACCTTGGCATAGAAAAGGATTTTCCAACCCAATTATCATCCTTACCAAATAGAAAGAAAAGAAATCTTGGATTTGTCACAAGAAGAAATATAAATATAACAAAAATCATTCTAAAAAAAGAATTGTGATAGCGGACAATATCTGTAGATTGAAAAAGTTCAGGATACTTGTAGAGGTATCTAGAAATAGATCGAGTAAATATGGCAAGATATAAGACATAGTATCAGGTTTGGTATACTATAGGCTAAAGACATCATAATTAGACACAACCAAACACAAAATCCATAGCACTGGTTTGAATGATTTCTAATTATGCAAGAGATCTAAATACTAATTTAATTAATTCAATTTATTTATACACATTATAATCATAAATGAAATAATTATTCCATCATGTTCCTTCATTTCTTTGAAATTTGTTAAATTGTTAAGAAGAATGTTATTCCATATGTTCAAAAAATAATGAGTTTTGAAATTAAACGCCTACCCAAAATTCGATAGAAATATAGCTCATTGTTGATCTTTGTGAAAGCATAGTGCCATTCTTCAATCGACACACGAGCAACAATAAATCTGTCATTACAAGAATTTCAGACGAATTATGGAAAATGATATGTAACCTATTACCCGACGAGAAATCTGATGACACAATTGGTCGTCCTGCAGTTCCCTCTAGAAAAGTATTTGAAGGAATTTTTTATGTTCTTAGAACAGAATGTCAGTGGAAAATGCTTCCCAAAGAATTCGACTCTAGTTCTACTTGCCCTAGATGATTTCAACAATGGGTTCAAATAGGCATTTTCAAAAAGATATGGGTTAGATTGTTAAAGGAATACAATCGTAAAGAAGGCATCAAATGGACTTGGCAATCCCTGGATAACATATCAATAAAGTCGCCTTTAGGTGGGAGTTGACTGATGGAAATAATCCTCTGTCAATAGAAGCAAACTGGGCCAAGCAAAAAGGCATATTTTAACAGACAAAATAGTATACCGCTTTTTGCAATCATAACATCTGCAACAGCCACGATATAAAAGCAATAATAGATATTATTGATAATTCAATAGCTATCAAACAACCTATGTCTTTCTTATCCATAACAATAATAGGAAGAAGAAGAAGAAGAAAGTATTATCAACAGCATCTATTCCTTGATAGAGTATTCAGTTCTAAAATAGTAATACAGCAAATAATCAAATGAGGGTATGTTCCCCATATACCATACAAAAGAAAAGAGGGCAGAGCAATATGGTGCACAAAAAGAAATATCAAACTGCAAAAAATAAATGATGGGTTGTCGAGAGGACAAATTCTTGGCATAATAGATTCAGAAAGCTGTTTACAAGGTATGAAAAGAAGGCTGAGAACTACCTTAGATTGATGCAACTATCATGCAGTATCATCATTTATATAAAGATAATTTTGGGATAGGCTCTTACGTGGTATATAATATGAAGAATTAAAAATTATATTTCAATATCAAATCTGCTATTTCTAAACTATATTTAGGATGTCTTTTTGCAATTAGGGAACAGACAGAATAAGATATTTCAAGATAACCAATACATTGTATTATAGTATAATTCCATAAATCTTTGGTAACATTTAATGAATTTGAAACTATGTCCAATAAGTTATTTCCCATATTCGTAGTAACCATTTTTATCAGATCTTTTGAATAACATATTTCAGATTTTAATTGCATAATAATTATTTTAGTAATTGCTTGTGATCTGTCAGAACCATCATATATTGATTTGGCAACTTTGATAGATTCTTCAAATAGCTTTGTAGCTTCATCTATTTTACCAGATTGAGCTAATGCAGAGGCTATGGTAGAGAGGGCTTGTGATTTAAAAGAAATATCATATATTGATTTGGCAACTTCGATAGATTCTTCAAATAGCTTTGTAGTACAGATTATCTTATCCTTCATTATAGATAGCTGACATCCACTCCCATCTTCTTCTTCATGTTTTACAGCGTCTGACAGCATCTTCTTGCAGCGTCTGACAGCATCTTCTTGCAGCGTCTGACAGCATCTTCTTGCAGCGTCTGACAGCATCTCCCCGTAAACCTTTCTTTTTCTATTAAAGATGATCGAGGACCAAGTTAAGTTCTACTCCATACCTCTCGAAACCACTGGTATATATATACGATTAAGTACTATTTAAATATTTATGTTATTATTAAGAACAAGGTTTCTGAAAGGACCAAAGGTAATAAATGGTTTTATATACCTAAGCATAAAAATCTTTTGGAAAATCTGGGATAGGTAAAAACAAAGATATATATTTTTTATATAAATTCCGTCGATATATAAGGGATGGTTAATTACGTTTTTGTGTCTTTCGCGCCTTTACTACCATCAGATAAATGTAATAATCCAACAAGTAATTCTATATTTTCTATAGCTTATTAGTACAACCTAATGTCGGCCTATATGAACCCAAGTTCGTCCTTATATATACTATCATATTATTCCTACATTGACCACAACGTTTTAATAATAATTTCAATTATAGCAAGAAAGGAAATTAGAAAATAAATTTCTCTGTTATTAATTATTATTTATACTCAAAAGAATAGCATTTAAACATAAAATTAATTTCTCTATATATACTCTCTTTTCTTTTGTGTTTATATAAGATTGACCATAATATTGACCGATTTGACCGGTCAATTGACCGGTATAAAAATTTATTTGACCGTATTTATATATAAGTTGACCGCCATAAATTATCATTGACCGGCTCAAAAGATAAACCTCCATCACCATCATCAGCTTCAGAATCTCTAGTGATACAAAAATATCTTCAAGGCCAATCTATGAACCAAATTTCAAAGGAGACATCATTTTCAAAAGGTAAAGTACAATATCTAATAAAAGATTGGAAAGAAGGTATAGGAGGATAAGATATAGAGAAAATAAGAGAATTTTCAAATCTATTTAAAAAATCTAATATATCAATAGAGAAATGTGCACAAGGCTTTAGAATTATAAATCTTTTAAAAAGTTTTGGCATAGTAGAAAATTTAGAATTTTATGCTGATAAAGATGGCAGTTATAATGGTGATGGTGATGGTGATGGTGATGGTGATGGTGATGGTGATGGTGATGGTGATGGAAGTAGTGGTGATGACCATAAGGATATTGGAAACCATCATACCAATGATAATGATAATTATAATGGATTCTTTCCATTTGTAGAAGAGATATATAATAACTGTAAAAAATTAGAGATTTCACCCTCTATTATTACTTCATGGATTAAAGATCTAATCGATTGCCAGAATATGATCACTGATTTCAACGATAAAGTCTTTGAAGTTGATTCTGATGATATTATAAAACAACCATCAACACTAACCAAAGAAAAAGAACAAGTACAAGAAAAGAATCTAAACGGTTTTGTTGAAAGGCCCATAAATAAAGAAATAATAGAAAAACATTCCAATCTAAAAGATAATTATGATGAAAAAATAAAAACAGATTCATATATAGAAACTTTAACATCTGAAACCATAGTCCCTTTTGTTTCTCAAGTATCTTTTTTTATTTCTGAAAAGAAAAAAGAGATAGATAAATTATATAATCATCAAAAAGCCATAGAAAAAAATTTAAAATATTTAAAAGAACAAGAAAACAAAACGAAAAATGATCTTGATACAATAATTCAGAAAGAAAAAATTGCATTATCTTATATTAATTGGTTCTCAAATTTAGAACAATCACTACTACAAAATTATAATATCAATATTAAACAAGATATCCAAAGTTTTTGTCAGCTTATCAACGATTTTAAAGAAAAAGGGTACGACGCGGATGATATAATACAAGAATATCAAAAATATACATTACTTAAAGTTGAATTAAAAACAAATGAAGATAAAATACAATTACTTTTAAACCAAAAAGGACAATTAACACAACAAGTTTCATTTTTAGAATCTCAAATAAATCAGCACAGATTAACTTTGGACATATATTCTCACCTTGAAGGTATGGGTTTTGGATTAAAAGAATTAAAGCGGCTATGGGATCTGATAGGAGAAATAGCAGAGGCTAACCAAATTGATCTTCGTGATGCAGTTCCCAAATTCTTCAAAGACATAGAAGGGCAATACCACATAAAATTAGGATTTGAAATCGAGATAAACGAAAAAAGAGGCGAGTTTGCTTTTATAAAAAGAGAATTAAACAATGGCAGACAAAACCTATTTCTCAATCCATCGATAGGACCATCTTTGTCAAATCTTTTCAAAAGGGAATAGGAGAGATAGATATTATAAATATCAACCAATTAGTTGAAACTATCACAGATAAAGAGGCGATGATGATGATGGATAAAAGTAACAACAACAACAACAAAATAACAAATAGCAGTAATAGTAGATCTGAATACTGGAAAACACTAATAGAAGAATTAAAAAAATATGAAAATATAAAAGTAGCATTAAGAGAGCAGCAAGCAAGTCGTGATAACTTACAAAAACAAGTCAATTACCTAGATAAACAAAAGCAAGAGTTTTTAAAATATTTGGAAAGCAATCTCTATAATATATACAATAAATAATACAGCTTATTATTATAAAGGATTCACAGACCAGTTTAACAAAGATTTAAACTATAGAAATAACAGTCTGTCATCATCATTATCTTCTAAATTACCAATTCCGTTTATTTTCATAATAAATAACGATAACAAAGATATAAAAAAAGATAAAGAGAGAGGAGACGATAATAGAGAAAAAGATAAAGAAAACAGCCAAAAATAGGGAAAGAGACCCTTTAAAGATAAATTAAAAGGCAAAACAAGAAACGATCTATTTGCCAAAGAATGTAATAATCAACAGGTGGTACAGCGTTAAGAATTTAAGATTAAAAGATAGGAGACAAATAGTCTGATATTGAGACTTGAGAGACTTGGTCAAATAATAATAAGAAAATCAAAAATAATAATTGAGCAAGTACTAAAGGTCATAGAATAAAAAAAATATTTTAAAAAATCATGGAATTATATTTTTTATCTTTTTATTAGTTGGTATTTAATAAAACGTTATTAAAACAATTATTATCTTTTATTGGCAAAAGTGCTACAATTCTATACTAGTAAGCATCCCTAACGCATTATAGCAAATTAGAACTGACCACTAGGACATGGAGCATTACTGTCTTTAATTATTCTAGATAAACAATCCGCTCTCTCAAAGGAGTAATCTTGGCTACTCTATTCCTTTGAGAATAGTAATCGTATTTTATATGATACATACAACAAAAATCCTTTTATTCATAAAATATCCATTTTTCAATACAGAAATAATTCTCATTGCAAAAAGGCATCAGAATATCAGAATAGGATAAGACGAATACATTATCTAAAGCGAAATGATAAAGAAAGTGCATCGCATTTTATTTAATTGCTATTTAATTTCAAGACCCTTTATTCTTTATATTGCTTTTTTATTATGCGAAAACAATTTGCAAAACTAATATCATCATCTTCGTTTAACATAAGAGAGAATATGCTACCACACTCTTTTATTTGTGGTATTATGTAGTTATTAGATATCTCTATTCTAGTATACGACCTTGATTAATACTTCTCTTTACTAGTATCATATTCCATATTATCATACAAATAAAAACCCATAAGATAAAGAGCACATAAACATTCATTTCTATAGAGAATATCCAAATACTCAAATAAATTCCACTAAAAACACATAACGATATAACA
>Ga0134126_10013253_pt1 | contig 10414 bp, 9 predicted proteins | sample KB31752_FD_96881 | JGI IMG/M metagenome (GOLD analysis project Ga0134126, IMG submission 96881) | Terrestrial soil microbial communities with excess Nitrogen fertilizer from Kellogg Biological Station, Michigan, USA - KB3-175-2 | ecosystem: Environmental > Terrestrial > Soil > Unclassified ...
ACGGTCGGATACACAGGCTACGTAATGACCTAGATCGACCCGTAAGTACGGCTTCAAGCCGGGCATGCGCTGGCGGACACCCCAGCCACGCTTTCGGTAACGGGCTCGGCGGAAATAATGGGGGCGCCGGTCAGAATAAAACTGCGAACACCTATATTTTTGAATAACGCTATAATTTTTTCACCTTCCGCACCCTTTGGCTGACTTGGAGCTGTCGCCTCACGTCCGCGAACTTCATGTTTCCGCCCGTCACGCTGTTACTTCCGACATGGCTTTCATGCGCGGTGGGAAAAGCTAATTTGATAATCGTGCCCCGGCCTTCACCCTCGCTGAGCGCGACTAACGTACCGCCACTGCTCGCGACAAATGTCGTCGCAATCCATAGGCCGAGACCTGAGCCGGGTATTTTTTCAATATGCCTTGCACCACGAAAGAACCGCTCGGCGAGCCGCGCTTTTTCGTCTTTGGTTAGCCCTACGCCCTCGTCAGCGACCAATATCTCCAGCTGCCGATCCTTAACTCCTGCGGCGATTCGGATGGTCGAAGACACCGGCGAAAACTTGGCCGCATTGGCAATGATTTGTCCGAGAGCCTGTTCGATCAGCTGGGGATCGATATAGACGGGCGGGAGATCATTATCGCAGCTGACTTCGACCCGGTGACGGATCACGTCATGCTTCTCCCGCTCCATGGCTGCATTGATAACGTCGATAGGGTCCGTCCAATCCCTGCGGCTTTGCAAGCCATCGCTCGCGATTCGCGCGGAATCCAACAAATTCTGAATCTCACTATTGAGCCGCTCCGTTTCGTGGCGAATACCATCTGTGACACCTCTTAACCGCGCATCTTGGGCGACGGCAGGCGCCTCGGCGAGGACCGAGGCCCCACCCAAAATAGTCGCGAGCGGTGTCCGTAAGTTGTGAGATACCGATCCGATCAGCGCATCGCGAAATCGATTGGCTTCGGCCAGAATCGCCGCAGTGTTCTTGGCTCCTTCAATTTTAATAATCAAATAACTTGTGATGCACAGTACCAAACCGCCGAGTGAGCTGTTTATCAAGCCAAGCTGGGTTCCGCCTTGAGTGTTCAAAACAAAACTGGCAGCAACCAAAACGAGACACGAGGCAGTTACGAGAGCAATTCCGGTAGGCTTACAAAATCGTGCGGAAATCAGCGTAACGATGACATAAAGCGGAGCAATGGCGATTGCAGAATTAGTGTGCATGTCTATCCAGAATATAGCTCCACTCAAGGCAATGAGACTGGCTGCCACGAGAATTCGATTTGCAGGCGCTACGCTGACCTGTAATTTCATGGGAATTCCCCTCGATAGCCCCGTCCGATCTTCATCGTCATTCGGGCCGGTCGTACGAGCGCCTTCTCAACCTGAGGCGCCCTGCCTCTCAGTTGCTGGCGCTATGGTCATGGTTGCACTCGTACGCCGCCAATTCCGCGCAGGAGTCTAGCACGGAACCGTTGGCGCACACCCACTTAGCAAACCGGCGTGTCTGAGGGCTTGGTTTTCTGGAAAACCGATAATCCCAAGCGGCGCTTTGTTGCGCAAACACGTGCGCAAACCCTTAGGTGACCCCGCTCACGACACGCGGAGTTCGCGGCAGACTTGGCGCGCTTATGTCCGAGTTGGGTCAGATGCCGACGCAATTGAGCACTGGCCCTTAGGTCTGCTAAGGGCCACAAGCAGCCGTTTGTGGCGCTAGCCTTTTTTAGACGCCGGCTAACACGCCAGGTGAGTTCTCAAACCCGTTCGTCTTGGATAGCGGTATCCCGCTTAAATTCGCTCTTATACGACTGGGTTATCCGGACGATCCAATAGATGGGCGCTCGCGAGAATCCCATTAGCGGCTCATCGAACGAAATTTTCGACAATCAGCTCTTCGCTGAAATATACTTCTCGCACCCTTTCGAGACCTCCGCCGCTTGTCGGAGATTGGCGGCCATTGTAGCGACCAGTTCGGCGGCGGCCGGGCTCGGCGGCCGGCGTGGGTGGCTGATGGCGACGATCTCCCGGGCTATGCGCGGCGCCACGATGGGGTAGGCGCGCAAGGTGCCTTCGCGCAGGTGCCGATGCACGGCGATCGACGGCAGGACGGTGACGAAGTCGGTGGCAGCCACTAGTTCGGCGATCGGGACGAGCGAATCTATTTCGAGCCTTGGCGCGAAATTGATATCCTCCGCCCGCGCGGAGGCCTCGATGACCCCGCGCAAACCGTGGCGGTGAGACGGTATGACGAGCTTCAACTCGGGCAGGCTCTTGAGGCTGACCGGCGTTGGCAGCGGCAATGTGGTCGTCGCCCCTGCGACCAGGACCATCTCCTCATCGAGAACGTGCTGGACATCGAGGACTAGCTTTCGCCGGGGTCGATTAATGAGGGCGACATCGAGCTGGCCGGCCGTAACCCAGTCGATGGATGTGGCGCTGTAGCCATCGGCAACGGAAACCTCGACGTCGGGATAATTAGCGCTGAAGGCCGCGAGTGTTTCCGACAGCACGCTGTTGGTCACTGAGGCGATGAGCCCAATGCGCACGCGACCAGACATTCTACCTTCGAGCCGCAACATCTGCTCTCCTGCATGGGCGAAGTCGCGCAGAATAGGCAGATACAGGCGATACATTGTGTGCGCCGTCGACGTCGGAATCATGCCGTGCGCGCTGCGTTCAAACAGCTTTTGACCGAGCGCACCTTCCAGTTTTGTTATCTGCATGGAAAGCGCTGGCTGGACAATATTGAGCCGCCGCGCGGCGCGCGTAACGCTGCCTTCTTCGAATAGGCAAGCGAAATATTGAATCTGCCGAAAATCCATGAGGCAACCCGCTCCAACCCAGCACTACAATATCATGGAGCATGATATTGTGTATCACCATTATTTATTTTTACTGATACCGTGTGCTTGCTATGACTCTCTGGCCTAAAAAGGCTGCCCGGACGGTTCTCCACCAGTTACGCATTGTCGCATGGCCATTCCGCCCTCCGTCGCAAATCAGGCCGACAGGTTTTCTGTGCCGGGTTCTGAGTCGCTCCCCAGGCGGGGTCGGGCGGAACCGCTGGTGCCGATGACCAGTCTACGCGCATGGCTCGACCGGCTTGCGGCCACCGACCGCCTCGCGATCGCAAAGCCTGGAGTTGCGTTGCGTTACCAACTGGCGGCGATTGCGAAACGGCTCGATGGGGGTAAAGCGAGTTTGTTTCCGCATCCGGATCGTCATTCCGTATCCGTGATCTCGGGCGTTGTGTCGGACCGCGGATGGATCGCCGAGGCTATGGGAGTGGAGCCTCGCGAACTGCTCGACCGTTTCGCCGCAGCAGCGTCCAGCCCGCTGCCCTGGCGCGAAGTGCACAAGGCTCCGGCGCAGGAAGTTGTTCACCGCGACATCGATCTTGCGCGGTTGCTGCCGCTTCCAACCCATAATGCCTACGACAGCGGCCCATATATCACCGCGGGCCTGTTGATTTCGCGCAATCCGCAGACAGGCGCGCAGAACGTCGCCATCCACCGCCTTCAGCTTAGCGCTCCGAACCGCCTTGGCGTTCTTTTGCTGCCGCGCCACACCATCGCTTACTACGAGACGGCCGAGAAGAGGGGCGTGCCGCTTGACGTCGCTATCGTTATCGGCGTCGATCCGCTTACCCTGCTCGCTTCCCAGGCGATCGCGCCCCTCGATCAGGACGAGTTGGAAATCGCTGGAGCGCTACATGGGGCGCCGCTCAATGTCGTGCGTTGCATCGGCAAGAACGTGCATGTGCCTGCCGAAGCTGAAATCGTGATCGAAGGCCGGCTCCTCCCGCACGAGCGTGCGCCCGAGGGCCCGTTTGGGGAATTTCCGCAATATTACGGCGAGCGCGCCGATCGGCACGTGATTGAAGTCGATCTCGTCACACAGCGGCGCGGCGCCCTCTTTCACACGATCGTCGGCGGCGGCTTGGAGCACCTCATGCTCGGCGGCATTCCTCGTGAGGCGACGATCCTGGGCCGGCTCAGGCAGACATTCCCGAACGTCCTCGATGTGCATCTGCCCAAAGGGGGGGTGTGCCGTTATCACCTCTTTGTCCGGATCAAAAAGCAACGCGACGGGGAAGCCAAAAACATAATCCTTGGCGCACTCGCGAGTCATTATGACATCAAGCACGTCACCGTAGTGGACGAGGATGTCGATATCTTCAAGCCCGATGAGGTGGCCTGGGCGGTCGCGACTCGTTTTCAGGCCGATCGCGACCTTGTGGTGGTCGCTGGGTCACAAGGCTCGAAGCTCGATCCGTCGACGAGCGACGGTGTCGGCGCCAAGATGGGTCTCGACGCGACGGCACCGCTCGAAGTCGAAGAGATGCGCTTCAAGCGCATCCACGTTCCCGGCGAAAGTGAGGTCGATCTGTCACGCATGCTGGTTGAAAGCGCGCCGGTGCTTTGGCGAGATGCGGTCCGACCCTGACCGCCACAGCAGAGGAATTGCGTAAAGACCGGATCATTGAAGTAGGCGGCGGAGGTGCCCGTTAAGACAAACCGTTGTCTCGATAGGATGGCGCTATGACAAATACAACAACAGCAATCTAGGGAGAAGAAAAATGAGTGCACAGGGTGGAGTAACCCGACGGTCGTTCGTAGGCGCGAGCGCAACTGCTCTAATCGCGCTCGGCGCGGGAACGGGTGCGGCACGGGCGTGGATCAATAAGTCCGGCGCAGGTGGGCTTGCCCCACCTTCCAACGGCTCTTTCATGTTCCCGATCATCAAAAAGCTCCAACTAGACAAGAAGTACGAGCTCGATTTTGACGTTCACACGTACAGCAGTCCGAGCTCGCTATATTCGGAGTTTGCCGCTGGTAACACCGGCGACATTTTCGGCGCCGTTTTCAATGCGACCAATTTCTATACCCGCGGCATGGACGTGGAACTCCTTTTCACCGTCTCGACGGCGAACCACGGCTTCGTGACCAAGAACCCAGCGATTAAGACGCCGAAAGACCTTGCGGGCAAGACCATTGCGGCGACGACAAGTTCCGGATTTTACGGATTGGCGCTGCTGTTTCTGCGACAGAACAACCTCAACCCGCACAAAAACGTCAATATCATCACCGCCGCTCCATCTTCCGTGCAGACGCAATTGCTGGCGGGCCGGGTTGACGTCGGCTTGCTCGCTGAGCCTGCGCTTTCCAATGTGGTGAGTAAGGGCTTTCACATTGTAGGCGACATGAACGCCGAGATCCGCAAGCAGCTTTCGATGCCGTCGGACGCGCCGATCTGGTATATCGCTGGCTACGCACACAAGAGCTGGGTTAACGAAGATCCGAAGAGGGCGGTCGCGACGATGAAAATGTGGCAGGATGCAGCGAGCTTTCATCACGAGCATCCCGACGAAGCCGACAAGATCGTCAGCGCGTACACGCGCATTCCCGTCTCGTCGCTCAAGCTCAGCCGCCGGTTAGGGCTCGCCAATTTCATCGTCAAGCCGGCGGTCGAGGAGAAGGCTCATATCGATACGATCTTGAAGGGCTTCAAGGAAGTTGGCTTCCTGAAGAAACTGCCCGATGACGGCATTTATTGGAAGCCGCAGACCTAGCCCGCGTTTCGGAACCACCCGCACGTAGCCTATTAGGAAGGGTGATGAGCGCCGAACCCTCGGAATCCGCCACACCCGCCACGCCGGGGGCAAGGAGCACGTGCTCGGTCGGGCGCCGCAAGCTCTCGCAGTTTTTCCCCGTTCCGCTCTCGTGGAAGAGTATATTGCCCTTCGTGGCGCTGGCGGCTGGGTGGGAGATCGCTTCGTTCTTCTCACCTCGATATCTTTTTCCGGGGCTCGGAGCGATCCTCACGGATGTGTGGCACATTCTGACCACCTGGGATCTGCTTTATCAGGGACTGGTGACTTGGGGGCGGCTCATCTGCGCCGTCATTGCCTCCCTCATTCTCGGTATACCTATCGGGCTCACGATGGGTATGTCGACCCAGGCGGACGAGTTCGTCCGACCGATCGTCAAGTTCATTATGGGCGTGCCGGCGCTCAATTGGGTGATCATCGTGATCATCTGGTTTCAAAACACAGAGCTACGCATTGGTTTCGTGCTGCTGATGCTGTGTACGCCAATTACCATCTTCTGCATCTATGATGGAGTTCGCTCGATCGACCGCAAGCTTATCGACATGGTGTCCTCATTCGGCGCCAGCGGCATTCAGCATGTGCGCCTCCTGTTGTGGCCTTACGTAAAGACTTTTGCGTTCACCGCCGCCAAGCTCAATATCGCCAACGCGATCCGCACTGTCATTGTCGCCGAGCTGGTCGGAGCGTCAGCTGGCATCGGCAAGGAGCTCGATCTCGCCAAGAACGTGTTCGATATGGCCATGGTGTTGGCTTGGACCTTGATCATGGTAGGGATGCTGCTTGTGATGGCGAAAGGCATCGAAGGAGCCGAGCGCGTCGTGCTGCGCTGGCGCAGCGAGACACGCGCACGTGCTTGAGGGTTGAGATGGCCGACAGCTTAAGTAGTATTGCCAAGATTCGCGTGAGAGAGGCTTACAAATCCTTCCGCCAGGCCAACGGAAATGAGGTGGAGGCGATCAAGGGCCTGTCATTCACCGTGGCCGCGAATGAATATGTCGCCATCGTCGGCCCCACAGGCGCCGGCAAATCGGTGCTGCTCGACTGCATTCTTGGATTAAAATCGCTCGATGAGGGTAGTATCCAGATCAATGGGCGTGAGGTTGCGCATTACGCGCAGGTGAACAAAGGCCGCATTACTCGCATTTTCCAGGAGGACCGGCTTCTACCCTGGCTGTCTGCGACAGATAATGTGGCGCTCGGTCTTCAGATCCAGGGCGTCGCCGTGCAAGAACGGCGGGAACGAGCGGCGCAATGGCTAGAGGCGGTTGGGCTCAGCAACTTCTGCAATGCATTCCCGAGCGAACTCTCCGGCGGCATGCGGCAGCGCGTGAACATCGCGCGCGCGTTCGCCCCAAATCCAGAAGTCATCCTGCTTGACGAGGCGTTTAGTGCGCTCGACGAAATTACGGCCGCGCGCCTGCGAGGCGAATTTCGCGATCTCGCTCACCAGCAGAGGATGACATTCTTGATCGTCACCCACAGCATCGAAGAAGCTATTTTCTTGGCCGGACGCATTCTGGTGTTCGGCGCGCCTGCGCGTCTGGTCCGTGAGATTACGGTGCCGGTAAATGCTGCAGCCGATCGTTTAAAGGTCGACCAAATTCGCGACGAGGTGCGTGCGGCGATCGCTGACGGCGTGCGGACGAAATGAGCGTTGGAGTCATTGCATTGGAATTGAAGCAACCTCCACATCCGCTCATTCTCGCGAAGCGCGAATTCAGGTTACGGAGGTCAGCAGCTTTTTGTGGTGGGTCTCCACGAGCGGAGTAGGTCGATTTAGTTCAATCGAATCAGAGTATTGGGGTCGAACACAGGATGACGGTCGAAGAGAGCGTGTTTATCGCTGGCGCGGGTCCGGTCGGATTGGTAGCCGCGACCAATCTCGTGCGCCACGGTGTGCCGGTGACGGTGTTCGAAGCGGGTGCCGACCTCAGCGTCGAGTCACGCGCCTCGACTTTTCATCCGCCCACGCTCGACATGTTGGCCGATCTCGGGGCCACCGACCGGCTGATCGCACAAGGGTTAATCGCACCGCAATTCCAGTACCGTTCAAAGCCCAGTGGCCTGGTCAGCCAATTCGACTTTGGGGCTATCGCCGATGTGACGGCGCACCCCTATCGTGTGCAATGCGAGCAATCAAAGCTTACTCGCATTTTGCTCGAACAGCTGAGCAAGGACCCGAAATTCGACATTCAGTTCAAATGTAAGGTCGATAACGTCACGCAAGATTCATCGGGTGTCTGCCTTACTGTCGAACGCGATGGACGGCTTGAGGTACGTCGCGGACGATGGCTGATCGGGGCTGATGGCGCGCGGAGCGACGTACGACGTTCGCTCGGCATTGAATTCGAGGGGTTCACTTGGCCGGAACGTTTCCTCGTAGTGAGCACCCCGTTCGATTTTCACGCTGTGATCCCCGGTCTCGTGTCGGTGAACTATGTCGCCGACCCCGAACGCTGGCATTTCCTTTTGCAGATCCCCGGCCTTTGGCGCGTGATGTTTCCGGTGCGCCCGGACGAGAGCGACGAACGCGCACTTAGTTCGGAGTTCGCGCAAGCTCTGATGGCGAGGGTGGTGCGCGGCATTGCGGGCTACGAGATCGCTCACACGACGCTCTATAGAGTGCACCAGCGAGTGGCGAAGACCTTCCGCTCGGGCCGCGCCTTCCTCGTTGGTGACGCCGCTCACATCAACAATCCGTTGGGCGGCATGGGCATGAACGGGGGCATCCACGACGCCATGAATCTAACGACGCGGCTCATCGATGTATGGAACGACGCCGAGCCGGAAAACGAACTCGACCGCTTTGACAGGCAGCGACGCCTGGTCACCAAGGAATATGTGGAGCAGCAGTCGATCCGCAATAAACGCAATCTAGAGTCGAGCGGCGCCTTCGTTCGTGAATTGCAACAGATCGCGGGCGATCCGGAAAGCACGCGCGACTATCTTCTGCGTGTTTCGATGATCGCCAGCCTGAAACGCGCTGCCAAAATAGGCTGAGCGCCGAGCTTTCCTCCTCATTCGGCCTTTTTCGCCACGGTCTATGGAGCGCGCATCAAGGATGGATGCCTAGCTTTGGAAGAGCAGCATTATGTCCCTGTCGTGATGCGCAGTGGCGGACGCGAGCGTACACCGTACTGATCCTGCTCTTCCTACCAGCGCTCTATGCCGCGTGGTTCCGGATCAAATCTCCGATTGAACAGGCCAGCGAAAAGGCGACCGCTTCGTCTGATATTGATTTCAGCTTCGCGCGAAGTTACGCGCGACGCCGGCGCACCCACCCATAAATTCAAACACCGAGGCAATCATGAACTCCAATGTACGTGAGGAAGCGGACCTCACGCGCTCGGCGCATTGGTCCACACCGAGCCTGAGCAGAGCTTCTGGCGTTTGGCTTGCAAAGGGCAACCGGCGGTATGACGCGTGAGCTGCGCGACCGACTTGCCCCCTTCCGGCAATCGCAAGTAGAGACGGTTGAAGCTCGCCTCGCCCGTTCAATGCAAGGGCACAAGGATAATGTCGCTGCTGTCGTGGCCGGCAATGCTGAAGAAGCCTACGAAGCCATGCGGCGTCATAATGCTCGCTTAAGCGTTGGCATGCTTAATCTTTTGCGCCGTCAGTATGCTCTAGAGACAGAAGAAAAAGAGCGCAACGACAACGGCCACAATACTTAAGCTCGGCGTCTATAAGGTCGAAGTCCAGCCTGCACCGCGCGCTCGGCGCTCGCGGAGCTCTCCTGGTTCCGGGCACAGGCGATCGCAGTCCCCTCGTAAAACAGGCCTAATGCGAACACCGATCCGCACGAGAATCAGTCTGCTTCAAATGTCGTGGCCCACGAGAACGGGCCGTCTTTCGGGCGTCACAGTGTTGCATTGCTTACTTTTTCAGTCGAAAATAAGCTGCTCTCATCGATTGGATGGCGAGCATCCCCGAGATCGGAACCATGTCGACGGCTCTGCGGATTGCTCACGGCGGGTTTGGGCGTGTCGCTCTGCTCGACATGGACCGCTCCCTCGTGCGCCACGCGCACCCGCACTGCCATGTGCTGATCAAAGCCGAAGGCGCCGACACCCAGTTCGCGGTCGGCAGCCGGATCGTCGCGCTGACCAACACGCAGGCGGTGCTGGTCAATGCCTGGGAGCCCCACGCCTATGTTCACAACCAGGGTCGGCCGCGCACCATCATTCTCGCGCTCTACATCGAGCCCAAGTGGCTCGAGAGCTTTCGGCCAGGCTGGGCGGCGAGCAATGGAAGCGGATTTTTCCAACAACCCGCGGGGGAGTTGTCGCCCCGCATCCGCCGGCTCGCCATGGATCTCGCCAGCGTGATGGTGAGCGATCCCGGCGACAGCGCGCTGCACGAGCGGCTTCTTCCCGATCTCATGATTTCCGTCATCGAACGGTTCACGCCCTGGCGCACCTTACGGGAGACCATTGCAGAGCGCGACGGATTCGACTGGCGGATTCGCCGCGCGGTCGATCTGATTCGGCAGGAGCCGCATATCGCACGCGATACAGGAACGTTGGCGCGCGAGGTCGGCCTTTCGCGCGCACATTTCTACCGCTTGTTCGAGCGCTCCACCCGCATGACTCCGCATGTCTACCTCAACCTCCTGCGGATGGAACTCGCGGTAAGCTCGGTGGTCTATGCAAGCGACAGTCTTGCCGACGTGAGCGACCGACTCGGCTTCGCTGCACCTGCGCATTTCACCCGTTTCTTCCGCGATCACGCGGGCGTAAAGCCGAGCGAGTTCCGCCGCGTCGCGAGACGCAACGCGGTACCGGCCGGCGCGCTGAGCTGAG
>Ga0134126_10013254_pt1 | contig 10414 bp, 5 predicted proteins | sample KB31752_FD_96881 | JGI IMG/M metagenome (GOLD analysis project Ga0134126, IMG submission 96881) | Terrestrial soil microbial communities with excess Nitrogen fertilizer from Kellogg Biological Station, Michigan, USA - KB3-175-2 | ecosystem: Environmental > Terrestrial > Soil > Unclassified ...
AGTCCTCCTGCAATACGCTTGGTGAAATTGAAGCTGACCTTCGCGTTGGGGGAGAACACAACTCCCTGATTCACGCCCGCGCCATGCCAAGCGCGATCGAGCGTGGGGTTAAAGCTGAGATACCACCTTCCCAGTTGCCGATCCACGATAGGACGAATTTCCCAGCTCCAGGTGTCCACTGAGAAGAGACTGCGCTGGTAACCGATCTCCTGCGACAGACTGAGCCCAACGGGTAAACCCCACGATTCCGGTACCCTGAAGCGCGGCCGGATGTGATTGCCGACGTACTCGAACTGTCCATCGGGCTGAATGGTGGTGAAGGTGTAAAATCCGACCTCGAACCACGGCGTGAAGCCGTGCGTCACCTCGACGGTCTCATGCATCGCGTGCAGTGTTGGCTGCACGCCGTCCTCGGTCGTGGATCTTCCGCGGTCGGTGAAGTTGCTGTGCAACTCGAGCATGGTATGGCCGGCGGCCACGGTCTCGGAGCCGTACACCTGGATCTCGGTATTGTCCTGCGCCTGGACCGTGCTCGCAATCGCGCACACTGCAGCGACAGCAAACGCCATTCGTCCGGCTGCACGCACCGTTGGTATCAGTAACATTGCCGTTGAGCCTCGAATGAAAATTGCACCTCGCAGCGACCGAACCCGCATCCATCGAACGGGTGCGGGTTCGGCCCGTCAAATGTACGCATGGCACGCGCAGGACGTGGTGCGAGACGTAGCGCACGATGCTGAGCGGGGGTGAACAGGTTTGTCGGCTCGGGAATGGGCGACCGCGGTCGCCCATTCCCCACCAGATCACGTCACCCAGCTTACTGCGAGATGTTGACGCGAAGCTGAATGCTGCGAGGCCGCCCCACGGAGGCGCCGCTGAAGAATGCCCCCTTCAGCAGATACTTCTTGTCGAAGATGTTGTCGACGTACAACTCCGGCCGCACGAGTGATCCGCCCATCGAGAACGAATAACCAACGCTCACGTTCGAGATATAGCTCGGATCCACATGGATTCCCTTGTTGAAGTCGAACAGACCGGTCCCGTAGGAGCAATTGCAGTCTGCCGGATCCACACCGTTCGTAAGGCCTGATCCGTACGTGCCGGTATAGCTGGTATAGATCCGCCCTGGTGCATACGTCGCGCTGACCGTTCCGGACAGACGTTGATCGTGGTCGAGATCGAAGTATCCCTGCGGAGTGTCGGTCGGGAAAAAACCGCCGGTGATCGGCCCGCGACCATATGCGTGATTGAGCGCAAGGTTGAGGTACGCGGAGAATGGGCCTGCTGGCCGGAAATCCTGTACAGTTTCGAGTCCGGTAATGTGCACCTGCGCGATGTTCACCGACGTCACGATCGCGGAGCCGGGAACCGTGTTGTCATCGATGCCCGGAGTACTCTGTTTGTGATAGCCCGCGAGCTTCGAGACCAGCCCGAACGGGAAGCGGTGGATGTAGCCGGCCTCGTAGAAATTATCTCGCTCCGGCAGCGTGGGCGCCGCTGTGACTCCCTGCTGTGCGACGCTCGTGATCGCGCGGAGATCCTCGACGTTGGTCGGAACGAAGAGTCGTCCATAGTACAGGTAGAACGTGGTTCCGGGGTCCGGGAAGAAGTTGAGCCGGATTCGTGGGCTCAGTTGCGTCCGTGTCCCCGCGAATGGTGCGTTGTGCGCGTCGTAGCGCACACCGGTCCGGATCTCGAATCGTTCGACGGGAGAGTACGCGGTCTCAGCATAGCCGCCGACGTCGTATCCCTGGAGATTGGAATTGGATGCGGGACCTGGCGTGCCGGAATTGGTTGCGGTGACGAAATTTTCGTGACCGGTCGTGTACTGGCTCAGAGTGCCGAACTTGAATTCGAGCTCGCGTGCGGGGTGCACCGTGTAATCGGCCTTCACACCGTACGTCGTGAAGTTGCGGCTCTCGCGAAGATTGTACGCATTGAGGGTATCCGGAAAGAACACGAACTGGGCGGAATCGCTAGCCCCCGGTATGTACTTCAATCCGCCGGAGCGCACGAACGCCCCCACGAACAGCTCCGCCGCGCGAGGCTGCGTGGTTGCTCCTCCTTCGATCCCCGCGGTCGTGTCGGCCCCGAAAATGTGACGATAGCCGAGATTGACGAATGCGTTGCGGTCGCGCTGGTGGTCGTCGAGAACGACGTTGCCAGTAGAGTCGTAAGGAACCTCGAATCGCGTCGTCGAGAGACTCGCGTCGAGATCGAACACGTTGGAGGCGTTCGGCGTGTACTGGACCTTGGCGAAACCGGAGTAGTCCTCACCATGGTTGTGGAAGTTGACGACCTTGTCGTGCGCAGTATCGAACACGACAGGCTCGAGTCGCATGTCGGTCGCCTTTCGACTGCCCGAGATGAAGAACCCCCACGGTCCCGCGTTCGCGCTCGCCGTTACCGCTTCTCCGTTCGTGTTGAACGAGCCGCCATATCCCGAGATCGTGCTGTGAAATCCTCCGACCGGGATGCGCGTCTGAACGTTCACCACGGCTGCATTCTTGTTGCCGTATTCCGCGTCCCAGCCCCCGGTCTGAAAATCGATCTGGTTCACTATACTGGGATCGAACAGCTCGTTGAGACTCCCCGAGATGCCGGCGGGGACGGGCACGCCATCGACATAATACGTGTATTCGGCGTGCTGTCCGCGTATGTGGACTTCGCCAGTTGGCGCGCGAGCCGCGCCGGCGATCGACTGCTGAAGGATCTGCGAGGTCGTATTCGTCGGCGCACCGTGATAAGAATCCTGCCTGAAGCGCTGGTCGCCGGAGCGCGTGTCGACCGTCAGTGGAATCGCCGCCGTCACGGCGACGGACGACAGGCTCAGTGCTACGGCGGTCAGCCGGAAATCCGCGCGGATGTCACCGGATGTGCCAACGGTTATTTCCCGCGACTGGAGCCGAAAACCTATCAGGCGAACGCTGACGGTGTACGTGCCGGCCGGAAGATCGTGCGCGATATACCGTCCAAACGCGTCGGTGATCGCGGTGAGTACGATACGACCGCCCTGCACCACGCTCACCTCGCCGCTGGGAAGTGGCTGCCCGGATGCGCTGTCGGTTACGGTACCGGTGAGGTCGCCACGGGCGGTTGGCGACGCATTGGCGACAGTAGGTGATGCATGAGCGGGGGACGCAAACGCGACGGTGGCGGCGCTACTCATGACAAGAGCGAGCGCGCACGTCACCGCACGCGCGGAGACGCAATGGTTCGACATGATTTTTGAGTGCAAAGGTGTGATCGCGCCGCCAGGGAGAGGCGACGACGTAGTTCCAGGGCGGAGGCTTCTGCCTCCGCCGTCACATCACACCGTCACTGGGGGTGAGCGCGCGAGCCGCGCGCCATCGAGCATGGCATACGGCCGCGCCCCAATCTCTGTCGCCGGAGCGTCCGAGACACGTTCAGCATCGAGCCACGCGGGAGCTGCGCGCGGCGGCACCGTAGAGCCAGTCGCGAGTACGTGACAGACGAGGCAATCGCTGTCGTGCAGTCGGTGGTGGTGGTTGCCCGGGGTCTCGGCGTGAACGGGTGCGATGTGCGAACTGGCCTGCTGCTCGTAGCCGTCACTGACTGCGAACGTCCCCTGCAGGCCGACCTGCAGGAACGCGAAGGCGAGCGCGAAGACTCGAAGTCCTCGCGACCGCCCGCGCCCACGATCGCGCATCGCCCCGATCCGAAAACGCACGCTAGACGTGCAGCTCGTCGTTCTCGCGCGACACCATCAGATACAGCACCGGCATCAGAAACACGCTCAGGAGAAGCCGCGAGAACAAACCGCCGACGATCACCATCGCGAAGGGTCGCTGCGAATCGGATCCGACTCCCGTGGAGAACGCAGCTGGAAGGAGTCCGAGCGCAGCGACGAGTGCGGTCATCATGATCGGCCGCAATCGAAGCAGGGCCGCATCCAGTGTCGCCTCGGAGATTCCAAGCCCGCCGAGCCTGAGCTCATTGGCGTACGATATGTAAACCACCGCGGTTTGCACCGAGACACCGAACAACGCAAGGAACCCGATCCCGGACGAAACTGAGAACGGCGTGCCGGATATCCACAATGCGACGAGTCCCCCCAGTGGTGCCGACAGCAGCACTCCGACGACCGTGATGAATGGGAATTTGAAGTTCCGGTACAGCGCGAACAGCAGGATGAAAATCACCGCCAGCGTCAGCGGGAGCACGATTTGCAGCTGACGGCGGGACGCCGTGTATTCCTCGAACTCTCCGCCCCACACGATCGAATAGCCTGGCGGCAGCTTGACCTTGCGCGCAACCTGCGCTCGCGCGTCATCCACGGCGCCGGCAAGATCGCGACCGGTCACCGAGTACTGCAAGCCGATGTAGCGCGAGTTGTCCTGTCTGTAGATGAACGACGCGCCGTTGTCGATCTTGAGCGTGGTCACTTCTCGAAGCGGTATCTGCGCGCCGCTCGGCGTCGCGATCAGAATGTTGCCGATCTGGTCTGCCGTTTCTCGGAACTGCGGCTGCAACCGCACTACGAGATCGTATAACTGTTCTCCCTGCACGACCTGCGTTGCGGCCGCGCCGCCGACCGCGGCCTCGATCAGGCCGTTCACGTCGGAGACGTTGAGGCCATAGCGCGCCATCTTCGCGCGATCCGCAGTCACGGTCAGGGCGGGTTGGCCCAGCTCCTGGACAAGCGTCACCTGATTGATACCGCGTACCTGGTCCAGCACCTTCTTGATCTGTGTTCCCCGCTCCTGCAATACTGTCAGATCGGTGCCGAATATCTTCGCATCGAGGGAGCTTTTGAGACCCGTCTCCGCCTCGTCCACGGCGTCTTCCGCGGGTTGCGTGTAGTTGAACGTGATTCCAGGATAGACTCGCAGCTTCTTGTCGATCGCCGCAATCAGTTCGGGCTTCGTGCGATACTTGCCGTGCCACTCGCCGTAGGGCTTGAGGCCAACATAGAATTCGGCGTTGAAGAATCCCGTCGCGTCGGTTCCGTCATCCGGGCGTCCGTGTTCCGACGCGACCAGCGTGACTTCCGGGAACGACTTGATGATCGACCGGATCTGCGGGACGATTTTCGAAGACTCTTCGAAGGAGATCGTGTACGGCATCGTCGCGCGAACCCAGAGCGCGCCCTCGTCCAGCTTGGGCATGAACTCGCCGCCGATGCGCGTGATCAGCAGCAGGCACGCCGCGCCGATCGCGATCGACGCCCACAGCACGATCTTCGCGTGCTGAAGACTCCATTCCAGACCGCGCCTGTATTGCAGGAGAATCCACTCGAACGTTGCGTTCCGTCGTTCCTTCACGCCGCCGCGCAACACAACCGCACACACCACCGGGAGCAGCGTGATCGTCACCAGCAACGACCCGATCAGCGCGAAGATCGTGGTATCCGCCATCGGCTTGAACAATCTCCCCGACGGTCCCGTGAGGACGTAGATCGGGGAGAATCCCGCGATGATGACGGCAATCGCGTACACGATCGGACGGTCGACCTCTGCTGCCGCTTCCGTTATGACCGTCTTTATGTCGTACGCCGTTCCGTGTCGTCGCGCGAGTTGCCTGTGGATGTTCTCCACCATCACGACCGCGCCGTCGACCAGGATCCCGAAGTCGATCGCGCCGATCGAGAGCAGATTCGCCGGTATGCCCTTGAGATCCAGACATATGAACGCGAACATCAACGCGAGCGGTATCGACACCGCGACGATGAGCCCGGACCGAATGTCGTACAAAAAGAAGATCAGAATCACCACTACGAGGACGATTCCGCGAAGAAGATTGTCCTCCACGGTCTTGGTCGTGAGCTGGATGAGATCGCTGCGATCGTAGAACGGGACGACCTTGACGTCCTTCGGAAGAACCCTGGTGTTGAGCTCGTTGGTCTTCTGTTCTACGCGCTTGAGCACGGTCTGAGCCTGTTCACCCGTGCGCATCATGATCACGCCTTCGACTGCGTCGTTCTGATCGTTGAATCCGAACTGGCCGAGCCGCGGCGCGTATCCGATCTCGACGGAGCCGATGTCCTTCACCAGCACTGGCGTCCCGTTCTGCACGGCCACGACCGTATTGGAGATATCCTCCAGCGTGTTGATCCGGCCGAGGCCGCGAACGTAATAGAACTGTCCGCCCTCGGAGTAGAAGCCGCCGCCGGCGTTGCCGTTGTTGTTGCCCAGCGCGTCCGCGAGCGTGGAGATGTTCAGTCCCGCTCCGGCAAGCTTGGTGGGATCGACGAGCACCTGGTATTGCATGGTCTGGCCGCCGAGCGATGACATGTCGGCTACGCCCGGAACCGCCTTGTACTGCTTTTCGAGGATCCAGTCCTGGATGTTCTTGAGCTGCATCGGCGTGCGGTCGGGGCTCTGGACCACGTATCGATACACAAGCCCCGACGGTGACGACATCGGCGCGACGGACGACGACACCCCGTCCGGAAGCTCCAGATCCGGGATGCGCTCGAACACCTGCTGCCGAGCGAAATACGTGTCCGTCTGATCCTCGAACGTCATCGTTACATCCGACAGTCCGTACAGCGACACCGAGCGCATCACTTTCAGATTCGGCGTGCCGTTCATGCCGGCTTCGACGGGCACCGTGATCAGTCGCTCTACTTCTTCCGCGGCGTGTCCCGGCCATTGGGAGATGATCTCCACCATCGGCGGCGAAACGTCGGGATACGCATCTACGGGAAGTCTGGAAAACGACCACGCACCGACGCCTATCAACACGAGCGCGAGAATTCCCGTCAGCAGCGGCTGCGCAAGCGAGGCCGCAACTATTCGGTTGACAAACGATTGCGCCGCGCCCTCGATCGACGTCGGTTCCTCTATCTGCGGGAGCGCACTGTGCGGATCGTGTGCGCCGCGTCCCTCCGGAGGTCCATTCGAATCGGGAGGCGTCACAGGCTCTCCGCGAACTGCAGGAACAACGCACCCTCTGCGACCACGCGGTCACCGGGTTTCAGCCCGGACAATATCTCGTAGTCGTCTCCGATGCGCGCGCCAAGCGTGACGCTGCGCCGCGCATACTGCACGTTGGGCGAATTGCCTGTCGCAACAAAAACGAATGGAAGATTCTGATCGTCGCGCAGCACGGCGTCGACGGGTGCGAGAATTCCACTCTTCTGGTGATCACCCCTGATCGCCACGTCGACGTACATGTCGCGCTTGAGCAGGTCGCCGCGATTGCGCACGACGAGACGCACTGAAGTCGCACGCGTTGAGGAATCGACGAGCGCGCCGACGTAATCGACGGTGCCCTCGAACGGTGTTGGACTCACTGCGCTCGTGACGGTTACCGGCTCGCCCTTGTGAACGCTCGCGAGATCGGACTCGAACACGTTCGCCATCACCCAGACGGTTGAGAGGTCGGCAATGGTGAACGCAGGCGTTCCTCCGGCCTGGAGCAACTGACCCGGAGTTATGAGCCGCTCGACCACGGTTCCCGCGATCGGCGCGCGAATCACACCGGGTATTGCGGCGCTGCTTCCGCCATTCGTTGCGCTGGCGATGACCGCGGGATCGATCCCGAGCGATCTTATCTGCTCCAGCGCTGCTTCCCTGTCCGCGACAGCCGACGCTGCGTCGGCCTGCGCCTGCTCCAGATCGCGGCGCGACAGCGCGTCAGTCTTGAAAAGCTGTGCATCCTGATCGGCGATCCGTTGAAGGTTCGCCGCCGTCACCACGGCCTTGCGATAGCCCCCGACTGCCGCCGCGAAATCAGGCGAGGAAACAGTCGCGAGCGGAGTGCCGGTAGAAACTACCGTTCCCGGCTGAACGAGGAGCTTTGTGACAGGACCAGATACGGGCGACAGTACCTGCGTCGATCGGTCTCCGTTGAACGCGACTGTCCCCGTGGTCGTCACGCTGGGATAGAATTTCGATGGAGCGATCGTGTCCAGGTGAATGCGTGCCTGTTGCTCCGGAGTGAGCGTGAGGTTTGACGGCTTGGCTGATGCTGGCGTCGCCGTGTTGGCTGACTCATCCGACCCGCCGCAAGCCGACAAGAGAACGAGGCCCGCAATCAAACAGAATGACTTCATGCTCATTGGTTCGGTCCGGAAGCGATGGTTTCTAGAGGCACACTTACAGCGCGTTCCAGATCGGATCTGGACGTGTTGGCCGCGGCCAGTGCGTCGGAATACTGACTCTGCGCGTCGAGAAGAGTGCGACGGGCGTCGATTACTTCAAACGCCGATGATCCGCCGATTGCATAGCTCGCGGCAGTCGATCGGTAGGCTTCCCGTGCGGACGGAAGCAACTGATCGCGTATGTAGATCGCCTGGCGCAGTGAAGTGCTCGCCGCCGCGTACGCGTTTCGCACGTCCTGACCAACTTCTGCTTCGAGGTCGCGGTACGACGCAGCCAACTCCCGTTCGAAGTGCAGCGACTGGCTCACTTCGCCCTTGGTGTGCTGCCAGAACAGCAATGGAAGCGGGAATGCCAGGCCGGTCGAGAAGACTCCCGGTCCACTGTTGCCGGACACGTCGCGTGAAACGCCGAGTGTGAGATCCGGAAGCCAGAATTCGCGCGCGAGAGTGGTGGCGGAATGTGCTCCCTTGCGCTGCGCCATCAGGCCCGCCAACTCCGGCCTGGCGTTCAGCGCCTCGCGCTCGAGCACGTCGACTGATGGGAGCGACGGCGGCACCGTCAGCGAATCAGTCGCCACGATCGGAGCGCCGAGTTGGCGTCCCATGAAGCGATTCAATCCGGACGACGCGTTGGCGATCGCGCGCTCGTTCGAGATCAGATCGTTCGTCGCCGCCGCAACGTCCACCTGCGCCTTGATGACGTCGAGCCGAGGCGCTGTCCCCGCATCGAACCGCGCCTGCGTGCGCTTGAGAAAGTCGTTCGCAAGCGTCTGTGCTTCAGTGAAATCCGTGCGATGCCGAAGTGCGACCAGCAGCGAATCGTACTGCTCGGCCGTCAGCGCAGCGATCTGCCGCTGCAGCGCCGTGTAGTTAGCCTCGGCGTTACGTATGTCGGCCCCCGCGACGTTGCCGCGCAAACGGAACTTGTCGGGAAAGGGGACCTGCAAGGTTGCACCGACATTCTTCTGCCCAGTGGCGGATGAGCGGAACAGTCCGGGCTGCTGATCCAACGAGGCAGTGACCGCCGGATCCGGGATTGCAACAGCCTGCACCTTGGCCGCGCGAAACTCGGCGATCTGCTCGCGCGCCACATCCAGCTGCGGATTACGCTCCAGCGCAAGCTGGATCGCGGCCGCGCGAGTAAGTAGAAGGGTATCGGGACGTTGTTGGGCAGACGCGCTGCTTGCACAGAGTGCGAGCATCGCCGTCCAGCGTGCTATGGACATGCGCTCTCTCTCGTTGTGTTGACACGCCGGCAGGGCTCACGGTGCGGATATGCCCCGGGCTACCGGCCGTGGACTAAACAGACGCTGGAGGCGCTCGGGGCTGGACCGATTCGAGCTGAAGCGCTTCGATCCGCGCTTCGGCGGTAGTGACGGGCCGGAAGACCGGCTGGCCTGGCGGCACGGGGACGGCCGCTGGATGTGAGCTCAGTGCGTGGAGCGAAAGCACCGAGCACGCGGCGCACGATGCCGCGTCGTGCGTGAAGTGACCCCGATGGTTTCCCGTTGCCTCGACGTGTGCGGACAGCCCGAAGCCGCGGCTCTCGGAGAGAGGAGCCACCGCTATCCAGCATTGGGCAAGAATGGCCAGCACAGCCGCGAGCCGCCATCCCCACCGCCCGCTACTGCGTCGTACGCTTTGGGTCGGTCTGAGCATCCGGTCTAATCGTATACCTGCACAGGTATTACGCACCAGTGGGCAAAACGCTAGAGCACCCGGCCCAGCGACGCGGCGCGGTGGTATTAGCGCACTTGGCGCCCGTGGGCGCCGGAGCGCAAAATGGCCGCAGGGTGGCGCCGCGACCCCCCGGCGTGCGATCTTTGGAAGCCTTAGATGAAAAGACAAGACGCTCTCGATTATCACAGCTCCGGCCGGCCCGGCAAAATTGCCGTCGTACCCACCAAGCCGCTAAACAACCAGCGCGATCTCTCCCTGGCGTACACGCCCGGGGTCGCTGAGCCCTGCCTCGAAATCGCCAAGAATCCCGAGGAGGCCTGGCGCTACACGGCGCGCGGCAACCTCGTAGCAGTGGTCACCAACGGCACCGCAGTCCTGGGCCTCGGTAACATCGGCGCTCTCGCTGGCAAGCCGGTCATGGAGGGCAAGGGCAACCTCTTCAAGCAGTTCGCCGACATCGACGTATTCGACCTTGAAGTGGGCTCCGAAAATCCGGATGACGTCATCCGATTCTGTCAGCTGCTCGAGCCGACGGTAGGCGGCATCAATCTGGAAGACATTCGGTCGCCCGATTGTTTCTACATAGAAGAGACGCTCCGGAAGACCATGAACATTCCGGTCTTCCACGACGACCAGCACGGCACCGCGATCATCTCGGGCGCCGCG
>Ga0134126_10013255_pt1 | contig 10414 bp, 10 predicted proteins | sample KB31752_FD_96881 | JGI IMG/M metagenome (GOLD analysis project Ga0134126, IMG submission 96881) | Terrestrial soil microbial communities with excess Nitrogen fertilizer from Kellogg Biological Station, Michigan, USA - KB3-175-2 | ecosystem: Environmental > Terrestrial > Soil > Unclassified ...
GCTGCGCTCACGTGCCCCGGATGCAACGCACTACGCCGCACAGCGCGGCGTAGTGCGCTGCTGGCCTATCGAGGCCGCGTCGCGCGGCTGGGCCCCGGCTCTGCGTCGCGGCATTTCATGCCGCAACGCGTCCGGGACACGCGACCTTTACCCGGTAGGACATCGTAGCGTACTGCTGACGGCATGAACTACCGTCACGCCTTTCACGCCGGCAGCTTTACCGATGTCATCAAGCACATCGTGCTGGTGCGCGTCCTCACTTACCTGCAGGAGAAGCCGGCGGCCTTCCGCGTCATCGACACCCATGCCGGCGCAGGTCTCTATGATCTCACCGGCGAGGAAGCGCGCCGCGGCGGTGAGTGGCTCACCGGCATTGCGCGGATTCTGCAGGCGCGCTTTTCGGAAGCGGCGCTGCCGCTCGTAAAGCCCTATCTCGACATTGTCAGGTCATTCAATCCACCGAGCGAATTGCAGGCCTATCCGGGCTCGCCACTGATCGCGCGCGCGATGCTGCGTCCGCAGGATCGCTTGACCGCCTGCGAACTCGAGCCAACGGCGCGCAAGCAACTGATCGATGCGCTCCGGCGCGACACGCAGGCCCGCGTGGTCGATCTCGATGGCTGGGTAGCGTTACCCGCGTTCGTGCCGCCGAACGAGCGGCGCGGGCTGGTGCTGATCGATCCGGCCTTCGAAGCGACAGACGAGTTCGAGCGGCTGGCGGATGGCTTTACCGCTGCCTTCCGCAAATGGCCCACCGGACAATATCTGCTCTGGTACCCCGCCAAGAGCCGGCGCGCGACCGACACGCTGGCACAGCGCGTGGCGCAGGCGGTAGCCGCGGTCAAACCGCCGGGCAAATGCCTGCGACTGGAGTTTTCCGTTGCGCCGCAGGCGGCAGATAGCGCGCTCGCCTCCACCGGGCTGCTGATCGTCAATCCACCGTGGACGTTGCAAAGCGAGCTCAAGACCATCCTCAGCGAGTTGGAAAAGCCGCTTGGCCAAGGCGGTCCCGGCCGCTTCAGGCTCGAAGTGCCGAAGCCCTAGCGGGGTACTTCCTCGCGCTGTGACTTGGCGTCGAAAACCCGTAGTCAATTTGCCGGGAACCGTATTATGCTTGTGTTGGACTGGCTTTACGTTCCGCTTCCGCGAATGGTTGCGGCGGAGTGATCAAGGCCTAAGAAAAAAATCCAGGTTGGGTCGGTGACGTGACACCGGCCCGCTCAGGTGGCCAAGCTTCAGCGATCGTCGGTCAGCCGCTGTGCGACGTGCGCGCAGCGGTGGAGCATTACGGGGGAGGAGTATCCCGATGGCCATGACTGGTACGGTCAAGTTCTTCAATGGAGAACGCGGCTACGGCTTCATCAAGCCTGACGACGGCGGGCGCGACGTGTTCGTGCACATCACCGCAGTCGAACGGGCGGGATTGAAGGATTTGACCGAAGGACAACGCATCGCTTTTGAGGTCGAGCCGGACAAGAAGGGCAAAGGCCCCAAGGCGGTCAACCTGGTGATTCAATCGTAGCCGGTTATTTCTGACGGCGTTTTCGTCCCGAATCGGCTTGCGTGCGGAATCGGGTGAAAGGCTTTTGCTTGAAGAATAAAAAAATCCCGGCCGTGATCCACGGCCGGGAGTGACGGTATTGTGCGTTTTCTTGTTGCTATCAGAAATGATAGTTCACGCCGGCGCGGATGGTCCCGAACCGGTAGCCATTTGACACCCCCGTAATCGCAAACTGACTCTCGGAAAGATCGACATAGAGATATTCGATCTTGGCGCTCCAGTTCGGTGTGAGACCGACTTCCGCGCCGAGGCCCGCGGTCCAACCCGCCGTGGTGTGGGATTCGCTCAAACCGAACGTCTGGCCCTTGAGCTCACCGAAGGCAAGGCCGGCGGTGCCGTAGAACAGCACGTTGCTGAACGCATAGCCGGCGCGGCCGCGTACGGTGCCGAACCATGGATTGGAGAATTTCCAGGGCGCGAAAGTATCGTCGGCGCCAGTGGCTTCGATGTCACCCTCGACACCGAACACCCAATGCTGCGTGCTCTGCCAGTTGTAGCCGGCGGTCGCGCCGCCGGCGAGGCCGCTCGGCTTGGTCGGGTTGTTGCTGACATCGCCCCAATCATAGCCGAGATTGCCGCCGAGATAGGGGCCGGCCCAGCTGTAGGCATTGAGCGGCTGGTTCACGGTGTAGGGTGCGCGCGAGCCGTAAGCGAGATCGGCAGCGTGTGCCGAAATGGTCCCGGCCAGGACCAGCCCCAATGCGCCCCAAACGAACCCCTTCATTCCACTCTCCAACGCAACTGCCGCCACCGTGCGCCGTCCGGGCGGCGCGAGGCGCCCGACGAGGCATGGCTACGGAACTCCAGCTTTTTCGGTAAGATTTATCGAGAGGTTTAAGTTAAAGGCTTGTTAAGGCGGGTTACCACGCACTTAACGTTCTTAACGAAGCGTTACCGACCGCGGACTTGTGTGTTTCGGCCACCAAAAGCGCCCGAGAACTTCAAATCGGCAGCCCCAGGGCTTAAATCTGGGCCCATGGATTCCGAGAAGACCGAGCAACCGACGGCCCCCGACCCGCGGCAGGCTGCCAGCAAACGTGGCCATCAGGCCGACCTGCCCCCGGAAAACCTCGCCGGCCCCGACATCGACCCCGAAACCACCTCCAGCGATGAGGACGAGGAAGGTCGGCTGCCGGAGCTGACGGAAGAGACGACCGAGCCGGTCGGCGAAGGCCCGCTCGCGACGGGCCATGCGGCGATCGAGAACGCGGTCAGGCTCGCGCCGACCTCGCCCGGCGTCTACCGCATGCTGAACGCGGCCAATGACGTGCTCTATGTCGGCAAGGCCAAGAATGTCCGCAAACGGCTCTCGTCCTATGCGCGGGCGAACGCACCGCTGCCGGCACGCATCCTGCGCATGATCGCCGCCACGGTGAATGTCGAAATCGTCTCGACCGCCACCGAGACCGAAGCGCTGCTGCTTGAGGCCAACCTGATCAAACAGCTCCGGCCGCGCTTCAACGTGCAGCTTCGCGATGACAAGTCGTTTCCCTATATCCTGATCACTGGCGACCATTGGGCGCCGCAGATCCTCAAGCACCGCGGCGCACAGAGCCGGCCCGGCCGCTATTTCGGGCCTTTCGCTTCCGCAGGCGCCGTCAACCGGACCATCACCGCGCTGCAACGCGCCTTCCTGATCCGCTCCTGCACCGACGGCTTTTTCGAAAGCCGCACCCGCCCCTGCCTGCTCTACCAGATCCGCCGCTGCGCCGGTCCCTGCACACGGGAGATCGATTTCGGTGGCTATACCGAGCTCGTGCGGGAGGCGACTGATTTCCTTTCCGGGCGCAGCCAGGCGGTGAAGGAAGAGCTCGCCGCCGAAATGGAGAGGGCCTCGACCGAGCTGGAATTCGAGACTGCGGCGGTCTACCGCGACCGCCTCGCCGCATTGTCGGCGATCCAGTCGCAGCAGGGCATCAATCCGCGCACGGTGGAAGAAGCCGACGTCTTCGCCATCCACCAGGAAGGCGGCTATTCCTGCGTCGAGGTGTTCTTCTTCCGCACCGGCCAGAACTGGGGCAACCGGGCCTATTTTCCGCGCGCGGAAAAGTCGTTCACGCCGGAGGAAGTGCTGTCCTCGTTCCTCGCCCAGTTCTACGATGACAAGCCGCCGCCAAAGCTGATCCTGCTCTCGCACGAGATCGAGGAAGCCGAATTGCTGGCGGACGCGCTCACGGTGAAAGCCGGCCACAAGGTCGAAGTCTCCGTGCCCAAGCGCGGCGAGAAGAAGGAGATGATCGCGCACGCGCTGACCAATGCGCGCGAGGCGCTGGGGCGCAAGCTCGCCGACACCGCAACCCAGACCCGGCTCCTGGAGCAGCTCGGGACAACGCTCCAATTGCCGCAAGCGCCGCAGCGGATCGAGGTCTACGACAACAGCCACATCCAGGGCACCAATGCGGTAGGCGCCATGATCGTCGCGGGGCCGGACGGGTTTGTGAAAAACCAGTACCGCAAGTTCAACATCAAATCGGAGAGCCTCACGCCCGGCGACGATTACGGCATGATGCGCGAGGTGCTGGAACGGCGCTTCAAGCGGCTGCTCACCCCATCGGACAGCGACAAGGCCCAAGAAAACAAACAGGAAAACAAAAAAGCCGACGACACCGTGCCGCAATGGCCCGACCTCGTGATCATCGACGGCGGCCGGGGCCAGCTCAACGCGGTAAGGGAGATATTCGAAAACCTCGGACTTACTCAGGTATCGTTGATGGCGGTCGCAAAGGGACGGGATCGCGACGCCGGCCGCGAGACCCTGTTCATGCCCGACCGCGAGGCGATCAAGCTCGAGCCGCGCGACCCCGTGCTCTATTTCATCCAACGGCTGCGCGACGAGGCGCATCGCTTCGTGATCGGCTCCCACCGCAAGCGGCGGACCAAGGGCATCCGCGAGGCCGGCCTGCAGGAAATCCCCGGCATCGGCCCCTCGCGCAAACGGGCGCTGCTCCACCATTTCGGCACGCTGAAGGAGATCGAGCGGGCCTCGATTACCGATCTCGGCAAGGTTCCGGGCGTCAGCGCCGAGAGCGCCCGGAAAATCTTTGAGTTTTTCCATTCCCAGCCCAGCTAGGGCGGGAGTAAGGAGTCACACGAGCGTCGGCAGCGGCGGGTCATCCGGGTCAAGGCGGTTGACCTGGACCTCGCGGCGGTATTGGAAGGACGGATGAACATCGCAACGACCAGAGGGACAGCAAAGGGCACGCTGTCGATCCCCAATATCCTGACCTGCGCGCGGATCGCCGCCATCCCGGTGGTGATCGGCTGCATCTATGCCCAGTCCATCGACGATGGCCCCCTGTGGCTGCGCTGGGTGGCGGTCGCGGTGTTCATCGCGGCCGGGATAACCGACTATCTGGACGGCTACTACGCCCGGGTCTGGAACCAGCAATCGGCGTTCGGGCGGATGCTCGACCCCATCGCCGACAAGCTCCTGGTCGCCTCCTGCCTGCTCATGCTGGCGGCCGACGGTATCATTCATGGCTGGTCACTATGGGCCGCGATCGTGATCCTGTGCCGCGAGATCCTGGTCTCCGGCCTGCGCGAATATCTCGCGGCGCTGCGCGTCAGCGTGCCCGTCACGAAGCTCGCAAAATGGAAGACCACGGTCCAGCTCGTCGCGATCGGCTTTCTGCTTGCGGGCGAGGCCGGCGACCTCGTGGTGCCTGTTGTCACCGAGATCGGCCTCTTGCTGTTGTGGATCTCTGCGATCTTCACCATCTACACCGGATGGGACTACTTCCGGCACGGCATTCATCACGTCCTTGAGGAGGATGAGAGGTGAAGGTGAAGTATTTCGCCTGGGTGCGCGAGCGGATCGGCAAAGCAGAAGAGACGGTCGATCCGCCGGCGAGCGTGCGCACCGTCGACGATCTGATCGGCTGGCTCACCACGCGCGGCGAGACCTATGCCTATGCGTTCGAGAAGCCCAAGGTGATCCGCGCCGCGATCGACCATGCCCATGTCAAGCCAGACGCCGCCATCGCGGGAGCCCGCGAGATCGCCTTCTTCCCGCCAATGACCGGCGGTTAGGTGATAGTTCGTTGACTCGAGGGATGCACGAACTTGGTTCACCTCTCCCCAGCGGGGAGAGGTCGGATCGCGTTAGCGATTCGGGTGAGGGGCCGCAGGTCCCTCGAAAGACCGCTCCCCTCACCCGCGCCTTCGGCGCGACCTCTCCCTATGGGAGAGGTTTGAAACCGTCGCTTTGGCAGCCACGGGTCCCGACATGAACGCGCCCGTCACTATCCGCATCCAATACGAGGATTTCGACACCGCGCACGAGATCGCCGCGCTGGGCCAGGGCCGCACCGACATCGGTGCCATCGTGACATTTTCGGGCATTTGCCGTGGCCCCGAGGGCGGTGACGACATCGCTTCGCTGACGCTGGAACATTATCCTGAAATGGCGGAGGCTGAGATCAGGCGCCACGTCGACGAAGCCATGTCGCGCTGGCCATTGCAGGGCGTGACCGTGATCCATCGCTATGGGCGGATCGAGCCCGGGCAGAACATCGTGCTGGTCGTGACCGCCTCGAAACATCGGCAGGCCGCGTTCCATGCGGCCGAATTCTTGATGGACTATCTGAAAACGTCGGCGCCGTTCTGGAAGCAGGAAGAGAGCGCAAAGGGCAAGGGCTGGGTCGAAGCCAACGCCCGTGACGATGCCGCGGCGGCGCGCTGGACCAAGTGAAGGCCAAGCGCGTCAAGGCGGCAACGAAACGTGCCGTGAAACTTCCGAAAGTCGCAAGCGGCGAGTTGCTGACGCTGCTCGATTTCGTCCGCTACGCCGTCAGCCACTTCAACGAAGCCAAGCTCGCATTCGCGCACGGCACCACCGATTCCGTCGCAGAGGCGGCATTCCTCATCTGCGAAGCGCTGCATCTGCATCCCGACCAGTTCGAGAGTTTTGCTCATGCGCGCGTCACTCCGGCGGAAGGCAGGCACATCCTCGATCTGATCGCCCGCCGCATCACGACGCGAAAACCCGCGGCCTATCTCGTCAACAAGATCTACATGCGCGGCCTTCCCTTCTACGTCGACGAGCGCGTCATCGTGCCGCGCTCCTTCATCGGCGAGCTCCTGGATTCGCATTTCGCCGGCGACGATGGCGAAAGCGCTTCGCTGATGGACCCGCTCGCGGTCGAACGCGTGCTCGACCTCTGCACCGGCTCCGGCTGCCTTGCCATTCTGGCCGCCCGGCATTTTCCCAACGCCACCGTTGATGCTGTAGACATCTCCAAGGACGCGCTCGCGGTCGCGGCGCGCAATATGGCCGATCACGGGCTCGAAGACCGCGTCGCACTGCATCGCGGTGATCTCTTCGCCCCGCTTGGAAACAAGCGCTACGACCTCATCATCTCCAACCCACCCTACGTCGATGCCGAGGGCATGGCCGCGCTGCCGCCGGAATGCCGCGCCGAGCCGAAACTCGCCTTCGATGGCGGGGCCGATGGCCTCGACATCGTCCGCCGCATCCTCGACCAGGCTGGCGAATATCTGACGCCGGAGGGCGGGCTTCTCTGCGAAATCGGCCGCGGTCGCGACAATGTCGAGGCAGCCTATCCGCAATTGCCGCTGCTTTGGCTCGACACCGAGGATTCGGAAGCCGAAGTGTTCTGGATTGCAGTCGCAGACCTGACCTGAGCGCAACGCACCATTCCGTTGCAAAAGGCGGAAATATCGCAGGTATTTGACATTGGTGTCGCGCGCCGAAGCTGATAGCGTGGTGGAAGCCCCCAATCCCCCAACACGCGAAGAGGCCCCCATGCTGGACAAGAGCCCGAATTCCCCCTCCGTCAATGTGCCGAACGATCTCGCTGCGCATTGGATGCCGTTCACCGCCAACCGCGCCTTCAAGAAGGCCCCACGGCTGCTCGCCGGCGCCAAAGATATGCACTACATCACCGCCGACGGCCGCAAGATCATCGATGCCGCCTCCGGGATGTGGTGCACCAATGCGGGCCACGGCCGCACCCAGATTTCGGACGCGATCGGCAAGATGGCCGCGACGCTGGATTACGCGCCGCCGTTCCAGTTCGGCATCCCTCAGGCCTTCGAGCTCGCCAGCCGCATCGCGGAGCTGGCGCCTGCCGGTCTCGACCATGTGTTCTTCTGCAACTCCGGCTCGGAAGCTGCCGATACGGCGCTCAAGATCGCGCTCGCCTATCACCAGCTCAACGGCCAGGGCAGCCGCACCCGCCTGATCGGCCGCGTCCGCGGCTATCATGGCGTCGGCTTCGGCGGCACCTCGGTCGGCGGCATTGTCGGCAACCGCAAGATATACGGCTCGCTGCTGACCGGCGTCGACCACATCCCCGCGACCTATGACCGCGAGAAGCAGGCCTTCACCAAGGGCGAGCCGGAGTACGGCGCGCATTTCGCCGAGGAGCTGGAAAACCTCGTCAACCTGCACGGCGCCAACACCATCGCGGCCGTGATCGTCGAGCCGATGGCAGGCTCGACCGGCGTGATCCCGGCGCCGAAGGGCTATCTCAAGCGGCTGCGCGAGATCACCCAGAAGCACGGCATCCTCCTGATCTTCGACGAGGTCATCACCGGCTATGGCCGGCTCGGCCACGCCTTCGCCGCCGAGCGCTATGGCGTGGTGCCGGATCTGCTCACCTTCGCCAAGGGCGTCACCAATGGCGCAGCTCCCATGGGCGGCGTGATCGTGCGCGACACCATCCACGACGCCTTCATGACCGGCCCGGAGCACATGGTGGAACTAACCCACGGCTACACTTATTCGGCGCATCCGCTCGCCTGCGCCGCGGCGCTTGCCACGCTCGACATCTATCGCGATGAAAAGTTGTTCGAGCGGGCGAAAAAGCTCGAGCCGAAATTCGCCGACGCGGTGATGTCGCTGAAGGGCCTGCCCAACGTGGTCGACATCCGCACCGTGGGTCTGACCGCCGGCATCGACCTCGCTCCCCGAGCCGCCGACCTCGTCGGCAAGCGCGGCTATGACGCCATGGTCTCGGCATTCCATGACAACGACCTGATGCTGCGCATCGCCGGCGACACACTGGCGCTGACGCCGCCGCTCATCATCAGCGAGGACCAGGTCGGCGAGGTCATCGAGAAGGTCACCAAGGTCATCAAGGCGGTGGCTTAACGCCACTCTCGCCGCTGGCGCTACTCTCGTGTCCCGGCGAAAGCCGGGACCCATTTCTCCCCGACAAGCCTCATCGTGGGTCCCGGTTCTGTGGAGCAGCTTTTCACGCTGCACCGCGCCGGGGACAAGAGGGGAGTAGACATCGTCGCCACACTCCGTCGCTGGTTCCCGACGTGCCAAAGAAACACTAGCCTCTCGAATCAACATTAGTGCTAAGCTCGCGCCACTCGGGGGAGTGCGCGCGCCACATGATCCGTATTTCTACGATTTTCATCGCCATCTGCATGGTGCTGATCGCAGCATCGCTGGGGCTGATTCTGTATTCCGTCGCCGGGATCAGCGGACCGGAATCGGCCATTGTGGCGCTCGCAGCGCTCACTTTCCTGATCCTCTACAACGCCGTCTCCATGCGGCTGCGTGACCGTAGCGATGTCGGCAGCCAGATCGCCGATCTTTCCCGCGGCACCGCCGACCTTGCCCGTCAGGTCGCCGAATTCGGCCGACGGCTCGCCGCCGTCGAGGGACGGGTGGTGTCGGCCAATTCGGCTGGTGCCGACCGCATCCAGTCCGTGGTCAACGAGATCGGCGAGCTCGGTGGCCTCGTCCGACAGCTTGCCGCCTCCGTCGCCGGCCACGAGGACATGCTGACTTCGATCCAGGCCAACGTGGAGGCTGCTCCAAGCCCCGCGGCTGCGCCCCCGCTCGCCGTGGAGGCGGACAAGCCGGTCGTCCCCCCGCCCGCCGCTGAAGAGAAGCGCGCGGCGCCTCCGCCGCCAGCCTCAACTCCGGCGGCCGCCGCTGAAACCATGCCCTCCCGCAGCAACGGCCAGACCCTGGCAGCGGTGCGCGGTGCGGTTGAAGAGAACCGCCTCGACATCTACCTGCAGCCGCTGGTGACGCTGCCGCAGCGTAAGGTCCGCTATTACGAGGCGGTGACACGGCTGCGCGACGACAAGGACCAGCTTATCGCCGCCGAGGATTTCATCGGCGTCGCCGAGGCCGCCGGGCTGATCGGCCGTATCGACCACATGGTGATGCTCCGCTGCGTGCAGGTATTGCGTCGGCTGATGGTGCGCAACAAGGAAGTCGGCGTGTTCTGCAACGTCGCGGCCTCCACGCTGAGCAACACCGCGATGTTCTCGCAGTGCCTGGACTTTCTCGATGCCAATCGGGCGCTGGCGCCCTCTTTCGTGCTGGAATTCAAGCAAGCGACCTTCCGCAATCTGGGGCCAACCGAGACCGAGCATCTCGCCTCGCTGGCGCAGCGCGGCTACCGCTTCTCGATCGATCACGTCACCGATCTGCGCTTCGAGCCGAGGGAGCTTGCCGACCGCGGAGTGCGTTTCATCAAGGTGCCGGCGGCGCTCCTGCTTGATCCGAAGCTGAACTCGGCCTCCGACATCCATCCTTCCGACCTCTCCGACCTGCTTGGCCGTTTCGGCATCGACCTGATCGCCGAGAAGATCGAGGGCGAACGCTCGGTGGTCGACCTGCTCGATTTCGACGTGCGCTTTGGCCAGGGCTTCCTGTTCGCGCCGCCGCGCCCGCTGCGCCCCGAGGGTGCGACCAATGGTGCAGCCCCTCCAGTGGCCAACGGACAGGAGACGACCGGCGCCGAGAAGACCGCGCCGGCCCCGCCGGCCGCGATCGATCCGCCGCCACGGGTCAGCGGCAACGCCGCGCTGGCGCGCCGCGTCGCCGGCCCGGGCTAGGCGGACTTACCCATCATGACATTGCGA
>Ga0134126_10013256_pt1 | contig 10414 bp, 12 predicted proteins | sample KB31752_FD_96881 | JGI IMG/M metagenome (GOLD analysis project Ga0134126, IMG submission 96881) | Terrestrial soil microbial communities with excess Nitrogen fertilizer from Kellogg Biological Station, Michigan, USA - KB3-175-2 | ecosystem: Environmental > Terrestrial > Soil > Unclassified ...
ATTCCCAGGATTGCTAGCATGTTACCCATTATTCTTGCTTCTCTCGGAGATTCCTTCCTACCCATGTGAGATGACATGATACCAAAGATAATGATGAGAGCAAGCCATGTAACTAAGGTTATTGCTAAGACGGCCCAGAATTGTCCTCCAACAAGTGACAGTCCTCCTAGAGAAACTCCTGTAGGTGTTGGTGAATAGTTCTGATTAGAAGACATTTTTAAATTCGCCATCATCAAATTGCATATCTTTAGCATTACTCAACACTGTAACAAGAGGCATTCTCCACATATAACTCTCATCACAACAAGCCTTGATATACTTGATCTGTTTCCCTTCAGGCTTATTCTGCCATACAACAAAACCAGAACTGTTCAACTTCTCCGTTATATCTAACCAATTAGGAGCAGTCAAAAACACAAACACTCTTTTCACCTTATCCTTCTGTAAAACCTCAACACACTTCTTTACTGCCAAACTGTTCAAGTTCCCTATCATCGGAGGATTAACTTGCACTACTCTATCTTCATCACTCAGTTTATACGTGAGGAAATTACCAACAGAACCAAACGGCTCTTCTACATCCTTGAACAAAGAACAGAACTTAGGCACCGTAGCATTGAAAGCTGCTGCGAATGCTTCTAAATCCAATCTACCAAACGTATTACGAATAGCCTCAAAGTATCTAGGAGCCATATACGCCTGTCTATCTAATCCTGGATCAATATAAGAATAACGATAGATTAGAAGGAATGTTCTCCTGTAGAAATCTTTCTCATTCTTATCCGTTAACAATTTAGTGTTGTGAAGAGAATAGAGAGTGAGCAAACGATCATAAGTTTGACGATGAACAATAACAAAGCCAATGGAAGTAGTTAGTTTAAGTGGAGTTTTATCTCCAGTGAATGAAACATCAAAATCATCACGATCGGTAGATCGTGATGACCCTTCTGTCACCTTTGGTGTAAGAGAAATCTTCTCTATTAACTCGTTGGTAGCTTTGGAACGAGTCGTCTTCATTCCCTGTCGTAGAGACGTAAAATAATCTTTACGTTTCTTCTCTTCGACAAGACTAACCATCAGTGATGGATTTTATAAATTCTATTGATAAACAAATTGAACTAATGACTAAGACTGTTGCTGACTATGAAGAAAGCAAGTTTGAAGACTACGAATATCAGAATGAGTTGGCATTGCACAAAGTGAAAGTAGATGAGAAGGGAGCAAAGCAAGCATTCAGGAAGAACTATAAATTCTACCTTGATAATCCTAAGAGTGGAGTGTTCAGAGACTTCAAGCAATATGGAGTCTATCCTGTTAGATTGGAAGTGATGAAATTTCGTTTAACCATTCCATTCTTAGTAAAATTTCTCTCAGCCACACAAGTTAGAGATGAGATCGTAAATCAAACCATTGAAGTAAATAGGAAGAATGTGAAGCAATACTTCTTTAAACATAATTCTAAATCTCTGATAAGACAGTATCCTTCAATAGGAGACTGTTATACTCTCTTCGTCACTATAAGGGATAGAGAAAAGTATAAATCATTTCTTACTCCTATTCATCAACTGTTTGTCTTGATACATGCTCTCGTGATCTATTTCAATATTCCTGCATTGAGAAAGATTGTCAAAGTGAGAAAGGAGTACATTCCATACTATGCTGCCATTCTTCCAAAGAAGATGGTTGAAGACGAGTTGAAAACCAAATCGGATAGAGATCCTGTCAACTGGGGTAATCCAAGCTATGAAGCTCCCACAACAAAAGATGCTCAAGATCTCGTTGCCAGTATGTTGATTCAGAAACCCTACACTCCTAAGATGCGTCAAGTGATGGATTACATCAAGAAGGTAACTTTTCGACATGAGTTCTATAGAATACTTGAGAGAATGAGAGAATACAAAGCATATCTAATCCCATCTATTAGAGTTGTCATATCGAAGCGAGACAGAGTAATGTATTTTAATCCAAAAACATTACCGTGATGGATGTGAATAGTTACATCGCCAAATATACTGGTGATCCTAAGACTCGGAGAATCCTTCAAAACATCAGTAAGATTGATGATTCTCCTGATGCTAGATGCGTTCTCAAGAACTTTTTAACAAGTGAATTGTCAGAACTTGTTTGCAAGAAAACTCCAAGCCTTATGCGAGCTGCTAGAGCATTCGTATATGCTCCCGAACCGAAGAACATCTATAGGGCATTCCAATTGTATGTGTGGCTCAAAGAAAAGATCCCTGTTGAACATGACAGAGAATCACTCATCCTGTTAGGGATGATGCAATACATTGAGGGAGAAAAGCGAACAGATTCTGTCAGAGAGATAGTGGACTATCTTGCAATTAAATAGTCATCCAGTCAATAACTGGATGGTAGATAATCCATCTTCGTTAACGACCTCAATGATCACCATCCCCAATAGTTGCTCATATCCCAAGGAGTTTCTGCAGATTGATGTCTGATCCTTCTCTTTTTACCATTCCTGGATTCCATGAATTTGGTTATCGGAGGTAGATTAATAATGTATTGTGGTGTCTTGTTAACAACAATTAGAGATTGTAAACCTAATGTTTTGCACAACCGCTCTGATGACGGATATCTATCATATTTCTGAAGATCGTCAGATGTGAAAACGATTCCTTTCACATCTTTTAGCCAGTTCAGAGTTTCAATCTTATTATGACGTAAGCATGCTTCTTTGATGTCTTGTAAATTAATCCAATAACCCTGTTTAAATATCCATTCTAACGAGCATATTTTAGATGCTTGAGTGCAATGAAGTAATGTTACTGGTCCAGTTATTTTGACAAATATATGAATCCAGTCTATCATCTTGATATCTCCAATTCCTAACGCTTCATCTAAATGGCATATGTGCACCTTTATTCCTTGTTTGACCAACCATTTAGTAATTTTAAAATCATTCTTTTTTATAGCAACAGCGAGAAGATAATCATCGAAGTGACTTTTAGTTTCATCTGTGGCAATATGTTTATCTCTTCTCATTTGCCTCCATAACCATTTAACTGTATGAAATCTTTTACCTCTTATCGCAGCATTTATTGCACTATCACTATCATATTTCATCCCTTCAGGAAATAACCATTTCAATACATTAACTCTACCAAAGAATGCTAGATAATCAATAAAGAAAGAACTTACAGAACATCCATTATATATAGCCCATCTAATCAAAGCAAAAGGAGATTTCACAAACCATTTTGCATCCAGCTGTTCATCGAGTGGATTTGGAAAGTTTATTAAACTATATGGAGACGATGAATCATGATCCTCATCTTCCTCTTCTGTATAATGTTTGTTAATATACCAGCAAAATGTCATGCATGTTTTCCTCAATACGTAGAGATCTCCAGTATAACAATAGGGGAAAATATAATCAACCCATACATCTTCTGGAACATTTAATAGCATCGAACAATGTACTGTTCGATGCAAACTAATTATTAGACAGCGTTGAATAAAAATGCTAAAGAAATTATTCAAGGAAATTTGTGAAAAATTTCCCAATGATTCCGATCGAGTCACAAAAACATTTCTAATCATCAGTAAGAATTACTCTCGAGAACTTCAGCGAATCATGGGGGAACAGATTTATCGACAAGTATGGGTCAAACAACCACACCTTAGAGGACACATTATTATCAATGAGGGCAAAGTTGATAAACCTACTCCATTTACTTTCAATTCTCTCTTCATCAAGAATATTCCTCTCATAGAAGACCTCGCCTATCAACGAACTGGATGCTATCCGTTGATCAATAGGCATCTAGGCCAACGCAAACTGTTAATGACTGAGATCTACTTTCTCACCAGATATGGACATCTTTCGAATAATGTAGTATACGCCGGTTCTGCAGATGGTTTGCATCTACCTATTCTTCATTCCATGTTTCCTGACAAGCGTTTATTCCTGTACGATCCTGCCAAGTTCTCTCAACATGTTAGAAGAGCATCTGAAAGAAATCCAGATAAAATTTCGATCACTCAATCATTCTTTCCACCACCTGCTCAAGATGAGTTCTATGATATTGTGAAGGAAAGGTTCATCTTCATCTCTGACATCAGGAGTAAAACAGAGAAAGTTCCAAGTGATGAAGATGTAACACGCGATATGAACTTGCAGAAAGAGTGGATTCGCAAGTTTAAACCACTCGCTTCAATGCTTAAATTTAGATTGCCATGGGAAGATAGACACATCGTTTACTACGATGGAGAAATCCTAATACAACCGTGGGCTCCTAAAAAATCAACTGAAACTCGACTCATTATAACAACAGATAAACTGATCTCATATTCTTCAAGAGAATATGAGACTAAAATGTTTTACCATAACATGTATCTTCGTGGAAAATCTTACACTATCGATGATGTATCGATAGTGAGAATACCATCACAATGCGAATATGACAGTTGTTATGATTGTTGTTCAGAGAAGTATATCATCTCTCAATACTTGAAGAGAAAGATTACAAGATATGATTATCAACAACTGTATAACATGATTGAGAAGACTCTTGGACGAGACGATTATCGAATGTTAAGACAAGATTAGATGATACCATGTTATAAGTGGTTTTACATTCAGTTTTGTTTTGATGACCTTCTTGATAGTTAATGGTGTATCCTTAGTTATGGATGAATGTATTTCCATCGTTGCAAAGACATTTTCAAAATTCTCCACAGTTGATACTAATCTCCATGTTCCAATGAGTTGTTCTTCAAACAGTTTATACCAAATCAGTGATCGATTCACTTTTCCTTGTTTGATCATTCGTTTGAGCATCCTTACATCAATACGTCCTTCAAAGACTCCATAATAGTTTCTAATCTTGTTCCATATCTTTGGATTCTCGTAAGTTTTATACTGTTCTATGTTTGCATTGATTCTATTCTTCACTAACTTGTAAGCTACCTTGATCAAATTAGAAGTTTTGAAGTCTTTCTTGGTAGGATATGGATAGTAAGTATTCATAAATTCTTCTGGTCTATCCTTGTATACTGTTTGATCATTCGATAAAAATTGAGGAAAATTTGTTAATGTCCCTTCGAGATAACAGATAAAAATTCTAACATTCTTTGCAATGTTGTCTCTATGTAATAGTCGAAGAACAGAACCATGTTTGATGATATACTCAAATTCATCTTGAGCAAACTTGTCATAACCAAATGGTTGTGTAAAATAATAACCTTGAGTTTGAGGTGGAAGAACAATTATCAAATAAGAATGATCTCCATTTGATGAAAGAACGTCACTTCCAAAGTGCATGATTAGACCTGCAGCCATCAAGTTATTATGTATTAAGTATGGTTTACGCATTGTCCATTCATCTCTCATGTCATGTCTATCATATTCATAACGAAACAGTACTAATGTATTTCCGAGAGGAGGAAACACTGATACAAATCCATAATATAAACTTCTATTATGCTCTTCGATGAAAAAGCATAATTCATCACTATTTAATGGGAGATGATCTTCTGGAACATACTTCAGATAATCAAGGTATACACCATGAACATCACATCTTCCTGTAATTGACCTCCTGTTTATGTATTCAAAAAATCCGTAGAGTTGATTTTTCGATCTACCATTGTATAAATCAAGGCTATCTTTCAGAGTTTGATATGCTATATTGTTGTCAATTCTCTTCTTGATCTCAGTATAACGTCGATGAAGATAGTTGTATTGCGGTTCAAATATCACTTCGAAATATTCTTTAAGAACACCTGTACCTGATATCGATGACATCGGTATCCAACCGTGTTTTTATTTGACGTCACCTGAAGAATAACATTTGTAACCAGTACAATCATATTGTATTGGCCGGAATGATTGCGTTCTGTATTCTGAGTACTTTGGCGTTTGATGACAGGAGTCTCAATCTGACTTCTAATGCTTTTACAATCAACAAGGGACGTTCACAGTCTACTTTGTATTTCCCGAACATTAAGAATATGACAAAGCCTGATTTTATCAATGTATATCCTGATGGTGGACTCTTTGCTATCACCAATCCAGGAGTCTACTTGATCGGTTTCAATTTGCAACCGATCACCTTCATTACCAACATGAATTATAACATTGATATTTCGTTATGTGTTTATGATGGTGCTACTTTTCCTGGTCTTGCAGGAAATAAGACTACTCTTCTTCGTCAGACATTTAACTATAATCACTTTGATGATGGTGTTGGTGCGATGGACTTCAGTGGAAGTTCAATCTTCTCCATTCACGATAGGATGTTTATCAACATGATGGTTCTGAAATTCTTCTTGCACATCAGAATCAACGAGTTGTCTGACATTTTATATTTTGACGACGATGACTCTTGGATGCAAGTCCGGTTACTGCAGTAAAACAATTGTGTTTTCCACCTTCATCAAAAACAATAATTAATGTGCTACTTGTGTTATGAGTGCAGAATCAGTCGAAGCATTACAACGTGCATTAGAATTAGCTAAACTAGCTAAACGAGAAGTAGAGTTTACCAAAGAACTCGAGAGATATGAGAGTATTGATCCCATCAAGTTCTTCAGAGACAAGATATTTGGAACCAAGTTTGGTTATTGGCGATATACAGGACAAGGACATTCTCCTAATATTTATCAAAGAGTCGATGAACCTGTTATGTTAAGCAATGTCAAGTACTACTGGAACGGAAGAGAAATTAAACAAATTCCATGCGAAGATGATTTATTTGCAACAAGCAAACGTGGCTATCCTGATATTCAATTCGCATCAGATTTAGGAGTGAGATACAAATATGTATTTCCTGGTGAACACTCAGATCCATTTGAAGAGATTTATCCAGCATTGTATATGATGGCAGTAAAACTAAGTAATGTATCGGCATAACTTAGTTAAAAACTAAATTATGCAGTTCCACGTCGTCTCTGATCTTCATGTTGAATTTGATAGAGACTTTTGGATGAAACCGTTATGTGACAATATCATCTTAGCAGGTGACATTGTTCCATTTGTTAGAACAGGTTTACTGGAAAGGGTATGCAAGAATCTTCGAAAGTTGTTCAAAGGCCTTATCATCTATGTTCCAGGTAATCATGAATATTATACATCTCTCAATGCATTGAGAGATGTACATAATATGGAAGAACTAAGAACAACTGCTTGGTTGATTATGGAGAAGTATGGAGTAAAGATGTTGGATAACGATATACTTGACGTTGGTAATATCAGGATCATCGGATCAACACTTTGGTCTAACACTCCTCCTGAAGTAGAAGAACTAATAAATGACTACAAGATGATTACAAGAAACAACAGGTTGTTAACAACGCAAGATACTGCACTGATGCATATTGATGCTGTTGAGTTCATTGAAGATGAATTGAGAAAGTGTAAAGTGATGAACAAGATTCCATTGGTTGTGACACATCATGCTCCTCTGCTTGCAGGAACATCAGATCCAAAGTATGGAGATCCTGATAGAATAATTAACAAAGCGTTTGCATCAGATCTTTCAGGACGGTTGATAACACTTGAAGATGAAATAGATAATATCGAAATACCAAGTATTTGGATATTTGGTCATACTCATTGGTCATGTGATTTCATGTATGGTAAGACAAGGATCATATCGAATGCTAAAGGGTATTGGTATTCTGGTGAGAATACTGGATTCAAGAAAGACTTCATCTTAACAATTGGATAATCAATTGTTAAAAACAGATAAACTTTTCGTTGATTTGATAAAGTGTTAGTGATAATCCTACAGCAAACAAGTTTGTTATAGGATTAGTGCGGATTCTTCTCACACGGTTTGCAGTCATCTAGTTCATCAGGGTCTTGGTTGGCGAGCATCATCATGATTTCACGATTGACGCGAACGAATTTACGCTCGCAGACTTTGTCGGCTTTAGCAATGCCCTTCTCGGTTCCACGATACATGGACTCGAAATGATCTCGCATCTTGAGGTAGACAGCTTCGGCATGACGAATATCGGTGCGGAGTTCCATCACTTCAGCAGCGGAGAGTTTCCCACGAATAAGATAATTGAGGGAGTAAGCTTTCATCTGACCAAAAGCTCTGCAGAAGGATTCATATGCTTTCATCTGTCTTTCCTTGCTTGTGCTTGATTTCATCACTTTACATAGCCTCTTCGCTGAGCGAGAAGATTTCTTCGCAGACTTCTTAACGTCTTCTACGAATCTTTCCATTTTGGTCCTATTGTATTTTTTTCTATCTTCTTCTTTATCAAATTCCTATTTACACGTCAATACAAGTATTGACGTGTTTGATGATGCAAATAGATTTTCTAGATCATGCTCTTGCTTCCTATCATAGAAAGGCTGAGAAGATCAACGAAGAATTTGAAGAAACTCTCCGATCAACATCGCAAGAGTTCCTATGCAAGATAAATTTGAAGTTGACAAACCTAACAAGCGAAGAAATCGACTTAGTTAAGAAGAGTAAAACGCAAGCGATGATGTATATAACAGAAGAAATGTTAGTTGTCGATTCGAGATCTTTACAGAAGATCAAGGATATTGATCAAATGTTTCTCAATGAAGTTGAACGACTCGTCACTCAAGTTGATGTCAACACGATAATATTCATGTCTAAGCGGTTCTTAGTCATGAAGAAGACTGAAATCGAGGAATGTATGGCTAACAAGATGGAAGTAATCAACAAGAATATTGAGGAACTCATTTAACTCTCTGATCATCAACCAATATGCATTGTATAACTTCTGTTATACAATATTTATTTGTTTTTTAAAAACTTTTTAATACTGCCTTGATAGACAAGGCACTAATTAATGCGTTGTTTAATGAGCAGCAGCAACTGCATCGGCGACTGCCGTCGCCGCCTTGGTTGCAGCCTTCTTAGCATTGCGGGCAGCAGCCTTGGCCTTGCTGACCTTAGGGTTGACTACCTTGCTCTTCACTGGCAAGTTCTCACGCAGCTCTTGCCAAATGCGCTTACGAGCAGCAGAGAGAGTCTCATTCTCACGACGGAGAGTGGAGACAACGCCGACGTCGTTGGACATCTTCTTAATGGACTCACGAGCATCATCAGTAGCAGGAGGACGGCGATAGTAGGAGATCAGAGTCTGCACATAAGGGAAGCGTAGCTGGCCATCATACTTGCGAGAGAGGTCGGGGATCTTCTTACGCTGAGCCTCGAGAGCATGTTTAATGCCATCGCCTAGGTTCCTGAGCATCTCCTCGTTGGGCTGGATGAACTGCCTGTTCTCAGTGTTAAAGCGTTGATGAACAGCTGCATAGCACAAGAGGAACTGAGAAATCATAATCTGCGTAGACATGCCAGACAATGGGCTGGTGGAATCTAGAACAGAGAAGTTACGGAAGAAACGCAGATGCTCGTGAGAGCTAGCAGCACTTTGGAGGAAGCTTACAAACTTTGGATCATAAGAGGCCAGAGTACGGGCTGGCTTGTTAGCACGGCTTGAAGTTTCACCCTTGAGAACACGCTGAGCCTTCTTGCCAGACAGCGCATATACACGCCGATGATACTGGGAAAGGTTGAGGAGCCGACGGAGATGATCATGAACTAGCTTACGGAGGTTGGCAGTAGTTTCCTTGCACATATCGCGTCCTTCAGCCGCCTCACTGGCACTGTTCTTTGCTACACCTACATCAATAGCAGCGTTCACGATACGACGCGTCTCCACCACCAAGGGACGTAGAACCTTCTTGCGAAAATCTGCAGGCGCCATCAAGTATTCCTTGCTATCCTTGGGTACAGTCTTCTTCTCCTTCTTGGGAGCGGCATCCGGAGCGGTAGTAGTGGTCGTCATCTTCTAGTTGCTTCTTGTTTTGTTAAGCCCATGAAGGGCAATGTTTAATAACCTAACCGATCTGAACCTTATTTTAGCCAAAGTGACCCTAGTTTGATATTAGTTATCATCGTTGATTCGTCCATGTTACTAGAAACCCATACAATCATTGATTGTATGGGTCGATCACTCTTGAATGATCATAGTTTTAGCAATAGCATAACTGGGTTGTCAACGACTATAGTCGTTGATCAATAGTGATAGTAGTGTTGTTGATCATCATCTTGTCGAGCTATGATCATTCTTGAATGATCACAGCTTTTCACTTTTCGCTAATAAGAATTCCTCGAATGCAGGAGTGAATGGTAGCCTCACTCTATCAGGGGATATTTGAAAATGCGAAATTAATCTTATTGACAATTTCCAGTGATCGTCATTTCTACTTGTTGGAACTCCCTGATTTTTACACTCATCTTCAATGTCTTGTTTTGTCAACAAGTCGGAAATGACCATTTCATGAGGAGTAACATGTACCTTTTCAATGGTGTGAGGTCTCGCTGGGTCTTTGATAATTTCAAACTCGATGCCAAATGCATGCGTCATCTCATTCTTGAGCAACCTCCTTTTCAAC
>Ga0134126_10013257_pt1 | contig 10413 bp, 11 predicted proteins | sample KB31752_FD_96881 | JGI IMG/M metagenome (GOLD analysis project Ga0134126, IMG submission 96881) | Terrestrial soil microbial communities with excess Nitrogen fertilizer from Kellogg Biological Station, Michigan, USA - KB3-175-2 | ecosystem: Environmental > Terrestrial > Soil > Unclassified ...
CGCGGCATTGGGAGCGCTGGCGGGACTGCCGGCCGGCAGTGCAGCCGCCGCAACGGACGCAGGCGAAACGCAAGCGGGGCGCGACAATGTGCGCATCGTGAAAGACTTCTGCGCCGCCTGGAGTACGCGCGATCCGGCCAAGGTGGCAGACTTCTTTGCCGACGATGCCGTTTATCGTGTCACTGAAACCGCCAAGCCAACTGTGGGTCTTGCGGCCATCAAGCAGTTATTGCAGCGGTTTCTGCAGCGGACACAACAAGTGCACTTTGATGTTCAGCGTGTATTCAGCATCGGGCCCATCGTGCTGACCGAGCGCCACGATCATTTCCGCGGCCCGCAGGGCGAGCAGGTGTACCACGTCGCCGGCGTCTTCTTCGTGCGGAACGGAAAAATCGCCGAGTGGACGGACTACATCATCCGACCTTGAGGCTCTGAGCGCTCGGATCCGGCCGACAGGGCCTTGCTCCCTGCGGTGCTCGGCGCGGTGCGAGCACCTTGTTAGTGTTCTCCCGCCCTGGAAACGCGCTTTGCGCGCTGGCCAAGTGGCGAGGAGGACATGATGAGCAAGCGTTTCACGCAATGGACCCTGATTGGTTTAGGACTGGCCGCAGGCGCTGGATTATCGCTCTCGGCCATGGCCCAGCCTGATGACGGCCACGTCGTCAGTGACAGCACCATCACCGCCAAGGTCAAGGCGACGCTGGCGGATGATTCGCAGCTGCGGGGCTCAGACATCCACGTCAGGACCGACGATCGCGTCGTGACACTGCGCGGCAAAGTCGTGTCCGAGGAGCAGCGCCGCGACGCCACGCGCACGGCAGAGAACGTACGTGGCGTGGACAGTGTGGATGATGAGCTTTCCATCGCCGGCGGCCGCGTGGTAGCGCACCCGGAGGTGGCCAGGGCCGAGCGCGTCGGCTCGGACAGCTGGATCACGACCAAGGTGAAGTCCGAGCTGGTCGGCGATACCGGAACGCATGGGTTTGATGTGCACGTGAAGACCATGCATGGCGTGGTCATGCTACGCGGTACCCTGCCTACGGAGCACGATGTCCGGCACGTGGCAGACATTGCCCGGCGGATTCAGGGTGTGCGCCGAGTGGATACTTCGGAGCTGCAGGCCACCGGCGGTGGTTGAGCCAGCCGGACTCTGGTGAATGGCCTATAGGCCGGCCGTGCCTGGCGGTTCCCCCGCCGCCAGCGCACGGCTTTTGCGCAGCACGCCCAGGTTGTACAGCACGTAATAGCCGATGGGCAGTCCGATGATCGTCAGCGTGAGGGGGCTGCGCTCGTAGATCGCCAGCGGATTGCCTGCACCAGCCGCTGCAGCCTGCATGGTCTGGGCCCCTGGTGAGCCCAGCGCCAGCCGATAGATCAGGCGACCCACAAACAGCGCCAGCACCAGCACTCCTATATAAGTGTGCGGTGTGTAGAAGCGCCCCTGGTCCGTCGCCTCGAAGCGCGTGTAGCGCAGACCGATCAATCCGAGCAGCGCGCCACCGAGGACGCCGAGCCCGAGGGCTTGCACCAATGGTGCGTTGCGCCAGATGGCTGAGGCCAGCAGCGCCCCGAGACCGCACAGTGCCACGGCGCGCACCGTGAGTCGGGCGGTATTCACCGTCTGACGTCCAAAGTTGCGGCGGACGCGCAGATAGATGAACAGCACGACGACCGCGCCGAGCAGCAACGGGCCGAGCATCTTCGGATCCATGGCGAGAGGATAGCTCAGCGCCGGCGCCGGCGCGTGGGTGGCCACAGCCGTGCACGCACGCCGTGTATTGTTTCAATTTCTAGCTTATCTGCCAATAAAATGCTCGCTTAATCGCAATTAGGAAATAATCGGCCGGCTCCGGCGCGGAACTGGCCCCCGCAGCCTCTCAGCCTGGTGGGAGGCGCGATGCCGCTGCGATGTCGCGGGGCGGTCAGGGCGGGCGGCCTAGCGACTGCCGATAGGCGTCGATCTGAGGTTGCAGCGCCCTTCGTCGCGCCAGGCTCTCGGCTGGCCAGTGGCGCTCCCGATCGTAGTATTCGGGCAGGACCGAAATGCCCGGTGGTAACTGAACCCAGGGCTGCTTTGAGCTCGCGAATATGTGGATATCGGGAGGCAAATGATCTGGCTCATCCAGCGTGCCGACCCGAACGAAGCGCAACACGGGGCCGCTGCCGGCGTAGTTACTCCACAGAGCGATGCGGCACGTCGGGCAGCGGGCGATACGTTGACCCTTTCCGCTGTTCGAGGGTGTATCGACGATCTCGGGCTGCGTATTCAGGTGCAGCACGCGGTCGGCCTCGATCAGCGCATTCAAAGCAAAGGAGGCCCCAGTCTCACGCTGACACCATCGGCAATGACAGCAATGCACGAAGAGCGGAGCCGTCTGCATGCGGTAGCGGACCAGGCCACAGTCGCAACCCCCATCCAACGGGAACACCTCGTTATGAGCGCTCACCCAGCTTGCCCCTCTGCTTTGAGTGGCAGACCGTCGAGCGTCATCCGGGCATCGCCCAGGGTATAAACGTTGGGAACGGTGCTGCAAGCGGCCCCAGCCGCAGGAGCCCCGGGCTGGCCGGTGTCGGTCACGGGAATTCCTTCGGACCGACAATAGCTGAGCTCAACGAAGGTTTTGCCGGCTGCCCGTCGGCCTCTCCGACGATCAGACGAAACTTGCGAGTCTTCGGATTCAACGGAATGTCATCGACGACGTCTACGGTGAAGCGCACATTGCCCATTCTCTTTTGCCGCAGGATCTCCCTAAGCCGCGCCTCGACGCTCCGAATCGCCTCCTGACGCCCTGCTTCCGGAAGACCGGGATCGAGGCAGACCGCGAAGCGAAAGCCTGTCTCATCCATGAGCCTCATCTGGAATCGCAGCACACCCCGGACAAAGATCTCGTTGATGGTGTGCGGGCTCAGAAAATCATCCGCGCCGTCCTCGTTTGTGAACCTCGGCATCATCTCGCTGCGACCAACCAGGCTCTCGATCTCGAGATACGGCGAATTAGCGGCCGCTCGCTTCTCGACCGGTCGCAGAATGTCGGCCATGCGGTAGCGTATGAGCGGCAGCGTGTAGTTGAAGAGGTTCGTGACGAGCGTGTGATCCTGGAAGGGCTCGTAGATCAGATCATCGTCGAGCAGCAGCATCGAGGTGCTTGCGGGCAGCGCGACGCCCATCATCAGGTGCTCGCTGCTGCCATACCCATTATTGGCAGGGCAACCGAAGGCTTCCTCGAGAGTCCGTTTGTCGGTCGCGCTCATGCTCTCCCCGGCGGTGGCAATGGAGATCGGCGCGATGCGCAGGATACCCGCGCGCTGCTTCTCGGCGAGTAGCGTGAGCGCTCCGGTGTAGCCCGCCAGGACGTCCGGCTTAAAGTTGTTGAGCGCTTCGACAGTCTCCGGCAGCGGGCTGTTGACCTCGTAGAGTCGCACATTCACGAGCAGCCGCGCGAGGCCGCGGGTTGCACCGCTCACCATGGTGACGCCTGCGAAATGGCCGCCAATGGCACCATAGTAGGCGAGGCGCAATCGCCGCAACCGTCGCGCCCTGCGTCCCCGGGGCCGATTGCCTCGCGGGCGCATGGCAAGGGCGGTGCCGCGTGCCCAGTCCTCCGGCGAGTAGACGAAATAGCCGACCTCGCCCGACGTGCCGGATGTGTGCAGGACGCGGAACTCGCCGAGGAACCGGTCGATTGGGTCGTGTGATCGAGTGAGAAAATCCGCAATGCCCTGTTTCGTGATTCTCCGATCGGTGACGATGCGGTCGAAGTTCGCCATGAGCGCCGCTTTGGTGAGCGGCGGGAAGTCGTGTGGTGTGCAGCGATCCAGGTCGATCCCGCGCTCCGACACGATCTGAGAATAGTAGGGTGCCCTGGCCGCGGCGTAACGCGCGAGAGTGCGAAACTTGCCGAGCTTCATCTCGTCGAACTGCGCGCGCGTCATGCGCGCGTTGCGGCGAAATTCGCGCAGCTTCCCGATCGTGATTGCGACTCGCGAGGCCATGGCTCAGGCCGTGCGTAACGACTTCGCGACAAGAAGATGCAGAATCATGACGGCTTGCACTCCCATTGGCCCAATCCTATCCCAGCGGCGCGGTAGGCTCTATGGCGGGCAGTGGTGGAATTTGCCGCGACCGCGCGCCGGCGAGAACGGCCACTGCTTTGCCGGCCCCATGTGACGCGCAGGGTGTGGCAGACTGCCGCTGTCGCTGCCTGCGGGTTGGGCCGCCTTGAAGCCGTGCCCACGACGCCTGGCCTATTTGGGAGGATCGCTCATGGTCGCACGTTTACGCCGCGTTACCGGGCTGCTTCTCTCCTGCATGCTCCTGGCATCAGCTCTGGCTTTCACGACGGCCCACGCCGCACAGACGGCCGGTGAGCCGGATTGCAATCGCCGTTGCCTGCTCGAGTTTCTCCAGACCTATACGGAGGGATTGCTCGACAACGACACCTCGCGCATCAAGGTTGCATCCGATCTGCGCGTCACCTCGAACGGAGTCGATGTTCCGCTCGGCAAGGGGCAGGTCTGGGGGCTGGCCAAGCGCATGCCGTATCGCCAGGCGTTCGTGGATCCGGTGACCGGCGCGGCGATGTTCATGGGCACGGTCACGAACGCCCCCACGAGCCAGGCCGAGCGATGGTGGTTCTACATGTTGCGCCTGAAGGTGGTCGCCAGGCGGATCACCGAGGTCGAGGAGATCTCGTACGACGGCATGCTCAGGGAGACTCCGGCGTCCAAGCTCACGCAGGCGGACCGGATTTATGACGCCGTGCTGCCGAAGGATGAGCAGATATCGCGAGCCGAGCTCATCGTCACGGCGAATAAGTACTTCGACGTGGTTTCCGGAACGTTCGATTACCACGATGTCCCCTGGCACCCGGAATGCTCGCGGCTCGAGGACGCGGTGCTGACGGTCAATCAACCCGAGTCGGCCGGCAGCTGTGCGGGAGAGTTCAAGAACCCGCGGATCAAATGGATCGTCAAGAATCGGCGCTTTTATGTCGTGGACGTCGAGCGCGGGATCGTGGTGGCGGTTGCCAATTTCACCTCACCGCCCGAGTACCCCGGTAACAACGCTTCGGTGGTCTTCGAGGCGTTCAAGATTCAGGATGGGCTGATTCGTCACATCGAGGCGATGTTCCGCGGTGACAGCTCGATGAAGACTTCCACCTGGCCGGATCTGCCGGCGGGAGCGCCCGCGAAGGGGCGCTGACAGGAGCAGGTGCTCAGCTCTCCTCGGGCAGGAAGATCCACAGCAACACGTAAAACAGGATTCCCGAGCCGAAGTAGAGCGCCACGAGACAGAAAATCAGCCGCCAGGCCCAGGATGGCAGCTGCGTGTGCCGGCCGAGTCCGCCGCAGACGCCGCCAATCCAGCGATCGCTCCTGGAGCGCGCGAGCTGCCGCAAAAATGCGCGCTCGGTCGCGAATACCCCGTTGTCCCCCGAGCCGGATGAGGAAGGTGCGGGACCAGCGCCTGCGGCGCCGCCTCGCCCGGCACCGCCGGCGGCCGTGGCGTTGTAGGCTGCCGCGGCATCGCCGAGCACACGCTCCTTGGCGCGCTCGTACTCAGCCTCGGACAGCGCACCGCGCTCGCGCAAGGCCTGCAGTCGCTCGAGCTCATCCGTGAGACTCATGGCACACCTCGCCGACTTGAGCGTCGGCCACGCCTCAGCAGGCCGTGCTGCCGCCGCCGACCTGCAGCGTGCCGATCAGCTCGCGCACGGAGCGCAAACCGTACTGCTGCAGATAAGCTGCGATGCCGCCATTGACCGCATGGCAGACCAGCGGGTCATAGAACAGCGCCGTGCCGATCCCGACGGCCGTGGCGCCGGCGATGAGAAACTCCAGCGCATCGGCTGCGCTGACGATACCGCCCTGGCCGATGATCGGAATGCCGCGCGGCCCGGCGACTTCGTAGACCTGTTTCACCTTCAGCAGCGCGATCGGCTTGATGGCGGGGCCCGACAAACCGCCCTGCACGTTGGCGAGCACGGGGGTACGGCGGTGAATGTCGATCGCCATGCCGGTCACGGTGTTGATGACCGCCAGCGCATCGCTGCCGGCTTCGATGCACACGCGGGCGCTCTCGCGAATGTCGGTCTGATTGGGAGAGAGCTTGGTGATGAGGGGCTTCTGCGTTGCCCGCCGGCAGGCTGCTACGACGCGTGCAGACATCTCCGGGACATTGCCGAACTGGATGCCGCCCTCCTTGATGTTGGGACACGAGATATTGATCTCGATGGCATCGATGGGCGACTGATCGAACCGCCGCGTGACCTCGACGTACTCCTCGATGGTCGAGCCACACACATTGGCGATGAAGCGCGTCTCCTCGAAGTCCAGTGTCGGCAGGATGCGCTCGACGACCTGTGCGACGCCTGGATTCTGCAGCCCGATCGCGTTGAGAATGCCCTCCGGCGTCTCATAGACGCGGTGCGGCGCGTTACCCAGGCGCGGTGAGCCGGTGGTTCCCTTGAGCACGATGGCGCCGACGTCCCGATTGGAGAAGCCCTCAACGCGTGTGTACTCCTCGCCGAAGCCGACGCAGCCGGACAGCAGCACGATCGGCGAGGCGAAGCGCAGCCCGCAGAATTCCAGCGCGAGCGACTCGGGTAGCGCAGCCTCGCCAGTCGCAGATGGTCCGGCAGCGGCCGCGCGGGAGGGCTCGGTGACGATGGCCATGGCAGGATTATCGCCCAACCGGGCCGTAAGGGGGTCCTTCGGGCAGTGGCTTTTCGCGCAGTGGCCTTCAGGCTGCAACGTCAGAGCCGCGCCAGGGGCGTAAGGATCGGCGCAATTCATGCCATGCTTCCAACGCCTGCGACACCGGAATATCGGCCACGCTCCTGGATTGGGGCGAAGCGCGCAGACTGACCACCAGAGAGCTGTTGGCAGCGTGCGGTCGCCAGATGTCCGGGGACTGCCCACCGAACAACACCAACACCGGCGTGCCAAGCGCACCGGAAACGTGCGCCGGGCCCGTGTCGATGGAAATCATCGCCCAGGCGCTCTCCTGCAGTGCCAGCAGCCGCCGCAACGGCAGGCCACACGCCACTTGCGGACGGCTGGTGCTGAGCCGCTGAATGGCGTCCAGGATCTGCCGCTCGGGTGCTTGGCCTATCAGCAGCAGCCGGGCGAAGGGCGCTTCGGCCTGGATCTGGTCACACAAGCTGGCCCAACGCTCGATCGGCCAGGCCCTGTCGTTGTTGACGGCGTCAAAACCGCCTTTGCCGAGTATTTGTTTGGATCCGGGCTGGAACAGAATCAGCGGCCGTCCGTCCAATTGATGTGCACCGAGCCACCGCTTCAGATCCTCACGCTCATCGGCGTGGATCTGCAGATAGGGCGGATAGTCACGCAATAACGCAAACCCGCTCTCGAGCGAATCCGCTGTCGAGCGGTAAGCCTGCGGCGTGCGGCTCGCCAGAGCCAGCCAGCGCTGGGCGCGATGCATGCCCTGGTCCTCGGGAAAATCCTCCCAAAACAGGCAACGCTCCGGCCCGATGCCCGCGCGCTGCAAGAGCTTTCGCAGTCGGGTGGTATTGGAGTACTCGCCAACGTAGATCGGCCCGAATGCGCTACGACGAATCTGCGAGCAAAACCGCCACTGGTGCGGATTGGACCAATAGGGCTTTCTGATTCTCCCGGTTCGATACACCCTGCTGACGTGTGGATGGCCTCGCAACAGCTCCTGCGCCCAACTGACGGAGGAAGCCACCACGCTTTCGTTGCCATAGCGTTCATGCAACAACTGCAGCGCCGGGGTGAGCATGACCATGTCGCCGATGCCGCCGAAATTCAGCACCAGGGGCGGCAGGGTTGGTTTGCTACTCATGGCTGTTGTCGCGTCCAGCGCGAGGGAACCGATGCATCGCAGATAACTCTAGCACGCACGGTTCAAGGCCGTGGCGCGCAGCTGCCGGGGTGTGCTGCGATTCGCCAGGCCGCATCGACTGCGCCAGAATGGCTCGTGTTTCACGTCGTTCTGCACGAGCCGGAAATCCCCGCCAATACCGGCAATCTCATCCGGCTGTGCGCCAATGCCGGCTGTGAGCTGCATGTGATCGAGCCGCTCGGCTTCCGGCTGGACCGCCGCTCGGTGCGCCGTGCGGCGCTGGACTACGAAGAGTTGACCGTGCTGCATTCCCACAGCTCGCTCGCGGCCTGCCAGTGCCGCATCGGGGGCGTCGCACCCGGCTTGACGTCGAGTGCCGATGCGGCGAGCGCGGGCGCGCCGCGCTGGTATGCAATCGAGACGGGAGGCGTCCGTCCCTACAGTGAGGTGGCCTTTCGGCCCGGCGATGCACTACTGTTTGGCTCCGAGACGCGCGGGCTGCCACGCGAGATCCTGCAGAGTCTGCCGCAGGAGCAGCGGCTGTACGTACCGATGCGACCGGGCAATCGCAGCCTGAATCTCTCCAATTGCGTTGCGCTGGTGGTCTATGAGGCCTGGCGGCAGAACGGCTTTGGGTCGGCAGCGACGCTCGGCCGAGCCAGTCAGGGCGATCGCTGCGCTAATCGAACTCCGGCTTGATCGGCCGGCTCATCATGCCGCGCACCAACTCGTCGGCCGGCATCTGCTCGTAGAGCACGCGATGGATGCCCTCGCTGATCGGCATGACCACCCCTTCGCGCTGCGCCACGCCACGCAGCGCGCGCGCCGCGTGATAGCCCTCGACGACCTGGCCGATGCCGGCCAGTGCCTGCTCGACCGACAGCCCGTGCGCCAGTGACAGACCAAAGCGGCGATTGCGCGAATGATCGTCGGTACAGGTAAGCACGAGGTCGCCCAATCCCGCCAGTCCCATGAATGTCTCGCGCCGGGCGCCTAGGGCCACGCCCAGGCGCATCATCTCGACGAGGCCGCGCGTGATGAGCGCGACGCGGGTGTTGGCCCCGAAGCCGAGACCATCGCAGAGGCCCGCGCCGATGGCCAACACATTCTTCACCGCACCACCGACTTCGACGCCCGTGATGTCGCTGGAGATGTAGGCACGAAAGGTCGGGGAAGACAGTTCGCGGGCCAGCCGCTCGGCGTATTGCACCTCGCTGGAGGCGATGGCCATCGCCGTGGGCAGACCGGCGCCGACCTCGCGGGCGAAGGTCGGTCCGGACAGCACGGCGACGGGGCGGCCGGCCCCTAACACCTCGTGCGCGACTTCGTTGGGCAGTTTGCCGCTGTCGAGCTCGAAGCCCTTGGTTGCCCAGCACAGGCGAGTGGCGGCGGGCAGCAGTGGCCGCAGCTGTGCGAGCAGGCTGCGAAAGGCGTCACTGGGTACGGCAACCAGCACGTCTGCGACGTCCGCCAGCGCCTCGGCCAGTGACGCTACCGGCTGCAGCCTGTCCGGGAAGGACGCCTCGGGCAGGTAACGCTCATTGCGTCGCGCGCGCGCGAGCCGCTCGATCTGCGCAGCGTCGCGTCCCCAAAGGCGCGTGCGCCGTCCGGCCCGAGAGCACTGGATGGCGAGCGCCGTGCCCCAGGAGCCTGCACCCAGCACGGCAATGTCGGCGGCGGCTGGCGTGGATGCGGACACGGCAAGCTCGGTGCGCGATGCGGTCAGTTGCGAGTCGCGCTGGCGGCGGCGTCGCCCGACGACTGCGCGTAGAGCGCATCGAAGTTCACCGGCGGCAGCAGCAACTGTGGAAAGCCGCCCTGACTGACCAGCTGCGAGACGACCGCGCGCGCATACGGGAACAGCACGTTCGGACAGATGCTGCCCACGGCGCGTTTGTATTCGTCGGCGGACAGGTTCTGCATGACGAACGCGCCGGCCTGTTTGACCTCGACGAGAAACAGTGTCTGCTCAGCCTGTTTGGCCGAGACGGTCACCGTGAGCACCACCTCGCGCAAATCGTTGGGCAGCTGCTGCACGCTGGTGTTGAGATCCAGCGAGATCTGCGGGTTCCACTGGCCATTGCTGCGCGGGCCTTCGGGTGCCTCGAAGGAGCAGTCCTTCAGATAGACTCCCTGCAGCGACAGAGCAGAGGTGGAGCGCAGTCCCGGCGTGTCGCCGGTCCCGACGGGGGCAGATTCATTGGCCATGATGCAATCCTATGTGATCGTATGAGGGAAAGAGGTTGAGCAGCGCTATTCGCCCTGCAGCAGCCGGTCCAGGCGACCCGCGGCTTCCAGCCCGTACAGGTCGTCCGACCCCCCGATGTGGCGCTCGCCGATGAAGATCTGCGGAACCGTACGCCGACCGCTGCTCTGGATCATCTCCTCGCGTCGCTCCGGGTGCGCCTCGATGTCGACTTCCTCGAAGCTGACGCCCTTATGGTGCAGCAGTGCCTTCGCTCGTTGGCAGTAGGGACACCAGGACTTTGAGTACATCAGTACGACAGCGGTCGTGGACATGATCAGCCGCGCGCGAGCGGCAATTTCTCGGCGCGCCAGGCATCCAGGCCGCCGCGCAGCGTGAA
>Ga0134126_10013260_pt1 | contig 10412 bp, 7 predicted proteins | sample KB31752_FD_96881 | JGI IMG/M metagenome (GOLD analysis project Ga0134126, IMG submission 96881) | Terrestrial soil microbial communities with excess Nitrogen fertilizer from Kellogg Biological Station, Michigan, USA - KB3-175-2 | ecosystem: Environmental > Terrestrial > Soil > Unclassified ...
ATGCATCGAATTTGCATGCGGCACGCCCACCTTAATGATGGGAGACACGGTTGATCGCGTTGGAACCTCGGTGGATAGCTGGTCCACGCGCTATCCAGTGGGCGTGTGCGTGGGCATAACGCCGTTCAATTTTCCCATTATGGTTCCGCTGTGGATGTTTCCGCTGGCCATTGCCTGTGGAAATACCTTTATCCTAAAGCCGTCAGATAAAGTTCCGCGCACGGCCGCGCGCATGGTTGGGCTGGCGCAGGAAGCTGGAATGCCGCCGGGCGTGTTGAACCTGGTGCACGGCGCCAAGAGCACAGTTGACCAACTGCTGACCGATCCGCGCGTGCGGGCCGTGTCGTTCGTCGGCTCCAGCGCGGTGGCCAAATATATTTATGAAACCGCAGCCAACAATGGCAAGCGTGTGCAGGCGCTGGGCGGAGCCAAGAACCATTCCGTAGTGCTTCCGGACGCAGATATGAAATCGACGGTCGCCGCCGTGATGGGCTCAGGTTTTGGCTGTGCCGGCGAGCGCTGCCTGGCGACGAGCGTTGTCATCGCCGTGGGTGAGATCGGCGATCCATTGGTAAAAGAACTGGTGCGCGCCGCCGACAATCTCACCGTTGGTAATGGCTGCGATTTAAAGACCGGCATGGGGCCGGTGATCACCGACGAATCCAAGAAGCGCATTCTGAGTTACATCGAACTGGGCGAAAAAGAAGGCGCAGTGGTTGCGCGCGATGGCCGCAAAGATCCCGTCGCCCATGGCAAAGGTTATTTCATTGGGCCGACGATTCTGGACAAGGTAAATCCCGAGTCGCGCGTGGCCAAGGAAGAGATTTTTGGCCCATTGCTCACGGTGATTCGCGTGAAAGACCTGAAAGAAGCGATCAACCTTGTGAGCCAATCGGAATACGGCAACGCTGCTTCTGTCTTTACACGTTCGGGCGGCGCGGCCCGGCAGTTTACCCAGAACGTGACAGCCGGAATGGTAGGAATCAATGTCGGCGTGCCTGCGCCGGTGGCATTCTTCCCGTTTTCCGGGTGGAAGGGCTCCTTCTTCGGCGACCTGCACGCGCTGGGCAAAGACGGCGTGAACTTTTATACAGAGACAAAGGTCGTAACGTGTAGGTGGCCGGACTGACTCGTGGGCGGCACGGTGAGGAATTGCGATATGGGCGAGCAATTTGGGCCAAAGCTGAGACGTATACCGGCCTGACGGCTCTTCGGTGTTTCTCCACGGTTCACAATTTCTGGCTAGACCCTTTATACTGGGAGCATGTCGATCTTTCGTGTCTTTGGCGATCTAGCTGGCATCGCGAAAGGAATGTCCGTAACCTTGAGGGAGATGTTTTCCCCGACCATTGTTGAGGATTATCCCAACAAGAAGCTGCCCAATGAGGGCGCGGTTTTTCAGGAGCGTTTCCGTGGACTGCACGAGTTGCAGCGCGACGAAAACGGCCTGGAAAAATGCGTTGCCTGTTTTTTATGTGCGGCGGCCTGCCCTGCCAACTGCATTTATATTGAAGCGGCCGATAATACAGCCGAGAAGCGTATTAGCGGTGCCGAGCGCTACGCCAAGGTTTATAACATCGACTATAACCGCTGCATCTTCTGCGGATATTGCGTTGAGGCCTGCCCTACCGACGCCATCACGCACGGCCACGGCTTTGAATTAGCCACGTTCAACGCCAGCAACCTGGTCTATCGCAAAGAAGCTCTGTTGGTTCCTGTGCCTGCCAATGCCGGGCAGCCACTTGCGCCGCAAGAGCCGGTGATGGTTCCGGAAAAGCGAGCCTGAAGAAGATCGGGTGATCGCCGTGATCTGGTGATCGCGCGTGATCGGAAACCAGAACCGCAATCCATTGCTGTGCCTCAGCTGTAACTAAATCTCCCAGTCTTATTCCCGCTTAGGGTTCTCAGGTTTCTTTCCGGTTCGTTCGGCTTTTTTATGCCCCGATTTTCCTTTGCGTTCTTTGCGTCCTTTGCGGTGAACTGTTTTTCCGATTACCCGATCACCGGATTACCCGATCTCACGATCTGGTCCCTCACGGTTTCTGCGTCGGCCTTAAGAGCACCTCACTGATAAACGCTTGCGGTCTCTGCGTCACCAGCATCTCCACCGCGTGGGCCACATCTTCTGCGATCAACATTTTGTCCGGGCTCTTACCTTCGTGCGGCCCAAACTCCGTATGCGTCGAGCCGGGACATACGACCGCCACCCTGATTTTGTATCCGCGCAGCTCTTCAGCCACGGAATACGTGAGTCCGTTCAGCCCCCATTTTGTAGCCGAATAGGCTGCGCCATTGGGGACAGGATTCTTGCCCGCAAGCGATGAAATATTCACGATATCGCCAGCGCCGCCGGAGATCATCATCGGCGCAAATGCCCGGATCATATAAAAGACGCCGCGCAGGTTGGTGTTGAACATGGCGTCCCATTTCTCGGTCGGCATGGTATGCAGTGGGCCGCCAAACGTGCCGATTCCTGCATTGTTGACCAGGATATCCAGCCGGCCAAAGGTCTTTTGCACTCGATCCGCCAGCGCTGCCACGGAGTTCCAGTCGGCTACATCGCAGGCCATGGCTTCGCCCTGACCGCCGGCCGAGCGGATCTGTCCTGCCGTGTGCTGCAGGCGGGCAAGTGTACGTCCGCAGACAATCGTGGTTGCGCCAAGGCTTGCCAACCTGAGCGCGATGGCAGCGCCTATTCCCCGTCCGCCTCCGGTTATCAGGGCAATTTTGCCGTTCAAAGTGTGATCCATTTGCTTTCCGTCCTTAATTTTAGAAACTTTCTCTCAAGCTTCCTTTTCGCTGATTGTCGGAACGTTTTGCCTGGGCCGGTGTCTAATCTTGCAGGATACCGCGTCCTGCCATGTAACTCGCAAATGATTTCATCTAACCTTTAATGATCCGGCAGCAGTTTTGTCGCCCTTAAAGGCGATATCTGGCGTGGGCGAAGGCCGCGGGGCAATATTGCTTGAATTCCAGCGGGTCCGGTGTCTGGGAGTAACTATAGATTGCAACTCTGCATCAGACCAGTAAAGTGCCATTTTGTGTAAGGCTTGCCTAAATGTAGGGTGTGTCTTTTATAATCCGTGCCTCTAAGTTTTTAGTTAAAAGACAATGCCTGCAAGGAAATGTTCTTGGAGCATCGGGCCACAAAATCTGGCAGAGATGTACTGAAGGAGCAAAACTCAAATGAAAAGAGTGCTTGTCACGCTTGTGCTTGCGCTAACCACAGCAGCATGGGGTCAGGGAAGTTCACCGGCGCAACAGCCTCCGGCCGCACAACCGCCCGCCGCCGGTCAGCAACCCGCAGGGCAGCCGCCTGCCGGTCAACAGCCCGCAGGGGCGGGTCAGCAGGCCAACATCCCCACCAGCCAAAAGGTAATTAAAGACCCGGCGGAATACAACGCCTACATCACCGCCCTAAATACCACAGATCCCGCCGCCAAAGGCGCGGCCATGGAAGCGTTTGTCGCCCAATATCCCAACAGCATCGTCAAGATTGACGCGCTGGAGCAGGCCATGGGAGCGTATCAGCAGGCCAATAACCAGCAAAAAGTTGAGCAGATTGCCCGGCAAATCCTTGCCATTGAGCCGAACAATGTGCGCGCCCTGGCGATTGTGGTGTTTCTTGAGCGCGGCCAAGTTAAAGACGCGGCCACCGGCGCCAAGGCCCGTGCCGATGCCGAGCGCGGCTTGCAGGAACTGCCCAACTGGAAGAATCCTGAGGGCGTTAGCCCTGCCGATTACGAGAAGATGAAGAACCAGATGGCCAACATCTTTGCCGGCACTGCGGCCTTTGGCGCTTTGCAGCAGAAGGATTACGCCAACGCGGCGAAATATTATGAGGAAGCGCTGAAAATCGATCCCAATGATCTGGGCAACAACTATCAGATGGCAATCGCTCTGCTGGAATCCAATCCCTCGAATCCGCTCGGTTTCTGGTACGGAGCCAAGGCCCTCAGTATTGCGCAAAAGCAAAATCCCCAGGCTTTCCAGGCGTGGTCGCCATATTTCCTCTCCAGATACAAGAAATATCACGGCAACACTGACGACTGGAACCAGCGTATGGCGGCCGCCGCTACGGAAACTGCTCCACCGCCGAATTTTGTGGCCAGCATCCCGCTAGCTCCCACGCCGTGCGATTTGGCCGCCCAGGCAGTCCAGCAGAACGATCCAAGCCAGCTTTCATTTAGCGATTATGAACTCGTCCTCTCCTGCCGCGATAAGACCCCGGCCAACAAGGAAGCCGCGGACAAAGTGTGGGCGTTCATCCAGGCAAAAGAGAAAAACGGCGAAGCCAAGCTGAAGATGCCGGTCAAGGTTGTGGCCGTGCCGGATCCGAGCACGCTTGAGGTTGCGGTGAGCGATGACAATCAAACCGCCAATAAGGCTGATATGCGCGTTGCCATGGAAAAGCCGATGACCAAGCCGCCGGCAGTAGGAGCCAACACGGACGTAATCGGCGTGATCTCAGAGTACACACCTGACCCGTTCATGTTCACCATGATCAAAGGTGAATTGCCGGCCGCCAAGCCAGCCAAAACGCCAGCCAAAAAACGCGCCGCTAAGAAGGGTACAAAGAAGAAAGCCAGCCAATAACAACCAGAAACTTCAAAAGAAAGCAGCCCCGCAATGGGCTGCTTTTTTTGATTTTACTCGCCCAGCATGAGCCGCTGCACGGAATAGGCATGCCCTGTAGCAGCATCGCAACCAATCAGCACCGCACAGAAACGCGGATCGCCCTTAGCGGCTTCAAAACGTCCCGGCAGCCCGGTCAGGAAGCGCTGCAACACCTGCTCTTTCTGCACGCCGATCACGCTGTCATAAGGGCCGGTCATCCCGACGTCGGTCTGATATGCCGTGCCACCCGGCAGGACCCGAGTGTCTGCCGTAGGCACGTGGGTATGAGTGCCCAGGACTGCCGTCACGCGTCCATCAAGGTACCAGCCCAGCGCTATCTTTTCTGACGTAGCTTCGGCATGGAAATCCACGATCACAACCTTGCTGATGATCTTGGCCAGCAGAGCGTCGGCTTTGCGGAAAGGATCGTCAGTATCATGCATGAAGACACGGCCTTGCAGGTTGATTACGGCATAATTTTGGCCTTGTCGCGTTGCGCCTTCATAAACGCCAACGCCAGGAACGCCCTCGGAAAAGTTCGCCGGACGCAAAACCTTTCTCGCTCTCCCGCTGGCATCGCCATTGGCCGAGTTGAAATATTCAACAATCTCGCGTTTATCCCAAACGTGGTTGCCCGTGGTCAGCACGTGGCACCCCAGGTCAAAAAGCTCATCGGCAATAGCTGGCGTAAGCCCAAATCCGCCCGCGGAATTTTCCGCATTGGCGATCACTAAATCAACCTTATTGGTTTCCACCACATGGCCCAGATGGTCGCGCACGATCTTGCGTCCCGGACTGCCGAATATGTCGCCAATGAAGAGGATCTGCATGAGTTCGAATCTTTGATACTACCATTGCCGCCGAGGCGGCAGAGAGCGGCCCATCTCGCACGAGGCAGCTATTGCGCCAAATGCACAGAGGCAAGAAAGTCGTAGTTTCCCGCTGGATTTATGTGCAAATCCCGCACACGGGCGGAGTGAACCACAACATTATCGAAATACCAGAGATCGATGTAGGGCAGGTCGCGCGCCAGGATTTGCTGCACCTGGGCGTAAATCTGTTTCCGCTTTTCCTGGGCGGTTGTGCTGCGACCGGCTTCGATCAGGCGGTCCATTTCCGGATTCACGTAGTAACTGCGGTTGGCATGCTTGGGCGGAAAGCTGGAGGAGTGAAAAGCATAGTAAAAAATGTCTGGATCCTCATTGCCGCCGACCCAGCGCAGGGAGTAAAGCTGGAACGCTCCTTTCATCACGTCGGCATAAAACGTGGCGAACTCAAAGCTGCGGATATCCAGCGCAATCCCAACCTGCCTTAGCTGCTGTTGCATCACTGCCGCCAGCAGGCGCGTGGTTTCTTCAGTCCCTGTCTTCATTGTTAAGTGGAACCGAATACCATCCTGGTCGCGCGCATAGCCGGCGGCGTCCAGCACTTGATTCGCCTTTTCTGGATCATACGCATAGTGCGCCACGTCGCCGTTGTAAGCCCAATGTTCCGGCGGAAGAACGCTATCGGCCAGCCGACCCTGACCTCCAAACAAGTAACGCAGCATGGCCGCGCGATCAATGGCGTAAGCCATTGCTTGCCTTACGCGGATATCTTTCAAAATGGGGTCCCGCAAATTGAAAGCAATGTAAGCCAGCACAGTGCCCGGCCGCTGCTCGACCTGAAGTTTGTGGTCGCGACGCAATGTCCGCACCGTGTCCGCAGTGAGTGAGCCTCCGGGAGAGATGTCCGCGCTGCCCTTCCGCAACTCCAGCGCCCGCGTCGTAGGGTCCGGCACAATCGTCAAGCGAACGCGCTCTACCTGAGCACGCTGCCTCCAATAATTGTCATTCCGCAGCAGAACAACCTCGGTGTCCGGATCCTGCGATACAAAGGTAAACGGCCCTGAGCCGATGGGATGGCGATTGAACGGCTTGCCGCTGCCATAAGGCACAATGCCAAAAGCGCCATCAGAGACGTTGTAAAGCAGCGTGCCGTCAGGCTCGGATAAGTGAATGACGACTGTCCCGTCGTTCGGGGTATCAACGTGTTCTATCAGGTTGTACGTCGTCGTTTTCAATGTGGTCAGTGAGCCGTCGCGAATGCTATCCAGCGTCCACTTCACGTCGCGTGCCGTCAACGGGCGTCCGTCATGGAAGTGGATTCCCTTGCGCAAATGAAAAATGTAAGTTTTAGGGTCAGGAATCTCCCATTTTTCCGCCACCCAGGGGACCATGTTGAAGTGTTCATCGCGATGGACCAGCGGATCGAAGATCAGTTCGTCAATCCGCTCCGACTGCGCATCCGTGCCAACGCGCGGATCAAGATTGGTGGGACTGCTTTCAATGATCATCACCAGCGTGTTCGCGTCCGGACGTTTCGCGCAGGAGAGCAGGCTGGCACATAAGATTAGATAGAAAAGCTTTGACCACGAAGGACACGAAGGAACACTAAGGTGATCGGTTTTCGACGGGGACAACCTTCGTGAACCTTCGTGCCCTTTGTGGTTAAGCCGGTTAAACATAAGAGACTTTTCCCAACACTGCTGGTCGCTTAGCGCCCGTAGCCGATGGCACATTGCTCGGCAAACCATTGAACGTCTGGTAGGCCAGCAGCGCAAAAGCCACGGCTTCCTTGGCTTGGCTGGGAATACCAAAATCGTCAGAATGCCGGACAAATAGTCCCATGCTCTCCGCTTCTTTTCTCAGCATCTCCATCAGGGCGATGTTCTTTGTGCCGCCGCCGGAGACCACCCAGTCGCGATAGCTGCCTTTTTTCAGAACGAAGCTTTTTAGTGCCTGCGCAATGGATGCAGCCGTCAGGGCCGTTGCAGTGGCGATCACGTCTGCTTTGGCCGCCCGGCCACAGCGGCGAAGGAATATCTGAGCGTATTCACTGCCGAATTCCTCGCGGCCGGCGGTCTTCGGCGGCTTGAGTTTGAAATATGCCGCGCCAAGCGACTGTTCAAGCACGGATTGCAGCACCGATCCTTTGCGCGCAATTGCTCCGCCTGCATCGTAATTCTTCTTGAACAACATTTGCATCAGCCGGTCAATCACCATGTTGCCCGGACCTGTATCAAAAGCCACCAGATCATCCGACGTGCTGCCGGCGGGAATGGCGGTCAGGTTGGCAATGCCGCCGATATTCTGGACGATACGGCCTTTATTGGGGGAGCGGAAGATCGCATAATCGAGCAACGGTACCAGCGGCGCGCCCTTGCCGCCCGCGGCCATGTCCGCCGGTCGAAAATCCGAGACCACCGGCACTCCAAGCCTCGCTGCTATCACGGAGCCTTCCCCGGTCTGACATGTGCATGCGATTTGTTTTCCCAGATAAGGAGCGACTGTGCCCTGATGGTAGATGGTCTGCCCGTGGCATCCCACAAGGTCAAGATTAGCTTGACTTGATTTCTTTTGCGCTTTGCGAACGGCTTCAGCATAGAATTCGCCGAGCCGGAAATTCAGCCGCGACAATTCTGCCACGCTGATCTGGCTGGCATTCATCGCGGCAAGGACCGCGTTGCGAAGGGGTTGGGGATATTCCGAATGATCATGCAACAGTAGATCGAAGCTGAGATAGGAGCCGCGGCCCTGGATGCTTACCACGGCAACATCAACACCATCGGCGGACGTCCCGCTCATGACTCCGGCGACAATCAAGCGTTGATCTCTCGTGTGGTGTGCAGCCGGTCATCAATCACCTCACCGCCGACAATACCCGTGAAATCCGTCACGATCTTCCTTAATTTATCCACTACTTTGTCTTTCGGTTCGGCGGAAAAGCCGCGCAGCTCACGGCAGCGTTTCTTATATCCCATCACCCGCTGTGCCGCCTGCGCCACGTGCTCGGCAAACTTACGGTCGCGTTCTGCGGTGCGCAATACCGCCTCAAAGCCGCGCCACACCAACTCCTGATTGTGGCACACCAGAAACATATCAGCGCCGGCGCGCAGAGTTTCCACCGCCACGTCTTCAATGTCGCCGGTGGAAAGCACGCCGCCCATCTCCAGATCGTCAGAGATGATCAGGCCTTTGTATCCAATCTTTTTTCGCAGTACGTCGCGCATCCATTTGCTCGAAAGCGAAGCAGGCACCTTGTTATTGGTGACCTCCGGATAAGAAGAGTGGGCCACCATCACGAAAGGAATTTGCGAACGCAGCTCGCGATAAGGCAGCAAGTCTTCCGCCCACATCGCTTTCCAGCTCTTCTGCACCACCGGCATCTCATGGTGGCTGTCCAGATTGCCCTCTCCCAGTCCGGGGAAGTGCTTACCACAACCAAGAACTTTGGAATCTTTCAGTCCGCGCAGAAACGCGCGTGCATACGCTATCGTCTCGTTGGGGTCAGCCGATGCCGTGCGGCTGGTTAGCACCGAACGCGAAGCTTCAAAGCCCAGATCGAAGACCGGAGCAAAATCCGTGTTGAAGCCCAGCGCCCGCGCTTCCAGGCCCAGTATCTTTCCGTGCATGCGGAAAAGCTTACGATTGCCGGTAGCAAATACCTGTTCCACGGATGGCGCGGGCGCAATCACTTTCTTCAGGCGATCAACCGTGCCGCCTTCCAGATCGACGCAAAGAAACATCGGTACAGGCGTGGTGGCCTGCGAGTCGCGCAGCAAACGCCACGTCTGTTTGGGCTCTTCAATATTGCGTGCGAATAAAATCACGCCACTGGGTTGGAGCGTGCTCAGCGTGGTGCGCAGCTTGCTATCAACTTCCAGCCCGTCATAGCCGAGGATGAGCAACTGGCCGACCTGCTGGCGAAGGTCTTGGGTAGTGGTTTTTGCCATGCCAGTTCGATTATACGAATTTCGGCGCGAATCTATGGCATTGGCAACCAGTTAATAACAAGAATCAGAGACCTCGCGGTTACAGCTGCTTCTTCAACTCATGCAGCAGATTCAATGCCTCAAGCGGTGTCAGATTATTCAGGTCGGCATCGCGCAACCGATCAACAATCTTTTGCGACAGCGGCGTAAACATAGTCAGCTGCATCTGCGGCTCAGGCTCCCGCGCGCCGGGAGAAAGATGGGCCGTAGTTTCGTGCTCGGCATTTTCATGCTCGTGCAGCACTTCGCGGGCGCGGGCAACAACTTCCGGCGGCAGGCCCGCCAGCTTACCGACCTCGATGCCATAGCTGCGATCCGCAGCTCCGGGTTCCACTTTGCGTAGAAACACGATGCCTCCGGCGTTCTCCTTTACCGAAACATGAAAGTTTTTCACGCCTTCAAGGCGTTCAAGCTCCGTCAGTTCGTGATAATGAGTCGCAAAGAGCGTCTTGGCGCGGCTGGTGGAGTGAATGTATTCAACCACCGCCCACGCAATAGCGAGACCGTCATAAGTCGATGTGCCGCGACCAATTTCGTCGAGCAGGATCAGCGAACGCGGCGTCGCCGTATTTAGGATCGCCGCCGTTTCGGTCATTTCCACCATGAAGGTGGAACGGCCGCGGGCAAGATTGTCGCTCGCCCCAATACGGGTGAAAATTCGGTCTACCACCGGCAACCGCGCCGAGCGCGCCGGCACAAAGCCGCCCATCTGCGCCATCAGGACGGTAAGCGCGGTTTGCCGCAAATACGTTGACTTGCCGCCCATGTTAGGCCCGGTGATCAGCAGAATGCTGTGGCTGCTGGAGTTGAGATAAAGATCGTTAGGCACAAAGCGATCATTGCTGCCGGTGAGCTCCATTTGCTCAAGCACCGGATGGCGTCCGGCAATAATTTCCAGTTCCTCGGATTCTGCGGCTGCTTCTGTGGACATTTTCGTGATCTTGGCTGAAAACTGCGGGCGGCAATAACCCCGGTTCTGCGC
>Ga0134126_10013261_pt1 | contig 10411 bp, 10 predicted proteins | sample KB31752_FD_96881 | JGI IMG/M metagenome (GOLD analysis project Ga0134126, IMG submission 96881) | Terrestrial soil microbial communities with excess Nitrogen fertilizer from Kellogg Biological Station, Michigan, USA - KB3-175-2 | ecosystem: Environmental > Terrestrial > Soil > Unclassified ...
AAGTGGTCGTAGACGAGCTGTGCCATCTGGTTGGAGATGCCGGGAATGGCGGCGAGGTCGGCGAGGGAGGCGCGGCCGACGGCCTTGGCGGAGCCGAAATGGTTGAGCAGGGCCCGCTTGCGGGCGGGGCCGATCCCCTCGATCTCGTCGAGCGGGTTCTTGATCGTATCCTTCTTGCGCCGGGCGCGGTGCGTGCCGATGGCGAAGCGGTGCGCCTCGTCGCGCAGGCGCTGCACGTAATAGAGCACCGGGTCGCGGTGCGGCAGCTTGAAGCCGGGTTTGCCGGCCACGAAGAAAGTCTCGCGGCCGGCGTCGCGCTCCTCGCCCTTGGCGATGCCGATGAAGGTCACCTCGCGCGGCAGGTTCATCTCCTTGATGACGCCGAGCACGGCGTTGAGCTGGCCCTGGCCGCCATCGATGAAGACGACGTCGGGCCAGTCCGGCATGCCGGTCGCCTCGTCCTCGCCGTCATCGGGACTTTCGTTCGCCAGCCGGGTGAAGCGGCGCGTCAAAACCTCGCGCATCATGCCGAAATCGTCACCGGGGGTGAGCTCGGTCGATTTGATGTTGAAGGTGCGGTAGTGCTTCTTCGAAAACCCCTCTTCTCCGGCGACGATGAAGGCCCCGATCGCATTGGTGCCCTGGATGTGGGAGTTGTCGTAAACCTCGATGCGGCGCGGCACTTCCTCCAGCGCGAATTTCTCCTTCACGCCTTCGAGCAGCGCCTTTTGCGTCGCGCCTTCCGCCAGTTGCCGGGCCAGCGCCTCACGAGCATTGTTCAGCGCATAGGCAACGAGGTCCTTCTTTTCGCCGCGCTGCGGCACGGTGACCTCAACCTTGCGGCCGGCGCGAAGAGCCAGCGCCTCCTGCATGACGTCCGGCTCGGACAGGGCGTGGCTGATAAGCACGAGCTTGGGCGGCGTGCGGTTCTCGTAGAACTGACCGAGGAAGGCCTCCAGAACCGCCGCTTCCGAGGTCGAGGCGTCGGCGCGAGGACGGAAGGCGTGGTTTCCCCAGTTCTGGAAGGCGCGAAAGAAGAATACCTGCACGCAGAACTGCCCACCCTCCTGCGCCACGGCGAAGATGTCCGCCTCCTCGACCGTATTGGAGGTCATGTCGCCCTGGCTTTGGATCAAGGCGAGGGCGCTGAGCCGGTCGCGGAGCAGGGCGGCGCGCTCGAAATCGAGGTTTTCAGCCGCGTCGTTCATCTCGGCTGAAAGATGGGCCTGAACGGCCTTGGACTTTCCGGACAGGAACTGGCGGGCTTCGTCGACCAGTTCGGCATAGGCGTCGAGCTCGATCTCGCGCGTGCAGGGCGCGGCGCAGCGCTTGATCTGGTACAGCAGGCAAGGCCTTGTCCGCGAAGCGTAAAAGCTCGCCGTGCAGGAGCGGAGCAGGAAGGCCTTCTGCAATGACGTGATGGTGCGGCGGACGGCGCCCGCCGAGGCGAAGGGGCCGAAATAGTGGCCCTTTCGCCGTTGCACGCCGCGGTGCAGCAGGATTTCCGGCGCCTCGTGGTCGGTGGCGATCAGGATATAGGGGAAGCTCTTGTCGTCGCGCAGGGCGACGTTGAAGCGCGGCTTCAGGCGCTTGATGAGGTTGGCTTCGAGGAGCAGCGCCTCGCCTTCGGTCTCGGTGCGGACGAATTCCATCGTCGCGGTCGAGGCGATCATCCGCTGCAGGCGCGCTTCGAGGGCTTCCGGCCTTGTGTAATTAGTGACGCGCGCCTTGAGGTTGCGCGCCTTGCCGACATACATGACCTCGCCCTGAGCATCGATCATCCGGTAGACGCCGGGCGAAGGGGGCAGGGTCTTCACGAAATCGCGGATGATCTCGTGGCCGGGTTTCTTGATGGTCTCGGTCATTTGGCGGGCGTCGGGCCGGAGCGAGCCGGCCATTCGATGTGGCGGCCGCCGTCGAGGGCAATCATCTGTCCCGTGACGGCGGGAGCGGCGAGCAGGAAAAGCGCGGCATCGGCAATCTGCTGGGGATCGGTGTTGCGCTTGAGCGGGGCATGGTCGGCCGAGGCCTCGAACTGGGCCTGCGTCTGTCCCTTGTGCGGCAGGGTCGGGCCGTTGCCGATGGCGTTGACGCGGATTCGCGGCGCCAGGGACTGCGCCAAGGTCTGCGTGGCAGTCCAGAGCGTGGCCTTGGAGAGAGTGTAGCTGAAATAGGCCGGCGAGAGGTGCAAAACGCGTTCGTCGATGATGTTGATGATGTTGCCTTCGGCTCCATCCGGCAATTGGGCGGCGAAGTCGCGCGCCAGAAAGACGGGAGCCTCCGCATGGATGGCGAAATGGGCGTCCCAGAGCTTCTCGTCAACGTCGAAGATGGAATCGCGCTCGAATAGCGACGCACTGTTGACGAGAACTGTCAGCGGCCCGAAAGCCGCCGCAGCCGCCGGGATCAGGCGCCCGCGCTGAGTACGGTCGGCAAGGTCGGCCTGGACCGTCGCCGCGCGGCCTCCGGCGGCCGCAATATCGCCGGCTACCGTCTCAGCGGTTTTGCGTGAGTGCCTGTAGTGCACGACCACCGCATAGCCGGCCGCGGCCAGACGGCGCGCCAGAACCGCGCCGACGCGATGGGCGGCCCCGGTGACGAGAGCGATCTTCGGCTGGTCTTTCGCGGTGATCGGCATGAGTCGGAAGATCGCCGATTTCGGACCTGCCGGGCAAGCCTTGACGGCGGCGAGGGCCGCGGGTCACAACACCGGCTGCGAGGCGGCGTCCAACCGGATCGGTGATTTCGCGCCCGGCGCCGGGTGGCGTGGCGGGCTCCGGGTTTTTCTGCGGGTGATCTTCCGATGAGCGAGGCGGCAAAGCCTGCCTTGGGCGGTGCACGGGCCGGCGACAATGTCGGCCTGGGCATCGCGATCAGCATTTTCGTCGTATTGGTCTTCGGGGTGCAGGATGCCATCTCCAAGACCCTGCTGGAGACTTACTCGCCCTTCCAGATCGTGATGATCCGCTACTGGGCGTTCGCAGCGCTTTCGCTGTTCCTTGCCGGCCGGAAGGCCCCGTTGCGGCAGGCTTTCAAATCCACTTCGCCCTGGCTGCAAGTCCTGCGGGGCGTGCTGCTGATGCTCGATGTCTGGCTGTTCTCCCTCGGCAACCGCACAGTGCCGTTGGCCCAGTTACAGGCGATCAGCCTGCTTTATCCTCTGATCGTAACGATCATTGCCATTCCGCTGCTCGGCGAGCGGGTGGGCGTATTCCGCGCCAGCGCCGTGGTCGTCGGGTTCCTCGGCGCGCTGATCATCATCCGGCCGGGCGGCCTGCCGCTGACGTTCGACGCGGTGGCGGCAATCGGTTCTTCGGTCGCCTACGCATTTTACATCGTGCTGACGCGCCGCGTTTCGGCACGCGATTCGACGGCGACGAGCATGGTCTATGTCGGTGTCGTCGGCCTGGTGATGTCGAGCGCCGTCGGCATTTTCCACTGGCAGGCCATGGACCTGCGGGGCTCGCTGCTGATGGGCACGCTGATGGTCACGATGTGCACCAGCCACGGGCTGATGATGAAGGCGTTGTCGATGGCGCCGGCGAGCTTGCTGCAACCCTTCAGCTACCTGGCGCTGCCCTGGGGCATCGTGCTGGGTTTCTTCATTTTCGGCTATCTCATCGACCCGATTTCACTGGTCGGGGCGGCGATCATCGCGGGCGCCGGCCTCGTGGTGGTGGTCCGGGAGCGGCACAAGGCTACCGTTCCCGCGGGCAGCGCCGAGGCATTGGGGCCGCGGGACTAGGCCTTCTTGCCCCGCGCAAGCGCAAGGCCGGGACAATGCCGTTGCTCAGGCGAGGTGGGCGGCGATGTCGCGGGCGAGAGCGGCCAGTTCGCCGTCGTCGGCACGTTCGCCGGCGGCGTGCCGGCCGATCGCCGGCCCCTGATAGGCGGGAATGATGTGGAAATGCAGGTGGAAGACGGTCTGCCCGGCGGCTTCCTCGTTGAATTGCACCAGGCGAAAACCGTCGGCCTTGGTTGCGGCGGCGACCGCGCGGGCGATCTTCTGCACCTTGGGGATCACGGTGGCGAGCACGCCCGGGTCGGCGTCGAGCAAGTTGCGCGAGCCGGCCCTGGGGATCACCAGCGTATGGCCGCGCGACTGCGGGAAAACGTCCATGATCGCCAGCACGTCGCCATCCTCATAGACCTTGTGCGAGGGAATCGCCCCGGAAAGGATTTTGGCGAAGATATTGTCCGGATCGTAGGTCGTCACGGCGGCCTCTCTGAGCTGCTATTGCGAGATCTCGCCCTTGCGAAAGGGCGTATAATGATCGAGTACCTGCTGGTCGTGCGCAACCGAAGCGCGCTCGCGGATGAGATAGTCGGAGATGGCGCGCCTCAGGCCGCGATCGGCGATCCAGTGTATCGAGCGGGTGATCGTGGGTTCATAACCGCGCGCCAGCTTGTGTTCGCCCTGCGCGCCCGCCTCCACGACCGCGAGCTTATGGGCAATCGCGTAGTCGATCGCCTGATAATAGCAGATTTCGAAATGCAGGAAGGGAACGTGCCGGGTGCAGCCCCAGTTGCGGCCGAAGAGCGTCGTCGTGCCGGCGAGGTTGAGCGCGCCGGCGATGGCGCGGGGGCCATCGTAGGCGAGGATCAGCACGACGCGCTCGCCCAGATATTGGCCGAGCAGCGAGAAGAATTTGCGGTTGAGGTAAGGCCTGCCCCATTTGCGGCTGCCGGTGTCCTCGTAGAATTCGTAGAAAGCATCCCAGGCGGCTTCGGTGAGGTCCGGACCCGAAAGCCATTTGACAGTCAGCCCGTCCGCCAGCGCGTCGCGCCGTTCTCGCCGGATCTGCTTGCGGTGGCGCGAGGAGAGCGTCTCCAGAAAATCGTCGAAGGTCGAAAATCCCTGGTTGTGCCAGTGGAACTGGGTGTCGTGCCGCACCAGCCAGTCGGCGCCGGCGCCCAGCGCCGCTTCTTGCTCCGGCACGAAGGTTGCGTGCACCGAGGAGGTTTCGAGCCGTTTGCACAGCGTCTCGGCGGTGGTCAGCAGCGCCCGCTTGAGAGCCTCGTCGCCGTTGGCGACCAGCAGCTTGGGCGCGGTGACCGGGGTGAACGGGATCGAGCCCTGGAGCTTTGGATAGTAGCTGCCGCCGGCTCGTTCGAAGGCGTCGGCCCAACCATGGTCGAACACATACTCGCCCTGCGAATGCGATTTCAGGAAGAGGGGCATCAGGCCGACCGCCGAGCCGTCATCCGTTTCCAGCAGGATATGCTGCGGCTGCCAGCCGGTGCGGCGGGTCGCGCAGCCGGACTCCTCGAGGGCGAGGAAGAAGGCGTGCTCGAGGAAGGGATTGTCGGGCACCCCGTTCGTGGCCGGCAGCAGGCCGTTCCATCTCGCCGCGGGAATCGCCGCGGTCGAAGCATGGACGGTCGCGCGGAGGGAGGCCTCAGGCACTTTTGGGTAAGAATCCTTCGAACACGATCTGATCTGCCCCATCGAGGGCGGCCTGCGCCTCGGCCTCGGACCGGATGGTCCAGCTTGTTACCGGCTTGCCGAGCGCCCGGAACAGGCGGATCGCGGGCAGGCCCAGGGCCTCCTTGTCGACGGAGAGAAAATCGAAGCGCGTGCGCGGCCAGTGCAGAACGTGACGGAGCGCAAAGCGCTGCCATTGCGTCAGCCCTTCATAGTCCGGCCCCTCGCCGACATAGCGCTCGGTGATAATGCCGATCTCGCCCTTGAACCCGGCGTCGCGAAGCGCCGAAAGCAGCCCCGGATCGAAGGATTCGAAAGCCAGCGGTCCCTTGTAGCCGGCGACGTTCTGCGCCGCGATGGCGGCGAGCTGGCGCGTCTTGTCAGGCCTCTGCTTCTTAAGCTCGACCTGGAGCAGCACGCGGCCGGCAACCTGTTCCAGCAATTCGCCGAAGGTCTGCGGGCAATCGCCGGACCGGCTGCCCAGCAAGGGGGTTTTCAGGACGTCGTCGGACGAGGCGTCGCGGATATCACCCGCAACCCCGGTGAGCCGCATCATGTCGTCGTCGTGGAAGACGACCGGCACGCCGTCGCGCGTCAGCTGGATGTCGCACTCGATGGCGTAGCCGGCCTCGATCGCCGCCGCGAAGGCCGAACGCGAGTTTTCTATGATCCCCGTGGCACGGTCGTGCAGGCCACGATGGGCGATCGGCCCGTTGAAAACACCCTTGCCCATCAGATTTCGACGATCGCTTCGATCTCGACTGCGGCGCCAAGGGGCAGGGCGGCGACGCCAATCGCGGCGCGGGCATGCTTGCCCTTGTCGCCAAGGACGCCGACGATCAGGTTGGAACCGCCATTGGCGACGAGGTGATGCTCGGTGAAATCGGGTGTCGAGGCAACGAAGACGGTGACTTTCAGCACCCGCTTGATTGCATCGAGATCGACCCCGCCATTGTGAACGATCTGCGCCAGCACGTTGAGCGCGGCAAGCTCGGCGGCATTGCCGCCCTGGACGACGTTCATGGTCTCGCCCAACCGCCCGGTGACGACGCCGTTCTCGCCCGTCGAGATTTGTCCGGAAATGTAAAGCAGATTGCCGCTCCGCGTGACCGGCACATAGCTCGCGACCGGCGCCTTCGCCGCCGGAAGCTCGTAGCCGTATTGGCGGAGTTTTTCGATGGCTGTGGTCATTGATCCTTGCCTTTCTGGCCGTCTTGCCGGTCTTCGCCGGTCGTTTCAGAGGAGCGGCCGGGCGACCGCCGGTAAAGCTTGCCGCGAACCACCGCCTCCCGCCCGAAACGGAGGCGCACGCGATCAATTGCCCGCTCCGCCGCCGCCCTCCGAGCGATCTGCGGTTCGACGAGATCGCTCGGATCGCTGCCCGAGGCCGGCTGGATGCCGGAGACACCGATGCCGAGCAGGCGGAACGCCGTGCCGTCGATTTCGCGCGCCAGCAATTGCACGCCGGTTTCGTAAAGCATAGTCGCCAACTGTGTCGGGATCATCAATTGCCGCGACCGCGTGCGCAAGCGAAATCCCGATGATTTGAGCTTGAGCGTCACCGTGCTGCCGACGATCTGCTTCGCCTTGAGCCGGTCGGCCAACCATTCGCACTGCGAAAGCAGCACTTGCGAAAGCTCCTCGAAGCCGCTGAGATCGGTATTGAACGTCGTCTCGGAGGAGACCGTCTTCATGTCGCGGTCTATCTCGACGTCACGGGCATCCTCGCCACGCGAGAGCCGGGCGAGGCGGGCGCCTGTCTCGCCATAGCGCCGCATCAGGTCCTCGGGCTTGGCCTGCTGCAATTGCCCGATGGTTTCGAAGCCGTCGCGGCGCAACGTCGCCTCGAAGACCTTGCCGACGCCATAGATCAGCGAGATTGGCTGGCGGGCGAGAAAATCGAGCGTCTCGGCCCTGCCGATCACGGCGAAGCCGCGCGGCTTATCGAGGTCGGAGGCGACCTTGGCGAGAAATTTGTTGTGGCTGAGCCCGACAGAGATGGTCACGCCGATTTCGGCTTCCACGCGCTTGGTGAAGCGGGCGAGAACCTCGGCGGGAGGCGCCCTGTGCAGCGCCTGCGTGCCGGAAAGGTCGAGGAACGCCTCGTCGATCGAAAGCGGCTGGACCAGCGGGGTGAGCGTATCCATCATCGCCCGAATCTGGCGCGAAGCGACGGCGTATTTCTGCATGTCCGGCTTGATGATCACGGCCTCAGGGCAGAGTTTGCGCGCCTCGAACATCGGCATGGCCGAGTGCACGCCATATTGCCGGGCGATGTAGCAGCAGGTCGAAACCACGCCGCGCACGCCGCCGCCGACGATCAGCGGCTTGTCGGCGAGCTCGGGATGGTCGCGCTTCTCGATCGAAGCGTAAAAGGCATCGCAGTCGACATGGGCGATCGACAGGGCGAAAAGCTCGGCATGCGCGATGACGCGCGGCGAGCCGCAGCGCCGGCAACGTTCGGGTAGGCCGGCCATTCTCGCGGTCGTCGCGCAGTCGCGGCAGAGTACGTCGAGCATATTGAGGGCTCAGTCCGCCCGGTTCAGGCGATGCCAGACTTGCATGAAATCCTCCGGCCGGAAGCCGTGATTGGCGCAAAACGTCAGCATCAGCGGCTCGTTGGCGGCGAAGTAGTCGATGAGGCCCGTCGCCAGCTGCTGCGATCCCACGGCGCGCCGCAGCGCCGTCGGGTCATAACCGGCAAAGCCCATGAATTCGGCGCGCTGAGCCGGGTCCTCGGCGAGCTGGCCGAGGCAGAGCTCGCCGAGGGTAGCGGCATCGAGGCGGCGCTTTTCGGAGGCGGCCATGGCGACCCTCATTGGTTGTTTTGAAAGCAATTGATGTTACATGAGCGGTTGGGCAAAACGAAGCGCCGGTGCGGTCGGTGCCCGCCAAAAGGTATCCATGTCCAAGACCGTCATGATTGTTGAAGACAACGAGCTCAACATGAAGCTCTTCAACGATCTGCTCGAATCGCGCGGCTATTCGATCATCCAGACCCGCAACGGCATGGAGGCGCTCGATCTGGCGCGGGCGCACCACCCCGACCTGATCCTCATGGACATCCAGCTGCCGGAAGTCTCGTGGCTCGTCGTCACCAAATGGCTCAAGGAAGACGACGACCTCGCAGGGATTCCGGTGATCGCGGTCACCGCCTTCGCCATGCGGGGCGACGAGGAGCGAATTTTGCAGGGCGGATGCGAAGGATATATCTCCAAGCCCATCTCCGTACCTCACTTTTTGGAAACCATTGCCCGCTACATTGGCCCGGCTAACTAGCTGGAGTAGCGCGCAAAAAGCCCGCCTGGCGGGGTTTTGCGAGGGAAGGGGCGACACGGGAAACGCGGGGTGGCAGCCAGGCTCGGCTCACCCACGCGGGTGCTGGGTCATTTGAGTTTTCTGGCGTTGGGGACAGCGGTCATTTGACAGCTCGGGTGCTCATTGTTGACGACATTCCAACCAATGTGCGCCTGCTCGAAGCGCGCCTGACGGCGGAATATTACGACGTCATCACCGCGTCCTCGGGGCGCGAAGCGCTGGACATCTGCGCGGAGAACGATCTCGACATCGTGCTGCTCGACGTGATGATGCCGGAAATGAACGGCTTCGAGGTTTGCGCGGCGCTGAAATCGGACCCTAAGACGCACCATTTGCCGGTGCTGATGATCACCGCGCTCGACCAGACATCCGACCGGGTGCGGGGTCTCGAGGCGGGAGCCGACGATTTCCTCACCAAGCCGGTCGACGACGTCCAGCTCATGGCGCGTGTCAAGAGTCTCGTCCGGCTCAAGGCGCTGACCGACGAATTACGCGCGCGCGCGCAGACCGGCCAGCAGATCGCCGTCGAGGACGCGCTTCGGGCGATGGACGCGATCTCGAGCGAGGATGGCCGCATTCTGCTGATCGATACCGACCTCAGGCATGCCGAACGGATTCGGGGCTATCTCGCCGCCAACCACCGGGTCGACGTTCTTCCCAATCCGCAGGACGCGGTATTGCAGGTGGCCGGCAAGGACTACGAACTGGCGATCGTCAGCATGGCCATGGGCGAGTTCGATCCCTTGCGCGTCTGCTCGCAAATCCGCACACTCGAACACTCGCGGACCCTGCCCATTATCCTCGTCGCCGAGGATACGGACCGCCCGCGGGTGATGCGCGGGCTCGATCTCGGCGTCAACGACTTCATCATGCGGCCGGTCGAGCGGACCGAGCTGGCGGCGCGGGTGCGCACCCAAATCCGCCGGCACCGCTATGCCGTCGAGCTGCGCGAAAGCGTCAACCACACGCTGGCGCTTGCGGTCACCGATGAGCTGACCGGCCTCTATAACCGCCGCTATTTCGAGCGCCATCTGACGCTCATGCTCGACAAGGCGCGCGAGCAGGACCGGGACATGGCGGTCATGCTCATCGACATGGACTTCTTCAAGGCCGTCAACGACACCCATGGCCACGCGGTCGGCGATGCGGTGCTGCGCGAGTTCGCGCTGCGGCTGCGCCGCAATATCCGCGGCGTCGACCTGGCCTGCCGGTTCGGTGGCGAGGAATTCGTCGTGCTGATGCCGGATACCGATTTCCAGCAGGCGCAGGGCGTAGCCGAGCGGGTGCGTGCGGCTGTGTCGGAGCGGCCTTTCGACGTCGGCGGCGGACGGAGCCTGACGATCACGATCTCGCTCGGCGTCGCCTTCAACGAGGCGGATACCGACGTGCCCGAGACGCTGATCAAGCACGCCGACATCGCCCTCTATCGCGCCAAACGCGAGGGCCGCAACCGGGTGGTGTTCGACGCCGCCTGACCGCTGTCTCCGGCGCTGTAACTCGTGGGACTTAAGCGGATCGAGGCCGCCTGGAATGGGGCCGTCGATATATTTCGCCCGCGGCACGGCGCGAGCGATCGATCCCAAGCTGCACGACCGTACGCATTGCCTCGCCGGCGGCAACGGCGTCCTGCGCCTCGATTGCCTCGAAGATGGCCCGGTGCTGCCGGAT
>Ga0134126_10013264_pt1 | contig 10411 bp, 8 predicted proteins | sample KB31752_FD_96881 | JGI IMG/M metagenome (GOLD analysis project Ga0134126, IMG submission 96881) | Terrestrial soil microbial communities with excess Nitrogen fertilizer from Kellogg Biological Station, Michigan, USA - KB3-175-2 | ecosystem: Environmental > Terrestrial > Soil > Unclassified ...
CGTGTCGCGCTTCAACCTCGACCACTTCCGCAAGGCCGAGCGGATGCTGGCACACGCGCGCGGTCGCGACTTGCAGGTGTCGCTCATCTTCGCGCTCGACGTGGCGGACAAGGGCGTCGATCCGTTCGGCAAGGCGAACATGGGCGGCGTGGACGAGCAGTGTTACTATCGCTACTGCGTCGCGCGCTTCGGCGCCTTCGCGAATGTGTGGTGGGATTTGATCAACGAGTGGCATCTCTGCCGCGACGAAGCTTGGGTCGCGAAGATGGGTGCGCTGGTGAAAGAGTGGGATCCTTACGACCACACGACGAGTGTTCACGGCACGGGCCGCTTTCCGTTCGGCACGCAACCGTGGGTGGATTATGTGATGTTCCAAAGCTGGGACGAGCACGGCGCGTACGACTTCATGCTCAAGGCGCGCACGAACCAAAACGCAACCGGCCGGCCGCTGCCGATCATCAACGAGGAATACGGCTACGAGGATCATTACCCGTTTCCGTGGGGCGAAAAACGTGTTTGGCCCGCCCGCATCGGCGAGAACCGCGCGCGGCTCGCGTGGGAGATGGCGATGGCCGGGGGTTATCAGACGACGGGCGAACGCGCGAACATCGCCGGCCAGGGCGGCTGGATCACCGGACGCGGCAACGGCGAGATGACGATGCTCGCGGGCTACGGACGGATGCGCGACTTCTTCGAGTCGTTCGCGTGGTGGAAACTGGAGCCGCATCCCGAACTCGTCACGGGCGAGAGCAAGGCGTTGCCGGTCACGGAGAACACCAAGCCCCTCGCCGCTGCGTTGTGCCTCGCGCAGCCGGGCGAACGCTACGTGATTTACCTGCGGCAAGGCGGCACAGCCACGCTGCGACTGGCGGCGGGAAATTATTCCGTCACGCGCTTCAATCCGCGCACCGGACGTTCGGTGAAAATCGCGAACGCCACCGGCGGCTCCACTTGGACGACGCCCGCCGTGCCGGACACGGAGAACCGGGTGTTCACCTTGAAGGCGCGACGATGAAACCGTACCGCTTTGCCATCTTTGGTGCGGGGTTTTGGGCGCGCGTTCAACTCGCCGCGTGGCGCGAAGTCGGCGGCGTCGAATGTGTGGCAATCTACAACCGTTCGCGTGACAAGGCGGTGGCATTCGCGCGCGACCTCGGCGTGCCGGCAGTCTATGACGACGCCGAAAAGTTGGTGCGCGAAGTGAAGCCTGATTTCGTGGACAACATCACCGAGATCGGAGGACACAAGCCGCTCTCGCTCCTCTGTGCAAAACACCGCGTGCCGTGCATCTGCCAGAAGCCGATGGCGGCATCGCTCGCCGATGCGAGAGAAATGGTCGCGGCGTTCGCGCGCGCGAAGACGCCGTTCTTCGTCCACGAGAACTGGCGCTGGCAGTCCACCATGCGCGCGCTCATCGAGACGCTGCGTTCCGGCGTCATCGGCACTCCGTTCCGCGCGCGACTCTCGTTCCTCTCCGGCTTCGACGTGTGGGCCAATCAACCGGCGCTGAAGAAGCTCCAACGGTTCATCCTCAGCGATCTTGGCGTGCATCTGCTCGACACCGCGCGGGCGTGCTTCGGCGAGGCCGGCTCGCTCTATTGCCAGTTGCACAAAACGCTCGCGCCCGGCGTGAAGGGCGACAACGTCGCGACGCTCCTGCTCGCGATGGGCGAAGCGAAGACCAGCGTGACCGTCGAAGTCGCCTACGCAAAAACGCCGCTGGAGCGCGAGTGCTTTCCGCAGACGCTGGCGTTCGTCGAAGGCCCGCGCGGCAGCGTCGAAGTCACGGAGGACTACCGGCTGCGCGTCACCACAAAGAAGGGCACGCACAGCCGCCGCCACGCGCCGCCGCGCTACGCCTGGGCGGACGCCCGTTATGACCTCTCGCAGTCGAGCATGGTCGCCTGCCACCGGGACTTGCTCGCGGCGCTGCGCGGGGAACGCGAAGCCGAAACGACCGGCGCGGACAATCTCAAGACGATGGAACTGGTCTTTGCTGCCTACGATTCGGCGCGGACGAATACTGTCGTTACACCGGGCCAAAAGAAAAAGATTCACACCCTGCGGACATCATCCCGACACCATTAAGAATATGAAACGGATCACTTCGTTCCCTCTCACCTTCGTTGCACTTTTCGGCGCGCTGCTGTGCGGCGGCTGTGGCAAATCAGACCCTGACGGCAATACCAGTCCGCCATCCGCCCCGGGCGCGAAGAAGCTTAACATCGGCGTGGCGTTCGAGACGTTGCAGACGGAGTATTGGGTCGCGGGCTTCGAGGCCATCAAAGCAGAGTTGAAGAAGCGGGACATCACCATGCTGGAAGCTGTCGCTGACCAGGACGCGAGCCGGCAGTTGCAGCAGGTGAAGACCTTCATCACGCGCGGTGTGGACGGCATCATCCTCGTGCCCAAGGATGCCAAGACCTGCATCCCGATGATTCGCGCGGCGAACGAGGCGAGGATTCCCATCGTGCTCTTCAACCGGCCCGCCGACAAAACCGACGCCGTCTCCACCGCCGTGGTCGCCGACAATCGCACGCTCACGCGCGACACCGTGGCCTACATGATCGAGCAGGCAAAGAAGACCGGCACCAAGCACAAGGCGATGGTCGTGCTTGGCGATCTCGGCGACATCAATGCCATTGGCCGGCGCGACGGCTTCGAGGACGCGGTGAAAGGGAATGAGAGCGTCATTCAAGTCGTGTCCCGCGTGCCCAGCGAATGGAATCAGGAGAAGGCGCAGGCCGGAGTGGCGAACGCGCTTCAGGCGAATCCCGACATCAGCTTCATTTTCACGTCATCGGATTTTCTGTTCCCATCCATCACGTCTGCGCTCAAAGCCGCGGGTCGCTACAAAAAGATTGGCGAGCCGGGCCACGTCATCCTCGGCGGCTTCGACGGCGACGCGACGGCCTACCAGATGTTGAAGGACGGCTACCTCGACGCGACTGGAGTGCAGGATGTTTACTTTGAAGCGCAACAAAGCGTGCAGGCGCTGCTCGACCGGCGCGAAGGCAAGACGGTGGGCGAATTGATTCTCGATCCCGGTTTCGTGATTCACCAGGGTAACTTGAATGAAATGGCACCGCGCATGTGGGGAGCGAATATCAAGAAGTGATGCGCCTCAAAACGAAATATGACGAGGCGTGATTCATGGCTGCAACTCCCGTCACGAATCTCGAATCTCGAACTACGACCCGTCTTCGGAGCCTTTGTCTCTCCGAATATCTCGTTCTCGCGCTCACGGTGTTGATGTTCGCTGCGCTCGCGCCTTTCACGCCGGGGCTTGGCACCAGCGCGAACCTGCTCAACGCCCTCGGCTATTTGCTTCCGCTCTTCATCGTCGCTGTCGGGATGACGCTGGTGATGATCACGGGCGGGATCGATCTCTCGGTGACATCCATCATCGCACTGACCAGCGTGGTTGGGGCGAAGCTGATGACGAGCGACGGGGGTGGGACTCCGGCGATCATCGGCGTGTTGGTGATGCTCGCGCTCGGCGCGGGGCTGGGCGCGTTGAACGGCGCCGTCATCACGATGCTGCGGTTGCCGGCGTTCATCGTGACGCTGGCGTCGATGATGTTCCTGAGCGGCTTCGCCGTCTGGCTGACGCAATCAAAGAACATCTACGGATTGCCGGGATCATTCCTCGCCCTCGGCCAGCGTCTACCCATCGCATTTGCGCTCACCGCTGCGCTGGGCGTCGCCGCGCACCTGATGCTGCGTCGCACGGTCTTCGGACGCTGGCTCTATGCGGTCGGTCAGAATGCCACCGCCGCGCACATCTCCGGCGTTCCGGTGCGCGCGATGACTTTCGCCGCCTACGTTGCGTCCGGACTCTGCGCCGCGCTCGCCTCCGTGATGCTCACCGGACGACTTGAGACGGGTTCGCCTGTGCTCGGTCGGGAAATTCTTCTGGACATCATCGGCGCGACAGTCGTGGGCGGCACGAGCCTTTTCGGCGGCATGGGCAAGATTGCGTGGACGTTCTTCGGCGTGCTCTTTCTCACCGTGCTCGACAACGCGCTGAACCTCCTGAGCCTTTCGCAGTTCTCGATCACCATCACGAAGGGCGCGGTCATCCTTTTCGCCGCCGTGCTGGATGCGGTCCGGAACAGGTTCGTGGTTGGCCGTTCGTAGTTCGTGGTTGAGGCAACAAGCGCATGACCACGAACAAGGAACAACGAACAGCAAACAGCGAACTCCTTTCATTGCGCGGCATCGAGAAGGCCTTCTTCGGCATCAAGGTGCTCAAGGGCGTGAGCTTCAGCGTGCCGGCGGGCGGCATGGTCGGGTTGGTCGGCGAGAACGGGGCGGGCAAATCCACGCTGGTGAACATCCTGGGCGGGAATCTCCAGCCCGAAGCTGGCACTCTCCGGTTTGCGGGAGCGGACTACGCGCCGCAGAACCCGCAGGACGCCGCGCGTCGCGGCATTGCGTTCATTCATCAGGAGCTTAACCTGTTTCCGAATCTCTCCATCGCGGAGAATATTTTTCTCACCCGGTTTCCGCGTGCGGGCACGACGCCATTCATCCACCGCGGCGAGATGCACGAGCGCGCGGCGGAGTTGTTGCGCAAAGTGGGCCTGGAAATTCCATCGCACCGACTGGTGAAAACACTTTCCGCCGGCGAGCGTCAACTGGTCGAAATCGCCAAGGCCCTGAGCATCGAAGCGCGGCTCATCATCTTCGACGAGCCGACCACTTCGTTGAGCGAACGCGAGACGACGCGGCTCTTTGCGCTCATCGCCCGCCTGCGCGCGCGCGGTCTCGCGATGATTTACATTTCACACACGCTGGCCGACGTGTTCCGGCTCTGTGACGACATCGTGGTGTTGCGCGATGGCGAAGTGGTGGGTTCCGGCGCGACGAAGACGTTCACCACCGAGAAACTCGTCTCGCTCATGGTTGGGCGAACGATGAATCAGCTTTTCCCGGAACGCCGCGCTGAAGCCTTCGGCTCGGAGGAAGGCGCTCCCATTCTGGAAGTGCGCGACGTTTCACAGTCGGGCGTCGCGGAGAACATTTCCTTCTCCCTGCATCGCGGCGAGGTGCTGGGGCTTTCCGGCCTGATGGGTGCGGGCCGCTCGGAACTGGCGCGCATCCTCTTCGGTCTCGACCCGCGTGAGCGCGGGGAGGTGCGGCTTGCGGGCGAAGTGCTTCACCATCTCTCGCCTCCCAATTTGATTGAGCGCGGTGTGGCCTTTCTCACCGAGAACCGCCGTAGCGAGGGGCTGTGTCTCGACGCGGCCGTGGCCGATAACCTGGCGCTTGTTACTCTGCCGCAGCATGGGCGAACCCCGCTGCGCTGGCTCCTGCGCGACTCGTTGCAGGCCGCCGTCACGCGTATCCGATCGGTGGTGCAACTCGACTCCAAGACGAGCGACACGCAGCCGGTGCGGACCCTGAGCGGTGGCAATCAGCAAAAAGTCGTGCTCGGCAAGTGGCTGTTGAGCAAACCCAAGGTGCTCATCCTCGACGAGCCGACGCGCGGCATCGACGTGGGCGCGAAGTTTGAAATCTACCGGCTCATCCACGGACTCGCCGATCAAGGCGTGGGCGTGCTCGTCATCTCTTCTGAGCTGGAGGAATTGATGGGGCTGTGTGACCGCATCCTCGTCATGCGCAGCGGCTGTTTGGTGGACGACCTGCCGCGTGTGCAGTTCGACCGTGAGCGCATCCTGGCCGCTGCTCTTGGGACCGCGAAAGAGGTGAAGTCGTGAATCGCGCCGGACAACGTCTGCTCGACTTCGCGCCGCTGCTGCTCTTCGTCGCCGTTCTCGCATTCTTCGGTATGCAGTCGGGGAAATTCCTGGAGCCGCGCAATCTGGTGAACATCGTTGTGCAAGCATCATCGACCGGCATTGTCGCGGTGGGCATGACCTTCGTGCTGCTGTCGGCGGGAGTGGACTTGTCTGTGGGCGCGATCATGTTCGTGGCCGCTGCCATCGCGGGAAAAATGGCGCTCGCCGGCTCGCCGCTGGCGCTCGCATTGCTCGTCATGGTCGGCGTCTCGCTCATCTTCGGCGCGTTCAACGCCTTTTTCATTACGCGCGTCCGCGTCGCGGCTTTCATCGTCACGCTCGCGACGTTGTTCATCGGACGCGGCCTCGGCCTGCGGATCACCGAGACACGCGCGATGAATCTGCCGGACAGTTTTCTGCAGCTCGGCGCTGCAAAAGTTCTCAGCGTGCCGTTGCCAGCGTGGCTCTTCGCAGTCGTGCTTGTGGTCGCACATCTCGTGCTCACGCGCACGCCACTCGGGCGGCAGATTTTTGCCGTCGGTCACGACGTAGAGATGGCGAAGAAGGCGGGAATCCGCACCGGCAGGATCTTGGCGACGGTCTATCTCATCAGCGGTGCGTGCGCAGCCATCGCGGCGATGGTCACGCTAGGCCAGCTCGGCGCGGTGTCGCCTAAATTTGGCGAGCAAAAGGAATTCGCCGCCATCACGGCTGCCATCTTGGGTGGGACCAGCCTGTTTGGCGGGCGAGGAAGTGTTTTACCCGGCACCCTGCTTGGCACCGTGCTCATCCAGACCATAGAGAACGGTCTCGTGATGACGAACGCCAATCCCTACCTCTACTCGATGATTATCAGCGCCGTGATTTTCGCCGCCGTTCTCTTGGAAAGCCTCAGAAACCGCGCATTAAAACTCTGAGCCAGTCGTTATGTTCATCGCTTGGGTCTGGCACTCCATTCTCGGCATCAAAGCCCAGATTGAGGTTGAAATTGGGTCGAATCTGCCATTCGGCAAAAAGCTTATTTCACCTACAGTAGCCATGCACGTCGGTCAGGCGGAATTGCCAGCCTTGGAAGCGATACGTGAGCCTCTAGTCATCGATGCCGAGCAGGGGCAACACGGTCCCCTGCCAGTAGTGAAAATTGACGGGTTTCCGCTTCAACGCAGTTTCCAACTCTATTCCACGGTTTCCGAGTTTATTACCTGAATACAGCGTTACGAATGAGCGCCTGTTATTCCACCGTCACGCTCTTGGCCAGGTTGCGCGGCTTGTCCACGTCGCAACCGCGGGCGACTGCGATGTGGTAGGCCAGCAGTTGCAGCGGGACGACTGCCAGCAGCGGGAACAGTGGCTCCAACGTCTGCGGCAGGTAAATCACGTCCTGCACCTTGGAGGCGATTTTCGTGTTGCCTTCGGTCGCCACGGCGATGATCGGACCGTTGCGCGCCTTGATTTCCTCGAGATTGCTGAACGTCTTTTCGTAGAGTGTCCCCGACGGAATAACAACGACTGTCGGCGTCTTCTCGTCGATCATCGCGATGGGTCCGTGTTTCATTTCCGCGGCGGGATAGCCCTCGGCATGGGTGTAGGAAATTTCCTTGAGCTTGAGTGCGCCCTCGAGCGCGACGGGGAAGTTGTAGAGACGGCCGAGGAAAAAAAAGTCCTCCGCTGTTGCGTACTTCAACGCGATTTTTTTGATGGCATTGTCCAGTGACAGGACTTTTTCCAGTTGTTCGGGAATGGCTTCGAGCGCCTGGATGATCTGCGTGCCGCGGCTGGCGGCGAGCATCCGGATCCGCCCCATGAGCAGAGCCAGCAGGGTCAGCACGGTGACCTGTGAAGTGAACGCCTTGGTGGAGGCCACGCCGATTTCCGGCCCGGCATGCAGATAGATACCCCCGTCCGCCTCGCGCGCGATGGTGCTGCCGACGACATTGCAAATCGACAGCACTTTGTGTCCGCGCCGGCGCGCTTCACGCTGGCTTGCTAGAGTATCGGCCGTCTCGCCCGATTGAGTGATGACGAGGACGAGCGTGTGCTTTTCGATCGGCGCGTTGCGATAGCGGAACTCGCTGGCGTATTCGACCTCGACCGGGATGTGCGCGAATTCCTCCAGCAGATGTTCTCCCAGCAACGCGGCATGCCAGCTCGTGCCACAGGCCGCGATGACAATCTGGTCCACCGCGCGCAGCTCGGCCATGGTCATGTTCAGGCCGCCAAATTTCGCCGTCGCCTCCTCGTGGTCCAGTCGTCCGCGCATGGCATTCCCGATCGTCTGCGGCTGCTCAAAAATCTCCTTGAGCATGAAATGCGGGAATTTGCCGCGCTCAGCCGCTTCCGGGCTGAATTCGATCCGGCTGATCTGGGCGGCGGCCGTGTTCGTGCCGAGGTTCTCAACCTTGAACTGATCCGGCGTCAGGCTGACCACATCATAATCGTTCAAATAAACCACCCGGCGGGTGTGGGCGACGATCGCACTGGCGTCGCTGGCGAGAAAATTCTCACCTTCGCCAATCCCCACCAGCAAGGGCGAGCCGCGGCGCGCGCCGACAATGAGGTCCGGGCAGTCCGCACAAACCACCGCGATGCCGTATGTGCCGATGACCTCCTTGAGCGCCGCCATGACCGCCCGGGCCAGCGGCGGGACGTCGTCTTTTTCCGGGGGTGCGCCGGACGATTTGATGCGCCCATAATGTTCGCCTATCAAGTGGGCGAGGACCTCGGTGTCGGTGTCGGACTGAAACTGGTGCCCGGTCTGGGCCAGGCGTTCCTTGATACGTTCGAAATTCTCAATCACACCGTTATGCACGACGGCGATGTGACCGGTTTGATCGAGGTGCGGATGTGAGTTCTCGTCCGAGGGCGGACCGTGCGTGGCCCAGCGCGTGTGTCCGACGCCGAGCTGGCCGGCAACCGGCCGGGATTGAAGAAGGCCGCCCAGCCCTTCGTCGATTCGCCCCTTTTTCTTTCGCGTCTGGAGAACGGCGCGGTCCAGCACGCTCAAACCGGCGCTGTCGTAACCCCGGTATTCAAGGCGGCGCAGTCCTTCGACCAGAATGGGGCCCGCTTCGCGCCGGCCGACGTAGCCTACGATGCCGCACATAAATCAGGTTTCACAGTGTGATGAAGAGTTCAAAAAGCGGAACCGTCAGGAATCCAATTTTGCGCCCGCACTTTCGTCGCATCATGATCGGTTCGTCCCGGGCCTGCTTGCTGCTTGCGCTTGTCTGTCGGCGCAGGGTATAAAAGGAACACGTCAAATCGCAAGAATGGATTTCACCATGTCCAATGGCGCGCGAATGTCCGCCAACACCAGCAACGTTCTCTCCATCATCATGGGCGGGGGGCAGGGGACGCGGTTGTTTCCCCTCACACGCGAGCGTTCCAAGCCGGCCGTGCCACTGGCGGGCAAATACCGGTTGGTGGACATCCCGATTTCCAATTGCATCAACTCCAACCTCCGGCGCGTTTACCTGCTGACGCAGTTCAATTCCGCGTCGCTGCACCGGCACATCTCGCAATCCTACAAGTTCGACCATTTCTCGGGTGGTTTTGTCGAAATCCTGGCGGCGGAACAGACGTTCACCGATGCCTCGTGGTACCAGGGCACGGCGGACGCGGTGCGCAAAAATCTCCTTCACTTCCTGAACCACGATTTTGATTTCGCGCTCATTCTGAGTGGCGACCAGCTTTACCGGATGGACTTCCGCGAGATCCTTTCCCAGCACGCGGTGACGGGCGCCGACGTGACGATTGCGACCATTCCCGTCGCGCGCGACCCGGCGCAGTCGCTCGGCATCATGCAGATCAACACCGAGCGCCGCATCACGCGTTTCGTCGAAAAGCCGAAAGACCCGGCCGCGCTCGACTCTTTGAAACTGGAAAAGGCTTGGTACCCCAAACTGGGCATCGAAGGCGAAGACGAACTTTTCCTGGCCTCGATGGGCATCTACGTGTTCAACCGCGACATCCTGATCAAGCTGCTCGACAACAACCATGCGGATTTCGGCAAGCACATCATCCCCGGCGCCATTCAGACCCATCGCGTCTTTTCCTACATTTTCCAGGGATACTGGGAGGACATCGGGACCATCGGTTCGTTTTTCGAGGCGAACCTTGACGTGACCTCGGAGCTGCCCCGGTTCAATTTCTTCGACATGAGCGCGCCGATCTTCACCCGGCCGCGCTTCCTGCCCGCCTCAAAAATCAACGGTGCGCAGATTGACCACGCCGTCATTTCCGACGGCTGCATCATCAACCGCGGGAAAATTTCGCACAGCATCATTGGCGTCCGCAGCATGTTGAACACCGGCTGTGAAGTGAACCGCACCATCATGCTCGGCTGCGATTACTACGAGTCCCACGATTCGATCCAGCGCCACGAAGCGGCGGGCAAACCGAGGATCGGCATCGGCCACAACACGCGGGTCGAAAACGCCATCATCGACAAGAACGCGCGCATCGGAAGCGACTGCGTGATCTCGCCGAACGGTAAACCGGAAAACGTGGACCACGAACTGTATTACATCCGCGACGGCATCATCATCATCCCCAAGAACGGCATCGTGCCGCACGGGACCGTCATTTGATGCGCGAAACCTTGGCGGGCGTCTGTCTTCTGATCTAATCTGGATAGCTGTCATGTTTCAACACGTTGTCCGCACTCC